>Ga0209376_1002214_pt1 | contig 18663 bp, 15 predicted proteins | sample GraSoiAngelo_134_FD_185891 | JGI IMG/M metagenome (GOLD analysis project Ga0209376, IMG submission 185891) | Grasslands soil microbial communities from the Angelo Coastal Reserve, California, USA - 14_0929_05_30cm (SPAdes) (version 2) | ecosystem: Environmental > Terrestrial > Soil > Grasslands ... | reverse complement strand
GCCAGTGATATCGAAAAGCTTAATCAGATCTTTGCCGACGATTGGGCAACCGTCGATTCCTCTGACAAAATTTTCACTAAGGAGAGCCTTCTAAGCGATTTTAAATCCGGCAAGCACAAACTCGAGTGGTTTGAAAATGGACCTGTGGACGTGCAGGTGTTCGGGGATGTGGCGGTGGCCCAGGGTAGTGTGAAGGAAAAGAGGATCCAGAACGGAAAAGATACTAGCGGTCAGTTTCTTTGGATGGATCTCCTCAAGAAACGTGCAGGCAAATGGGCGGTCGTGCGCAGCGCAGGCGCCAGGGTGGTTTCGGCCGACTCGCCCAAAGCGCAATCACAGGATCCGACCATTGTTGAGACTATGAAGCAATTCGCACAGGATACAGGAGATGCAATGGTGGCCGGCGATGTCGACAAGCTCAACCAGATCTATGCCGACGATTGGGCAACCGTCGATTCCTCTGGCAAAATTTTCACTAAAGAGAGCCTTCTAAGCGATTTTAAATCCGGCAAGCACAAACTCCTGTCGTTTGAAATTGGACCTATGGATGTGCAGGTGTTCGGCGATGTGGCCGTAGTCCAAGCCAGCGTCACCGAAAAAAGGCTTCACGATGGAAAAGACATTAGCGGTCAGTTTGTTTTTATGGATCTCCTCAAGAAGCGCGGAGACAAGTGGGTGATCGTGCGCACCTTAGGCGCCAGGGTGATATGAGGGAACTGGAGGAGCGGGACGAGATCTTTCCAAGAAGCCCCGCGTACGGTGCAGTCCCGAATGACGGGTTCCGGTCTCTCAACTAAAGCGAAGCGTTCTCTCAACCATCAACGCTTCCGAAAAAGATTTCCCCACAGCAATCGGCGGGTCCGGCCAAACCGTGCCTGAATAGCCGCGACGAGCTCCGCCTCGTTGCGCTTCCCGTCGCTCGTCACGTCACTTTTCTTGCAATCCGCTCGGTAATCGTGGCGAGGACAGCAGCTTGCCAAATTCGCTCCACCGTTTCTCGGAATCAGTGCCACTTCGTTTCTCGATGTAACGGCGCACCATGTCTTCCCCGAGATTGTAGTTGATCACGTAACTTCGGTAACGCTGGATAAATTTTACCCGCTGCTGAGCGCGAGCTGGTTCCATGACTGCATATTTTTGCAACCATTGCACCGCAGCGCTCTGGTCGATCTCACCGTTGATCAATCTTCGCGCGGCCTCGTTCGTCGCATAATCGAGTTGCTTCATCAGGTCTTGCACGGCGTAATATTCGTCTGCGCGTGATGCATCGATTCCCGCGGCGGGAAACAAGACTTCCTTCTCGAACTTCATTCGCTCGGTCTTAGTCGGGAACGCAACGTCCCGGCCGAAATTCGCCGTCCCTTCGGCGATGAGCGATTGCGGTGAGAACAGTGCGTAAACCGAAAACTCCAGCCAGCCGCGATCGCGGACCAGGTTCTTTTCCAGCAGCGAATTGTAAACATGATGACCGGGATAACCTTCGTGCGCCGCGAGATCGACCGCGCGATCGATGAAGATGGGCAGATCAGTATTCACCTGAATCACGCTGTGGAAATTTCCTTTGTACCAATTGTAACCACCCCACGGTTTATTGGTCACGTACTCGACGGTGAAACTTTCGTTAGGCGGAAGCGCAAGGTGCGCAAGCGTCCGGGCGCGGCATTCCTTGATCGCGAGTTGAAAAACCGTATCGAGTTTTTCCTTCGGAATCAGAAACGGCTTCCGCCACATCTCGTAGCGCTCCCACAACGAACCGCCAGTCCGGTCCGCCGATCGGACGGACTCGTCCCGTGGCGAGCTCGGACCCTTTCCCGGAATCTTTGCGTCTAGTTGGGCAATGATCTGATCAAAGTGCGAATCCGGAAAAGTCAGTGCAACGGCGTCGTAAAGCGCGCGCGACTCGTTATCGAACTTTAATTTTTCGCCCTTCAACATCCGGACCCGCGCCGCCAGCGCGGAAATTTGTTTCTGCAAATATTCGCGCCGCAATTTGAACATCTCGTCGCCTGACGTTGCTGCGTCAGGAGTTTTCGCCAGGGTCGGGCTCAGTTCGGCGGCTTCGGCACCGATCGCGTCCAGCGACTTCTTTTCCTTCTCCGCCTGCGCCTTCCACTCAGCCGGTCCGTAAAACGCATCAACGTAATCGGGATCATGTTGCCCCAAAGCCAGCACGAGATGCACGTACCGCTCGGCGACAGCATTCATGGCGTCTGCCGCCGCGCACGTGGCTCCGCTCGAGATTAGGAAACCGCAGATGACAAAGAGTGAGAATATCGGGCGCATACCTGGAGATTGACGGTTCGCTGCCGAGCGCCAATATCAAAATCAGTGGTCAAATCTTGAATGTTTAGATACGACCCCGGTTCGGGTTCCCCCCGGTTCGGGTTCCCCCGGTTCGGGTTCCGCGGAATACAGTCCGGCTGGGAGCCGGCGGATAGATGGTGACCTGCGGGGGCCGCAGGTGAGCTGCGCGGGAGCGCACGAATCAAACCATTCTGCGGATGAAGGACGGTTTGCCGAAGCTAAAAGTTTTCCCGGCCGCCATCGGCGGGTCCTGCGATAACTGGGAATCCTTTCTGATCTTGGCTGCCGCAATTTAATCTACTACTTTCTGCTGAGTGAAAGCAAAGGGCCCAGAATTCATTCGGTTCTTTAAACCGGTTTTGCAGATTCTGAGGGAGTCCGGCGGTTCAGGAACAACCTCCGAAGTCATCGATCGTGCAATTGAGCTTCTGCAAATCCCGGAGTCGGAACAAGAGGTCACGCTCAAGAACGGTCAGTCTCGCGTTCGCAATCAGGTTCAATGGAGCCGCCTTTACTTGGTGCGAGCTGGCTATCTTGAGTCATCGCGACGCGGCGTCTGGAGTCTCACGGACAAGGGCGCTCAAGCGGATCCAGCAACGTTTGATGCGTATGAAGTGTTCCAACGAGTTCAAAAAGGACTGCGAACAGAAAAAAAGGAAAAGAAGGAACTGGAAGAACCTTTTATCGACGAGCGTGACGAAAGCACCGCCGAGACCGCTGATTATAAATCGGAATTGCTAGCAGTGATCAAATCGTTGCCACCGGGCGGATTCGAGCGCTTGTGTCAGAGGGTTCTTCGTGAGTCGGGTTTTCAGGAGGTGACCGTTACTGGAAAAACCGGCGATGGTGGCATCGATGGAATTGGGGTGCTGCAAGTCAATCCATTCGTCAGCTTTAACGTTTTATTTCAGTGCAAACGCTACCAAGGTTCGGTTACTCCCTCCCAAGTCCGCGATTTTCGCGGTGCCATGGCAGGCCGTGCGGACAAGGGTATTATGTTGACGACAGGCACATTCACGGTCGAGGCGAAGAAGGAGGCCAGGCGCGATGGCGCAACGCCAATCGAGCTCGTCGCAGGCGAGGACTTGGTGAAGCTATTCGAAGACCTTGAATTGGGTTTGCTCCCCCGCCGGACGTTCGAGGTTGATCGGAAGTTCTTCGATGAATTCAGCAGAAGCGCCTAAACCAGAACCGCAAAAACGCCGGTGATCACTAACACGTCAGCACCAATGCAAAAGGGGAATGGGTCGGCGCTTAAAAAGACGCGACCCCATTTCCGGCCACCAAGCTAAATAAGGCGAAAGAGAACTATCCTCGCCTCCGATGCGTAAGTCCGTTGTCGACGAGGAATTTTAGAAATTCTTTACCAAAAGGTGTGATCTTAAGCCGATCACCTTCGACAACGAACAGGTTACTGTTCACGAGAAAGCCCCGATAGGAGTCCAGTGTTGTCTGCTCGTGAAAAATCGGGTCCGCAGCTTTAACCTGATCGAATTTTTCTCTCACTGTCTTTTCATCGATTCCTGTTAGTCGTGAACTTGCTTCGACCAGTAATTCAAGTTGTGAACCGTAAATGAGCATACCTATCCGATCGAATTGCGCGTAGACTTGCGAGCGTGCGAGTGTTCGCAGTAGCAGGGCTTCTCGCTCTTCTTGTGAATCAAACTGAATGTTTGCCAGATAATTTTTCAAAAGTGCTTCCTGGTCCTTGATAACGGGGTTGAACGCTACTTCCATGAGGTCCCGGGATGGGATCATCTGCTTTTGTTCGATCTTTGCCGTTGCCGCGTCCTGAGCCGCCGCGCGGATTCCCGTCTTATCGATCTGAGTAATCCGATCAACTAATCGGCCAAGAGGATGACGCAGAATCCAGATCGCAAACAAACCAATTGCGACGAACGCTCCGGGCCAGATTAGATGTTCCATTTTTTGAATCTAATCATCGCGATTTAACTACGAGTATTACAGTTCACAAAGATAATCCGCCTTTGAAAGCTCGGAATGTCATGCATGTAATTCGATAGCCCGAGTGCTTGGGGCTTATCCAACAAGTCGTTAGGGGCTGATCAATAGTTTCCGAACGCCTTCCGCTAGCTCTGTTGCTGTTTTGGCAAGCTTGAGGACAACTCCTACTTTGGTAACAACGATCCAAAACTTCTCACCGAACTGGGATTTCCTTACATTTTCAGCACGTGCCGAATCTGTAATAATCGTTCCGAGCACGGCGTTCAGTGCCCGCTCCATCCCAACCGCCCCCGTGACAGCATAGTCATCAATGGCCTCGATGATTAAGTAAAGATAATCCAGTAAGTAACGAGAGATCTCATTAGGCAAATCGGCCTTGACCACTTCTTCATACAACGACCAGGCGGATTCTCGCAGAGAATCAAGTTCCTCGCTCGAGACATCCTTCTCCGGCGCTCGTTTGTCTAGTTCGTGCGCACAAAATCGAATACTGATTAGCAGCGAATCAGACAATCGCTGACTGAACTCGTTAAATTGCGCATTAAAGTTAATCACCCGAAACGCTGTTGATAGATCTTGCCGCCAGCCTAGGTAAAGTTCTTCATCAAGATCGGAAAAGCGCTGAATCTGACCTGATATAATTGACGGAAGAGTGAAGACCTTGCTCACGCGATTCATCGTGATGAGGTCGTCGAGTTGTTCAGGCAATTGCAGGACGGTACGCCAGGCCGCCAACATGTTTTTGGGTCGTAGCTCCTGTTGCTTCGATCGCAGCAGTATCGCGTGAAGTCTTGCTGCAGGATTGCTCATTTCTTGAAGTTCTTGATGATACAAAACAGCCGGGTCTCTTTCGAAACCCGGCTGCTGTAATTCATTTGTTATTTCGGATCAATAATCCATGCCGCCCATTCCGCCCGGAGGCATCGGAGGAGTTTTTTCCTTTTCAGGAATCTCCGTGACCAATGCTTCGGTGGTGAGCAACAGGCCCGCGATGGACGCGGCGTTTTGCAACGCGGAGCGCGTGACTTTGGTCGGATCGACGATACCCGCCTTCACCAGGTCGGTGTATTCGTCATTCGCGACGTCGTAACCTTCGTTGCCTTTGCGCTTCTTCACTTCCTCAACGACGAGCGCGCCTTCGCGGCCCGCGTTGTCAGCAAGTTGACGCGTCGGCTCTTCAACGGCACGGCGAACAATCGCCACGCCGACTTTTTCATCGCCTTCGAGGTTCTTGACGTTGTCGAGCGCTTTCTGCGCGCGCAGCAACGCGACACCGCCGCCTGGGACGATGCCTTCCTCAACCGCCGCACGCGTGGCGTGCAACGCGTCTTCGACCCGAGCTTTCTTCTCTTTCATCTCGGTCTCAGTCGCAGCGCCGACGTTGATGACTGCGACACCGCCTGCGAGTTTCGCCAGGCGCTCCTGCAGTTTCTCGCGATCGTAATCGCTGGTCGTCTCTTCAATCTGACGACGGATCTGTGCGACGCGGCCCTGGATATCGGCTTTTTTGCCTTCGCCTTCGACAATGGTGGTGTTCTCCTTGTCGATAGTAACACGCTTGGCCTTGCCGAGGTCCTCGAGCTTGATGTTCTCAAGCTTGATGCCGAGATCTTCGGTGATGCAACGCCCACCGGTGAGCACCGCGATATCTTCCAGCATCGCCTTGCGACGGTCGCCGAAGCCCGGTGCTTTAACCGCGCAGACTTGCAACGTCCCGCGCAGTTTGTTTACGACCAAAGTTGCGAGCGCTTCGCCTTCCACGTCCTCAGCAATGATGAGGAGCGGACGGCCGGCTTTCGCGACTTTCTCGAGCAACGGAAGTAAATCCTTCAAGCTCGAGATTTTTTTCTCGTAATTGAGGATGTAAGCATTTTCGAGCACAGCTTCCATCGCCTCCGCGTTGGTCACGAAGTAGGGCGACAGATAACCTTTATCGAACTGCATACCCTCGACCACATCCAGCGTGGTCTCGATTGATTTGGCTTCCTCGACCGTGATCGTGCCGTCCTTGCCAACTTTGTCCATCGCGTCGGCAATGATCTCGCCGATCGTTTTGTCCCAGTTGGCCGAAACGGTCGCGACCTGTGCGATCTCGGTGCGATCGCTGACTTTCTTGGAGAGTTTCTTCAGGTCCTCGACGATTGCATCGACACCTTTCATGATGCCGCGCTGCAACGAAGTCGGGTTTGCACCGGCAGTGACGTTGCGCAGACCTTCGCGGTAAATTGATTCCGCGAGAATGGTCGCCGTCGTCGTGCCGTCACCAGCGACGTCGGACGTTTTGGAAGCGACTTCGCGAACGAGCTGCGCACCCATATTCTCATATGGATCTTCCAGCTCTATCTCCTTCGCGACCGTCACACCGTCCTTGGTGATCGTCGGGCTGCCGAATTTTTTGTCGAGAATCACGTTACGACCGCTGGGGCCGAGTGTGGCCTTCACGGCCTTCGCCAGTTTCTCGATACCGCGCAGCAATGTGTGCCGCGCATTTTCATCGAATTGTAGTTGTTTAGCTGCCATATTTTAAGTTGATAGTTGTTGGTTGAGAGTTGAGTGACGGGATTAGCCGATAATGCCGAGGATGTCGTCCTCGCGCATGATCAGATAATTTTGATCGTCGATCTTGATTTCGGTGCCGCCGTATTTCGAAATCAGCACCTTGTCGCCCTTTTTCACCGTGAAATCGATTTTCTTTCCGTTTTCATCGATTTTGCCGGTGCCTAAAGCGACCACTTTCCCCTCTTGTGGTTTTTCCTTGGCGGTATCGGGGATGATGATCCCGCCTTTTTTTACTTCCTGCTCTTCGAGCGGCTGCACCAGCACCCGATCTCCGAGCGGTTTTACGTTAACTGTTGCCATAAGTTGTTGTTTTCACTCCTTTTGGTTTGTTGTTGTGCCGGCGGCTGTCGATCTTTTGACCGTCGCCGGCAAATTGTTTCCGCTATTTTTTCTTGTCGTCGTCCACGACTTCGAATTCCGCATCGACAACATCGCCTTCGCGTTTGCCGGCGCCTTCCTCGGCGCCACCGCGCGGCTGCGCCTCGGGGCCCGGGCCTGCTCCTGGAGGTGGACCTGCCTGCGCTGAGGCTTGCTTGTAAAGGTCGGCGCTGACTTCCTGGAACTTGTTCTGCAATTCGTCGTAAGTCCGCTTCATTGCGTCGGCGTCGTTGCGATTGATCGCGTCGCGCACCGCAGCAATGGCGTCTTCGACCTGCTTTTTCTTGTCGCCGGAAATCTTATCGCCCAGCTCTTTCAACTGCTTTTCGCATTGATAGGCGAGCATGTCGGCATTGTTCTTGATCTCGATTGCTTCCTTCGCCTTCTTGTCCTCTTCCGCATGCGCTTCAGCTTCGCGCTGCATTTTCTCGACTTCCTCTTTCGAAAGGCCGGAGCTGCCGGTGATCGAGATTTTTTGCTCTCTACCAGTGCCAAGATCTTTCGCGCTAACATGCAGAATGCCGTTCGCATCGATGTCGAATGTGACTTCGATTTGAGGAACGCCGCGCGGGGCAGGCGGGATACCGTCGAGGTGGAATACACCGAGCTGCTTGTTATCGCGGCTCAATGGACGCTCGCCCTGCAGCACCTTGATCTCCACGCCAGGCTGATTGTCGCTGTAAGTCGAAAAGATCTGCGATTTGCGCGTTGGGATCGTGGTATTCCGAGGAATCATTGGCGTTGCCACGCCGCCAGCGGTCTCGATCGCCAGAGTCAACGGTGTGACGTCGAGCAGCAGCACATCTTTTACCTCGCCTTTAAGAACGCCGCCCTGAATCGCCGCGCCAACCGCGACGACTTCGTCAGGGTTCACGCCTTTATGCGGTTCCTTGCCGATGAGGCTGCGGGCGGTCTCGACTACTTTCGGCATGCGCGTCATGCCGCCCACCAGCACGAGCTCGTTCACGTCGCGCTCGGAAAGCTTCGCATCTTTCAAACAATCCTTGACCGGTTGCACCGTGCGCTCGACGAGCGAATCGGTGAGTTGCTCGAGTTTTGCGCGGGTCAACTTCTTCTGAATGTGCTTCGGCCCGCTCGCGTCCGCCGTGATGAACGGCAGATTGATCTCGTATTCCTGCGAGCTCGACAGCGCAATTTTTGCTTTTTCAGCTTCTTCTTTGATTCGCTGTACGGCATCCGGCTGTTTGGTCAGATCAATCCCGGTATCCTTTTTGAATTCGCTGATGATCCAGTCCATGATCTTCGCATCCCAGTCGTCACCGCCGAGGTGCGTATCGCCATTGGTCGCTTTCACCTCGAAAACGCCGTCGCCGATTTCAAGAACGGAGATGTCGAACGTGCCGCCACCCAAATCGTAAACCGCAATCTCCTCGTCTTTCTTCTTGTCGAGGCCGTAAGCGAGCGACGCGGCTGTGGGCTCATTGATGATGCGCAGCACTTCAAGACCTGCGATTTTGCCCGCGTCCTTGGTAGCGTTGCGCTGTGAGTCATTGAAATAAGCCGGCACCGTGATGACGGCCTGCGTGATTTTTTCGCCAAGCTTCGCTTCCGCGTCGGCTTTCATCTTTGATAAGATCATCGCCGAAATCTCTGGCGGCGAAAAAGTCTTGCGCTGCCCGTTCACTTCCACTTGGACATGGGCGTCGCCATTCGCAGCCTTTACGACCTTGTACGGAACGCGGTGCTCTTCTTCGTGCACCTCATCAAACTTGCGTCCCATGAAACGCTTGATTGAAAAGACCGTGTTCTGGGGATTGGTCACCGCCTGACGTTTCGCGGCCTGGCCGACCACTCGCTCGCCGCTTTTTGTAAACGCGACAATCGACGGCGTCGTGCGGGCGCCTTCGCTATTTTCCAAAACTACCGGATCGCCACCCTCCATCACGGCCATGCAGGAGTTAGTAGTGCCCAAATCGATACCTAAAACTTTAGCCATAATTGAAAAATTCCTTTCTGATCCGAGTTCGCCGACGAACGGACTCGCCGTGGCGAGACTCGTGGTTAAACCTCTAGATTCCCTAGCAACCCTTGGGCCAAGCACGGGCAACCAAGCTTAAGTCGCTGTTCGCTAGGCTCTAACTTGGATTAGCTGTCCAACCAGAAGGGCTCGATCCGAGACAATTCGGCTCGATTCTAACCATCTAATCAGAGCTCGTGTGCCAGCCCGGCACTCCTATTTTAGCATGCGCAGGCTGCCATCCCGCAGTTTGCCGCAAAACTGCGGGTAACGCAAATGCATTGGCAATTTCGAAAGCGCGCTGATAATCCGTTTCGGAAAACATGCGAGACCGAACACTGCCCCTCTCACTAACCCTTTTGTTAAACTGCCAAGTCAATACGAAACAAATTTCTTTTTCGCGCGCACAGTTGAGGCGATAAATTTCTGGGATGCGACAGTATCACGATCTGCTCCGGCTCGTACTCGAAAAAGGTCAGCCGCGAACCGATCGCACGGGCACGGGAACGTTATCTGTCTTCGGAGCACAGACCCGATTTGATTTGCGCACGGGCGGACCCGGATTCCCGCTGCTCACAACAAAAAAGCTGCACATCAAATCGATCGTTTACGAACTGCTTTGGTTTTTGCGCGGCGAAACGAATGTTCGTTATCTCAACGAACATGGTGTGAGCATCTGGGACGAGTGGGCTGACGAAACTGGCGATCTCGGTCGCGTCTATGGTGCGCAATGGCGCGACTGGCGCGGCGCGAACGGCGCGCGAGTGGACCAAATCGATAATCTGATCACGCAAATCAAAACAAATCCGCAGAGCCGGCGCCTGATAGTGAGCGCGTGGAATCCGGCGGAAATCGACAAAATGGCGCTGCCGCCGTGTCATCTCCTCTTCCAGTTTTACGTCCAGGACGGCGAACTTAGTTGTCAGCTTTATCAACGAAGCGCAGATCTGTTTCTCGGTGTCCCGTTCAATATCGCCTCGTACTCGCTGCTTACGATGATGGTGGCGCAGGTTGTGGATCTTACGCCGGGCGACTTCGTCCATACCTTTGGCGATCTGCATCTTTACAAGAACCACCTGGACCAAGCGCACGAGCAGCTTTCACGAGATTGTCGATCCTTGCCCCGGATGAAACTGAATCCCGCCGTAAAAAACATTCGCGATTTCAAATTCGAGGACTTCGAGCTTATTGGCTACGACCCGCATCCATCGATCAAAGCACCTATCGCAGTGTAAACGAGCTGTAGAAGCCAAGCGCGTCGCCTGCGAGGAATACAAGCGCAAAGAGCCGATACGGGGCTGCCACCACAGAAAGTTTGCGTAATCTCGCCCTGCGACTTTCGCGCGTCGCCTAGGTTTAAAAGCAGTGTGAGGATCGCGATTGCGCTGCCGATCTTTTTCTGCGCCGCCATTTCATTGCGGGCACAGACTTCAGTCGAAATCGACTTGGAGGAACAGATGGCTTTCTTGCTGCAAAATGGGCGGGTCGCTTTCGCTTCGCCAATTTCGAGCGGTCGTTACGGGCATCTCACAGAGAAGGGTTCCTTCAAAGTCTTGGAAAAGGAACGAACACATTATTCGAGTATGTACGGCAAGATCGTCGATTCTCGTGGAAACACGATCGTTGCCGACGCAGATGCAGACATGCCGGTCCCGGCCGGAGGAAAATTTATTCCGGCGCCAATGCATTACTTCATGCGGTTCGCTGGCGCCGATGGAATGCATGCCGGATATCTACCGGGCTATCCAGCATCGCACGGCTGTGTCCGGATGCCGGAACAGTACGCGATTGCGTTTTTCAATTCAGTCAGCGTTGGCACTCCGGTCACGGTGTACGGAAGGACGCCAACCGGGCGTTACCTCGGTCAGTTAGGACCGACATTTCAAAGGAGCCCGAATAGATTTGGAGACCGGCGCTTCGATCCAAGATTTGCTCCGCCTCCGCCACCGTGGTGGTGGCGATAGGTCCTAGACTGTTTGTTGTGTAGCGAGCGGAAGCAGCCGACACGGCTGCCACTACAGAACAGAGAAGGGAGAGAGTAAACCGTTGGTGTTACGGCCGCTGTTCGGGAGCGGTCTTATCAACACTATTCGCACTGGCCGTCTTTGGCCCACGCGTGAGATCGACAAGGTCAGCCAAGATGTTTAGCGCTTCGTCGCGCTCCGGATCGATCGCCGGTGTCTTGGTATCATCATCCGCGCCGCCAGCGCTTCCGATCAAATCTGTATCCGCATCCGAAGCAGCATCGGGATCAACTTTGGGGACAGTCCCATTCTTCTTTGCTTCGGCCAATTTCCCGGGATACATGATCAATTGCAAGTTCGGTTTATCAACGGTGTCGAGCGTCACCCGATAAATCTGCGGCTCCTCCTGATTCCGCGCCAAGCGTTCCTTCGACCGCGTTTCCTTGCGCAGTTTATCGTCCTGAAGCTCCTTCTTTCGCTGATCTTCGTTTAGCGAAATCCGATTCTCATCGAGCTTGTGACGCAAACGTCCGATGTCCTCCATCACGTAGTGGAATTCCGGATCGTTCTTGACCCGCTCTTCCGAGCGTCGCCGCAGTTGATCGATAAACAGGGAGTGGCTGTCCGACCACTTTGTGTATCTCGCCTTCGCCACCTCATCATAGGCGAGCGCGTTCTTTAGTGCACCTTCGCCAAATTCCGGAAGATCGCTCAAGCTCGGCAGAATAACGTCGGAAGCCACGCCGTGAAGCTGTGTGGAACCGCCTGCCACCCGATAAAATTTTTGGATCGTCAATTTCAACGCACCATCCTCATCCGAACGGCTGCCGAGAAGTGAAGCGAACCTGCCAATCGGAAGAATCGTCTGCACGGTGCCTTTGCCGAACGTGTTCTTATCGCCAACAACCACAGCGCGACCATAATCCTGAAGAGCGGCCGCGAAAATTTCGCTGGCGGACGCGCTTTGCCGGCTGGTTAAGACGACCATTGGTCCGGAATAAGCGATGCCCGGATCGGGATTGGCCGAGACTCTAATGCTTCCGTTATAATCTTTCGTCTGAACGATCGGACCAGACTTCAAAAACAGGCCCGTGAGGGACAGTGCTTCCTCCAGTGAGCCACCCCCATTTCGTCGCAGGTCGATGACCAAGCCAGCGATGTTTTCTTTCTTGAGCCGTTTGAGCAATGCCAGCACGTCGCGCGTCGTGCTTTTCTGATGCTTGTCCATGTCGGCATAAAACGAAGGCAGCGTAAGCCATCCAAGTTTTATGGGATCGCCGTTCTCGTCTTTCCTAATAATGATATCGGCGCGGGCTTCCTGATCCTTCAGCTTAATTTCATCGCGCACCAGTTCGACATTTTTTCGGCGAGAAGGATCTGTGGCATCCGAAGGAATCACGAGCAAACGCACGTGCGTGCCTTTCTTCCCGCGAATCATCTCGACAACTTTGTCCAAACGCATCTCGCGAACATCAACGTAATCGGCCGGGCCCTGCGCTACTGCAGTGATCCGGTCGCCTACCTTAAGTCTTCCGTCGGCTTGGGCGGGCCCGCCAGGAACCAGACTTTCAATTTTCGCGTAACCGTCCTCCGACCGAAGCATGGCCCCGATGCCCACAAGCGAGAGGCCCATGTTGATACTGAAATTCTTCATGTCGGCCTTGCTTAAGTATTCCGAATGCGGGTCATACGCCTGCGCAAGCGCATCGAGAAAGAGCTTCATTTGCTCGTCCTTGTCTTCCTCATGGACGTTGCGAGCGAGGCGATCGTAGCGGCGTGCAACGAGTTGCGCAGGAGGCTCAATAGGATGCTCGCTCAAATGTTCCTGCAAAAGTTCGTTCGCAATCCTACCGCGCCAGAGTTGATCGGCTTCGGCGTCATCTTTTGGCCACGACGACTTTTGACGGCTCAGTTCAACGGTGGCGCTGCCCTTGAAGTCGATCGGCTGCTTCAATAGCTCTTTGATTTTAGCGACACGGTCGTCCATGCGCTTGGTGTAGAGAGCGTAAATTTCGTAGGCGGGTTTGAGGTTGCCGAGCAGCACGTCCCCGGCCATCGAACTGCCATACTTCGCATTTAGGTCATCGATATCCTTCTGAGTAAAAAAGAGATGGCTGAAATCGAGCATCTCCAGATACGTCTGCAAAAATTTTCGCGAAACGTCCTCATTGAGCTTTTGACGGGTGTAATGGCCTTCCTCCAGGAGGCGGCCAACCGACATGGCAATTGTTTCTCTCGACGCCGCCATGGCCGGCGGAGCCGCGATTGTGGCCGTAAGAAGAATGGCGCAAAGCGCCAATGACTGTCGTAGAGATGATCTCATCTGTAAAAAGGCGGTTTACCACCATCGCAGATTTCAGCAGGGAGCGCAAGATAACGAGACGGGATTGACATGTAAGTGAATGAGACAATCAACAAAGGGGAACATTCAAATATTCGTAAAAACTCCTGCCTTCAGTTGTAGCAAAGCCCAGCTAGAATGAAATCCGCAATGATTTACGAGAGGTTTTGCGGTGGCATCTTTGAGACAAATTGCTATCTGCTCAAAGCACCGGGAGGCGGGATTCTTTTCGACGCCCCGGACGGGGCTTGCGAGTGGGTCAGGTTACTCGGAGTCGATCTGAAACTTTTGCTCCTGACGCACGGACACGTCGATCACGTGCAGGATGTCGCCAGGATCAAGCGGCAGTTCGATTGTCCAATCGGCTGTCACCCGCTCACTGCGCCGATGATTTCGGATCGAGAATTTTTCCGCAGCTTCGGTTTCGACCTCGAAATCGAGCCGACGAACCCTGATTTTCTTATCGAAGAAACGCCGAGCCGGGACTTTCTCGGTTCCCAATTCCAAGCGTTGGAAGTTCCCGGCCATTGCCCAGGGAGTCTTTGTTTCTTCTTGCCGGACGATCGATTGCTTATCGGCGGTGATGTGCTGTTTGCCGGCAGCATCGGCCGCGGAGATTTACCGGGCGGAGATATCGATCTATTAGTACAAGAGATCCGAAAAAAAATATTTCCCCTCGGCGATGACGTAACAGTGCTCCCTGGGCACGGGCCGCCGACGAAGATTGGAATCGAGCGTCGCACGAACCCGTTTGTTGGCCTGGAGTAGCGTCACTGGCCGCGGCTCTATTGAAGCTGAAATCAGACTAGCCCAGGTCGGCGAGAAGAGAAGCGAGCGGCTTGAGGTCCTCGATCTTCGCTACGATGTCCCGCAACGAGCGCATAGCTCTTGGAACGTATCGCAGAAAATGCTCATGTCCCCGGACCAACCCCAAAAAGCCATAAGCGCCCAGCGCCTGCATCAGGCGTTGCATCGCACCTAATTGCAGAGTGTTGTCCAACTGTTGGTCAATGGTTCGCCCATTGTCCGTCTGTTTTTGCCGGTAATAACTAATCAACTCAGATCGCTCTGCGCCTGAAAGATCGACATACGGATCAAAAAGCAACGATGCCAGATCATATTCAGCCAAACCCGGTCGCATCCCCTGAAAATCGATCAGCTTGGCCTGCCTGTTCTGAATAATGATATTTTGCGATTGAAAATCGCGATGGACTAGGACCCTTGGTAAACTCGCCAGACGTTTTGCAATTTCGCGCAAACCGGGAAGAGCTGCCAGCTCCTTGCGTTTCGACTCGCTAACCGTGAAATAGCGGCCGAGGCAATTGTTGAAAAAGTATCTCTGTTCCCAGCGGTAAAGAGCCGCGTTAAACTCGGCAGGCAAATGGTCTTTCATTTCCACGCACACAGACTCCGGCAGACTGTGAAGTTTGATAATTTCGTCGAGCGCTGATTCGTAGAACGCGCGGCGGACCAGCCAGCTCTCGTGCCGATACCCGTAGAGGTCTTGCTCGCCCAGGTCCTCGATCCAGATGAGGCCTTCCGCTTCATCGTGAAAATAAATTTTGGGGACCCGGATTCCGTGGACGTCGAGGAATTTCGCGATCTTGACGTAATGCCGATTTTCTTCGCGCTCCAGATTATACTTAACCAGGATGAGCGTTTGATGCGCTGAGCAGCGAATCCGATAAAATTTTCGATCCGACCCGCCTTTTTCAATCGGGCGAATTTTTACATCGGTTTCATCCAGCAGCGGAAAATGCATCCGTGTTCGCCGGAGAAGAAATTCGGTCCTCATACTAGATGTCGCTGTTACGATGGATGCCGCTGACCCTTTTTTGGGAGCGGACAATACAACCGTGAAGCTGGCTTTTGGAAGCAATTTCTGAGGCTCGCCACAAAATTGTGTTTTCAAGAACGGCTTCCGCTCCAACGCAGCAGTCCGGCCCAACCACAGAACAGCCGCGAACTTGTGCGGTCGGATCGACATGCGCGCTTTTCGCGACCGGCTCGGCCCACTCGCGCGTTTTAACGTACGCCGGTCGCCAATGTTTGTTCGAAATTGCGCGGTGCACGTCGAGATATTCCTTGCGTGACCCGATGTTGAACCAATTCCCGTCATCCAGCGCCAGGCCGCCGATCCTTCCTCCCTGGTTGATCCAATCAATTAGGATGGGAATGAATGAAATTTTCCTCCCGGCAGGAATGCGAGCGAAAATTTCCGGGTTCCAGACCGAAATATTAGCGTAATCGAAGTTTTCCTTGGGGTTGAATTTTGTTGAGATCTCCACGATGCGGCCATCGCGAACAACCACGCCCGCCCCGAGGCCGGTGTTCCGCCGAAGGCCCAGCGTCACATCGTTGCCGGCGCGAAAATGTTCGGTAATCAGCGGTTCGAGCGCGACATCGGTCAAAATATCGCCGCTGTAAACGATGAAGGGTTCTTTTCTGAGAATGCCTTCGACATTTTTGATTCCACCCCCGGTTTCGAGCAGGTCCGGTTCGTGAGCGAGCGTAACGGAATGACCGTGGTAACCGTTCCCCGAGAAAACTTCATGAAACAAGTTCGGCAGCCGGTGCGTATTGATCACAAAGGATTGCACGCCTACCGCAATCAAATGATCGAGCGCAAAAGTGATGAGCGGTTTTTGAAAAATCGGGATGAGGGGCTTCGGTAAATCCTCTGTCAGCGGCCGCAGGCGTGTACCGCGCCCAGCAGCGAGAACGAAAGCTTGCGTGATTGTGTTCATCGCACCACAGATTCAGTTAAGGCGAAAGAAAACTATTTGAAGTGCGATTAACTCAATCGCGTGGAATTTCCAGCGAATCCATCACTCGCAATCTGTTCACAACAAGGTCGCCGATTTCAAGATGCCTGATTTTCGCTCGACCAATGACCAGGCGGCCGACCGCGACGACGCCTAACGCAAACGCCCCAATCGCTAGCGCTCCGAGCGCGAGAGCTCCGACGCTCTGCGCTCCGACCGCCAACGCGCGGATGCGCATGGATTCAAGCTCATTCCGTTCTGCCTCGTGCATGCTGTGGTAAATTGTCGGCAAGCTTAATCCACGATATTCGATCTTCCGTCCAGATATGGTCGGCTGGAGTAGCGATTTCGGGTTGATCGAAAGTGGCAACAGTGACATCGATTTCATCGGCATCGGGTTGGCTCGTGAAAGTTAGCGTGCTGCCACACATCGCACAGAACGAGCGAACGCGCCCGGCCCATGCGATTTCAAGCGGGTCTCCCTTCGTAAATTTAAAATTGCTGCGCTGAAACGAAGCCCAGGTCACAAACGGCGCACCAGCGCTTTTGCGACAATCTTCGCAATGGCAATGAGTGACGTTGCAGAGCTCGCCGATGCCTTCATATCGCACAGCACCGCAGAGACAACCGCCGCAAATCGTCTTTGGTTCCGTTTCCATCGCAAATTACAGGGCAACCGCGCGGTTACTCAGTAATCCTAGTAGGTCAAGTTGGGCCCAGCGGAACGCCGCCAACCGACCCGCTGCCATGGAAGCTCGCGCGTTTGCAAATAAAGCGTGCGCGTGCCGAAATCGATGATGCCGTGGTGTCGCCGCAGCGTTTCCGCACCAAGCAGGCCGGCAACCGGCGGTGAACCTTCCAACAATCCATCGTGAATTAATCCTTCCATATCAATCACGCCTACGTCCTTGCCAACGATATCGACCGCGCCCACCGAGAGTTTGCGAATCCTCGCCACGCGCAGGCCGCGCTCCTTCAGGTTCACGGCCGAAGAACTATACGGCGTCTCCCGGGTGGCAATTCGCATTTGCCTAACGAAAGAGCGGTGCAAGAGCGTGGCAAACGAACCCGTATCGACCATAAACTTGGCGGCTTTCCCATTGATCGAGCCATTCACATACAAATTAAAACCGTCACTTACTTGAATCGGAACAGCTTGCAGTCCACGCCGATCGAAACCAGGAACCCCACCTAAAACGTCGGGATCGGTCTTCAAGAGCAGCAACTGTCGTTGGCAATCCAGTACCGCCTGGGTTGGAAAAAGAATATCCGCTCCAATGATTCCGTCGATTTCCTCTTCGTGAACCAGCCGTGACGCGCGGGCAGAGTTTCCGAGATCGACAGTAACCATCGGTTCATCGATCAAAGTCAGACCTCCGAGCCGAAGCTCGCGCGCGAGGGCTACGTTATTGAATGCGCCGTTGATCTGAACGCGAGACGGCAGGTTCGACTTGGCCGTGATTGATTTGAGTCGAAAATAATTGCGGCGATTTACAGCGATTGCGCTTACCGGCGCACCGCTATCAATCGTCAGCCAGGCCTCCCTGCCGTTGATAAAAGCGCGCACCATCAAATGATTTTGCCGAGAGCGCACGAGAGGCAGCGCTACGAAATGCGCTTCTGCTCGCGCGTAAGTGACCTGCGGCATGGCAGCCAATTCGGCAATCAGCACAACTGCAGCGCACGAAATCGACAAAAATGTCCGGCACGCTCGGCGTTGGCTTGAACAAGTCACGGGGCGTGAGATTAACACGGTTCTTTTTACGTGAAAGCAATTTCGCGTTTTTAAGATCGATGGCTTGGCGAAGGGTAAACCGAATGTTTTGTCATTGCGCCGCAGGCCTGAGTGATGATTTACTCTCCGCCGAATCAACCGGCTCAAATGACGACGGCGATAACTGAAGCACCCGTAGCTGACCAAAAATTCGTCAGGGGCCTCGGCCTACTCGACTCGACCATGCTTGTAGCGGGCTCGATGATCGGCTCGGGAATTTTCATTGTGTCAGCGATTATTGCGCGCCAGGTCGGTTCGCCCGGTTGGCTGCTGGTTGTTTGGATCGTGACCGGTTTACTGACACTGATGGCCGCGCTGTCTTACGGCGAGCTGGCAGCGATGATGCCGAAGGCTGGTGGCCAATACGTTTACTTACGCGAAGCTTACAGCCCCCTCTGGGGTTTTCTGTACGGCTGGACGCTGTTTCTGGTGATTCAAACCGGCACGATCGCGGCGGTTGCGGTTGGCTTCGCACGCTACAGTGGCGTACTTATCCCGTGGTTTTCAGAATCCAACTATCTAATCCCGCCAATCCGTTTTGGTGGCTGGTTTAACGGCTACGCTGTTTCACTTTCTACGGCACAGTTTCTCGGTCTGGCGATGATCGCGCTACTGACTTTCATGAACACGCGGGG
>Ga0209376_1002210_pt1 | contig 18687 bp, 19 predicted proteins | sample GraSoiAngelo_134_FD_185891 | JGI IMG/M metagenome (GOLD analysis project Ga0209376, IMG submission 185891) | Grasslands soil microbial communities from the Angelo Coastal Reserve, California, USA - 14_0929_05_30cm (SPAdes) (version 2) | ecosystem: Environmental > Terrestrial > Soil > Grasslands ... | reverse complement strand
GAGGACCTGATGGTGATCTTCCTCGGCCTCGAGCTCATGTCGGTCTCGGTATACGTGCTCGCCGGGATCAATCGCACGAGCGGGGCCGCCGCGGAAGCGGCGCTCAAGTACTTTCTGCTCGGAGCCTTCGCGTCGGGGTTCCTGTTGTACGGCATCGCGCTCGTATACGGAGCGATCGCTACCACCAACTTGACCGCGATCGCCGCCCAGGTGCGCACCCAGTCCCTCGCGCAGAGCCCGCTGCTCCTGATTGGTCTGGGACTGGTGCTCGTCGGGTTCGGGTTCAAGGTGGCGGCCGTGCCGTTCCACATGTGGGCGCCCGATGTGTACGACGGCTCCCCCACGCCGGTGACGGGTTACATGGCCACCGCGGTGAAAGCCGCCGGGTTCGCGGCGCTGTTCCGCCTGCTGGTCGAGGCGTTCGGCGGCGTGGCGGCCTGGAAGCCGATCGTGTGGTGGCTCGCGGTGGCGACGATGGTCGCGGGCAATTTCATCGCGCTGGCCCAGCGGACCGTGAAGCGCATGCTCGCGTACTCGTCCGTCGCCCATGCGGGATACTTGCTGGTAGCGGTCGCCGTCGGCAGCTGGCCCGCGTCGGCGGCCCTGCTGGTCTACCTCTTCGCCTACACCGTCGTGACCCTCGCGGCGTTCGCGCTGCTCGCCGCCCTGGGGCGGGAGGGCGAGCGCGCCGTCCGGATCGACGACCTCGCGGGCCTGGCCCAGCGCCGCCCGTGGCTCGCCCTGGCGCTCGCGGTCTGCATGCTGTCGCTGCTGGGATTCCCGGGGACCGCCGGGTTCATCGGCAAGTGGTACATCCTGGTGGCCGCGACCATGGCGCACGAAAGCGTACTCGCCGCGATCCTGGTGCTTACGAGCGTCGTGTCGGCGGGCTACTATCTGCCGGTGATCATGGCCATGTACATGAAGCCCGAGCCGTTCGACCAGGCCCATGCCGGCGTGCGGCTCGGCCGTCCGGCCGCCGTCGTCGTCGCCGCGTGCGTCATCGGTCTGCTCGTACTCGGCATTCGCCCGAACGCGCTGCTCCAGCTGGGGAGGGAGAGCGCCCTCCTGGCACCGACACCGGCCCCCGCGGCGACGACCGCCACGGGCCGCTGAAGCCGTCGTCCTGTGCAGGTCCCCGCCTCGATTTTTCGCGAGTACGACATCCGCGGCACCGTGGGCGATCAGTTGCACCCCGAGGTGGCGCGCGCCATTGGACAGGCGGTCACCACGCTCGGCTGGGAGCGTCTCGGGCGCGCCCCCCGCCTCGCCGTGGGACGCGACAACCGGCCGTCCGGCGCCGCCCTGGCGCACGGCTTGTCGTCCGGGATCGAAGCAGTGGGCGGGCTGGCGCTCGACGTCGGCGAGCTGCCCACGCCCGCGCTGTACTTCGCGACGCATGTCCTCAATGTCGACGGTGGCGTGCAGGTCACCGGATCGCACAACCCGCCCGAGTTCAACGGCTTCAAGCTCGTCCTGGAGGGCGAAGCGGTGTACGGGACGGCGATCCAGGGTCTACGGCGTTTGATCGAAGACGATCGCACCCGGGGTCGCGCCGGCGGGTCGCGCGGCAGCGACGCCTCCGTGCTGGAGCGCTATCGCGCCGCGATCGTGCAGCGCAATGGACCGCTGCCGCGGCGGATCAAGGTCGTGGTGGATTGCGGGAACGGTGTGGCCAGCCTCGTGGCGGTGGACACCCTGCGGGAGCTCGGGGCAGAGGTCGTGCCGTTGTTCTGCACCTCGGACGGCACGTTTCCGAACCATCACCCCGATCCCACCGTGCTCGAGAACCTCCACGACCTGCAGGCGGCGGTGCGGCGCGAAGGCGCTGAGCTCGGCATCGCGTTCGACGGCGACGGCGACCGCATCGGCGCCGTGGACGAGCAGGGGCGGGCAGTGCTGGGCGACCAGCTGCTGGTGCTGCTCGGTCGCGATCTGGCGCGCCGCATGGGCCCCGGCCACCCCGTGATCTTCGACGTGAAGTGCTCCGAGGTCCTGCCGCGCGAGCTCGCCCGGGTGGGCCTCCAGCCAACGATGTGGAAGACGGGGCATTCCCTCATCAAGCAGAAGATGAAGGAGACGCAGGCGCCGCTCGCCGGCGAGATGAGCGGCCACATGTTCTTCGGGGGAGACTGGTACGGCTTCGACGACGCGCTCTTTGCCGCGGCACGCCTGCTCCGCTACGTGGCGGAGCTGGGCGGACCGCTGTCCCGGCACTTCGCGGACCTCCCCGCAACCGTCTCGACGCCCGAGCTGCGCGTCGACTGCCCGGACGACCAGAAGTTCGCCATCGTGGAGCGGGCGGCACGCCACTTCGGCGCCAAGTATCCCGTCGCGACGCTGGACGGCGTCCGCATCACCTTCAAAGACGGGTGGGGTCTCTTGCGCGCGTCCAACACGCAGCCGGTGCTCGTGCTTCGGTTCGAGGCGACGAGCGCCGCGGCGCTCGCCGCCTACCGGGCGGAGGTCGAAGGCTGGCTGGGCGCCCAGAGCGATCGCGCGTGAGGCAAGCCGCCCGTCGCTGGGCGCTGCTGATCGCCGTCGCATTGCTGGTGGTGGTACTCGTGGGAGGACGCTGGGCCGCGTTTGAAACCGCGGAGCGCGTGTGGGCAGCCGGCCTTCCGGGCGGCAGCGCGTACCTCAAGGCGCGGGACTTCGCGCGGCTCGTGTCCGGCCTGCTGCTGCTCGCGACGGTGGGGTGGGGCACGAGCAACCTGCTGTTCGTGTACCGCTCGATCGGGTCGATGCAGCTGTCGCGACGGCTCGGCGATCTCGAAATCGTCGAGGCCGTTCCCCAGCCCATTCTGCTCGCCGGCACCGTCGCCAGCGGCCTCGTCTTCGGCTTCCTGCTCGCGCTGGGCACAGGGGACTGGTGGATGAGCGCCGTGATCGCGGCACACGGCGTCGAATTCGGCGTCCTCGATCCACTACTGCACCGCGACGTGGGCTACTACCTCGGGACGCTGCCGTGGAGCGAGCAGTTGCGGGCGCTCGCCCTCGCAGCCGTGAGCTCGGCCACCCTCGTCGTGGGGCTCCTGTACGCGGGGATCGGGTCGCTGCGATTCCGGCGCTGGCTGCCGTCCGCGAACGCGCACGCCCGGGCCCATCTCGGCCTGCTGCTGGCCCTGCTCGCCCTGACGCTCACCTGGGGCGCCGTGCTCGACCCGGCCCAATCCGTCGCCGGGCTGCATGGCGATCTCGCGGGCGGCGCGCTCGACGCCCGGCTCACGGCCGCCCCGGTCGTCGCGGCGCTGGGCGCGGCGGCGACCGCGGCGAGCGTGGTGTGGGGGGTGCGCGAGAAACCGCTGCTGCTGTTCGGCGCGTGGGGCGCATTGCTCGCGGCATCGTTGCTCGGATTCGTCCTGATACCGGGCTCGCTGTCCGGGCGTGGCGGCCAGGGGGCGACGGGCTCGGTGGCCGACACGGCGCGCGCCGCCGCCGCACGGCAGCTCGAGCAGCTCGCATTCGGCGTGACGGAGCTCGCGGAGCGCCCTCCCCCGGGCTTCCCGAGCCCCGAGGCGGCGGTTGCCGCGCTGCCGGCGTGGAACGCGGCGCGCGTCGTGGCCGCGGCTTCGCAGCACCGCGAGCTGCTCGGGCCGGGCGCCAGGCCTGCCGCCGCCGGCCTGTCGCCGCACTCCGTGGCGGGCGGGCGCGCCACCTGGATCGTGGCGCCCGCTCCCGATCTCGATGCCATCGCCCGCACGCAACCCGCGCCGGACTGGACCACGCTGCACCGCGGTGCCTGGGCCCGGGCGGGGCGCCCCTTCGCGGCCGTCGAGGACGACACGATCCTTCGCTTCGAGGCGCTTCCGACGCGCGACTCCGTCGGCTGGTTCGGACCGGCATTTCGCGAGTTCGCGATCGCCGCACCCGACACGTGGCCCGCGCTGCGCCGCACCGGAATCCCGCTCACGGACTGGTGGCGCCGTACCGCCCTCGCTTGGGTGCTGCAGAGCCCCGCGCTGGTGCGCCGCGAGACGGACGGGCTGGTCCTGCTGTGGCGACGGGACATCACAGACCGGTTACGGCGGCTCGCGCCCTACGCGGCGTTCGACGCCGCCGCACCGGTCGTGAGCGACGGAGCGCTGTGGTGGGTGTCGTACGGCTACCTCGAAGCCGAGGCGTTTCCGTTGGTCCGCGCCGTGGAGTCCGAGGGACGCCCAGTGCGATATCTGCGCGCGGCCCTGGTCGGAGCCGTAAATGCCGCGACGGGCGACACCCGCCTCTACCTCGCCCCCGGCGCCGATTCGCTCGCGGCCGCCTGGGCTGCCGTGCTCGCCCCGCTGATTCAACCGCTCGACAGCCTCCCGGCCGGTCTGCGCGGCCAGCTGCCGTTCCCGAACCGCGTGTTCCGCGCCGCCACGACGCTGGTCCGCCGCCAGCGCTCCGACACGTCGGAGTGGGCGGCGCGACCGCGGGAGCCGTTCGAGCTGATCGCCCCCGGCCCCCTGGCCGAGGGGCGGGAGGATGCCGCCGGGCTCCGCCCCTGGACCGCGCAGGGGTTCGAGGCCGGGAGCACGTTCGCCGGGCTCGTGGCCGCGACGCTGCTCCCGGCCGGTCCCCGCGTGATGCTGTGGCAGCCGAGTCCGGCGGTGCGGCTCCCGCCTCCCCTCGTCGGGTCTCCCACTACGACCGCTCCGGGCGTGCCCCGGCTGTGGAACGCCGGGGGACAAGTGCTGCTCGAGCAGGCTCTCTTCGCCGAGCCGTCCAGCGGCGGTCCCCCGGTGGGGATCGACACGCTGTTCCTATCGTGGGGCGAGCGGCGCGGCCAGGGGCGGGGCAGGGCCGCCGCCCTGCGGGCGCTGCTGGCGCTCGACGCCGGCGCGGCCGCAGCCGCGGATACGACGCTCGCGGCGCGGTGGCAGCAGGCGCGCCGCCTTGCGGCGCAGGCCGACGCGGCCCTGGCCGCGGGCGACCTCGAGACGTTCGGCCGCGTCTACGGCCGGCTGAAAGAGCTGCTCGGCATCGGGCGTCGGAAGCTTGCTCCGGCTCCGGACCGCCGCTAGTGCCGTTCCAACCCTTACGCCCGGGAGGCGGATCTGCGAACGGACTTCACAACCGGTTGGAACGGCACTAGGTTGTCGCGGCTGTGAATCCGGGCACCATCGTCGTCGCCCTCGGCGGCAACGCCGTCGCTCCGCCGGGCGAGCGCCCCACGATCGCGAATCAGTTCCGGCACACGCGCGCCAGCCTGGTGCCGATCGTGGATCTGGCGCGGGCGGGGTGGCGGATCTCCCTCGTGCACGGCAACGGCCCTCAGGTGGGCGACGACCTCGCGCGCAACGAGATCGCCGCCGACCAGGTCGAGCCGCTGCCGCTGGGCGTGCTCGTCGCGGCGACGGCGGGCTGGATGGGGTACATGATCCAGCAATCGCTGCAAAACGCCCTGGCGCATGCGGGCGTCACGCGCCAGGTGGTCACCGTCATCAGCCAGACGCTGTGCGATGCGAACGACGCCAATCTGCGCACTCCCACCAAGCCGATCGGCCACGCGCTCGACCCGGTGCGCGTGGCGCGGCTGCAGGCGCGCGGCGTCGCCGTGAAGCAGGAGCAGCCGGGTCGCTGGCGGCGGCTCGCGCCGAGCCCCAAGCCGGTCGGCGTAGTCGAGCGCGACATGATCCGGCATCTGGTCGCCGCCGGCCACATCGTCGTCGCGTGCGGGGGCGGCGGTCCCCCCGTGTATGACGATCCCGCGCTGCGACTCGAAGGGATCGACGCGGTCGTCGACAAGGACCGGGTCGCGGCGATCCTCGGCCGCGACATCGAGGCCGACGTCCTGCTGATCCTGACCAACGTCGATGCGGTGTACCACGGATACGGCACCCCGCACCAGCGCGCCGTCCGGCGCCTCGACCTGGCCAGCGCGGACCACTTGCTCGCCGGATCGGAGCTCGGCACCGGCAGCATGCGCCCCAAGGTCGAAGCCGCGGCCGCCTTCGTGCGCGCCGGCGGCCGTCGCGCGATCATCGCCGAGCTGTCGCAAGGCCTGGCGGCCCTCGCGGGCGAGGCCGGTACGACGATCACCACGGAGCCAGCGTGAACCTGCACGAGTACCAGGCGCGCGACATCCTGCGACGCCACGGCATCCCGGTCCCCCGCGGCGAGGTGGCCACCACGGCCGACGAGGCCCGCGCCATCGCCGCGCGGCTCGGTGGCGGGGGAGCAGTGGTGGTGAAAGCGCAGGTACATGTCGGGGGCCGCGGCAAGGCCGGCGGCGTGAAGCTGGCCCGCGACCCGGCCGAGGCCGCCGCGCACGCCGCCCGGATCCTCGGCATGTCCATCAAGGGACTCGTGGTGCAGCGCGTGCTCGTCGCCCCCGCCGCCGAGATCAGCGCCGAAAGTTACGTCGGTATGATCGTGGACCGTGCTTCGCAGCGCCCCGTGCTGATGGTGAGCGCCGCCGGCGGCGTCGATATCGAAGAGGTGGCCGCTCAGTCCCCCGAGAAGATCCACCGCCTGGCGCTGGACCCTCGCTACGGCGTGCTGCCGCATCAGGCACTGGGTCTGGCCCTGAAGCTGTACCGGGATGTGACGCAGGCCCGAGCGGCCGCGGACATCATGCAACGACTGTACGCGGCGTTCTACGCCGTGGGCGCCTCGCTCGCCGAGATCAACCCGCTGGCGACGACTCGGGACGGCGCGCTCGCCGCCCTCGACGCCAAGATCGTGATCGACGACAACGAGTTGCAACGCCATCCCGAGCTGGCGGCGCTGCGCGACACGAGCGCGGAGGCGCCCTCCGAAGTCGCGGCGCGCGAGGCGGGGCTCACGTTCATCAAGCTCGAGGGCTCGGTGGGGTGTTGCGTCAACGGGGCCGGCCTCGCCATGGCCACGATGGATCTCGTCAAGTACTACGGCGGCGAGCCGGCGAACTTCCTCGACATCGGCGGCAGCTCCGACCCGCAGAAGGTGGTCAGCGCGCTGCGGATCATCACGGCGGACCCGAGCGTCCGCGCCATTCTCTTCAATATCTTCGGCGGCATCACCCGTGGCGACGACGTGGCGAACGGCATCGTGCAGGCCACGGCGCAGTTCCCGCTCAAGGTGCCGCTCGTGATCCGTCTCACCGGCACGAACGAGGAGCTCGCGATCGCGATCCTCACCAAGGCCGGCTTCTCCGCCCTCACCGACATGGACGAGGCCGTCAAGCAGGCGGTGACCAAGGCGAGGGCGGCGTGAGCATCTTCGTCGACCAGCAGACGCGCCTCGTGGTGCAGGGGATCACCGGTCGGGACGGCTCGTTCCACACGCGGCAGATGCTCGGATACGGCACCAAGGTGGTCGCCGGGGTCACGCCCGGGAAAGGCGGCCAGGTGTTCGACGGCGTCGCACCCGTGTTCGACACCATGGCCGACGCGGTGGCGGAGACGCGGGCCAACACGTCGATCATTTACGTTCCGGCCGTCGTCGCCGCGTCCGCCATTTTCGAGGCCGCCGATGCCGGGGTCGCGCTGATCGTATGCATCACCGAGGGGATTCCGGTGCTGGACATGACGCGCGTGCTGCCCTACGTGCACGAGCGCGGCGCCCGCCTCATCGGCCCGAACTGCCCCGGACTCATCTCCCCGCCGCGCACCAAAGTCGGCATCATCCCGGGCAATATCTGCCGCCCGGGCCGCATCGGCGTCGTGTCGCGCAGCGGGACGCTCACCTATGAGATCGTGCATCAGCTCTCGGGAGCCGGCTACGGGCAGTCGACGTGCGTGGGCATCGGCGGCGACCCGTTGATCGGGACCAACTTCATCCACTGCCTATCGGCGTTCCAGGCGGACCCCGACACCGACGCGGTGGTGATGATCGGAGAGATCGGGGGCACCGACGAGCAGCAGGCGGCCGATTTCGTCCAGCAGGCGATGTCCAAACCGGTGATCGGGTTCATCGCCGGGCAGACCGCGCCCCCGGGCCGTCGCATGGGACACGCCGGAGCGATCATTGCTGGATCGAGCGGGACGGCCGCGGAAAAGATGGCGGCGTTCGCCCGGGCGGGCATCGCCGTGATGAAGCGCCCGGCGGATGTCGTCGCCCTGCTGAAAGAACGCCTGTGAAGCTGCGCGACGTCCTGAAGGCGGAGCACATCCTCGTCCCGCTCAACGCCGGCACGGTCAAGGAGGCCACCGAGCGGCTGGCCGAGCGCCTCGTGGCAAGCGGCGCGGTGGCCGATCCCCAGCGCCTCAACGCCGTCGTGCGCCACACCTGGCCCGAGGACATGGTGAGCGTGGGCGAGCACGCCTTCCTGCCCCACTTTCGCACGGAGGCGGTGCGGGGCCTCGTGACCGCGCTCGGCATCTCTCCCACCCCGATCCGGTGGGAGAAGGATCCCCACCGCACCGCCAGGGTCGTAATTTTCATCGTCGCGCCGTTGCGCGACGCGACGCTCTACCTGCAGGTGGTCGGCGCCTTCGCCCGCACCCTCTCGAGCCCGGACAACGTCCTGGCGCTGCTTGCGGCGCGCACGTCCGAGCAGGTGCTGGCGCTCCACGCCCTCGACGCCGTCGAGCTGCCGAGCCAGCTCATGGTGCGGGACGTGATGACGCCGTCGGTCCGGAGCGGACCCTGGGTGAGGTGGCTCGCCTCATGGTGGAGCACGACATCCGCGCCATGCCGGTGGTGGACGAGAGCGGCTCGCTGATCGGCATGGTGACGCATCGCGAGCTGTTGCGCTACTTGATCCCCGATTTCGTGCAACGCAGCAAGAGCGGTGAGTTCCGGGCGCCCACACGCTCGCAGCTGCAGCGCGGCTCGGCGGACCCGCGCCTCATTCCCGTCCGGGAAGCCATGGGGCGCTCGGTGCTGTGCCTGGCGGAGGACCAGACCCTGTCGGACGTCGCCAACCTGATGAGCTCGAAGGACGTCGACCGCTTCCCCGTGGTGCGCGAGGGCGTGGTGGTCGGCTTCCTGACACGCGCCGACTTGATCCGCCGCCTCATTACTCCCTAATCTCGAGCCCCGAATCCTAGTCCCCAGCATGCTCACACTCGCCATCGTTAAGCCCGACGCGGTTCGCGCGGGGCACACCGGGAAGATCCTCGCTCTGCTCGAAACCGCGGGATTCGTGATGCGCGCAGCGCGCCTCGTGAAGCTCAGCGCCGCCCAGGCGGAGGGCTTCTATGAGGTGCATCGGGAACGCCCCTTCTACCGCTCGCTCGTGACGTTCATGACGTCCGGACCGGCGCTGGCCCTGGCGCTCGAGCGCGACGACGCGGTCCCCCGGCTGCGCGAGGTCATCGGCGCGACCGACCCCGCCGAAGCGAAGCCCGGCACCGTGCGGAAGCTGTTCGCCGAATCCAAGGAGCGGAACGCGATTCACGCCTCGGACTCCCCCGAAAACGCCGCTCGGGAGGTGGCCTTTTTCTTTGCCGAGGGGGAGTTGCGGGAGCTGGGAGGGGGCCGGCGCTAGTTCGCTTGACGCAAGTCCCACAACGGTTTAGCTTCGGTTGCCCATGTTACAGGTCGACCTGCGGGAGCTCGCCCGTGGCCCGGTGGACACGCAGGGCCAACTCGCTGGGAATGACCCCCTGTTGGAGGGGCTGGACGGGGCCCTCGCCGAGCCGGTGCGCGTGGCAGGCCGCTTGCAGGCGGCCGGTGAAGGGCGCTTTTACTGGCGAGCCTCGCTCCGCACCAGGATGGCCGGGCAATGCAGGCGCTGCCTCGCCGCCGTGACCGTCCCGGTGGTGGCGGACGTCGATGCCCTGTTTTCCCAGGATCCCGACGCCCTGGAGGACCCCAGTTCCTACCCCCTGGCGCGTGACGCGACGGCGATCGATCTCCGCGTCGCGCTGCGAGAGGAGCTGCTGCTGGCCCTGCCTCAATGGGTGGTGTGTCGAGACGACTGCCGCGGGCTGTGCCCGCGCTGCGGCACGGACTTGAACGCAGGCCCCTGCGGCTGCCCGCCGGCGGTGGACCAACGCTGGAGTGGACTGACCGCCTTGAAGCACAAGCTCCGCGACTGAAAGAGGACGCATCATGGCCGTACCCAAGCGAAGGACGTCGAAGCGGAAGAAGCGCGCCCGCCGCACGCATTACAAGGCGGCACCCATCGCGCTGCAACCCTGCCCGCGCTGCGGCGATTTGAAGCGCCCGCATCACGTGTGTCCCACCTGCGGCTATTACCGCGACGAGCAGCGGATAGCGGTAGAGGACGCCTAACGGTGATTCGCGTCGCACTGGATGCCATGGGCGGGGACGACGCGCCGCGCGTGGAAGTCGAGGGCGCGGTGCAGGCGCTGCGCGAGTTTCCCCCCACCTTCCGGATCCAGCTCGTGGGCCGGACCCGCGACATCGAGGCCGCGCTCAAGCCGCACGGTGCCGTCGACCGCGACCGCCTCGAGATCGTGGAAGCGCCCGAGGTGGTGGGCATGGGCGAGAAGCCGCTGGCGGCCGTCAAGAGCAAACCCCGCTCGTCCGTCGCCGTCGGGATCGGCCTTCAGAAGCAGGGCGCGAGCGATGCGTTCATCTCGGCCGGCAACACCGGGGCGGTGCTGGCGGCCGCGACCCTGATGCTGCGTGTGCACGAGGGCGTGCAGCGCGCCGCGATCGGCGCGCTGTTTCCCACCGCCGTGCATCCCGTGCTGGTGCTCGATGGCGGCGCCAACGTGGACTGCGACGCCCGCGAGCTGGTGGGCTTCGCGCATCTCGGGTCGGTGTACGTGCGCGACGTGCTGGATCGGCCGCAGCCCGGCGTCGGTCTGCTCAACGTGGGCGAGGAGGACGAGAAGGGTAACGCCGTCGTGAAGGAAGCGCACCAGCTCCTCAAGCAGACGGCGGGCATCCGCTACGTCGGCAATGTCGAGGGCCGGGACATCCTGGCGGGTCAATGCAAGCAGGGGCGGATCGACGTGGTCGTGTGCGACGGCTTCGTCGGGAACGCGGTCCTCAAGTTCTACGAGTCGGCGGGCCGCATGTTCATGGGGATGATGAAGCAGTCGTTCCCCGACGTGCTGGGCCGGCCCGAAGCGAAGCAGCTGTTCAAGTTTCTCGACTACTCGGAGCAGGGCGGCGCGCCGCTGCTCGGCGTGAAGGGGGTCGTGATCATCTGCCATGGGGCCTCGCCCGCGCGGGCGATCAAGAACGCCGTACGCGTGGCGGCCCAGATGGTGACGAGCCACCTCGATCAGGACATCGGCGCGGAGCTCGCCGAGGGCGGCGCTTCCCGATGAAGCGCCCCGTCGCGGAGCTCGTGGCCACGGGCCGGTACACGCCCAAGCGCGTGATGACGAACGACGAGTTCTCGACCCGGCTCGACACGTCGGACCAGTGGATCCGCGAGCGCACCGGCATCCGGGAGCGACGCGTCGCCGGCCCGGACGAATCGAACGCCTGCATGGCGAAGGCGGCGGCGGAGCAGGTGCTCGAGCAGACCGGGCTCACGCCGCTCGATCTCGACGCCGTGGTCCTGGCGACCTGCTCCCCCGACCGGCTCCTGCCGTCCCAGGCGTGCGATCTCCAGGCGCTGCTCGGGGCCAAGCAGGCGGCGGCGTTCGACGTGGGCGCGGCCTGCACCGGCTTCCTGTACGCGCTCAACGTGGCCGAGGGGCTGGTGGCCACCGAGCAAGCTCGGCACGTGCTGGTGGTCGCATCCGAAAAGCTCACGTCGATCATGGACTGGAGCGACCGCACCACGGCGGTGCTGTTCGGCGACGGCGCCGGGGCGACCCTGGTGCGCCCCAGCGCCACCGGTCGGGGCATTCTGTCGAGCTACATGAAATCGGACGGTACGCTGGCCGAGCTGCTGTACCGCCCGGGCGGCGGCGCCGCCCACCCGCCCGATCAGGCGCTGCTCACCGACCACTCGTACTACATCAAGATGGCGGGGCGCGAGGTCTTCAAGGCGGCGGTGCTCTCGATGGCGGACGCGTGCGACAAGGCGCTCGAGCGTGCCGGCCTCACGAGCGACGACATCGATCTCCTCATTCCACACCAGGCGAACATCCGGATCATCGAAGCCACGGCCAAGCAGGCCGGGCTCCCCATGGACAAGGTCTACGTGAACGTGGACCGCTACGGCAACACCTCTGCGGCGTCGGTCGCGATCGCGCTCGACGAGGCGGTGCGCGGCGGTCGCCTCAAACCGGGCATGAAGGTGATGTTCTGCGCGTTCGGCGCGGGCTTCACCTGGGCGAGCCTGGTGGTGCAGTGGTAGCCGCGACCCACACGATCTGGCTGTGCCCCGGGCAGGGCGCCCAAAAAGTCGGGATGGCCAAAGACCTCGCCGCGCGCTTCCCCGCGGCGCGCGACGCGCTGGGCGCGATCGATGAAGCCCTCGGCATCGCCCTCAGCCGGCTGATGTTCGAAGGGCCGGAGGACGAGCTGACCGCCACCCACAACGCGCAGCCCGCGATTCTGGCCCACACCCTCGCGGTCTTCGCCGTGCTCGGCGCCGCGGCCGGCCGTGCCGTCGCCGCGGCCGGACACTCGCTGGGCGAGTACTCGGCGTACGTGACGGCTGGCGCGCTCCCGGCGCCGGCCGCCGCCGCGCTCGTGCGGCGCCGCGGCGAGCTGATGCACGAGGCCGGCGCCGCGCGCCCCGGGACCATGGCCGCCGTGCTCGGGCTCGCCACCGCGGAGGTCGAGGCCGCGTGCCGCGAGGCCTCTACCGGCGACGCGGTCGCCGTCCCGGCGAACCTGAACGCCCCCGACCAGACCGTGATCTCGGGCGACCCCGACGCCGTGACCAGGGCGGGCGACGCCTGCAAGCGGCGGGGCGCCAAGCGGGTGATCCCGCTCAAGGTGAGCGGCGCATTTCACTCCTCGCTCATGGCCCCCGCGGCCAATCAGCTGCGCGAGGCGCTCGAGCAAGCGCCGTTCCGCGATCCGGCGTTCCCGGTGGTCGCGAACGCGACCGCCGAGCCCGTGCGCGAGGCGGCGCGCGCGCGCCGTCTGCTCGCCGACCAGCTGACCGCTCCGGTCCGCTGGGTGGACTGCATGCGGCGCGTGGCCGAGCTCGCGGTGGAGGAGCAGGGAGAGGGCGGCCGGTTCATCGAAATCGGACCGGGGAACGTGCTCGCCGGCCTGCTGCGGCGCAGCGTGGCGGGGGCGAGCGTGGTCTCGCTGGGGACGGCCGATGAGGTGGCGAAGTTCCTGGAGGCGGCTTGAATCGGCGGGGTGGATGAACGTCGACCTCTCCGGGAAAGTCGCTCTCGTTACGGGGGGGACCCGCGGCATCGGACACGCGATCGCGCAGGCCTTGGGGCGCGCCGGCGCCCGCGTGGCCGTGCTGGCGCGCGACGGCGGCCGGGCGCAGCAGACGGCGCAGACGCTGGGCGACGGCACCGGCCGCGGTTACGCCTGCGACGTCGCCGACGCCCGGCAGGTGGAGACGGTGGTCGCCGCCGTGGAGCAGGACTTCGGGCGGGTCGACGTGCTCGTGAACAACGCGGGCACGACCCGCGACAACCTGCTGTTCCGGATCGGCGAGGAAGAGTGGGATACGGTCCTCGACACCAATCTGAAGGGGGCCTTCCTGGTGACGAAGCACGCCGCCCGTGGCATGATCAAGCGGCGCTGGGGCCGGATCGTCAACATCACCAGCGTGGTCGGTATCGCCGGCAACAAGGGCCAGGCGAATTACACCGCCTCGAAGGCGGGGTTGATCGGCTTCACCAAGGCGGTGTCCAAAGAGCTGGCGTCGCGCAACGTGCTCGTGAACGCGGTGGCGCCGGGGTTCATCGATACCGAGCTGACGCGCGCCATCACGGGTGAGGCGCGGGCGGCCTTGATCGGGGCCATTCCGCTGGGCCGGCTGGGCGAGGGCGCGGACGTCGCGGCGGCGGTGCTCTTTCTCGCCTCCGACTTCGCGAGCTACATTACGGGACAGGTGCTGGTCGTCGACGGCGGGATGGTGCTGTGACCTTTTTCCCACACCTCCTTTGAGGACACCCATGGCCATGGACATGAAGCAGCTCGAAGAGAAGGTCAAGGACATCATCGTCGAAGAGCTGGGCGTCGAGCGCGACAAGTTGACGTCCGACGCGAGCTTCATGGAAGACCTGGGCGCGGACAGCCTCGACACCGTGGAGCTGGTGATGGCGTTCGAGAAGGAATTCGACATCGACATCCCCGACGAGGAAGCCGAGAAGCTGCGCACCGTGGGGCAGGCGCTGCAGTACCTGCACCAAAAGATGGGGAAATAGCCGGATGGCGCGCCGGGTCGCGATCACGGGCCTCGGGCTCCTGACGCCGCTGGGCACCGATGTCCAGAGCACCTGGGACGGCCTGCTGGCTGGCCGCTCCGGGGCGGGGCCGATCACGCGCTTCGACCCGGCGCAGAGCCCCGTGAAGTTCGCGTGCGAAGTGAAGGCCTTCGACCCGGCGCGGTTCCTCGACAAGAAAGAAATCCGCCGCTACGACCTGTTCGCGCAGTTCGCGATCGGCGCCGCGGAGCAGGCGGTGGCCGATGCCTGTCTCGCCACGAGCTGGGACACGGTGAACCTGAAGCGGGTGGGCGTCCTGATCGGCACGGGCACCGGCGGGCTCCAGACCTTCGAAGAAAACTGCCGCGCCCTGTTCGAGAAGGGCCCGAGCCGCGTCTCCCCGTTCTTCGTCCCCATGTACATGCCGAACGTGGCCGCGGCGCTGATTTCCATGCGCTACGGCGCGAAGGGGCCGAACTACTGCACGGTGTCGGCCTGCGCGTCGTCCGCCCACAGCGTGGGCGACGCCCTCGAGATCATCCGGCACGACCAGGCCGACATCATGATCGCCGGCGGCGCCGAGGCGGCGATCACGCCGCTCGCGGTGGCGAGCTTCGCCAACATGAAAGCGCTGTCCGAGCGCAACGACGATCCCGCGACCGCGAGCCGCCCGTTCGACAAGGACCGCGACGGATTCGTGATGGGCGACGGTGCCGGGGTGCTGGTGCTCGAGGAGTGGGAGCACGCCCGGCGTCGCGGCGCCAAGATCTACGCCGAGGTCGTGGGCTACGGTATGACCGCCGACGCGCATCACATCACCGCACCGGCGCCGGACGGCTCGGGCGCCCAGGAAGCCATGCGTCTCGCCATGGAAAACGCGGGCCTCCGACTGGACCAGGTCGGCTACATCAACGCCCATGGCACCTCGACGCCCCACGGCGACGCCGCCGAGACGGCCGCGGTGAAGGCGGTGTTCGGCGAACAGGCCCGCAAGCTGGTGTTTGGCTCGACCAAGTCCATGACCGGTCACCTGCTGGGTGCAGCGGGCGCGCTCGAGGCGGCGGTGTGCGCCCTGGTGGTGCAGCGCGGGACCATCCCCCCGACCATCAACCAGTTCACGCCCGATCCCGCCTGCGACCTCGACTCGGCGCCCAACCGAGCCGTGAAACGGCCGGTGGAGGTGGCCCTGTCGAACTCCTTCGGGTTCGGCGGCCATAATGTCACACTGGCCATCCGTCGCGCCGCATGACATTGCGGATTGCGGATTGCGGATTGCGAATTGCGGAATCGACACGCGGCCCTTCCAATCCGCAATCCGAAATCCGCAATCCGCAATCGCCCACGTCCATGACGGCCCGGGATCCAGCACTCGATACGATCGCCGAGAAGGTCCAGCGCGCCGAGCGCCTGACCCGCGACGACGCGCTGGCACTGTTCACCTCGAACGACCTCCTCACCATCGGCCGCCTGGCGGACGAGGCGAACCGTCGCAAGAACGGCGACCGCGTGTCGTTCGCGGCCAATCAGCACATCAATCCGACCAACGTGTGCGTGCTGCGCAACACCTGCGTGTTCTGCTCGTTCGCGCGCATGCCCCGGGAAGACGGCGCGTACACGCGTTCGCTCGACGAGGTGTTCGCCGAGGCCGAAGCGGCCCGGGACAACCCGACCCGCGAGTTCCACATCGTGGGCGGCCTCCACCCAAAGCTCCGCCTGTCGTATTACCTCGACATGTTCCGGGGCCTCGCCGCCCGCCATCCCGGCGTCCACATCAAGGCGCTCACCGCCGTCGAGGTGGCACATCTGGCGCGCATCGAAGGGATGAGCGTCCGCGACGTGCTCGTCGCCATGCAGCAGGCAGGGGTCACCAGCCTTCCGGGAGGCGGCGCCGAGGTGTTCAGCCCCGCGGCGCGCGCCACCATCGCCGACAAGAAGCTCTCCGGCGACGAATGGCTCGCGGTGCACCGCGAGGCCCATCGACTCGGGCTACCGTCCAACTGCACCATGCTGTACGGGCACGTGGAGACCATGGCGGATCGCGTCGACCACCTGCTCGCCCTGCGAGCGCTGCAGGACGAGACCGGCGGCTTCCTCACCTACATCCCGCTCGCCTACCACCCCGATCACAACGAGCTGGGCGAGGCGCTCGACCGAACCGGCACCGCCACCACGGGCTTCGACGACTTGAAGAACATCGCCGTGGGCCGGCTCGTGCTCGACAACATCCCGCATGTGAAAACGCACTGGCCCATGGTGACACCGTTCATCTCGCAGGTGGCGCTGTCTTTCGGGTGCGACGACCTCGAAGGCACGGTGGTGTTCGAGCGGGTCTACCACGAAGCCGGGGCGGGCACCCCGATGTGGCTGTCCTACGATCAGATCGTGTCGCTGATCCGCGGGGCGGGGAAGGAGCCGGTGGAGCGCGACTCGCTCTACCAGACCGTGCGCACGTTCGAGAACTGGACACCCACTGACCCCGGGCGCGAGCCCGGGGCTCCAGGGGTCCGGCCGGAGGGCCCGGAAGGGCCCACCTTCGAGATCTCCCATCGTCCCCAGGCTCGCGCCCGGGGTCAGCGCACACTACCAGTGCTCTCCGCCGTGGACGCCGCCGAATGAGACTCGGCCGCATCGGCTACATCAACTGCTTTCCGGTCTACGGCGCCATCGACCGGGGCATCGTGCGCGTCCCGGCGGGGCTCGTGACAGGTACACCCGCCGAGCTGAACGACCTGTTGGTGGCCGGAGAGCTCGATCTGAGCGTGATCAGCGCGGTGGAGTTCGCCCGCAACGCCGGCCAGCTGCGGCTCCTGCCGGGAATCGGGATCACCAGTGACGGACCGGTGCGGAGCGTGGCGCTGTTCAGCAAGGTGCCGGTCGAAGCGCTCGATGGCCGCACGGTGCTGCTCACCGCCTCGTCGCGCACCGGGGCCGCGCTGCTGGAGCTGTTGTGCCGCGATGTCTGGCACGTGCGGCCGCACTTCGCGCAGGCCCGCGCGGAAGCGCCCGATCTGGACGCCCTGGGCCGGCTGCCGCACGACGCCGTGCTGGTGATCGGCGACGCGGCCCTGCTGCTCGCCGCGCGTCACGCCTACCCCCATCGCGTGGATCTGGGCGAGGCGTGGAAGGACTGGACCGGGCTGCCGTTCGTGTTCGCCGTGTGGGCCGCCCGGCGCGCGGTGGACCGTGCCGCCGCGGATCGGGTGCACGAGAAGCTGCTCGAGTCGCGCGACTGGGGGTTGACGCACCTCGACGTGCTGGCCGCCGAGGCGCACCGCGTCTCGGGCGTCCCGGTGGACGAATGCCGGGAGTACTTCGCGGGCCTCGACTACGCCTTCACCCAACGGCATCTGGCCGGCCTGGCCGCGTTCTTCCGCGGCCTCGCCACGCACGGGCTCGCCCCGGGGACCTCGCTCCGCTACCTCGAGGTCGCCTGATGCCCGTCGACCGGACGTCTTCGGAATTCCGGCGCTTCGTCGAGCTGTACGATCGGGCCCCGCTGCTCGAGCTCGGCGCGCTCGCGGACCAGGCCCGCTGGCAGCTGCACCCGGAGCACGTGGTCAGCTACATCATCGACCGGAACATCAATTACACGAACGTGTGCGTCGCCGACTGCAAGTTCTGCGCGTTCTACCGGCGACCCAAACACACCGAAGGGTATGTCCTGTCGTTCGAGCAGATCGGCCGTAAGATCGACGAGCTCAAGGCGCTCGGCGGTGTGCAGATCCTGATCCAGGGGGGGCACAACCCCTACATCCCGTTCGCGTGGTATCTCGACCTGCTGCGTTACATCAAGCAGTACCACCCCATCCACATCCACGGGTTCTCGCCCTCGGAGGTGGATTTCTTCGCGGGTCGCTTCGGGATGACCATCGATGAGGTGATCCGCGAGCTCGTCGCGGCGGGGCTGGACTCCATCCCCGGCGGCGGCGGGGAGATCCTGGTGCAGGAGGTTCGCGACCGCGTCGCCCGCAAGAAGGCGGGCGCCGACCGCTGGCTCGAGGTGATGGAGACCGCCCACCGCCGCGGGCTCAGGACGTCGGTGACCATGATGTACGGCCTGGGCGAGACCCTCGACGATCGCATCGAGCACCTGTTCCGTGTACGGGACGTGCAGGCCCGCACCGGCGGGTTCACGGCGTTCATCTGCTGGCCGCTGCAGCCCGAGCATACCGAGCTCGAGCACCTCGGCAAGACCGACGCCGTCACCTACCTGCGCACCCAGGCGATCGCGCGGATCGTGCTCGACAACGTCCCCAACATCCAGGCGTCGTGGGTGACGATGGGCCCGAAGATCGGTCAGGTGGCGCTGCGGTTTGGGGCCAACGACTTCGGCTCCCTCATGATGGAGGAGAACGTCGTCTCCGCCGCGGGCACCACGTGGCGCATGACGCTCCCCGAGATGCGGCGGCTGATCGCGGACGCGGGATACACCCCCCGCCAGCGCCGCCAGGATTACCGCCTCATCGACGAGGCGGCCTGACGTGGCCGACGTGCTGATCCTCGTCGGCTCCGAAAACGACAAGTCCCGCATCGAGCCTGCCTTCGACATTCTGACGCA
>Ga0209376_1002209_pt1 | contig 18691 bp, 18 predicted proteins | sample GraSoiAngelo_134_FD_185891 | JGI IMG/M metagenome (GOLD analysis project Ga0209376, IMG submission 185891) | Grasslands soil microbial communities from the Angelo Coastal Reserve, California, USA - 14_0929_05_30cm (SPAdes) (version 2) | ecosystem: Environmental > Terrestrial > Soil > Grasslands ... | reverse complement strand
CGGAAGTCGACACGCTCGGGAACCTCGCGCACGTGGTGGAGCGGGACGATGCGCTCCGGTTTCACCCAGAAGTACGAGTTGCCGTAGCCCTGGGGCACCGACTGCCGCGCGATCTCCAGCACGTGGCGGAACCCGGTGGTGGTCACGAGCGCCAGGCCGTCGAAGCGCTCCTCGAGCAGCGCATTGGTCGCGACGGTGGTGCCATGCGACACCGCCACGACCTCGCCACCGCCCACGAGGCGCAGGACCTTGCGGATGCCCTCGAGCACGCCGAGCGAAGGATCGTGCGGCGTGGTCGGCGTCTTGGTGGTGACGATGGCCCCGGTCGACTCGTCCACCGCGACGACGTCGGTGAACGTGCCGCCGGTGTCGATGCCGATGCGGAGACGGCGCCCGGGCATCATGCGGCCGAAGGTCTCAAGGGTAGAGATGGCAGGCGACCTGGCCGTTGTCGTCGCGAGGGCGGAGGACCGGCTCGACCTCGGAGCAGATCGGCATCGCCGACGGACATCGCGGATGGAAGCGACACCCGGACGGCACGCTGAGGGCGCTGGGGACCTCGCCGGCGATGGGCCTTTCCCGGGGCGGGTCATCGGGATGGGAGGGGAGCGCGGCGGCGAAGAGAGCCCTGGTGTACGGGTGCATCGGACGCGCGCACAACGTGTCGCTGTCCGCCGACTCGACGATCTTGCCCAGGTACATGACCGCGATGCGGTGGCTGATGTGAGCCACCGTCGCGAGGTCGTGACCGATGAAGAGATAGCTCACGCCCAGGGTTCGCTGCAGGTGCTCGAGCTGGTTGATGATCTGGGCGCGGACCGACACGTCGAGCGCGGACACCGGCTCGTCCAGCACGATGAGGCGAGTGTCGGTCGCCAGGGCCCGGGCAATGGCGATCCGCTGGCGCTGCCCGCCGCTGAACTCGTGCGGGAACAGCGGAGCCACGTCGGGCTGGAGGCCAACGAGCTCGAGCACCTCGTCGACTCGCTCACGAATCGCTGCGCGCGAGAGATCGGTGTGGATCTCGAGAGGCTCGCCGATGATGTCGTGCACGCGCATCCGCGGGCTGAGCGAGCTGAACGGGTCCTGGAACACCACCTGCACGGCGCGGCGGTACGTCATCAACTCTCGGCCCTCGAGGCCGGCGATGTCCCGGCCCGCGAACGCAATCGCGCCCGCGGTGGGTGTCTCCTGCAGCAGGATCAGCCTGGAGGTGGTCGTCTTGCCGCACCCCGACTCACCGATGAGGCCGAGCGTCTCGCCGGCGTCGATGGCGAAGTCCACGCCGTCCACCGCTTTCACCCACGCGTCCCCACGTCCGAGCAGCCCGTGACGGGCGGGGAAATGCTTCTTCAGTCCCCGGACTTCAAGAACGGGTGACGTCATCATCCACGAGCCAGCACCTGGCGATGCTGGCGATGCCGAGGCGGACATCGCGCGGCTCCTCGGTCTTGCAGCGGGGCACCGCCTCGGGACAGCGGGGATGGAAGGGGCATCCCGCGGGCAGGTTCGCCAGATTGGGCGGCTGGCCCGCGATCGAATACAGGGGCTCCTTGCTGCCGAGCTTCGGCACCGAGCCGAGCAAGGCTCGCGTGTACGGGTGCCCGGGGTGGTCGAACAGCTCCCGCACCGGCGCCTGCTCGATGATCTGGCCGGCATACATGACGGCGACTCTGTCGCACATCTTCGCGACGATACCCAGGTTGTGCGTCACGAAGATCAAAGCCACGCCGGTCGCGCGCTGGATGTCCTTGAGAAGATCGAGGTACTGCGCCTGGATGGTGACGTCGAGGTTCGTCGTGGGCTCGTCGGCGATGACGACCCTCGGCCCGCCGGCCAGCGCGATGGCCCCGACGATGCGCTGGCGCATGCCGCCACTCATCTCGTGGGGATAGTCGCCCATCCGCCGCTCCGGCGACGGAATGCGGACGGCGCGGAGGAGTTGCTGCACCCGCTCGCGAAGTGAGCGGCCGCGCAGCCGCTGGTGGAAGAACGCGGGCTCCGCCACCTGTCTGCCGATGGTGAAGAGCGGGTTCAACGACGCCATGGGATCCTGCAGGATCACGGCGATCCGCCGGCCACGGATCCGGCGCAACTCGCGCTGACTCTTCCGCGTCAAGTCCTCGCCCTCGAAGACGACGCTGCCACCCACGATGCGGGCGGCACGCGGCAGGAGCCCGACGATCGAAAGGCAGGTCGTCGTCTTGCCGCTGCCCGATTCACCGACGAGCCCGAGCGTCTCGCCCTCGTGCAGGCTGAAGCTCACGCGATCCACGGCCTTGACGACACGGGTTCCGCCGAACGTGAAGAAGTGGGTCTGAAGCTCGGCGACCTCGAGGACGGGGATCACGCGCTACCGAGACCTCGCGGGATCTCGAGGCACGCTCCGGCTCCGCCGGGGTGTCCCGAGCGATGGGGGGTATGGGGGGCCATCTCGGGGCCCCACATGTTCATAGATTCCTCAGCTGGGGATCGAGCCGGACCCGCAGCCAGTCGCCGAAGAGCTGGGTCGCCAGCACGATCAGAAGGATGCACGCGCCGGGGAACACCGTGAGCCACCACTGGCCCGCCATCAGCGTGGGACGCGCCTCCGAGAGCATGAGGCCCCAGGCCGGCTCGGGCGGTGGCACCCCGACGCCGAGAAAGGAGAGCGACGCTTCGGCAATGATGACGACGCCGACCGTGAGACTGGCCAGCACCGTCGCCGTGTTCATGACGTTCGGCAGGATGTGCCGCTTGATCACGCGCCACCGGCTGGCGCCGGCGATCTCGGCCAGCTTCACGAACTCCCGCTCGCGAAGCGTCAGCACCTCGCCGCGGATGACGCGCGCGTAGCGCGTCCAGTACACCGCGCCCAGGATGACGACGATGTTCCACATGCTGGGACCGACCATGGCGGCCAGGAAGATCGCGAAGACGATGGCGGGCAACGCGAGCCAGGCGTCGGTCACGCGCATGATGATCTGGTCCACCCAACCGCCCACGTATCCGGACACGATCCCGAGCGCGGTCCCGATGGAGCCCGCCACCAGCGTCCCCATCAGCCCCACGATCAGCGACACACGCGCGCCGTAGATCAGGCGGCTCAGGATGTCCCGACCCAGGAAATCGGTGCCGAGCGGCGTCGTCGCGTTGCCTCCCTCCATCCAGAACGGCGGGTCGAAGATGTTCGTGCCCTTCACCGGCAGCGTCGGGTCATGAGGCGCGATGAGGTCCGCGAAGACGGCGACGAGAATCAATCCGCCGAGGATGACGATCGCGACGAGCGGCGCTTCCCGTGCCCCCTTGACGACGGCCCGGAGTCGGCTGCCCGTGCGCCCCGGGGCGACGGTTGTCTGCGCGGCGATGCTCGCCATGGTCGTCTACCTCGTGAGCCGGATTCTCGGGTCGATGAAGGCGTAGAGGATGTCCACGACCAGGTTGATGCCGACGATCATGAACCCGGCCATGATGACGACACCCTGCACGAGCGGGAAGTCGCGCTGGAAGATGCCTTCGTAGAGCAGGCGGCCGATGCCCGGCCACGCGAAGATCACCTCGATGATGACGGCGGCGTTGACCATCACGACCATGTTGACGCCGGCCAGCGTGAAGACGGGGATGAGCGCGTTCTTGAACGCGTGCAGGGCGATGACCACCACGTCGGGAAGGCCCTTGAGCCGGGCGAGCTTGATGTACTCGGAGCCCAGCACCTCGAGCATGCTCGAGCGGGTCAGCCGGAGCATCGACGCGGCGAAGTACCACCCGAGCGCCAGCGCGGGCATGATGACGTGCCGCCAGTCGCCGGCCCCGGAGGTCGGCAGCCAGCGAAGCCAGACGGAGAACACGAGGATCAACACGAGCCCCAGCCAGAAGCCGGGGATCGACAGCCCGAGCAGCGCGACGCCCTTGGCGACGTTGTCCCACGCCGTGTTCACCTTGACCGCGGAGATGATGCCGGCGGGAACGCCGATGAGCAGGGAGATGAGCGTCGCGGCGAGACCGAGGGTCAGGGAGTTGGGCAACCGCTGGAAGTACAGCTCGCTGACGGGGAGCCGGTAGTTGAAGGACTTGCCCAGCTCGCCCCTGAAGGCGTTTTGCATGAAGGTCACGTACTGCACGGGCCACGAGCGGTCGAGTCCCCACTGATGACGGATCCGGTCGAGATCCTCGGGGCGCGCGCTGGCTTCCGCCATCAGCGCCACCGGATCCCCGGTGAGCCGGACGATGAGGAAGATCGTCGCGCTCAGGATGAGGAGCGTGACGATGCTGTAGAGGATGCGGCGGATGATGAACTGTCGCACTACTCCTTCACCTTCAAGTCTTCCCAGGGATAGGCATAGCCGGTGGTGATGGTCGGGAAGACATCCTGCCACTTCTGGGCCACGACCCGGGGACCGATCGCGTTGACGAACGCGTGGCGGAACACCGGCACCAGATAGTAGTTCTCGAGGATCCCCCGCTGGATCTCCTCGGCGAGCTTCTTCCGTTCCGCCGGATTGATCGAGCGCTCGTACTGATCGAACTTGCCGTCGAGGTCCCGAACGCAGATGCGGTCGCGCGAGTTGAACCCGCCGCACTTGAAGTGGCCTTCGTACCAGAACGACCAGCTCCCCCCGATCCGAGCGCCGTGGAGGATGATCTGAACCCCCGGCCAGTCCTTGAGCCCGCCCTGGAGTCGCTGGAGGAAGATGCCCCGCTCCATCGTCTGCAGCCGGCCGCGGATGCCGATCTCGCGAAGCTGCGCGATGACCCGTTCGCCGCGCGAGTAAAACGAGGGCAGCGGCGTGACCCAGTCCACGTTGAACCCGTTCGGATAGCCAGCCTCGCGCAAGAGCTGCCTGGCCTTGTCCACGTTCCGCTCGAACTCGGGCCACTCGATCGCGTACTGCACGTCGGGGTTGATCCAGTTGCCGGTCGGCTTGCCCATCCCGGCCGTCTCGGCCTGGTTGATCGCCCGCCGGTCGATCGCCAGGCTCACCGCTTCGCGGACGCGCTTGTCGTGGAACGGGTTCTTCGGATCCTGGAACCCGGGGAACTCCAGGAAGAACGAGCCGGACAGGACGGGCGCCAGCGTGACTCCCGGAAGCTTGCCGACCTTGTTGATCAGCTCGCCCGGAACGAAATAGATGATGTCCGCCTCGCCGCGCTCGAGCATGGCGACGCGCGTCGCCGGCTCCGGCACCGAGACCATGACGAGCTGCTTCACGTTGACGGGCCGGTAGTATCCGTCGAACGCCTCCATCTCGATCTTCACGCCCGGCTCGAGATGGAGGAGCTTGTAGGGACCGGCCCCGATGGGCTTCTGCTTGAAGCCGTCCGCGCCGACCTGCTTGTAGTATTTCTCGGGCACCACCCAGCCGGGGGCGGCGACGTTGGCGGTCCCGAAGAGGGTGGCGAAGTCGAGGAAGGGCTCCTTGAAGACGAAGCGGATCGTCCGGTCGTCGACGATCTCGACGCGCTCGGTCTTCTTCTTGAAGACGTCGGCCTTGGCGCCCCGGTAGTTCTCGTAGCTGAATTTGACGTCTTGCGGAGTGACGGGCTCACCGTTGTGGAACTTGATCCCCTTCCGCAGCGTGAACGTGGCGCTCTTCGCATCCGCGGCGATCGTGAAGCGTTCGGCCAGGCCGGGATGGTCGTAGAGTTGCGTCCCCTGGTTCTTCACGAGGGCGTCGTGCAGAGCCGTCAGGAAGTTGTCCGGCGTGGCGGTGCCGTCATGCTCCTGGGGGTCCAGCCAGCGGGACGCAAAGCCGGCGTGCCAGGCGAGAACGATCTTGCCCTTGGCGGCGGCCCCGGCCGGCGACGAGAGCTGCGAGGTCGCCGATCCGACGGAGATCAGCATCAGGGCGACGGCCAGGAGCCGGAGCGCACGACGAGCCTCGAATCGGGGACGCCTCATGCCGGGGCCTCCATTCACGGAGATGAGTTGGACCACCGCGAGGGGTGCCGTAGGCTAGCCCGAGGCCCGACAGGGGGTCAAGTCGCGGCAACAAGGATCTGGGCGTGCCTGGTAGCATGGTCTCCGCCTGCGCCTCGCTCATGACATCGGCCCCTGATTCGGTCGCGACGTGGCGGGATCCGGCGACGCTCGCCACTCGGCGCGGCGCGTTGCTCGTGGCCTGCGCCGCGCTGTGCTGGAGCAGCGGCGCGCTCATCGTTCGCCTCGTCGCCACGCCCCCCTGGACGACCAGCCTGTGGCGAAGCTTCTTCGCCTCGGTGTTTCTCGCGCTCGTCCTCTGGCTGGTGCGCGGCCGCGGCATCGTCGGGCAGTGGCGCGATGGCGGAATGCCGGTCGTGATCGCGGCGATGTGTATGGCGGTGTCCTCGACGTGCTTCATCTTCTCGCTGGCCCACACGTCGGTGGCCAACACGCTGATCCTCATGTCGACGGGGCCCTACGTGACCGGGCTGCTCGGGTGGATCGTGCTCGGCGAGCGCGTCGCGCTGCGCACGTGGCTCCTGATGGGCGTCACGCTGGCCGGGGCGGTGGTCATGGTGTCCGATTCGTACCTTCGCGGCACGATCCTCGGCGATCTGCTCGCGATCGTCATGGCGAGCAGCTTCGCGATCGCGACCGTGATCATTCGCCGGCATCCCGAGATCCAGATGGCGCCAGCGGCGGTGCTGGCCACGACGCTGACCTTCCTGGTCGCGTTGCCGCTCGCCGCTCCACTCGAGACGGCGCCGCGTGATCTCGCCCTCCTGGCCTTCTTCGGGGTCGGGCAGTTCGGCGTGGGCTTCCTGCTCTTCATGGCAGGCGCGCGGTTGCTTCGCGCGGCGCAGAGCTCACTCATCGGAATGCTGGAGATCGTGCTGGGGCCGCTGTGGGTCTGGCTCGTGCTGAGCGAGCGGCCGCCGACGGCGTCGCTCACGGGTGGGGCCCTCATCCTCGTCGCGCTCCTGACCAACACCGTCCTCGACGTCGTCACGCCGCGGCGCGCGAATATGACGAGCTGAATCCGGAGGCTGGCAGCGGCGTACCGGCCGACCTGCCCGTGTGGCGGATGTTCACCGCGGGTGATCCTCTCTATCCTGAACCCAACGTCAGGAAGAAGCAGGAAGAGAGGAGACCAATGACGACGGTGATGGATCTCTCCAACGCTCTGGCCGGTGCGGTCGAGCGGGTTTCCGGATGGATGTTCGCGGTGCACGGCCGCCCGCGCTTGCCTTCGACGGGGGTGCAGTGGCGCACGGGGCTCGTGGTCACCGCAAACCACACGGTGGAGCATGACCGCGAGGTGACGCTCACGGGCCACGACGGCCGGTCGTTCGCGGCGAGCGTCGCCGGACGTGATCCCAGCCTCGATATTGCCGTCCTGCGCGCCGTGGTCGACGGCGTATCGGCCGCCGATGTCGCCGACGACGGCGACGTCCGCGTCGGCCACCTCGTGATGGCGCTCGGTGCCGGGCCCCGCGCCAGTGCCGGCATCGTGAGCGCACTGGACGTTGGGCGGGGCCGTCACGCGGCGGGTGATCTGCTCGCGGTCGATCTCACGCTGTATCCAGGTTTTTCCGGAGGCCCGCTCGTCGACGTGCGCGGCCGCGTGATCGGGATTACGACGTCAGGCGCATCTCGGCATCTTCAGTGCGCGGTCCGCGCCACTGCGGTGACGCGACTGGTCGAGCACGTGATACGCGGCGGCCGGATTCCTCGAGCGTACCTCGGCGTCGGCACGCAGCCGGTGGAGCTGCCACATCCTCTCCGCGAACGCCTCGGGCGGGCTCAGCAGACCGCGATCATCGTCGTGCACGTCAAGTCCGACAGCCCGGCGGCCGCGGCCGGGCTGATCATCGGCGACGTGATCGTCTCGATCGATGGGCATGCGATCACAGAGCCGGAGGATCTCGTGGCCGCGCTTCAGCCCGATCGGGTCGGCGCAGCGGTCACGATGACCATTCTGCGCGGCGGCGAGCCGCGGGACCTTCAGGTGACCGTCGGTGAGCGCCCTTCTCGCGGCTGAGGAGTCGATTCCGCACCTCGCCCGGATCGCCGATCAACTCCGGCAGGTGACGGTCGAGATCCGCAGCCCCGGCGGGAGCGGGGTCGGCGCAGGCATCCTGTGGGCACCCGACCTCGTCGTGACGAACGCCCACGTTGCCCGTGGCTCGTGTGTCGGTGTCGGGCTCGCCGATGAGCGGTGGATCGAGGCGCATCTCGTCGTCGCCGATCGTCGCGCGGACCTTGCGCTGTTCCGCATTCCACGCTGCGGCGTGGCCGCCGCCCTGGGCGATTCCGACACCCTGCGCGTCGGCGCCCTCGTCGTGGCGCTGGGCCATCCCCTTGGTCTGCGGCGGACGCTGACGGCCGGCGTCGTGCACGCGCTCGGGCCGGCGCGGCCTGGTGGACGACGCTTCATCCACGCGGACGTGCGTCTCGCCCCCGGCAACTCCGGTGGGCCTCTTGCCGACACGGCCGGTCAGGTCGTCGGCATGAACACGATGATCGCCGGCGGACTGGCGCTGGCGATCCCGATCAACGACGTCGGCCGCTTCGTCGCGTCGGCGACGGCGAGCACGACATGAGCCAGCAGGCGCGACCCGGGACGGCGATCGTCGTCGCGCAGGACTCGATGTACGCGGCGCGGGTCGAAGCCGCCCTTCGCGGATTGACGGGCTGGCGAGTCGACGTCGGCACGCCACGCCAGCTGCACGGGCTCTTCGAAGAGCGGCCGGAGGCCATCGTCGTGATCGTGCTGCCCGATGCCGAGGCGCGCCGGATGCTTCGGGCCCTTCGCGCCTGGCCGCGGGCTCCGGCCATCATCGTGCTGTCCGATGATCCCGGCGCGTTCTGGACGCTCGCGTACCGGACGCTCGGGCTGCGAGCGGTGTTGCCGCTCCGCGCGACGGCGGCGGAACTCGCCGCCGCTGCCGTCGCCGTGCACGCGGGCCTCCTCGTCCTCCACGCGGAGGCACTGGCGCCGTCGAAGGCACGTGACGCGACCGTGGCCGCCCGGGCGCCGCTGACGTCGCGAGAGCGCGAGATCCTCGAAATGATGGCCGACGGCGTGAACAATCGGATCATGGCGTCGGGCCTGGGCATCTCGCGCCACACGGTGAAGTTTCACGTCGCCGCGATCCTCGCCAAGCTCGGCGCTCGAAGCCGCACCGAGGCGGTGGCCCTGGCGTTGCGCCGGGGACTCGTCGCCGTGTAGCCACGCTTGCCCCGTCGCGTTACCGCTCGTTCACCGTCGCCGCGAACACCACGACGCCGACGAGACCGACCGCGCCGGCCACCCAGAACGTCAGCGCGGGCGTGATCTCCCAGAGCAGGCCGCCGACGACTGCCGCCGGCGCGATCGCGACGCTCCGCACGAGGTAATAGAGGCCGATCGAGCGCGCGCGGACCGACGGCTGCACGAGATCGACGATCAGGGCCTTACGGGCGGGCTCGCCGATCTCACGCAAGCCGCCCACGACGAAGGCGACGACCAGCGTGGCGAAGTCGTGGGCCAGCACGACCGCCACCGGGAAGGCCGCGAACGCGATGAACGTCGCGATCACGAACGGCTTGCGTCCGCCCCGGTCGGCGAGCCGGACGACCGGGAGATAGCTCACGATGGACGTCGTCATCTGGACGCCGATGAGCACACCGTAGGCGGTGGCACCCAGCCCGACGACGTTGATCACGTAGAGCACCAGGAACACGTCGACGAGGCCTTCGCACGTCCGGATCACGATGTCCGACGCGAGGAGCCAGCGAAGCGGGGCCGGCAACGACCGCCACACCGTGACGATGTGGGTGGGGACGGCATCGACGCCGACCGGGATGTCCACGCGGCGGACCGCGATCAGCGTCAACAGGGCGAGCGCGACGGTGACGGCGAGGCCGCGATGGACGCCGCCACGCACGCCGTACGCGGCGATGGCGAGCCCGCCCAGCGTTGGCGCGATGGCGATCGGAATGCGGCGCAGGATCGACTGCACCGTGAAGCCCAGGGCCCGCCGCTCTCTCGGCAGCGCGTCGCCGACGACCGCGAACAGCGTGGGACTGGCCATGCTCGACCACGCCATGACGAAGAGCAATCCCACGAAGACGAACGGCCACGACGGCGCGGCCCAGTACACGCCGTAGCCGATCGTGGCCAGCATGACGAAGAGCAGGAGCGCGCGGCGGCGTCCCCATCGGTCGCCGATCCATCCCCCCGGGTACTGGTAGACGCCGTCGAGCAGGTCCTGCGCGCTCCCGAACAGGCCGATCGCGGTGACGGGCGCCCCGAGCGCCTCCAGGTACTTCGGCAGGAAGCGCTTCCAGAGATTCTCACCCAGCGCGAGCAGGAAGATGGCCGCCGAGACGGCGAGGAGGTTGCGCACCCCCTCAGTTCTTGCCCGCGGGAGATCGAGGCAGGAACTTGTAGATGGTGGTCGAGGTGAACGTTTGTCCCGGGTTCAGCACCGTCGTGGGGAAATTCGCCTTGTTGGGTGAGTCGGGGAAGTGCTGGGTCTCGAGGCAGACGGCCTCGCGGAAGTTGTAGGGCTTGCCCCCCTTGCCGACGTCGGCGGGCGGCTTGCCCGTGTTGAAGTTCCCCGTGTAGAGCTGCATGCCGGGCTCGGTCGTGTAGACCTCCATCACGCGGCCGGAGGCGGGATCGGCCAGGCGCGCCGCGAAGCTCGGTCCGGTCCCCGCCTTGTTGAGCACGAAGTTGTGGTCGTAGCCGGTACCGAACTTGAGCTGCTCGTCGGCGCCGCTGATGCGCGCGCCGATCTTCATCGGGCGCGTGAAGTCGAACGGGGTGCCCGCGACCGCGCGCAGCTCTCCCGTCGGGATCGACGTCGCGTCGATCGGCGTGAACCGGTCGGCGTTGATCGTCAGCTCGTGGCCGAGGATGTCGCCCTTCCCCTCGCCGGCCAGATTGAAGAAGGCGTGATTGGTGAAGTTGATCACGGTGGGCTTGTCGGTGACGGCCTCGTAGGCGATCTTCAGCTCCTGGTCGTCCGTCACCGTGTAGACGACGGTGAGCGTCGTGTTGCCCGGGTAGCCCTCTTCACCGTCCTTGAAGACGTAGGTGAGGCGGACGCTCCGATCGTCGATCTGCTTGGCGTCCCAGACGCGGAAGTGGCTGCCCCGGCCGCCGTGCAGGTGATTGGGGCCGTTGTTCACGGGCAGCTGGTATTCCTGCCCGTTCAGCGTGAAGCGGCCCTTCGCGATGCGGTTGGCGTAGCGGCCGATGATGGCACCGTACGAGGCCCGCCCGGCCACGTATTGATCCACGGTCTCGTAGCCGAGCACCACGTCGCCGAGCTGCCCGCTCTTGTCCGGCACCAGGATCTGGACGATCTTGGCGCCCTGGTTGGTGATCTTCACGACCATGCCCGTACCGTTCTTCAGCGTGTAGAGATCGATGGGCCTGGCATCGACCTCCTTTTGAAACGCCTCTCGCTTGATTACGACGTACGCCTTCGTCTGGGCCTGCGCCACGAGCGACGAGGCCTGCAACGCGACGGCGACGACCACGAGACTCGAGACCGCGACTGCGACCCAGCCGTTCATGTTCGTGACCTCCTGCGTCACTGCGAGACCTTCGCGGTCAGGTGGCGAGACGCCCCGGTCGCAAAGGCTCGGCGGTCGAGCATAGCGGGACGTTAGAGCTTTGAGGGAGCCGGCGTCAAGACGAGACCGCGCGGGTTTCAATGGCATCGGTGAACGCGTGCGACACGCACCTGGCGGCGTAGCGGTCGCTCGCAGCGCGCGCTACGTTATCGCGAAGAATCCCCATGTGCGATCGGAGGAGACGCGTATGACGTCCGCGCGGCCGCTTGCGGTTTCCGCCATCGTGGTGGCTCTCGTCAGCGGTTGCGCGACGAGTCAGCAAGCGAAGCTTCAAGAGGCAATTCGGAAGTCGGCTCCCACGCCCGTCGGCGAAGCGACTGGCGAGCTCCCTGGTATCTTCCGCGATCTCGCACAGAGCGGCGGCCTGGACCCGAAGGCGGTCTACGTTGCCGTCAGCAGGAGCGACGGGCTGAACGCGGCAGCCGCCGGCAATCACCACTTCATCCTCACGCGTGGCATCGTCGCGACCGGCGATCGATGTCTCCTCACCGGCGTCGCGGCGCACGAGCTCGCTCATGACATTTTGAAGCACCCCGACAGCGTGGCGGCATCGGCGAACGCCGAAAAAATTGCGAGTGCAATGTTCGGGATGCTCGGCAATCTTGGGGTCAGGGCTTACAGCCGTAGCCAGGAATCGGACGCCGATGCGCTTGCCATTACGATTCTCCGAAATGCCGGGAGACCGGAATGGTTGCTCCGCTACTCGCTCGAAACGTTACAGCAACGGACGGGCGGCAGCAGCGGCGGCTGGTTCAGCACGCATCCGGCCATCGTGGACCGAATCGCGTCGCAGCCGGCGGTGGATATCGCGGATGTCCGACGAATCTGCGGCGCCACTCCGGCTGATCCGCCTCCTTGGTGTCGGAGATCCGATGACCATTGGGATCCGCAGAACAAATCATGCACATCGAGCAACGAACGGCCGACGTCAGAAGGTTCTCCTCGCTGAGAGCAGTGAGCCGTGCGCCATCACGCGCCGCCGGAATGTTTCCCCGCAACGGGTTCGGCGAACGCGCGCACCATCGCCTCGGGGGCGAGGCGCGGCGCATCCTGGTGCAGATAGCAGGACACGGCGCGGTGGCGATCGGTCTGGAAGAGCGGTGGCGCGGCTTCGCGGCAGCGCGACGCGACGGACGGGCAACGCGCGGCGAACTTGCACCCGGCGCCGGTGGCGTCGTGGACCGCGGCCGACGCCATTGCGGTGTCGGCCATCCAGGTCCGCGCGGCGCTGGCCTCGGGGATCGACGACAGCAGGAGCTGGGTATACGGATGCCGCGGCTGCTTGACCACCAGCTCCACGTCACCGGCCTCGGCGACCGACCCGCGATAGAGCACGACGATGTTGTCGCTGATCTGGTAGGCCGTCGCCAGGTCGTGCGTGATGTAGACGATCGAGATGCCCAGCTCGGCGTTCATCCGGCGCAGCGACGCCAGAATGGTGGCGCGCAGCGACGCGTCCACCATCGATACTGGCTCGTCGGCCAGGATCACGCGAGGCTTCAGCAAGAGCGCCCGCGCCACCATCACGCGTTGCCGCTGGCCGCCGGAGAGCTGGTGCGGGAAGCGGCCCAGTGTTTCTTCGGGGCGCAGGCCCACTGCGCGCAGGACGTCCTCGATCAGGGCTCTCGCCGCTGCTCGTGATGAGGCGAGACCGAACTTGGCCACGGGCGTCGTCAGCACGTGATCGACGCGATAGAAGGGGTTGTACACCTCGTAGGGATCTTGAAAGATGACCTGGACGTCGCGGCGGAACGCTCGCCACTCCGCACGCGACATCGCCTGGAGGTCCCGGCCGTCGTAGTGAACCTCGCCCCCCGTCGGCGCCGTCAGGCCGAGGAGCAGGCGGCTCAGCGTGGTCTTTCCGCTGCCGCTCTCGCCCACCACGGCCGTGATCGACGGGCGGTCGCCGTCGATGGCCAGCGAGAAATCGTCGAGGGCCAGCGTAGGGCCGCGATCGAAGAGACCTCCGCCGAAGACCTTCGTCACCCGCCGGGCCTCGAGCAGCGTGGTCATCGCCGCCGGCTCACCGCAGGTGGCACGCGGCCCAACCGGCGGGCCGAATTTCTCGGAGTCGTGGCGCTTCCACGCGGCAACGATCGACGGCGTGAGGGCACCGCGGGTGGAAGGCGCATCCGGGCGGGAGATCGCGCAGCAGCGGGATCAGGCCAGGGATGCCGCGAAACGTGCCCTTCTGCTCGAGCGAGGGCAGGCTCGCGATCAGCATCTCGGTGTAGGGGTGGAGTGGCTGGGTGAAGATGTCGCGGACGGGCGAGACCTCGATGAGCCGTCCGGCGTACATCACGCCGAGCCGGTCGACGAACTGCGCCATGAGCCCCATGTCGTGCCCGACGAGGATCACGGACGCACCGAGATCTTCCTGCACCCGCGCCAGCGTTTCCATCACCTGCTTCTGCACGACCACGTCGAGCGCGCTGGTGGGCTCGTCGGCGATGATCACGCGAGGGCGCAGGCTGATGGCGATGGCGATGCAGGCGCGCTGCTTCATGCCCCCGGAGAGCTCGTGGGGAAACATGTCGGCGACCTCGGGCCTGAGCCCAACCGACTCCAGCAGGTCCCGCACGCGTTCCTCCACCTGTCGCCGCGACGGCGCGAGCCCGTGGTCCCTGAGCGCGTCGCTGATCTGGTCCTTGATCCGCATGACCGGATTGAGCGAGTTCATCGATCCCTGCGGGATCAGCGCGATGCGCGCGAGCCTGACCCGGCGCATGGCCTCGTCGGACAACGTCATCAAGTTCACGCCGTCCAGCCAGATTTCACCGGCGTCGATGCGGCCGGGCGGCTTGATCATGCGAAGGATGGCCAGCGCCAGCGTGGACTTTCCGGAACCCGATTCCCCGACGACGCCGAGCCGCTCGCCGGCCCTGAGGCCGAAGCTGACGGAGTCCGCCGCCGTCACCGCGCCGAGCGGCGTGGCGTAGTGAACGCGCAGGTCTCGCACGCTGAGGACGTCGGCCGTCAGACCGCTCTCCTGAGCCTGGGGTTGGCGATCTCGTCCAGCCCCACGGTGAGGAAGAAGAGGCCGAGGAAGACGACGAGGATGATCGCGAGCGGCGCCGTCCACCACCACCACCAGCCGTTGATGAGCGCGGCGTTGAAGTTCACCCAGTAGAGCGTCATGCCGAGCGTCGGCGAATCGATGGGGCCGAGCCCCAGCACCTCGAGGCCGACGGACGCGAGGATCGCGGAGGACACCGTGTTGACCAGCGTCGCCGCAAGGTAGGGCAGGAGGTTGGGCATCAGCTCCTTCACGATGATCTCCGGCCCGCTCATGCCGGACAGGCGCGCCACCTCGACGTAGCCGCGCTCGCGCAGGCTCAGGACCTGGGCGCGGATGGTGCGCGCGGGGTTCAGCCAGGCGAGTGAGGCCACGATGATCGCCATCTGATCGACGGTCAGGCCCTTCTTGACGGAGACGGCGATGATGATCAGCACCAGGAGCCCCGGCACCGTGAGGCCGATGTCCACGATGGAGCGGATGATCGTGTCCACCGTGCCCCGGTAGTACGCCGAGACGAAGCCCAGCACCGAGCCGATGCCGACGCCGAGGAACCCGGCGATGAACCCGATGCGCAGTGTGAGCGGGGTGCCCGCCACCATCGTCGCCAGCAGATCCCGGCCCTGGCGATCCGTGCCGAAGGGATGCTCCACCGATGGCGGCCTGAGGGCGGGCGCCGAGAGGGGCCGGCTCTTGCTCGTGTCCACGACGAGGTGGCCGATGCCGACGAACAGAGCGAGCGCCAGGAGGAGGACGATGCCCACCGCGAGCGAGCCGTTGCGCCTCATGTAGCCGAGCGCCGTCGTGAGCCGGTCCATCGCCGCGCTACGTTCTCCGATAGGAGATGCGCGGATCGAGCAGGGGATACAGCACGTCGAGGATCAACGTCGCCACGCCCAGCGCCACGATGACGGTGAAGACGATCCCCTGGATCAGGAAGTGGTCGTTCTCGCGGATGGCGTGGAAGAGGATCGTGCCCACGCCGGGGTAGCCGAAGATGACCTCGACCAGCACCGCACCCGAGAGGATGTTGCCGAGCGCGAGGGCCAGCGCGGTGGTCTGCGGAAGAATCGCGTTACGTACGCAGTAACGCAGGAAGATCGTCAGGCGCCGGAGCCCCTTGGCCTCGGCGAAGGTCACGTAGTCCTCGCCCTGGGTCGTGACCATCATGCCGCGCATGCCGAGCGCCCACCCGCCCGTGGCCACGAGCACGATCGAGAGTGCCGGAAGGATGGAGTGAGCGATGACGTCACCGACGAAGGCCAGCGTCAGCCCAGGAAAGGCGCCGGCGGTGTAGCCGCCGAACATCGGCAGGAGCTGAGCCCTGAACGCGAGCAGGTACATGAGGATCAGGCCGAGGAGGAAGAAGGGAATGGCGTGGAGCGCCCACAGGGGCGGCATGAGCAGTCGCATCCAGCGCGGGGCGCCGGGCCACGCGAGCAGCGCGCCCAGCAGCGTGCCGATGGTGAAGGACAGCACGGTGGTGGTGCCCAGCAAGCCGACGGTCCAGGGGATGGCCTCGGCGATGATCGAGCTCACCGTCCGCGGATAGCTCGAGATCGAGTAGTTGAAGTCGAACCGGGCCACGTCGCGGAGATAGGTGACGTACTGCTTCCACAGCGGCCGGTCGAGGCCGAAGCGCCGCTCGTATTCTTTCACCATCGCGTCGAGGCCCGTCTGCACATGGCCGCCGAGCGAGGCTTGCTGCAGCAGCGTGGCGCGGACGGGATCCTGCCCCGACAGGCGCGGCAGGAAGAAGTTGAGCGTGGCGGCCAGCCACACGATGAGCAGGAACACGCCGACTCGCCGGGCGACGTAGTCAGCGCGCACGGCGATTCCAGGTGCGGTCGGGCCGCGCGGCTACTGAGTCGGCTGCAGGTTCCAGAGGACCATCGCGTACGTCAGGTGCCAGAAGGCGCCGTTGACGTAGGCGTTCTGCTCCGTCGGCCAGTTCGTCCAGTACGTGGTGTTCATCGGGATGCGGTGGAAGTTGTGGACGAGCGGGATGTCGGGGAGCTCCGGGATCCAGATCTCCATGGCCTTGTGGAAGAGCTCGGTGAGCCGGGCCTTGTTGGTCATGTCGGTGACGAACACGTCGTCCACGATCTTGTTGTAGGCCTCGTTCTTCCACCGCGCGAAGTTGACGAGGTGGGCGCCCGGCACCGCCACGCTCACGCTCTGATAGAGCCGCAGCGTGTGATACGGATCGTTCACGCTGCCGCCGTGGCCGTAGAGCGCGCCGGTGTACTGGCCCTTCTGGAATCGGTCGTCGAAGTCGGGCGGCAGGCTGAAGCTGGCGTCGACGCCCTGACGCTTGAGGAGCTCGGTCAGCACCGGGCCGATGGCGGGACCGCTGGCGCCGAAGCCGATGACGTCGAGCTTGAGCTTTCCGCCCTGGGCGTCGGTCCAGATGCCGCCGCCGTCCTTCTTCCAACCCTTGCGGGTGAGGAGCTCCTCGCCCTTCTTGGGATTGAACTCGAGCGTGTTGTTCTTGGCGAGCAGATCCTTCACCGACGCGATGTACGGGCGCAGCGGCGGATATTCGGGCAGGGGCAGCGGCGCCGCCTGCGAGGCCCCGACATAGCCCACGTCGATGATCTGCTGGCGGTCGATGAAGTAGCTCAGCGCCCACCTGACGTCCTTGTCGTTGAACGGCGGCTTCTCGTTGTTTACGTAGAGCGAGATCGGCCACCAGTCCATGTAGCCGTAGGGCGGCTTCTGTCCGGTGTGGGTGACGATCTTGGGATTCTGACGGAAGACCGTCGGATGGGTCGCGGGCTGCATGCTCGGGCCGAAGTCGACCTGGTTCGAGATCAACGCCTGCGCGAGCTGCTGCTCGCCGGCCGAAGGGAGCCACACGTTGCGCTCGACTTTGGGCATCGGCGCCAGTCCCGCCTTGGCCGCCCACCACTCGTCGCGACGATCGACGACCTTCTGCTGCGGCGAGGAGAACACCACCTTCCAGGGGCTCGTGGTGACCGGCCAGTCCTTGGCCGTATCGAAGTGCTTGAACGTCGTCCAGTCCTGTCCCTGGAAGATGTGCTTGGGGACGATGTAGACGCCGATGTCGTACTTGTAGGTCATGAAGTAGAAGAAGCGCGGCGCGGGCACCTTGAACTTGACGACGACGGTGTTGGGCGACGTCGTCTTCGCCTCCTGCATGAACTGCTGCACGTCGACGCCCCAGCGCACCTTCGGGCCCAGCTCCTTGAGGCTGTTCAGCGTGTAGGTCACGTCCTCGGCGCTGAACGGCGTGCCGTCGCTCCACTTGATGCCGGAGCGCGTCCTGATGGTCAGCTCCTTGAAGTCGGGGCTGTACTTGTAGCTCTCGGCGAGCCAGAGGTACTCCTTGTCGGCGAACGCGCTGTAGTACGCGAGCGGCTCGTAGAGGATCCCGGGGCCGTTCTGATGATTGGACCCGATCGCGTAGGGATTCCACAGCTCGTAGTCGATCCACCGGCCTTCACGGCTGCCGGTCCAGACGAGGGTCAGCGTCCGGTTCCGCGCGACGCTGCGCGGCTGCGCGGTGGCCGTCAGCGCGGGCGCCACGGCCAGCGCTCCGGCTGCGAAGGCTCCGGTCCTGATGAAGTCTCGCCGACTGAAACACCGATGCCTGTCCCGCTGTACCATGTGGGCCCTCGCGTCGTGAGGATTGGCGCCGAGATTCTAGCCGAGCCTGGAGGGAGAGGACATGCCCAAGAAAGAGATCATCAACGTCGGCCCCGCCGCCCCGAACCCCAACCTGTCGCCGGCTACGCGCTTCGGAAATCTCGTCTTCGTCTCCGGTCAAACCGGCCGCCATCCCGTTACCGGAGAAGTCGGCAAGGACATCCGCGAGCAAACCCGCAACATTCTGGAGCGGATCAAGGTGGTCCTGACCGCCGCCGGCACGTCGCTCGACAACGTGCTGACCGCGACCACGTACCTGACGAACCGGGAGAATCTGGCCGGCTACAACGAGGAGTACGGCAAGTACTTCCCCACTAACAAGCCCGCGCGCACCACGGTCACGGTCGCGTCGCTGAACGCGCCGGAGCTGCTGATCGAGATCACCGTGACGGCCTGCATTCCTAACTGAAGCGCCGGAAGCGAGTTAGACAGGATTGCCGACCGCCTCTTCAAGGCTCTTGGCTGGCCGGTGCAGGCTG
>Ga0209376_1002207_pt1 | contig 18697 bp, 10 predicted proteins | sample GraSoiAngelo_134_FD_185891 | JGI IMG/M metagenome (GOLD analysis project Ga0209376, IMG submission 185891) | Grasslands soil microbial communities from the Angelo Coastal Reserve, California, USA - 14_0929_05_30cm (SPAdes) (version 2) | ecosystem: Environmental > Terrestrial > Soil > Grasslands ... | reverse complement strand
ACATGTTCCAGTTATCGCGGCCCGGTCCCCGCAGGGCGTTGTGGCCCAGCGTACCGAAAGCACCGACTGCCGGAGCAGTAAACGCGGTGGTATCGAACCACTGGGCGACGGTGTGTGGATAAGCGACGCTGCCGGTCAGGTTTGGCCGGTTCGCGGCAGCAGGGAGGCCGTTGCCGCTCTGGTTGCCGCTAAGTCCGATGTTGATCGGCAGACCGGACGACATCGTCACGATTCCCGACACTTGCCATCCGCCTAGAGCAGTCTTCACGAGCCGGCTCTGGTTGCTCCGGAAAACCGGAATGTCGTAGATGAAGTTGAATGCCACGTTGTGCGTGCGGTCATAGCCGCCCGGCCCGACGTCGTGTCGCCACCCAGCATAAGGATTCGAAACGTTGCCCAGGTCGCCTCCGCCGTTGCCGGCAGTGGTCGGGTCGATGGTGCGCGACAGCGTGTAGTAGGCTCGCAGCTGAAGGTCACGGCCTACCTGCGAGTTGAGGTCAACCTGAAATGCGTTGTAATGCGAGTTAGCCTCGTTGGCCGTCAGCCGAATGGCATGGAAACCCGGATAGGTCAGGCCCGGCGCCAAGGTGTATTGGGCACCGCCGATGAGTGCTGGCAGCGCGCTGGGATCCGGGAGATTGTATTGGCTACGGTCGTTCTGGTGGCGGTTCTGGTTTCCCACGTAGGAAACGGACAGAACAGATTTGGCATTCAGCGAGTGCTGTACGCCAACGCTGTACTGGTAGCTCGCGGGAAGCTTGTAATTGTCCACGGCAAGCCCAGTTAGGTCCGCGGGGTTAATCGGCCGGCTGGCTGCCGCACCGGTCGCAAGCAAGATGCCCGGGTCAGCCAATGTCACGCTGTTGTTCGTGACGCCCAAGCTAAACGGGATATTGGGGCCGGCGTCGTACATGTCGTTGCCCTGGATGCGCTCGTACATGATGCCGAATCCGCCGCGGACGACCGTCTTGGCGTTGCCGCTCACATCGTAGGCAAATCCCAGTCGTGGGCCGAAGGCCGCCCAATGATTGTTCACCAGACCTTGGGGCACGCCGTTCTGGCCGGGGATGCCGATCCCGTTCAAGTACAGCTGAACGCCTGCCAGAATCGGATTTGGGCTGGTGCCTAAGCCCGGGCTGAGGGGGCTAACCGTGCCATCCGGGAGCATGATGGCCCTTTTGGCTGGGTCGTAGAGCGAGGGATAGAAATTACCCATGCGGTTGTTTGCTTCGTACGTGTGTGGCACGCCGTCCCAGCGCAAGCCGAGGTTGAGGGTCAGCCGACGGTTCACGCGCCAGTTATCCTGTACATACGCGGCCCAAGATACGTTGTTCCAGAAGCCTTTGTCTTGCACGGCGAGTTCTGAATAGCTTTTGGCAGTGCCGAGCAGAAAATCGGCAAGGTCATTGCCGGGCTTGGACTTGAGACCGGCAGGGGTGGTAAACGTCCCGTCAAAGTTAAAGGAACCCTGGGTGGTACCGAACAGGTCCTGGACTTTTTTGTAGATCGCCCAGCTCGCCCCGAACTTAAGCTGGTGCGCTCCCTTGGTCAGCGAAATGTCGTCGCGGATTTGGTAATCGTCCGCCTTGTTGCGCCACGGCCAACTGGAGATTTCGAAATGCGAATTAATCCCGCCGTTCAAATCAATATTCGGGATGCGGCTCAGGTTGTTTGGCCCGGTGAATAGTCTTGAATTCGCACTGACGTAGCCAGTGGGGAGCGCCAAGCTGGCCAAGCCAGAACCTGCAAAAGGAAGAATGTTGATGCGGTTGCCGTTGTAGTTGAACGCGGTCTCGTTGAGCAGTGTTGGACTGATGGTGTACGTCGCGTGGATTACGCCGCTATAGGAGGGATTGCCAAATGTGTCGCCCACGGTCGGGACGTTGGCGCCGCTCCATTGACTGATCCCGTAGTTCTGCGTGACCTGTTCCGCAACATAGTGGCCGAAAACGGAGAACTTGCTGGTGAAGTTGTGGTCAATTCGAGCGATCTCTTCCTTCAGATTCGTGGGAGAGTTGTTGCCACCGATAAACGTGGGACGTCCGTTGGCATCCAGGGCATTACTCTTGGGGAAAATTCCTGCGCTGAGCAAAGCCGTCGCGTTCGGAGCGATCATGCAAGACGGAATCTTGTTGCCGGGGAACGGCGATCCTTGCACGACTCCTGCGGGAGCAGCGCCACCCGGGCAATTGGCAAACAGAACGCTCGGGGTGACTTGTGCGCTAGTCGGAACATTGATCACCGTGGAATTGGTGCTGAAATCACCGCCATATGAGGCGGGATCTGGAACCGTCTGGTTCGTGAGGCCACCATTGACGTACCTGCGCCACTCCATGTTGTAGAAAAAGAAGGTCTTTGTCCTATTTGGATTGTACAGCTTGCCGAATGTGACCGGGCCGGCAACGTTGAAGCCGAACACGTTCTGTCTCAGCTCAGCGACTTTTTGTGGAGGCGGGTTGAAGAAGTTGCGGGCGTCCAAGGCGTCGTTACGCACGAACTCCCACGCCGAACCATGCAGCTGGGTCGTCCCGGACTTGAGGACCATGGTCATGGTTCCCCCGGAGGACAGACCATAATCAGCGCTGTAGTTGGAAGTAAGCGCACGGAACTCTGCGATGGCGTCCAAGGATGGCGCGATGCTCATGCCGCCGGCACCGCCGCGATCGTCATCCTCGCCACCGTCGAGCAAATAGATGTTGTGGTTTTGACGCATGCCGTTAAACTCCACGCCGGCATCTCCACCGACCGGCACGTTGGGTGCGGAGGCATTGATCTGACTCGACCCTCCCGGCGTCAGAGCAGCAAGCTGGTAAATGCCGCGGCCGTTCACAGAAAGCTGCGACAGCTGCTGGCCGGTGATGAGGTTGCTGGCCTCGCCAGAATCCGCTTGCACATGGACGACGTTGGCTTCGACGGTCACCGTCTCCTGTGCTGCGCCCAGCGCCATCTGGAAATCCACGCGCCTTCGGTCGCCAACGTTTAGCACCAGGCCCTTCTCTTCGGCAACTTTGAATCCCGCAGCCTCGGCCTTAACGCTGTAGTGCCCAATGCGCAGATCGACCGCGACATACTGGCCCGAGTCGTTAGTGGTAATCGTGCGTGCCAGACTAGTCTCCGCATTCGTAATGGTAATCTTAACGTTCGCCATAACCGATCCCGATTGGTCGGTGACGGTGCCCACGATGGTGGCATCCTGGGCCGATGCGCGGAATGGCAAACCGGCCAGAAGCACAACAAGAATCAGCAGATAGCGCGGATTGGACATCTTTCTTAAGGCAACCATAGGCCTCCCCACACACTTCGACGAGAGAGATGGCATCTTTCACTCCTCTTGCATCATGACAAGATTTCTCACGGACCCAACTACCACCCGACCGTTAACGTTAACGGTTAGACTGCTTTTATTCTTTTCATCGATACTTGTCAAGCAGATTTTTGATCGTTGATCGGGAAACGCCGCGGATTTAGCCCGGAATGAAAGAAAAACCAGGAATCGGGCATCGCGAGCTCTCGAAGCTAACGATGCTATACTTCGTGCGCTGCCCTGCTGACCAAAATATGATCACATGATCTCACCCCATCCCAAGCAGGGTAGCGCCTGGTATTTGGCGCTGGGTTTTCGAGGCACCCAGATCCTGGCGCTACTTCTGATTTTGCTTTCCGCGATTGGCGTACTCGGTCAACAGGCTTCCCATCCAAAGACCAAACAGGCGCCTCCCAGTATGGGTGTGGCCACCGGCGCTGCGCATGCCGCGATCAAGGATTCCCATTCCCGGCCCATCACGGCAGGCGGATTCGTGGACGATGCCCCCATCGTGTTCAGCGACATAACCAAACAAGCTGGTCTCGAAAAGTTTCTGCATCGCTCTGGAAGTCCAGACAAGAAGACCATCTTAGAAACGGTTGGTTCGGGTGTGGCGCTGCTCGACTATGACAACGACGGATGGCTCGACATTTATCTCCTGAACGGCTCCACGATAGCGGCATTAAAAGGGAAGGAGACTCCGCCTCGTGCCATGCTATTCCACAACAACCATGACGGCACTTTTAGCGAGGTCACCGAAAAGGCCGGTGTTGCAAACCAACGTTGGGGATTTGGTGTGGCCGTGGGGGACTACGATAATGATGGTTGGCCGGACATCTACGTCGCCAACTACGGCAAGAACCGCCTATATCACAACAACCACGACGGCACTTTCACCGACGTCGCCGAGAAGGCCGGGGTAGCACTGGGGGGATGGTCGACCGGACCTACCTGGGGTGATTATGACCACGACGGGCTGCTCGATTTGTTTGTTCCAGGTTACCTGAAGTTTGATCTTGAACATCCACCGATCGCAGGACAGGGCCTCATTCCTGCGAATTTTTGCCAATTTCGAGGCATTGCCGTGATGTGTGGGCCGCGAGGTCTGCCGGGAGAGCCTGACCATCTATTCCATAACAATGGCGATGGTACTTTTACGGATGTGAGCGTCCGAGCGGGGGTGTCTGATCCCAGCGGCTACTACGGCTTGGCCGCTGTTTTTGTGGATGTGGATGATGACGGATGGGTGGACTTGGCAGTGGCCAATGATTCCGTACCCAACTATCTTTACCGCAATCGGCGCAACGGCGCATTTGAAGATATAAGTTATGCCTCCGGATTTGCCCTAAGCGAGGACGGACGCGAGCAAGCGTCCATGGGTATCGCCGTCGGTGACTACAATCGCGACGGAAAAGTCGATCTTTTCACGACTACCTTTTCCGATGACTACAAGACCCTCTACCGGAATGACGGCGCGAACAATTTCACCGATGTTACCTATCGGGTCGGTCTGGCAGGCCCAACCATCCCTTTTTTGGCTTGGGGAACCGGTTTCCTCGATTTTGACAATGACAGCTTGCTGGACATTTTCATCGTCAACGGTCACGTGTACCCGGAAGTAGACCGGCAAGATTGGGGAACAACCTGGGCGGAACGGCCGCAGCTGTTCCGGAATCTTGACGGTTCCAGATTTGAAGAAGTGCCGCCAGCAACCGGCAGCGGTTTGGCCGATGTCATCACCGGCCGCGGAGCAGCATTCGGAGATCTTTTCAATACTGGACAAATCGACGTGGTCATCAACAATATTGATTCAACGCCGACGCTTCTCGGCAATGTCGTCAAGAACGGTAATCATTGGCTGACCCTGAAACTTATCGGTGGTCCCAAGAGCCCGAGGGACGCAATCGGAGCAAAGGTCTTCCTTACTGCGGGGGAAGTCCGGCAGCGAGCAGAGGTAGTGAGTGGTGGAAGTTACAGTTCGAGTTCCGACCCGCGTGTGCACTTCGGATTGGGTTCGGCTACCGAGGTGGACAAAATAGAGATTCATTGGCCGAGCGGGACACGGCAGAAAGCGACCGTCCCGGGTGTCGATCGCATTGTGATCATTGAAGAAGGGAAAATTACGGCGGAAAGAATTTATGGTGACCGGCCTCCCAGTCGTCGGGATTCGAGCAGCGCCCCTTCGACAGGAAGCCGTCTAGCTCCCCGCGGTTCCTGTTTTGCCAACGCCCTAAGACGGATGAGTCAAACATCATCAGAAAAATCTGGCATTCCTCATTCCGGAAATTCTGGCACGGCCGGCGATAGCCAGAAGAGTTGACCCTTCTCGCAGTCCTGTTACTTTCGTTTTGCCAGCATTTCTCCTTACCTGATACCGTGCACGGCGCGCACACGGCCTGCGCTGTACTTATCCAGAAGCATGCATCGCGGCTATGCAACAAATATTGAAATCTCTTGACAACATGCAACATTTGTTGTATTCGCTTAGCCGATACTAGCGGTGATTGTTCCGTAAATCGGATTTTCTCTCGGGAGGTTTGTTCCTGATTAGATCAGATCGAATGCGTCTCGCGACTGCGGTGCGGCCGTCCACCGAGCGCCGCCAGGGCCAGACTACGCTAGAAAGGCGCTTTGCAGCCGCAGGAGAAAATCTAAATGCAAGTCGGCGAAAACTCCTTCGATTGATCCTCGAAAATACTGAGGATACCTTTTTCCTGTCCTCGCGAGAATTGGCCAAACGCTACGAAGTGGACGCAGCCACAATCGTCCGAACCATCCAGGCTCTGGGGTACAAGAAGTATGCGGAATTCACCGCCGATTTACGCGCACATTTTGTAACCCAGATTACTCCCTACGCCGTCTTGAAGGCGGCATCGAAGGCGAAGCGCACCGTTGCGGACCGCATTCGCCACGCCATGGATATGGACTTGCGAAATCTACAAGCCCTACAGTCGTCGCTCAATGCGGAAAAAATTATCGCCCTGTCCAAGCAAGTGAAGCGTGCCCGCCGGATTCTCATTGTAGGAATCGACCTGGCCGCGGGGTTGAGCTGGCACTTGGCTTACGGCCTGATGACCCTGGGATTTGCCGCCGAGGCACCCGTTGGCAGCACCGGAAATGTCCAGAGAAGAGTAAGAACCCTGACGCGCGAGGACCTGCTCATTGCCATCAGCTTTGGCCAGTGCTTGCGCGACACGGTGGAGGCGGCGCTGCGCGCCAAGAAACTCGGGGTGCCAACGTTTGGCGTCACCGACAGCGAAACGACTCCCATTGCTCGCATTTGCGATGACAGCTGTATGGCGTCAGTCGCCAGCCCCTCCTTTGGCGGCTCCTACGTCGCTCCCTTGAGTTTGCTGGGAACAATTCTGATCGCCTGCGCACACACACAGACCGCGCGTTCCCTGGAATTGTTGCGGCGGAGCGAAGTGGAAGACCTCGCCGACCACCGCTGGTATCACTCATGAGCAAATCGGGAGGTACTAGATCACGTAAAGCATTGCGGATTTTCCTGGTTCGGGGCAGGGATTGTCGGAGGAAGAGTGACAAGTCTTTGTGGTGGGCAAGGGAAAATCCAACTTCGGCAAAGTTGGATTTTCCCACGACCTGCGATTAGATGGATGCCACACGCGCTTGCATGCGCTTGGCCAACCTTCCATTCGGCAAATGTTCCTGCAAGCTCCGCCCCGTTCGGCCTAGATAACCGCCATCACGTGCATCATGTCGTGCTCTTCGTGTTCCAAAATGTGGCAGTGCCAGACGTACTCAGCTCCCTGAATGCCGTACTTGGACAGAAGTCGCGGACTCGGCGGTGCCGGCTTGCCCGGCGGCAGATCGAACTTCATGTCCACAGTAACCGCCTCTCCGGGGTTCATCCGCACGGTTTCTTTCCAGCCTTTCTCGTTGGCGTCCGGCAGGCGAGCGCTGCCCGGAATTACGCTGAGTGGGAAAACCGGACCGCCTGTGTTCGGATCGAATTTCCAGGCTTCCCGCTTTCTGACAACAACGTTCACCAAGTGGAAGTGCATGGGGTGCGTGTCGCCCGTAAGGTTGAAGATCGTCCAGCGCTGAACCTCGCCCGCCTGGGCAATATCCTGGGGAGTTTCAAGATAGTCCGAGGCCCCGTCGCCCGTGCGCGTGGGGATGCCTAGCCTCTGCCTCAGGCGCCCATAGGTGTCAAAATCCTCGTTGAGGGTCTTAGCCTTGGTGCCGTTGTCGGGTTGTATCGACGTTCCAGGCTGTGTGGCTTGGAACGTTATGGGCAAAGCGGTCTTCGCTTCGCGCTCTTCAATACCGTGCGATGAGGTGGTCATCCAATTCAGATACGCAGCGAACCAAGCTTTCACGTCATCGCGCACATCATTCGCCAAAGATCGCGATCCCTCGAGTACTGCCGCAGCACGAGCGACCTCGACCAAATGGAGGGTATCGATGATTCCGATTCCCCGCCCGGTGGTCCGTCCGTGAATTGCCTGGGCAAACTCGAGATGCGGATTTATTCGGGTTGATTCGTCAACGAACCAAGCACGCAGATGCCTTACGGCGTGAGCGGCGTAGCGTTCTGTTCTGGTGATGAGCCACGCCGCGGAAAGTGCCGGCATCTGGACGCTCAGTTGGAGCAACGCGTGGCGATGCTGGATAAAATTGTCCGGATTTGAGAGGCCATCTCGCTGGATGTATGGGCCAGATGGATTTGCCGGATCCGGCCACCAGTAGTCACCCTCGGAAAAATAGTCGTGCTTGCCGCCGGCACTGCGAACAGCCGGGAAAGCTGTGATCGTGACCGGTGCTTCGCGCAGATAGCGTTTCGCGGCGCGAAGAATGCGCGTTCGATCAATCGCGGCTACATCGATCTCCGGGAGATGCAGGTCTTCGCTGGCTGGCGAGGGGAGCCTCTGCTTTGCCAGTAACGGCACAAACGCGCCAACCGCGGCCGCACAAAAGGTCCGGCGAGAAGGTCTTGGCCCGACGATGGCTTCTCCATCTCCATCATTCTTTGTAGTCATTTGAAAAGAATCGATCATTCGCTCCAAGAATCTTGTCGCTCTCATTCACAGAGTTTCGAACTCATGCCAGAACACCCGTGCAGCGGTCCAGGCCAACAACCTTCTTCTCAGCAAGAAAACGCGGTGCGTCTGATGGTGATAGAAAAGGTGCCCAGAGCTTACTCCATCCCGATCGCCCTGGCAAAATCCCTTTGCGGAACGACTCGCGGTCTTAAATTGATGCCGAACGCGCAACGTCCTACTGTTTGGTTGCTTCCTGCCCTCCCCTCCATTTTTGGGAGCATGGAAGCGCGTTGCTTTTCAACGGGAAATGCTGTTTCATGTTTCCTGGCAGGGATAGGGTTTTTCCCGGTCTGGGCTATTTTTTCGACTTCATCCCGCCCTTAGATAAGTGTCGTAGCGTAAACCGGCCCGTGGACACTGTTGCGCCTTCATCCCACCTGAGGGCGCGGTTAGTCCAAAAAAAACAACCGAAGAATTCGACCGCCGAGGGGAAAGGTCATGAAAGTATCATCCGTGTGCTTGTTGCTTGCCGTAGTTGCACTATTGGGAGGATGCGCCGTCAAACCAGATGCAGTGAATCCACCTTCTGAAGTCATGGTCACGCCGGGCAGTGCTCAGGCCATCGACTTCGCGCAGAGCCTGAGTCTTAACGCGTCAATTACCGGCGGCAACTCGAGTAAAGGTGTCGCTTGGACGCTAAGTGGTGCAGGGTCCCTCTCGGGAGAGACGCCAACGGCCGCTATTTATAACGCACCCACGTCCGGCAATGCGGGAACCGCAACCGTCACTGCTACCTCCGCGTCCGATTCCACAAAGTCCGCGTCGGTAACCATCAACGTCACACCCCCTCCGTCGGTGACCACAACTTCGCTTCCTGCCGGGACACAAGGCACGGCGTACAGCCAGACGGTGGCAACTTCGGGAGGGGCCGGGACGGTGACGCTCACGGTCAGCAGCGGAAGCCTGGCCGCGGGGTTGAGCATGGATTCTTCGGGGCACATCACGGGCACGCCAACGGGACCTAGCGGCACCAGCGCTTTCGCGGTAATGGCCCGGGACTCCAGCAGCGCGGGCGCGCAGTCCTCCCAGTGGAATCTGAGCATCACCATCAACAGCTCCGTGCCAGCCATGACTTGTGGATCTGGTCGCGAGTCGCTCTTGAACGGCCAATACGCATTCACCATGCAAGGTTTCGATGCCAACGGGGCGGTGACGCTGGGCGGCATGTTCGATGCCGACGGCGCGGGACACATCGCCCGGGTCGTGGGCGTAGAAGACGTTAACAGCAGCAGAGCGGTCGAAACAAATGTTCCCATAAGCAGTGCCAGCAGCTCGTATTCCGTAGGAGGAGACAACCGCGGGTGTATGGCCATCACCACTGCCGCCGGGACATCGATCTATCGTTTTGCCCTCGGGGTGATCAACGCCGGTGTGGCCAGCAAGGGTCGCTTCATCGAGTTTGATAATACGGGAACGCTGGGGTCGGGGCTCTTCGAGAAGCAGGATCCCAGCGCCTTCTCGACGTCCCAATTTAACCGCGCCTACGCCTTTGGCGCAGATTCGACAAGCACTCTTATCACCAGCATGCGAAACAGGTTCGCCATGGTAGGCGCGTTTGCCGCGAGCGGAAGCGGGAGCATCACCAACGGCGAGCTGGACGCCAATGATAACGGTGACATGAATAAGAGTGGCGGACTGAATTATCCGACCAGCGGTCTGCCTTTTACGGGGAGCTATACGGTGTCATCGAATGGCCGAGGCACCATGATTTTCACGGTCGGAACGCAAACCGTCAACATGAGCTTGTACATGATTTCCGCAAGCGAAGCACTGTTTATCAGCGTCGACCCGCAGTCCAGCGTCGCTCCGTTCATGGGCTCGGCGCTAGAGCAATCCGGAGGTCCATTTTCGACTTCGTCGATGAGCGGCCCAAGCGTTCTCTACGTGAGTGGACTGTGTGTAAACTGCGGGCCGGGTTCGACCATAGCTTCGGACCTGATCGCAGGTATTTTCACGGTCTCCAATTCCGGCAGCTACTCTTTTAATGGAGACGAAAGCAAAGCCGGGAGCATTTCATCGGTCAATGACACGGCCACCGTCAACGTAGCTCCTAACGGCCGCGTAATTGCACAGGGGGGAGCGCGACCTCCGCTCTTTTATCTGGTGAGCCCGTGTAGGGCGTTTGTGATGCTCGTGGACGGAGGGGTCTACGCGGGCTTCGCGGAGCCGCAAACCGGAGGCCCGTTCACGAATCAGTCCGCGAACGGGACGTACGTCTTCGGCTCAATCGGGGTGACGCACCAGAGCATAACTCACGAGTCTGGCGTGGCCACCTACGACGGCATGGGAACAGTTGTTGGAACCAGTGACACGGCGTTAGTGGGCCCAACCTCCTCGAATCCCAGTTTAAAACCTGACCAGACCTTCTCCTATACGTATGCGGTTAGCCCCAATGGGAAGTTAATGCTGACGCAGGGCCCCACGATCTACATCATTTCGCCGACCAAACAGGTGGTCTTGAATGTAGACCCAGCGGATTTGTACGCGAGAATTGAACCCGTCGAGCAGTAGGGAGGCAATCAGAGCCAAGTCCACTTTACTGAACGCCCCGGTGGTGTGTGATCCGTGGCTGAATAAGGGGCTTTTGTTTTGGCTGGTTTGCCGAAGCTTCCCGTTGGTTTTGTTGCAGCTTCGTACCGGAGGTTAGGCAGGATTCCAGGTGTTCTTCGCGGTACGTGCGACACCCAGAAGGCGTTCGATTTTTCGACTCCCCAGCTCAGGGACCAGGAGGTCGATGGTTCAAAATCCATGCGCCCCGACCAAATTCAGCTGTAAGCCTTTTTGTATAGCGCACCATTTTTTTGAAATTCCTTCGGACGCAACAAATCTTTCTCGTTTAGACTCATTGCGTTATGGTGGGGGATGCAGTTTTGCTGCGAGTCCTTGGAAGGGGAAAATTAGGTGCAGGTTCGCTCGTTTTGGAAGCAAAATCAGAAGTCGAAGAACAAATCCCTTGGCTTAGAAACATCGTCATCTCAGGTCACGCCGGTTATGACCGCCAACTCCTCCCGGCGAAGACATTCCATGGCTCTGTGTGGGCCAGGGAGCTTCAACAAACGGCGCGTCAATTCACCGGAGCCTTTCAAGCGATGCAGTCATTTATCTGAAAACCTTTTCTAAACGCGGCCACCAGTGAGAATCTATGTGACACCGCCAGCACGGGTAGGATGCTGCAAGTTAGAAGAAGGAGCCGAACTGATTCGGGAGGTTCTATGAAGAAGATGTTAGTTGCTTGGCTTGTCTCGCTGCTCCCGGCTGTGGTCCTTGCCCAGGAGAGCGTGCAGAAGCCGGAAGTCCCAGTGGAGAAATGGACCGCCAAGACGATCATGCTGATCGGCGCCCATGCGGACGATGACGCCATGTCGCATGGCACGCTGGCGATGCTTCAGGCGCACGGAAACCAGATTTACATTGTGACTCTTACGACGGGAAATGTGGGCACACAGGACCCGAATTTGTCGCGAACCCAGCTTGCCCAGATTCGGCGGGAAGAGGAATTGGCCGCGCTGGGCGAGCTGGGTATCCCGGGAGGGCACTACATCAATCTTGGATACGACGACGGGCTTCTCGAATTTGAAGATCGCAAGGCGGTGGTGGAAAATCTGGTGCGCTCGATTCGGAAGATCCGACCGGATATATTGTTCGCGTTTGATCCGGGCAAGCGCTATCAACGCTGGCACAAGTCGGATCACCGGACAGCCGCCTACCTGGCAGCGGATGCAGCGCGGGCCGCCATGTGGCGACTCCTGTTTGAAGGGCAGATCATCCAGGAGGGTCTGCGGGAATATATGATTCCCGAGTATCTGTTCTACGACAGTGCCAAAGAGGATGAGAACACTTGGGTGGACATCAGCGAGTTTGTGGAGAAGAGGATAAATGCGGGGGCAAAATATGTCAGCCAGTTCGGACCGGGCTGGAAGAGCTATAAACCGAACCTCTCGGAAACCGAGTTGAAGCAATTGAAGGAATCGGTACGCGAGTCGGTGAGAATGAAAAACGGGAAGCCCATCGAAGGGTTCCGTTATTATAAAGGTCTGCCAGATTCCATAGGAAAATAGGCCGACGATTCAAAGGGCGGCTAGAAACTGTTGCGGCGGGCGTCGCATGGCAGGAAATCGGTTTTTCTGGTGCCCGGTTTGTGATAACTTTTTTCCCGGCTGAATACTGTAATTCCTTACCGGGAGGAAATGGAGGTATGGCCACGAAAGGTATTGCGGCAGTTTTGTTACTGCTGGGGTTCGGTGCAGCAGCCGAAGCCCAGCCGCAGGATGCATGGGTGTCGCTATTCAATGGAAAGGATTTGACGGGCTGGAAAAACAACGGAGCGGAGAAGTGGGTCGTTGAGCAGGGCACCATTCTGTGCGAAAGTGCGGCTAACAAGTATGGCTATCTGACGACCGAGAAGACCTATCGCGACTTCACCTTGCGCCTGAAGTTCAAGGGTGAAGCGGCGGGCAACAGCGGCGTGTTTATCCGCGCGCGGATTACCGGCATGGACCCGGAACACGGACCGGACATTGAAGGGATGCAAGTGGAGGTGGACCCCAGCGTGGGCAAGCACACGGGCGGCCTGTATGAAAGCGGAGGGCGCGGCTGGGTAAAGATGCCCACGGCGGAAGGTGAGCAGGCCTTGAAAGCCGGCCAGTGGAATGACCTCGAAGTGGCCGTCGCGGGCAATCACATTGTGACGCAGCTGAATGGCGTGAAGATTGTGGATTACACCGATACCGCGCCAAAATTCACCGATGGCGTGATTGGCTTGCAGATTCACACTGGCGGAGGCGTGAAGATGAGGTGGAAAGATATTTTCATCCAAGAGAAATAGATGGCGGAAGGCGCACTTTCCTGGTGCGACCGCAAATTTCCTTTTCTGAGCCAGCATCATGAACAAACAGAACCGTAGAGCCTTTCTTCAAGTTTCTACTGTCGCTCTGGCATCCGGGCTGGGCCCAGTTGCCGCCCTGCGGCGTGGTGTTACTGCCGACGATTTGGTGTCGAATCTCAGCGTCGCGCAAGTTGCTCCCACGGTACCCGCCAATGAGGGGAAGCAGCCGCTGCGCCTCGGGCTGATTCTGGGTATCGGCAGGGACCCCCATGATGCTATCGCCAAGGTTCACGATCTTGGCTTTCCGACATGCCAAGCTTTCCTGGAGGAGATCGACCCCGTGCTTGCGGGCCGCTTGCGCGAGGCGCTTAACAAATATCAGATTGAGGTGACTTCCCTGGTTGTTGGCGGCCCGGGACGGGAAGTGTGGGACTTCTACGGGGGGCCGCTGACGATTGGATTGGTTCCCCGGGAGACGCGAGAAGCGCGCATCGCACACATCAAAAAGGCGTCGGACTTTGCCAAACAATGCGGCATCGCCGCCGTGCAGACGCACTGCGGATTCATTCCCGAGAATCCCAATGACCCGGTGTACAAGGAAACGGTTACGGCTATGCGCGACGTAGCGGGATATTGCAAACGCAACGGCCAGAATTTCCGGTACGAGACCGGGCAAGAGACGCCTATCGCGCTGGTGCGCGCCATTCAGGACGTCGGCCTGGACAATCAGGGCGTTAATTTCGACCTCGCCAACCTGATTCTTTATGGCAAAGCGAATCCCGTGGACGCTATCGAACTCCTCGGCCCCTACGTCCAGGGAATTCACGCCAAGGACGGTCTGTGGCCGACGAACCCCAAGGAGCTGGGGCAGGAAGTTCCCATCGGGAAAGGCAAGGTGGATTTTCCGCGGATCATCGGGCGGCTGAAAGAACTGAACTACCGAGGGGCCGTCACGATCGAGCGGGAAATTTCGGGCCCACAGCAGGTGGAAGACGTACGAGCGGCGAAGGCCTATCTCGAGAAGCTGATCGGATAAGTTGCCGCGTCAAGCGGGATCTGCGCACCACGAGGAGGACGGAGGATATATGTCAGAAGACACGAAGCACGGATTGAGTTGTTCAGAGAAAGTGGACCGCCGGAAATTCCTTGGCGTTGCGGCGGCCACCGCCGGGATGCTGTTCATCAAACCGGAGTTGGTGCGCGGAACAGCGGCAAACTCCGCGGTTCGCGTTGGACTGCTCGGGTGTGGGGGACGCGGCACCGAAGATGCTACCAATTTGATCGATACGGGCGGCGCGCGCGTGGTGGCGCTGGCCGATCTGTTTCAAGACCAACTGGACAAAGCGCGGGAGAACTTCAACAAAATGCAACAAGCGAAAGGCTACGCGGCGCTGGACGCCGCACAGCTTTTCGTGGGACCGAACGCTTTCCAGCAGATTGCCGCTTCAAAGGAAGTGGACGCCATCGTAATCGCCACGCCGCCCTATTATCATCGATGGCATTTAGAGCCAGTAGTCGCCGCCGGCAAACACGTTTATCTCGAAAAACCGGTGGCCGTGGATGTGCCCGGCGCGCTGAAGGTAATGGAAATCGGGAAGCGCGCCGCAGGGAAGCTGAGTCTTGACGTGGGATTCCAGATCCGCGACTGCCCTCCATTCGTTGAAATGGTGAAGCGGATTCATGGCGGGGCGCTGGGTAAAATCATTTGTGGGGAATCGCACTATTTCGCGGGGTATCTGGACCGACCGGCTTGGCCCGACGCCACACCCGTGGAGCGCCGCCTGCGTAACTGGGTGTATGACCGAGTTCTTTCCGGGGACATCCTGGTCGAGCAGAACATTCACGTGGTTGATATTTGCAACTGGGTGTTAAAGGCGCATCCGCTGAAAGCTTCGGCGAGCGGGGGGCGCGCTGGACGTCCCACGGATGGCGACGTCTATGGGAACTACGACGTGCTGTTCCATTATCCGGAGGGAGTTGACGTCACGTTTAGTTCCACGCAGTTTGCCAAAGGCTGGTGGGAAGTGACCGAACGATTCTTCGGCACCAAAGGGACCTCGCAGTCTCCCTATAGCGGACCGCTGGGGATTTGGGGCGATGAGCCGTGGCAGGCTGAAGGCACTCCTGCGAAAGACGCTGAGCAGACCGGGTTTTCCGCAACCGGGAAGTTCACCTCGAACCTGGAATTTGCGGACCGCGAGAAGAAGAAGGCGTTCGTTGAGAGCATCACCAGCGGCAATTTCCACAATCAAGCCGACAAGGGCGCCGAATCCGCCCTTTCATGCATGATGGCCCGCACTGCGGCGTACACGGGGCGCGAGGTCAGCTGGGAGGAGACGCTGAAGTCCACGGAGACGTGGGACCCGAAGATTGACCTGAACAAGTTGCGGTGAGGTCGCGATTCTGGATCTCTCTCAAGCGATTCCGGCCGCCGGTCTGCCGGAAAGGAACCCGCGTGGAATGGCGAAATTTGAAAGCCTCTGAGGTGTATATGTGCAATTCTTCGCGCCGTGAATTTCTGAAAACCACTGTAACCACAGCTTGTTCAGCGGGACTCGGCGTGTGCGGCATTGGCGAACTTTTTGCCGACGCGCGCGCGTCGCGCAGCACGTTCGCTACGCCGCCTTCCGCACCGTTGCCGATCAAGAAGGGTGTGCTTCTTGAAATGCTGCCCGCCAAGCTGAGCTATGCGGAGCGCATGAAAATGGCGCGTGACGTGGGGTTCGAGGTGATCCAAGCGCCCACGACACCCGTCGAGCACCAGGCCGAGGAGATCAAGAAGGCCGCTGACGGCGCGGGGGTGCGCATCGATTCGGTGATGAACATGGACCACTGGAAAGATCCGCTGTCGTCGAGCGATCCGGCAGTGGTGGAAAAGAGCCTGGCGGGGATGCGCACTTCACTGCACAACGCCAAGCTCTGGGGATCAGACGCCGTGTTGCTGGTTCCCGCGGTGGTGAATCCACAGACTTCCTACCGCGAGGCCTGGAGCCGTTCGCAGAAGGAGATCCGCAAGCTCCTGCCTCTTGCTGAGGAACTGAAAATTGTGATCGCCATCGAAGAGGTGTGGAACAAGTTTCTGCTTAGCCCGCTGGAGATGGCCGCATACATCAAGGAGTTTCAAAGCCCGTGGATCCAGGCGTGGTTCGACGTTGGGAATGTGCTGCTTTACGGCTATCCGCAGGACTGGATTCGCACCCTTGGCAAGAGCATCGTCAAGGTCCACCTGAAAGACTTCAAACGCAAGGAAAGTGGGTACCAGTGGGTGAACCTAGGTGATGGGGACGTGGACTGGGAGGCGGTGCGCGAGGCGTTTCGCGAAATTGGTTACGCGGGGAGCGCCATTACCGAACTCGAAGCGGGTGACGAGGCTTACCTCCGCGACGTGAGCCGGCGCGTGGACCGGCTGATCATAGGGCGAGCCTGAGCGCAGCCGCCGGACAAGCGTATCTCCCTTCCGCGCGGAGCTCAGAAAATAGCCGGAGCCGGGTGGAAGCTTCCAAAAAGCTGAAAATTCTGGACACTTCCTCATGGTCCAGTGACAATTTGAGACATGGGCCGTCCGCTGCTGCTGGGAACCCGAAGAGATTTTCTAATTGGAGCGTGCGCTTTTCTGCTCCCGCAGTCCCGCAGAAAGAGCCTCCCGCCCGTGCCGCCATCCGTGGCGAGTCCCATTCGTTTTCGCGAGATGGCCAGCCAAGCCGGGTTGGATTTTGTGCTTCAGAACAATCCCACGCCGCGCAAACACATGATCGAAACCATGCCCGGTGGGGTTGCCGCTTTCGATTACAACGGGGATGGACTGACTGATATCTTCTTCACCAACGGTGCGTCGATTCCTTCTCTGGAAAAGGATTCACCCAAGTTTTTCAACCGGCTTTACCGCAACGACGGCGGAATGAAGTTCACTGACGTTACCAGGGAAACCGGAGTGGCGGGGACGGGCTATTCCATGGGCGCCGCAGCGGCGGACTATGACAATGACGGCTACACGGATTTGTTTGTCGCCGGTGTGTACCGCAACACTCTCTATCGCAATCTAGGTAACGGCAGATTTGAGGACGTAACCAAAGCCGCTGGCATCAAGAGCGACAAGTGGTCCGTTGCCGCCGGCTGGTTCGACTATGACAACGATGGTTGGCTGGATCTGTTCGTGGTCAATTATGCCCACTGGACGCCCGACTTTGATCGCTTTTGTGGCGATCGCGATCGCCACTTGCGCGTTTATTGCCATCCTAAATATTTCGAGGGGTTATCCAACACCCTCTACCGGAACCGGCGCGATGGGACTTTCGAGGACGTCACTGCCAAGGCGGGCATCGGCGCGCACATTGGTCGCGGTATGAGCGTCGCTTTTGCCGATTATGATAACGACGGCTTAATGGATGTGTTTGTCTCCAACGACAACCTGCCGAACTTCCTGTTCCACAATCGCGGTGACGGGACATTCGAGGAGGTGGGGCTCCAGGCCGGAGTGGCTCTTACGAACAATGGACTGCCGGTGGCCAGCATGGGGGCAGATTTTCGCGATTACGACAACGACGGTTTGCCGGATCTCAACGTCACTGCCTTGGCAGGTGAAACGTTTCCTTTGTTTAAGAATCTGGGAAAGGGTCTGTTCCAAGACGCAACCCACCAAAGCCGGCTGGGCGTTCTCACTGCCACACGTAGTGGCTGGAGTAACGGCTTCTTTGATTTCAATAACAATGGGTGGAAAGATCTGTTTACTGCCAATTCCGATGTCAATGATTTGATCGACCTGTTCCAATCCACACACTACAAGCAACCCAACAGTCTCTTCGCTAATCTTGGGAACGGCACGTTTGAGGACGTTTCGGCGGAAGCTGGCTTTACTCTCTCACGCGCTCACCGCGGCAGCGCCTTCGCTGATTTAAATAATGACGGAAAAATCGACATTGCCGTTAGCGCCCTCGGAGAACCCGCAGAGCTTTGGCAGAACGTCAGCCCCGACGTCAACCATTGGCTCGTCCTGAAGCTGATAGGCACGAGAAGCAATCGCGACGGGATCGGCGCGAAGATCCAGTTAGGCAATCAGTTCAACCATATGACCACCGCCGTGGGCTACGCTTCCTCCAGTTCGGCAGGCGTCCACTTCGGATGTGGCCAGCTCGACAAGATCGAGCGCATTGAGATTCGCTGGCCAAGTGGGGTAGTCCAGGTGTTGCGCACCGTGCGGACCAACCAAGTTCTGGAGGTCCACGAACCTTCGAAATAGCTGGTACATTGATGGCTGCTTAAGGAGCGGTGATCTCCACCTCCCGTTTTGCCGCCTCTCTGGCGGCCACGGCAGAGCCCTGAATCTTCTGGTACTTCAGGAGTGCTTGTTGGGAGAGACTGGGCTGGCCACTGGCCTGGTATGCGCTTGCCAGTTGGTAATGCAAGCTGCCGTCTTCATCGGTGGCCAGCGCTGCCTGGAGATGCGGTATAGCCTGGGCCGCTCTTCCTGCAGCCAGGTAGGCGCGCGCCAAGGCCTTATGCGCC
>Ga0209376_1002206_pt1 | contig 18710 bp, 20 predicted proteins | sample GraSoiAngelo_134_FD_185891 | JGI IMG/M metagenome (GOLD analysis project Ga0209376, IMG submission 185891) | Grasslands soil microbial communities from the Angelo Coastal Reserve, California, USA - 14_0929_05_30cm (SPAdes) (version 2) | ecosystem: Environmental > Terrestrial > Soil > Grasslands ... | reverse complement strand
TCACCCACGACCGTCAGTTGCGCTGCGGGATGGCGCTCGAGGATGCGCGGCATCGCCGCGAGTACGGTGCCGAGATCGTTGCGGGGCTCGATTCGGCCGAGCCACAGCAGCCGCGGCCCGGGGGGCTCGGCGGGGGGGGGCCGACGACCGAGACTGGGACGGAAGAACGTCGTATCCACACCGTTCGGAATGATCTCCCAGGGAGCGGTGAAATAGCGCGCCATCGCATCGCGCGCGGCACTGCTGACCGCGATCGTGGCGGCGTGGCGATCGAGCATCCGTTGCAGCGGCCGGCGGAAAACGCGACACCCGATCGAGCGGGGGAACCAGGTGTGGAACGTGGCCACGACGGGAATGCCGGCGCGCCAGGCGGCCCGCGGCGCCACCAGACCCAGCGTGGGATTCAGGCCGCCGTGCACATGCACGATGTCGAACCGCTCCTGGCGAAACAGCGCCTCGAGCCGGGCCGTGAGCCGCCAGCCCACGGTAATCCGTGCGACTCCTCCATTCGCGTAAATCACGAGGCTGGTCCCAATGCGCCGCACGTCGGCATGCTCCAAGTGCTCGCCCTCGTCCTTCATCTTGGAGGTCACGATGGTGGTGGAGTGACCGAGGCCATCCAGCTCCCGTGCGAGATGGTGTACGTGCTCCGGCACGCCGCCGAGCTGCGGATAGTAGTCCTCCGCGACGAGCGCGATGCGCAACGGCGTCACCGGGCCCGCTCCGCCAGCCGTTCGACCGCGGACACGACAGCCGCGGGACGCTCTTCCTGGAGGTAGTGGCCGGCGCCACGCTGGCTGTCCACCGCGAATGAGAGGAGGGAGTGGTTCATGAGCGCGACTTCCTCCGGCGGCACGTCGCCGTCATGGTGCGCAGTCCCGATCACCAGCGTCACGGGACACACGATTTTCCCGAGGCGCGGCGCAAGCTTCGCCGGCTCGCGGGCGCGCGACATCGCGAGCAGCGTCCGGAGTGTCGCATCGAAGTCGCGCGCTTCACCGAGCGTGTAGCCCAGGACGACGCCGTCCGTGACCCACGAGCGGTCGCCGGATGAGTCGAGCAGCATGCCGCGAACCTTGCGGCGGATGAGGTTGATCCCGCCGAGCAGCTTGATCCACGGCACGTAGCGCATCGCGCTGCGGAAACCGGGTGTGGTCGCTTCCTCCGTCGGGCCGCCCTCGAGCGACACGATGCCGCGCACGAGGTCAGGTCTGTCGAGCGCGAGCCGGAACGCCATCGCCGCGCCGAGCGAATGGGCGAGCACGAGCACGGGCCCGGAGCCGAGCGAGTCGAGCACGGCGGCAAGCCGGCGGGACTGTGCGGCGAGCGAGTAGTCGGCCTTGGGCGGCCGGCTCGAGAAACCGGTGCCGAGTGGCTCGATGACGATCGGCCGGAATCCTTGCGCGGCGAGCAGCGGCAGGACTTTCCGGAACGTGAAGGCCGCACCGAACAGTCCCGGCACGAGGGCGATCGGCCGGCCGTTCCCCGGCCACGCCTCGACGTGCATTGTCTCCGCCGCTGCCACGACGACGTACGGGTGCTGCGGAGCGTCTCCAAGCATCAGGGAGTCTCGAGACGCGCGGCGGCGCGCGACGCGACCGTATTCAGGTCACCGCCCAGCGTATCCATGTCACTCTGAAAGCGACAGTCGATGATCAGGAGTCCCACGACGTAAGCGGCAAGATTGACGATAAAAATGATCGAAAAGATCAGCGGGTACGGCACCCAGATTCCGAAGTAGAGCGCGAACCGTTTGACGCCCGGATCGAGCCTCGATCGATCGACAATCGTGGTGAGCAGGAGGACCGCGACCGACGCGAGCACCGCGAGTTTCAGCGACACGAGCCCGCCCACCGCACAGCCAAGGAAAATCGCAATCTCCGACGCGCGATCGAGCCAGGTATCGAGCCGGTGGCCAGCTTCGGATACGAGGCCGAACTGGCGCGCGATGCCGCCGTCGAGCGCGTCCAGCACCTGGCCGATCGCGACGAGCACGAGCGCGGGGACGACGCGACCGGTCGCGAACAGGACGCCGGCCGCCGCGCTCACCCAAAACGCGGCCCAGGTCACCTGATCGGGCGAGAGCCCGAGGGTGACGTGCAGGAATCGCAGGACTGGGCGAACGCCGCGGTCTAAAGCGGAGCCAAGAACAGGAGCAAATTCATACATAGCAGCACCACGATGAGAACGGCTTCCTTCGTCTTATCCGAGACCCCTAAGTGAAACCCTTGAGTCACGAGCGGCGAGTATGGATACCATGGCATTTTCTCGTAGCCGACGCTGTAGTCCATGACCAGGTGGATCAGGAAGAAGAGCGCCGGCACCCACGTGCCCAGGAAAAAGCACAGCGGGATGATCCACAGCAGCGCAACCGGTTCTTGCAGTGAAGTGCGCCAATAATACCCCAGTTGTCTCCGGCGACCAACCGCGCGCAGGTAGAACGGCGCTTTGATCGCGTGGTCAAGATCCACGCCGACGCCGAAGACGTAGGCGAGCACAGCGTCGCTGCCCGTGAGCTTGAAGACTCGCACCCCGAGCGTCGTCGCGAGCGCGTGAGTGACGATGGTCATACTGGAGGTGCGGCAGAGGCGGCCCGCGGTACCGGCGCGCCAATCCCCACGATCAGGAGCAATCCCACTGCAATCCACGCGAAGTCGCGCACGCGTCCGACGATCGACGTGTACAGACCGAGCTGGGGATCGAGGCCGAACAGATTGAACAGCCCGTAGTAAGCCCCCTCGCGCGCCCCGATCTCGAACGGCACCATGAACAGGAGGTTGCCCGCGATCGCTTCCAGGCCCCCGATCGTGAACGCCTGGAGGTATCCGAGCCGCAAACCCAGGCTTGCAACGATCAGCACGATCTCGAGCATGAAAATGCAGCGGCTCAAGTACTCGAGCGCGATCGCCCACACAAACCTCATCGGTTGGCGGTGATAGAAACCCGTGATCTGCTGATCCAGCTCGATGAGCATGGCCCGCTTGGGCTCGAGCCGCGCGGTAAGACGACGAACGAGCGGCACTTTGCTCGTCCAATTCAGAATGCGCTCGAGTACCCCACTGCGGTGGGCTGACAGGAACAGCGCGATGACGAGCAGCAACAGCACACCGATAATACCCAGTACCACCAGGACTGCAGCCGGCGTACCGCCTGGCAGCAGGGCGAACGCGAGGACAACCGCGGTGAACCACACGAGTACGTACGTAAGCGAATGCAGCATCTTGTGGAGGATGACCGATCCGGCGGCCTGTCGCTTGCCGAGCCACGGTGCCACCGCAACAGCGCGGAACGGCTCACCGCCCGCGTTGATGACGGGTGTGAGAAAATTGAGTGCGCCGGCGGATATCAGAATGGCGTAGCTACGCCAGTACGGCGGCCGCTTGAACTCTTCCATCGTGAGCTGCCAGGCGAGCGCGCTGCAGGCGTAGACGAGAGCATAGAGCAGCACGATCGGCACGAACATGAGGCCGGTGCGCCCCGCGTCGGAGAGGAGCTGTCCCGCGCCGATCCGTGCAACGAGATAGCCGAAGACGCTCGCGCCGAGAACAAAGAGGGCGATCTGAAGCGGCCGATTCATTCGACCGCGGCGTACGAGGCCTCGAGCACCGCCGCGACTTGCGCGATATCGGCCAACGGCCGGGCGCCGTCGCCGGTATCGAGCGTCGTCGCGAAATCATGGAACAGCTCCGCAAACCATTTCGCGTACGAGGCCTTATCGAGCTCGGCGGTGTGGTCGAACGACTGCGTTTGGCCGTTCCGCTCCAGCGTCAGAATGCCGCCGCTCCACGTGATACTGCCCCGCTCGCCGCTGAAGCGAATCTCCGTTTCACGGCGGCGTGCGGCCCACGTGAGAAACATCGTCGCCATGCGATCTGGGTACTCGAACACGAGCTGCGCGGTGTCCTCCACGTCGTAGGCGCCGTGCCGCAGCCGGCCGGTCCAGGCGCGCACCGCCTGCGGCGGACCCGCGACGTCCAGCAGCTCGTACACGAGGTGGGTGCCATGGTCGAGCAGCACGCCGCCACGTCCAGCGGCCCGACGCCCGCGCCACGGCACAGTGTCGGCACTGGCACCCGGATCGGCGCCGAGACGATACACGCGAAACTCCGCGAGATACCAGCGTCCGATCACCCCCGCGTCGAGCCACTGCTTCACGCGGCGCCAAACCGGATTGAAGCGGTATTGGTGACAGGGCATCACCACGCGGCCGGCATTGAGCGCCGCCGTCGCCAATTCGGCCGCCTCAGAGCGATTCACTGCTACTGGCTTTTCGCACAGCACATGGTATCCCTGCGACAGTCCCCACAGCGACATCGCGAGATGAGACGAGGTCGGCGTGCAGATGTCCACGAAGTCTACCGGACCCAGGTCCGACAGCCGGTCGGGACGAGATAACAGCGGAATACCGTCGAACGTAGACGGCGCGTTCGGCGCATCGTCCACGATGCCGACGATCTTGAGACGTGACGCCACGGTCGGATCGGCTTGAAACGCGGGCAGGTGGCCCGAGCGGGCGATTCCCCCGAGACCGACGAGGACGCCGCGATAGACGCGGGCGTCAGGCGAGTTGCGGGGGGGCATCGACTCTCGGTTCACGCTCGTGCGCGCGAATCAGGACAATGAGCACGAGGTTCAGTGGCCCGACCACGATCCAGCAGTAGGCCGCAGGCCAATGCGGCACCGCCGTCAGCGCGAGCAGCAAGAAGCGAATGTTCTGCGCGATCCACGCACACCCCTGCACCACCCCCCGCTGCCGCTCGGCCCACGACCGCCGCAGGGACTCAGGCACCTCGCGACCGGCGAGCGCGCGCGCCAGTGCAGTCGTGCGGGGGAACAGCCAAGCCTGGCGGCGTGTGTAGTCGCCGTAGATCCACGAGGTCATCCGCTCCCAGACCGACGCGCCGCCGCGCGGCGCCTGGTCGGGGAGGTCGAGCTCGTCACCCTTCCCGACGGCAAAGCGCAGATATGCCTGGCGAATGAAGTCGGCCGCGGCTGCCTGGTAGGAGTGCGAGAACAGCGCCGCGATGGCGAGCGCGACCCCGCCCCACCCCCAGCCGGCGGCGTACAGGCGCGCCGCGAGATGCCCGTATAGGCTGACGAACCGCCCGGTGTCGGCGAGGCCATCCAGGACCCGGCCCATGCGGGTCGACGTGCCGCGCATCCGCGCGAGCTGCCCGTCCACGCTGTCCAGCACGTCGGACAGGATGAACAGGAGCACACCGGCCGCGTTGACGAGGGCACTGCGATACCAGAACAGGTGACCCGCGAAGACGCCCAGCACCAGACTCGCGAGCGTCACGGCATCGGCCGAGATGCGCGTCGGCAGCAGCGCGGTCGCTAGGCGCCAACCGACCGGCCGGAAAAACCGGCGGTCGGCCCACTCCTCTACGACTGGACCTTTACTGGCGTACACGGACGCTGGCCTCTTCGAGCACCGCCTTCACCGTGGCGAGGGCCTCCATGGCCTGCTCGTCCGTGATGACGAGCGGCGGGTTGATGCGCACTTCGGGGTTGTAGATCATCGCGATGACGCCGCGGGCGAGCAGCGTTTCGAAGATCCGGCGTGTGAGCTTCTTGTCGAGCAACTCCCGAGTGCCGGGGACCACCAGATCCATGCCGATCATTAGGCCGCGACCGCGTACGTCGCTCACAATCGGAATCTCATCTTCCCAGCGCTGCATTTCCGCGAGCATCAGCGCGCCGAGCCGGCGGCTGTGCTCGACGAGCCCCTCTTCGACGATCGTCCGGATCGTGATGTGCGCCGCCGCCGCCGCGAGCGGGTTGCCGCCATAGCTCGACGAGCTGCCGCTCGGATTGGCCCACGGCTTGGAAAACGCGATCGGCTCGCGGATGACGATGCCGCTGACCGGGAAACCGCCACCAAAACCCTTGCCGACGAGCAACACGTCGGGCACGACGGCATCGTGCTCGACCGCGAACATTTTACCGGTCCGCCCGAAGCCGGTGATCATCTCGTCGCAGATGAGCAGCGCGCCGATTTCGGTGGCGAGCGCGCGCAGCTCGCGCAGGTAGCCGGGCGGCGGCACGACGTTCCCCGCGGTGCCCTGCACCGGCTCGACAATGATCGCGGCGATATCGTTCGTCGTTTCGAGCGCGATCTTGGAGCGCACGAAATCGACGCAGTGCCACTGGCAGGACGGGAACGTCTTGCCGAACGCGCAGCGCGCGCACGACGCGTACGGACTCGAGTAGTTGCCCGGCGCGAGCGGCCCGAGGCCGTGCTTGAAGCTGCCGGAGAGGAGCGGCAGCACGCCGCCCGTCTTGCCATGGAATCCGCCCCAGAACCCCATGATCTCGTGCCGCCCCGTCGCCGCCTTCGCGAGCCGCACCGCGGCTTCGACGGCCTCCGCACCGCTCGAGTAGAGCTGCGTGCGGTTCAGATCGCCGGGCGCGAGCTCGGCGATCAGCTTCACGAGGGCGGCGCGATGCTCCGACGTGAAGCTCCCCACGTGCACCCGCTCGAGCTGCTTTGTCATCTCGGCGACGTAACGCGGATGCGCATAGCCGAGGCTCGCGACACCGACGCCGGCGAGCAGATCCACGTAGCGATTGCCGTCGATGTCCCACAGGATCGCGCCTTCGCCGCGATCCATGCAGAGCTTGCTGAAGAGCGCCACGCTCTGCGTCCCTGGCGCGAGGTACTGCGCCTCGAGCTCGAAGACGCGTTGCGATTCTGACTGTGTTACGAGATCGATCATCCCTGTTTTCCGTTCGAGGCTTTTTCGTCGATATAGGAAGCTATCGCTTCTGCGGCAGCGGCGCGCACGGGAGCAAACGACGGCCAGTCGTTGAGGTCAATGAGCACGGGCGCGTCGGGCTGGGGGAACGCGACATCGCCGCCGAACACCTCGAGTCCGACGGCGCGCGCCGCCGCGAAGACGAGGTCCTTGAGACTCTGCTCGGAGATTTCAACGCGGCGCGGATCTGCTGCATACCACGAGAAAAAGCGGCCGTCGGCGACAGCGTAGAATTTCACGATCGGCCCGCCGACATGGGCCTGCAACGCCACGCGCGATACACCCCGCTGCGCGAACCCAGCGATGGCGTCCGTCACGCCTGCTTCTTTGGCGGCCACGACGTCCGCGCTCGTCTCCGCGTGCACGTCACCGCGCTTGACCCACACCGGCCGGCCGTCGCCGTTCAACTGATGCACGAGCGGCAGCAGTGACTGGGGGTCATCGGTCGGGACGATCAGGGTACGCGGAAACGCCAGGCCGGCGGCGTCCATGTGATTGACCAGACGGTGCCGGTGGCAATTGAGCACGCTCTCCGGCGGATTGACAGCCAGCGCTTCCCGCGGCACGAGATCGAGCAGGCGCTCCGATGCTGCCGGCCCCTGGCACATGTTCACGTACAGCTCCGCCGCGGGCAGCCGGCCCGCCGCAACTTCCCCCTCGCCAGCGCGAGACACCTGCCAGCCCCGTCGCTCCAACGCGGCGACGGTGTCGTCGAGGATGGCCGTGTCGTTGCGGCGATGCACGGTGGGCGAGTACGTCGGACTGCGATACAGCGCGACGAGACGCTTCATGGCTCGGCGCTCGCGGCTAGCCACCGTTCCGCCGCCTCGAGATCGCTCTTGTGATCGAGATCGATGATGCGGGGCACTTCGACCGTGGCGACAGGAGCCTTCAGCTCGACGAGCAGCCGCAGGAAGGCACGCATGCGATGCAGCGATGCGACCGCAACGGAGGCGAGCCGTCGTGCGACTGTGCTCAGCCCGTATACGCCGCCAGTTACCAGCAATGGCGCGTCCGGAGGGGTATCGAATATTCCAGTGGTCAGACCGTTGCCATCCCGCGTGACGTAGAGCGGCAGTTCGTCATCGACGAATGGGGTCACCGCCAGGACGGCGGCTGCTCCGGCCGCGAGACGCTCGGTCACACCGCGAAACACACGACGCCAATCCGCCGCGGGCATCACCGTGTCGACCATGGCGCAGAAGACCGGACCCGGCGGTACGATCGCGAGCCCGGCGACCAGGGTGTGCAGGGATGAAGGTGTCCGGCACGTCCGCACAATCGCGGGGGCGGGCAGCTCGACCGGTATGCCGTCGCGCACCATGCACGTGATCGAGTCGCACCCCAGCTCGGTGAACATCTCGACCAAATTGACGATCTGCGGCCGGCCCGCGACTTCCACCAACGCCTTAGGCGTCTCGACGCCTTCAGCGGCCAGACGAGAGCCGCGCCCGCCCGCCAGGATGAGTCCGTGCATCATGACTCGAGCACTCCGGCGAGATCGGACAGCGTCTCCAGGCGCACCGTCGGAATTCCCCGCTCGCGGGGTTTCTCCGTCTCGGGCGCGAGCCAGGCGGTCGAGAGGCCCAGCGCGGCGGCGGGGCGGATGTCGGACTCGAAATTGTCGCCCACCATCCATGCCGGGTTCGAGACGAGTCCGGGCCAGCTGAGCGCGTGCTGAAACAGCCGCGGGTCGGGCTTGGTGATGCCGACGCGCCCTGAATCCGCGACGACCGAGAAGAACCGCATGACGCCGAGCTCTTCCAGGCAGCGCTCGAGATTGCCCGAGAAGTTCGAGACGACGCCCAGGTGATAGGATTGGTGCAGCCGCTCGAGCAGCGCTTCGTTGCGGTGCACCACCGCGCAGGTCGACGTATGGAACTGATCTGCGATAGCTCGCGCAGAGAGACCGGCACCGTCCGACAATCGGGGGAGCAGCAACGCGGTTTGAGCGTCAATCATCGCGCGGAATCCCAGCCTCTCTATTCCTGAGAGCCGCTCGAGAGCTCGGTCCGACTCGCGAAATGCCCGGTCGAACGCCGCGAACGACTGTTTACCGCCTGCCGCGCGATACGCGGCGTGAAAACGAACGCTCCAACGGGCGCCGTCCGCATCCAGGGTCCCGCCGAAGTCGAAGAGAACCAATCCACGCACTCCGGAAACGACCCTCGAAAGGGGGGGATGGTCACACTGAAACAGACGCAGCGTATGCAAGAGACGCAACAAGTCTACGTTGGCGCAAGTCTACCGGAAGACGGTCCCCGAAATGAGGGCCAGGAGGGCGAAAACGCCTGCGAGCGTGGCAAAGATGGCTTGCCGCCTGCGGAGTCCCGTAAAGGATTCAGGCAGCTCGCCGCGTGCGTCCACCTCGAGCCGGCCAAGCCGGGCGGCAGTGGGAGTCACGATCCCAATGATCACGATGGCGCCCAGCAGGCCAAAGGTCTGCATCGCCATGAGCCAGGTTGGAACGGTGGCATTACTGAAGTAGGGCACGGAGAGGACGATGCCACTTACCACTACGAGCACGGCCCCGGGGCCGATCAGATTGCGGGCCACGACGCTCATCACCCGGTAGACCACCAGGCGGTGGTCGGGCGGGAGGTGCTTGGCCGTGATGCCGCAAAGCATGATGGCCAGGCCGCCGCCCAACCAGGCGACGAATCCCATGACGTGGAGGAATAGCCAGAAGCCCCTCACGTGCGGCTCAAGACTTCGGGCAACGGCTGGCGGCCCGCGAATCCCGCCTCCAGCTCGTGCCAGTGCGTAATCCGGTCTTCGCCGAACTTCCAGCACCATAGGATTTCACGCTCGTCGAGGCGGCCGTGGAAATCCACGAGCCCGAGATCAAAACCTTTGAACTCGCAGCCGATCTCCTCCAACTCGCCGAGGAAGCCGTTGATCTTTGCCGCGACGGTGTCGATCTGGGCTTTGAGAGCGATTTGCTCTTGCGATTCCCCCCAATCGGGGCGGGCCTGCGCCGCGATCAGCTCATACTGCGCGACCAGGTCTTTCCACTGGGGATAGACGCTCATGATGTCCTGCACGATGCGCTTGATTAAGGGAAGCGTGCGGTTCGCGTCGGCAAGAGTGAAGAACTTGTGAGGCACTACTCATTCCTGGATTTGGATGCCATCGATCTCTTCCGGGTGCGGTATGAAGCCAACGACTTTTTTCTCGCCATTGAGTACCACTATGGTTGACCGGACATGATGATCGGTCGGGTCCAGCTGCTTTGCCACCTTGTAACCCTTCAGCTCTGTCTCTGGCCTGACAACGGGTGTGTCGGTTCTTGCGTGATCCGCAGCCGAGCAATCCGTTGGATCGTGACCCGCTCCCACACAGCGAGCGACGATATCGCGATCTGAAATCGTGCCCATGTATCGGCGATCCTTGGGATTGTCCACCACAGGCACGACTGAGATATTCTTTACGCGCATCAGTGCTGCAATCTCCGATGAAGTCGCGCCGGCGGCTGCCACCACGGGATCAAGGATCATGACTTCAGCTGCGCGCATTTGCCTATCCTAAAGCCTTTTTGGTAGCCTGGTAACCCATCTCCACATACTCCTGCACGCGATCGACGGCAAACGTCGCCTCCCGCTCGGCCACCGCACGCACGTAGATGAGCCGCGGCCCGTCCTTTGGCCAGTCCGCCAGCGTTCGCTCCGTCTGCTCCGCCATCATGATCCGCATCGCCTCGCCGTGCAGCCGCACGACGCGCGGAAGGCGGGCGGGCACGGGAGCATCCGGCGGTTGTGGCTGATCCCCGTTCGTGGAGGGACCGCGTTCATCGAAGCCCGGCCCCACGTTCACGGCGACGAAGAGATCCGCGTCTTTCTCGAGCTCGAGCGCCGGCCCCAGCGGCAACACGGCACGCAGGCCGCCATCACCAAGCCGCCGGCCGTCCGTTTCGAGCGGCGGGAAGTAGAGCGGGAGCGCGCACGACGCGTACAGCGCATCCGCCAGGTCGATATCCCGCTCGCGCCGTGCACGCCCGCCGAAGAGCAGCAGCTCGCCGCTGTCGAGATCGGTGGCCGTGACCGTCAGCGGGATGCGGAGGTACTCGAAGCGGGTCGTGGGGACGATCCGGGCGATCGCGGTTCGCAATGCGGACGCGGGGAACAGGCTGCGGGCGAACAGGCCCATGAGCAGGGCGAGCGGATCGAATGGCGCGACGTCCTTGCGCCGGATCCCCATCGCGCGGCGCCGCACCTGATCGAACGGCACGCCGGCGCCGAGGGCGGCGCCCACGACCGCACCCATCGATGTGGCAACGATGTGACTGGGCAGCAGATTGGCCTGCTCCAATGCCCGGAAGGCTCCCGCATGCGCGAGCGCCTTCGCACCGCCACCCGACAACACAAGTACGACTTTACTCACCCCGGCCTTGTTCGTAACGGCGTTCCATCACGCGTTTCGCGCGCCGCTTGGCGGCACGATCGTAGCGCCGCTTCTCGTCGGGAGTCTCGGGAACGATCGGATCGACTTCCGTCGGCCGGCCGTTCTCGTCGAGCGCGACGTAGGTGACGTAGCACGAATTCGTGTGCCGCCGCTCGCCCGTCAGCACGTTTTCGGCGAGCACTTTCACGCCGACTTCCATCGACGTGCGGCCCGCAAAATTCACGCGGGCCATCGCGGTCACCAGCTCGCCGACGTGGATGGGCTCGCGGAAGTCGACCTTGTCAACGGAGACGGTCACGCACTCGCGATGCGCGTGGCGAATGGCGGCGACGGCGGCGACGCGGTCGACGAGGGCGAGAATATGGCCCCCGAAGACGTTGCCCATGATGTTCGCATAGTGCGGCATCATCAACTCGGTGAGCACCGACTCCGATTCGCGCGGATGACGGCCCTTCGGCGCGGCCATCAGTAATCCACCGGTCGCAGATAGAACTCGCCGATTGCAGTCTGGGACAGGACCGCGACCGTGGGCAGCCGGCGCTTCCAGTGCGTCGAGTCGAGACGCGTCCGCACGGTCTCCACCTCTTCCTTAGTAAAGCCGCGCGGCTGCTCTCCTCTGATGAGATGGTAGAGGATGCGGTCCGCGTTCAGGTACGAAACGCCGAGGTCGCCCTCATCGGTCTGCCCCTTGATCAGATCGGCAGTAGCCGGCTTGGCCACGATCGCCTCGGGTACCCCGACGTGGCGCGCGAGCGCCCAGACCTGCGTCTTGAACAGGTCGCCCAGCGGGTTCACCGGCGGAGCGTCATCGCCGTGCCAGGTGAAATAGCCGAGCAGTCGCTCCGACTTGTTGCTGGTACCGAGCGGCAGGGCGTTGAGCTTGGCGGAGAGGTCGAACAGGACGATCATCCGCTGCCGCGCCATCATGTTGCCCAGCCGGTGCGGATCGTGGTCACCGACCTGTTTCACCAGACCATCCACGGCATCGGAAATGTCGATCGTGAGAGATGGAATGCCGAGTTTGTCTATCACGAGCTGCGCGTGCTCTAGACTTTCGGGACTCGACGTACGGTACGGCATGCGCACGCCGATGACGTGCTCCTTCCCGAGCGCTTGGGCGGCCAGGAACGCCGTGAGCGCCGAGTCGACGCCGCCGGAAAGCCCGACCAGCCCCTTTTTGAAGCCGCGCCGGCGCACCACTTCATCCTTCAGGAAGCTCACCAACCATTTGCGTGTGAGCTCGGGATCGATCGCGAGCGGATCGTCCTCCGCCGTTTGCTTCGCGACTACGTCCACGTGCGTGGTCCGTGGTGCGTGGTGCGTGGGACTCCCGTTCGTGGCGGGATCGAATCGCACCTTCTCGTTCTGCTTATCGCCGCTCAAGCTCCGGGTGAGCACGGGGAGCGCGCTCTGAAGATCCGCCAGGAGCGGGGAATCGGAGCGCGCCGTCGTCAGCGCGTCGAGATCGATGTCGGCGGTGAGCAGCGCTTCCTCGAACAGCGGGCCGCGCGCCATGATGCGGCCAGTCGGATCGATCACCGCAGATGCGCCGGGGAATCCCTTGCCACCTTCGAAGCCGACCAGGTTCGCCAGCGCGACGAACACGCCGTGCTCTTCGGCGATGCCGCGCACGATGCGTTCCCAGCGCACCACCGAGGCCGGCAGCGTCTCGCCTTCGCAGTCCTCCTCGTCGCCCAGCCCGCGGGCTGGAGACGCACTGGGCACGATGACCAGCTGCGCGCCCTCGAGCGCCGCCACGGTCGCGGCGAGCGAGTGCCACGCATCCTCACAAATCAGAATCGCGGCCTTCCCACCCCACCCCGTCTCGAATGACCGCACGCCATCCTGCCCGCGATCCACGAACCGCTCCTCGTCGAACACGCCGTAGGTCGGCAGGAACACCTTGCGGTGCACGTGCCGCACTTCCGGCGGCTTCTTGTTGAGAGTGACGTACAGGGCGGAGTTGTAGATGTGATTTTGGAACCGCTCGTAGAATCCTACCACCACATCGATCGGTGGCCCCCCCCCCTCCCCGTCGTACGCGGCCGCCAGGTCTTGCGCCAAGGTGCCCGCCGTGACCGCCAGCTCCTTGACTCCGCCTTCGACGAAATAGCCGGACGTCGCGGTCTCGGGAAAGACGACGAGGTCGGGTTTTGGATCGAGGCGGGCCGCCTGCGTGATGACCGCACCGATGCGCGCGACGTTCTCGGCGTATTCGCCTTTGGTCGGCCGGAACTGCGACAGTGCGAGGCGGATATGCGCCATGAGAGAAAGATATTAGCTTCCAGCAGGCGATGGAGTTCGCCTCAAACCGCCGCTTTCCGGGCTAATAACTCCTACCTGAACCATTCACGGCGGGAGTTTTCTTTTGACTATCCTCTATATCGCGCTCGGCGGGATTGCCGGCACAGTCTCGCGTTACGGCCTCGAGGGCTGGATCCAGAGCCGCACCGCGACCGGTTTTCCGCTCGGGACCCTCACCGTCAACGTCACGGGTTCGCTCATGCTCGGCTTCATCATCCGTGTGGCCACCGGCACGGCGCTGATTTCTCCCGACATTCGGGCGGCGGTGACGATCGGCTTCTGTGGCGCGTTCACAACCATGAGTACGTTCAGCTACGAGAGTGTCGCACTGCTGAATGATGGCGACTACCTGCGAGCAGCACTTTATATGAGCGCGACGATTGCGGGCTGCGTCGGCGCCGTCATGCTCGGCGCGGCGCTCGGCAACAAACTCCTGTGAGGTCCCGATGACCGAACAATTCCGCGGCCAGCGCACGCTGATGCGCGTCTTCATCGGCGAGAGCGACAAATATCACGGCAAGCCGCTCTATGAGGCGCTGCTCGAGCGGTTTCGCACCAAAGGACTTGCCGGCGCGACCGTGCTGCGGGGCGTCGCGGGATTCGGCGCGTCCAGCAAGCTGCACACCGATAAGATCCTGCGACTGTCGATCGACCTTCCGATCATCATCGAGGTCGTTGAAACCGAAGAGGCCGTTCAAGCGATTCTGCCGGACCTGAGTGAGATGATCGGCGGCGGGCTGATCACACTGGAGAAGGCGAATGTGATTCTGTATCGGCCCGGGAAATAGCGAGCCAACTGAACCCCCACGTTACCAGCAGCACTGCGACCGCCTTCACCACGACGCTCGGCTGCGCGCGCAACGTCCCGTAGAACAGCGCCAGGTAGACCACGATGAACAGCGCTGGGACAAACGGGTACAGCGGCGTCAGGAAGGGGGCGCCGGGGGCGGGGCGCCGCGCCCGCAACTTGAAGAGTGACGCGACGGTCAGGCCATCAATCAACAGGATCAGCGCGACCGCGAGCGTGATCAGCTCGGTGAATGTGCCGCTCGCCGCCAGCGCCATCGACACGAGGCCGATCAGCGCCATCGCAGTCCACGGCGTCTCTCCCGCATTCACGCGCGTCAGCAGCGCCGGCCCGAGCCCGTCGCGCGACAGCCCGAAGATCACGCGCGGCGTCACGAATACGTTGCCATTGAGCGACGCGAGGACGACGAGCAGCGCCAGCGCGGCGATGATCACGCCGCCCTGCGTCCCGAAGATCGCCGTCGCGACGTCAGCGGCGACGAGGTTCGACGACGCTACCTGATCGAACGGCAGCACATGGAGAAAGGCGGCGTTGAGCAGGAGATAGAGCACGCTCACCACCCCGATGCCAAGGAGGAAGATCCGCGGCAGCGTTCGCTCGGGCTCAACAACCTCCTCAGCGATCTTCCCCGCGTCCACCGATCCGTAGTAGGACCAGATCACGGGCGGAGCGGCTGCGGCGAGCGCGCTGAAGATCGCAATTCCGGTGGGCGCTCCGGGCAGCGCGCCGCCCCGCCAGCCCGCGCCGTTGCCCGCGACGAATGCCATGAGAACCACACCGCCGAGCGCCAGCACCTTGGATCCCGCCACGATGTTTTGCACCCAGCGGCCGGCATTGATGCCGAGCAGATTGATGCCGGTGAAGGCGCCAACGATAAGCACGGCGATCCAGCGCGTCGCGCTCTCGGGCCAACTGGCGATCCGCGCGGCGAACTCGGCGGCCGCAACCCCGAGCGCCGCGATCGCCGCGGTGTAGATCACGAGCCCCTCGACCCACCCGACGACGAAACCCGCCCGCCCGCCGAACGCCTCGCGCGCGTACACGTACTTCCCGCCAGCTTTCGGATAGCGCGTGGCGAGCTCCGCGAAACACAGCGTGCCGAGGAACGCCAGCACACCGCCGAGCAGCCACGCGACGAACGTGAGCCAGGGTCGGCCGAGCTCGTGCGCAACGATACCCGGCGTCCGAAAAATTCCGGAGCCGATGGTGATGCCCACGACCATGGCCAGGCCGTCGAAAAGACGAAGCGACCGTTTCAGCTCGATCTTCACCGGCCGAAACGGTCGCCTGTCATGGAGCGTGACGCTAGATCAATGGAAGGTCACGCCGACCGCGAATTGCAGAATGCCACCAGCGCCGCGAGCGTCGCCATACTGCGAGAGACGTAGCGCATTGGTTCTTTCTGGTTGTTAGGGCGCGGTGCAATATTCGAAATGGACCCGCCGAATGCCAACAAGCGGCGGGAACTCGTTGCGACACATGGGTAAGTACAAGGCCATGCGACTCTCGCTCCGCTTCGTCATCCCGCTCCTGATCGCCGTCGGCATTTTCGCCTACGGGGCGCTGCCGCTTGCGGACAAGCTGATGCTCCGCTGGTTCAGCCGGGACCTCGAGACGCGCGCCAATCTGATCGCCAACACCATCCAGGAGCCGCTGCAGGACTTGATTCGGACCGGTAACCGGGGCCGCATCCGGGAGTTCTTCACGCGTATCACGCAGGATGAGCGCCTGCTGGCGGTGGCGTTCTGCCCGCCCAATAACGGCGAGCCGGTGGCGACGACGACGCTGCCGCAAGAGGTGCGGTGCTCCGACCTGGACCGCTTCACCCAGCCGGCCGGCGATCTGCTGCAGACGGCAGGCGGTCCGGTGTTCGTATCGGTGCGTCCCCTCGTTGCCAGCGCGACGATAGCGGCAACGCCGATCGGACAGCTGGTGCTGGTGCACGACATGAGCTTCATCGCGCGCCGCAGCCGCGAGACGCGCGAGTATCTCTTTCTCTTCTTCGCAGGACTGGGCCTGATGGTCGCGCTCGTGACCGTGATCATCGCGCAACTGTCCTGGCGCGGCTGGATCCAGGGACTCCGCGGACTGCTGCGCGGCGAGACGCTGTTCCTCGCCCCGGGGCGCGCGGGAGCTTTCCCCGCAACGCCGCCCGAGCTGCGGCCGATTGCGCATGACTTGCGCCAACTCATCGAAGACATCGAAGCGGACCACCGCTCGCGCGATGAAGACCGGCTCGGCTGGACGCCCAAGACCCTGCGGGAGATCCTACAGCGCGAGCTGCGTGGCCAGGAGGTCATCGTCGTTTCCAACCGCGAGCCCTACATCCACATGCGGCGCGGTGCCGTGCTCGAGGTGTGGCGCCCCGCGAGCGGGCTCGTCGCGGCACTCGAGCCGATTATGCGCGCCTGCTCCGGCACCTGGATCGCCCACGGCAGCGGGGACGCGGACCGCGAAGTCGTCGACGCGCACGACCGCTTGACCGTGCCGCCGCCGCCGGATAATCCGCAGTATCAGCTCCGCCGGGTGTGGCTTTCGCCGGACGAAGAAGCCGGCTACTACTACGGCTTCGCGAACGAAGGGATCTGGCCGCTCTGCCACATCGCGCACGTACGCCCGATCTTCCGGACGAGCGACTGGGAGCAGTACGTCAACGTCAACCGCAAGTTCGCGTCGGCCGTCGAACAGGAATCGAGCTCGCCCAACCCCATCGTGCTGGTGCAGGACTATCACTTCGCCCTCCTGCCGCGCATGATCCGCGAAGCGCTGCCCGCGGCCACCATCATCTCTTTCTGGCACATCCCGTGGCCCAACCCTGAGGCCTTCGCCATCTGCCCGTGGCGCGACGAGCTGCTCGACGGGATGTTGGGCACCACGATTCTGGGGTTCCACACACAATTTCATGTCAACAACTTCGTCGACACCGTCGACCGCTTCCTCGAAGCGCGCGTAGATCGCGAGACCTTCTCCGTGTCCTACCGGGGAAAGCCGACGTCGGTCAAGCGCTACCCCATTTCGATCGAGTGGCCGCCCCCGGCAGAGCTAGTCAGTAAGCCGGTCGAGCAGTGCCGCACCGTGATCCGCCAGCGCCACAATCTCCCTCCCGAGCACGCCGTCGGCGTCGGCGTGGACCGGATGGACTACACCAAGGGCATCGAGGAACGGATGCGTGCGGTGGAACGACTGCTGGAACTGAAACCCGAGTGGATCGGGAAGTTCACGTTCATCCAGATCGCCGCGCCCACCCGCATCCGCATCGAGGAATACCGCGCCTACGAGATGCGCGTGCGTGATCTCGCGACGCGCATCAACCAGCGCTTCCCCGAAGCGACCCATCCGCCCATCATTCTCAAACCGGAGCATCACCAACCCGACGAGATCTTCGAGTACTACCGCGGCGCCGACGTGTGCGCGGTCACGAGCCTGCACGACGGCATGAACCTCGTCGCGAAGGAATTCGTGTCGGCCCGCGACGACCAACGCGGGGTCCTCATCTTGAGCCACTTCACCGGAGCCGCGCGCGAGTTGCCCGAGGCCTTGATCGTGAACCCGTACGACACCGACGAGTGCGCCGCGGCGCTGGACGTCGCCCTCACCATGCCCGCAACCGAACAGCGCATCCGCATGCGGCTGATGCGCGGCCTGCTCCAGGACTTCAACGTGTTTCGCTGGGCCGGCCGCATGCTGCTCGATGCCGCCAGCAGCCGGCGCCGGGGCCGCGTGCCGGAATTCGTGGCGCCGCGCGGCGGCGAGCGGCAGAGCGCACCGGCGAGGTGAACGCGAGCCACGGCCCCCCCCCGCCGGAGCCACGGTGCGACTGGGCCTACTTCTTCGATATCGATGGTACGCTTGTCGACTTCGCCGAAACGCCGGCCGGCGTTCGGGTCTCCGAGAGCCTGCGACACCAGCTGCAAGAGCTGTATCACTGCGCCGGCGGGGCGGTCGCACTCATGAGCGGCCGTCCCATCACCCAGATCGACGCCCTGTTTCCGACCGTGCAGCTGCCCGCTGCCGGCCAGCACGGTGCGGAGCGGCGCAGCGCCACGGGACGGGCGACACGCCACGAGCCCACGCAGGACCTCACACCCGTGCGCCAGCGTCTGGCCCAGGCCATCATTGACAAACCCGTTCTCCTCCTCGAAGACAAAGGACTCTCGCTCGCCCTGCACTACCGCCGCATCCCCGGGCTGGCGGGATTCGTGCATCAGACCATGGAAGCGCTGCTTCCCGACCTCGACGGAGAGTATTGCCTCCAGCAAGGCAAGAGCGTCGTGGAGCTGAAGCCCGCCGGCAAGGACAAGGGCCGGGCGCTGCGCGAGTTCATGGCGGAGCCGCCGTTCGCCGGCCGCACGCCGGTGTTCGTCGGTGACGACGCGAGCGATGAATTCGGATTCGCAGCCGTCAACGAGCTGGGCGGGCACTCCATCCAGGTGGGGGGG
>Ga0209376_1002205_pt1 | contig 18712 bp, 27 predicted proteins | sample GraSoiAngelo_134_FD_185891 | JGI IMG/M metagenome (GOLD analysis project Ga0209376, IMG submission 185891) | Grasslands soil microbial communities from the Angelo Coastal Reserve, California, USA - 14_0929_05_30cm (SPAdes) (version 2) | ecosystem: Environmental > Terrestrial > Soil > Grasslands ... | reverse complement strand
GCCCGCGACGAACCTTTGTGGTTCGTGGCGGATGACGATGCGCACGGGGGACACAATTCCATCGTCGGGGCGGCTCCGGTTCGGTTCGCACACCGCCTGACCGCTTCCAGTCTGGGTGGTAAGCGGTGGTTTGCGTTTGTGAGACAGCAACCCGAGGAGACCTACGCGCCGATCTATTCGCTGTTGGTGACAGTTGGCCTGATCGGGTTCGGGCTCGTCGTGGGTCTGGCGTCGCTGGGGTTTGTCGTCGGCCGCCGCACCGTCAGTCCGATCCTCGCGCTCAGGCGCGAAACCGAAGCCCTCCGCCGCGAGGTGGCGACGCTGCCGGAGTCGGTCTCGCCGCTCCACGTGGGGGCGCGCCCTGCGTCAGTCGAAATCCGAACCGGCGACGAAATTGAGGATCTGGCGCGCACCTTCCAGGCCATGCGCACCGCACTGGACGACAGCCTGCTCACCATCAGGACGCAGCAGGAAGAGTTGATCCGGAAAGAAAAGCTCGCGTCCGTCGGCCAACTGCTGGCGGCCCTCGCACACGACCTGCGGAACCCCCTCGCCGTGATCCGGAGCTCGGCCCAACTGGTGTTAGAAGCGCAACAGGCTGACGCCGTGAAACAGGAGGTCGGGCGATATATCATCGACGAGGTGGATCGCCTCACGCATCGGATCAACGACTTTCTCCGATACGCGCGCCAAAAGCCTCCCGAACCGAAGCGCATCCAGCCAAAGGCCATCGCCCAGTCGGCGCTATGGCACTGGAAGGCGCAGGGCGGACACGAACGCCTGACGGTGGACACCCGGTTCGGCGGAGACCTGCCGGATGTGGAAGTGGACCCGGATCAGGTGGAGGGAGCGCTGGTGAACCTGCTCATGAACGCGCGGGAAGCCATGCCGGATGGCGGTCGGCTGACCGTTACGACCAGGAACGGAGAGCATGGCCACATCGAGATCGAGGTGGCCGACACCGGATGCGGAATTCCGCGCGCCAATCTGGAGCGGATCTTCGAGCCATTCTTCACGACCAAGGAATATGGAACCGGCTTGGGTCTGACGAACGTGAAGCGGCTGATCCAGGACAACGGGGGCACCATCGAGGTGCAGAGCGAACAAGGGATGGGCAGCAGGTTTGTGATGCGGTTCCGGCCAGCCGAGACACCGGTCGAGGAGAAAGCGACCGCGACGACTTCCGCCTGACGCGACCCTCACTCAAACATATAAGACGAGTGGTGACCGGATTGTCCCCGACTGCGCGCGTCACTACCCGTTGCATTGACAAACCAATCGGCACCCCGGCAGCACTTGGTCTTTCCGCTGTTCCTCGGGCTGGTGGCCTGGCAGCCTCAGACTGCGCGCGTCCGGCGAGCACACCATCCACCCTTGCCCGGAACGATCAATCCTGTGTGCGCGACGCGCGAGCACGTGAGGCTGCCTGGCCACCACATGTCCGCTTCTGAGTGCCCGACACGCTGGGGCTGTTCGGTGCGACAGGACCCGCCGAAGGTCACTTCAGGTCCACGATCGTCACCCCATCGCCCCCTTCAGGACGCTCGCCGGCTCGGAAGGTCCCGACGTACGGCGAGTCTTTCAGATAGTCCCGCAGTGCTGCCTTCAACCGTCCAGTGCCGTGACCGTGAATGATCCGCAACAATGGAGCGCCCGCCAGTGCGGCCCGGTCGAGTGCCGCGACCGTCAAATCAAGGGCCTCGTCTGCGGTCTTGCCGCGAAGGTCGAGCACGGTCCGGACCTCATACTCCTCGGCAGCACTCAGCCGCCCGCGTTCTGATCGAACCCTCCCTTCCCTTGCCTCCGGCAGCCCCTTCGCGTCACCGGGCTCAGCCTGGCCGGCCAGGCCCGACACCAGCACCGACATCTCGGCTTCCCCCAGACGGACCCGGACCCGCTTCTTCCCCTGAGGGGGCTCAAGAAGCGTCCCGGTTGCGCCCAGGCTGACAATCTCGACCCGATCCCCGACCTTGAGCTGATCGATAGGCACGGCGTCGGCTGGCGTGACGAGTCGTGACCGGACTCGATCCTCGATCTCGGCCAGCCGTTGTTTCGCTTCCTTCGCCTTGATCAGTGTCCGTTCGCCTTTCAGGCCCTCGATCACCGCCTGCACTTGGGCACGGGCCTGCAGCAACTCATCCGTCAGCTTCTTCTTGACACTCTTCCGCTCCGCTCGTTCGGAGAGACGCAGTTTCTCGGCGAGCTCGCCAGCTTCGCGCGCCGAGCGTTCTGCCTCCAGTTTCAGCTCATTGATGCGCACGGTATCCTGATCCAGGCGTCGCTGCTTCTCCTGGAGGTCCCCGAGCATCTGCTCCAACGCGTGGTCTTCACGGCGTAACCGCCCGAGTGCATCGTCCAGAATGGCCTCATCCATTCCCAGACGGCCGGCGATATCGATCGCGGAGGACCCGCCCGGCACACCCAGGATCAGGCGGTAGGTCGGCGCGAGCCTGCTGACGTCGAATTCGACGCTGGCGTTCAGAAAGCCCGGCGTCGTCTGGGCCAGCGCCTTGAGCTGATTGTAGTGGGTGGTGATCACCACCTTCATGCCCAGGCCGGAGAGCCGAAGGAGCAGCGCCTCGGCCAACGCCGCCCCCTCGGCGGGATCGGTGGATGTCACCAACTCGTCTAACAGCACCAAGGCCCTCGTCGCCCCCGCCCCCTTGTGCGAATCCTCCCGGGCGGTCGCGTGCTCCAGCAGCCTGACCATCTGAGTCATGTGCGCGGAGAAGCTGGACAGATCCTTGGCCAGATCCTGGGCATCCCCGATGTCCGCATAGACTTCCGGGAACAGGGCCATCTCCGAGTCGGCACCGCAGGGCGGCTGAAGCCCGGCTCGGACCATCAGGGCGAACAGCCCCACGATCTTCAGCGTCACGGTCTTTCCGCCCGTGTTCGGGCCGGAGATCACGAGCACGCGCAGCGCCTCATCCAGCACGATATCGTTCGCCACGACATGCTCCCTCGCCAGCACCAAGAGCGGGTGGCACGCCTGCCTGAGGGCGATACGGCCGCGGCTGTTCAACGAGATTGGCCGGCCCTTCACGAGACGGCTGAACGAAGCCTTGGCCGCAATGCAGTCCAGCCGGGCCAGCGTTTCCAGACCGCTCAGGAAGGTCGGTGCATGGCCGGCCACCAGCGATGAGAGCTCCAGTAGAATTCGCATGACCTCCCGCTGCACCTCCAACTCGGCCACCTTGATGGAGTTGTTCAGCTCCACGAGCTCCCGGGGCTCCAGAAAGACCGTCGCGCCGCTGGCCGACACATCGTGAACAATGCCGGGGATCTTGAAGCGCATCTCGGCCTTGACCGGGATGACGTACCGGCCCTCTCGTTGGGCAAAGTACTTTTCCTGGAGCACCTCGGCATAGCGACGGGAGGCCAGAATCACCTCCAGGTGGTCGCGCATCCGGTGCTTCAGATCCTGAGCCTGTTGCGTCAGCCGCCGGAGGTCGGGTGTCGCCGATTCCCGGATATTGCCCTCTGGGTCCACGCACCGGTCGAGCGCCGCCTTGACGGGCTGCAACGTCTGGCAGGCTTCCAGCGGCGCGGCCTCCGCCCGGAGAGCGGGCGCCTGCTGGCGCTGCCGCTCGAGAAACCGGCTGACCTCCGCCGCCAGCCCCAGCACGATGGAAAGGTCCCGCAACTCATGCGTCTCGAGCGGCGCGCCCTTCACGACACGGCCGAGTGCCTCCCTGACATCAGGGAACGACAGCGACGGAAACGGTTCACCGCTCTCCGCCACCGCGACCATTTCGGCGGTCTCCTGCAACCGGGCAGTGGCCGCACCAAGCTCGGTCTCGAGGGGAAGGGCGCGGCACCGTTCAGCTCCCATCGGTGAGCGGGCCTGCCCGGCCAGAATCTCTAAGAGACGGCCCCACTCCAGCACGCTCGTTGCCTGTTGCAGGAGAGTCTGATCACTCATGGGAGGGTGGTCCATGCGGCCATGTTCTCTTCGAATCAGGGCAGCCAGGCCAGGGAATAGACTTCAGGCAGACTGCTGGCCATCAACTTCCAGTGATCACCGGGAATCTTCCGGTCATTGTACACTTCCTCGCTGATAGCGATAAAGCGGCTTGATTTTGGCCCTCATCGCGATCAGACTCTGCGCTCGGATTCTGGGAATATTGAGGAGGGTGAGTGGGACTGTCTGCAGCAGAGATCGAGGCGGTGGTCCGGGAGATCGCGCCGGTCCTCACCGGCGGGTGGGTGCAGAAAATCCATCAGCCGACGCCGCGCGCAATCACGCTTCAGGTCCGAGCCCCGAGGCAGACGCTATCGCTCTTCATCTCGGCCGACTCTGAAACCGCCCGCCTGCACTTCCTGACACAGCGCCAGCCCAACCCTGCCGCTCCACCCCCATTCTGCCAATTCCTGCGCGCCCACATCCAGGGCGCGCGCCTCGACGGGATCGAGCAGGTCCAAGGCGATCGGATCGTCCGTTTTCGGATGACGGCGCGAAGGGGGACCTGCTCACTCATCGCTCAACTGACCGGCAAGCGTGCGGATCTGCTGTTGTTGAATGCAGAGGACAAGATCCTGGCGGCCCTCAACACCCCTGGCGAGCAGGTGGCGAAGCAGTATCAACCCCCGGCTGGACGCAGCCGGACCGATTTCGAGGTTGACTCACAGTCTTTTTCGTTACCCGACGAAGACAATCCGTTTCCGGTCTCCGCCGTCCTCGAGCGTCGGTACCAGGAACGCGAGGAGGAGATGGCACGCGCCCGGATGCGGCGGTCACGGCTGACTGAGCTCCGCAAACGGATCAAGAAAGCGAGCCGCCGACTCGAGGCTCTTCAGACCGACCTGGACAAGGCGGCGCGGTTCCGTGACCATGCCCGCTACGGCGAGTTGTTGAAGACCAATCTGGGAGCGATTCACAAGGGACAGGAACGAATCACCGTGATCGACTATTTCGACCCTTCCACGCCGGAGCTGGTCATCCCGTTGGATCCCTCAAAGAGCCCCAAGGGCAACCTGGACGACTACTTCAAGAAGTATCGGAAGCATCTGTCCGCGGAACGCGAGATCCGCCCTCGGCTGGAGGCCATGACGCGGGAGTTGACCGGCTTGCGAACGGAACTCACCGCCGTCGAGCGCGGCGAATGGACGCCGGTGCGTCCGGAACAGGCCCCGTCACGAGGGATCCCTCCTCCTCGCCATAAGCCATCAGTCCCTCGACCCAGCTCGGCCTGTGATCGCTCGACCCAGAGGCTCTCGACGGGCGAGCTTCGCCGAGTCGGACTGACCCTGAGCCATCAGCGATCAGCAAGAGCTGGTCCCTTCCGCCGGTTTGAGTCGGTTGACGGGCTGCCGATTTACGTGGGCCGGAATGCCAGGGAAAACGAAGCGCTGACTTTCAAAATGGCCAGAAGCGACGACCTGTGGCTCCATGCCCGCGGCACGCCTGGATCGCACGTGGTCGTGCGGCTGGAGAAGGGCGCGAACCCGTTGCCCGAAACGATCAAGGACGCCGCCACGCTGGCGCTGCAATACAGCGACTTGAAAAAAAGCGGCAAAGGTGAGGTGATCTACACGAAACGGAAATGGGTGCGCAAGGTCAAAGGCCAGTCCCCCGGGACCGTCACGGTCACGCAGGAGAAGACGATCTTCGTGCAACTGGATCGCGCCCGCCTGGACCGCCTCAAGGCTTCCGCCCAGTAAGCCATGATCGAGGCAGGCGCGCTAGACTCTACTTACCCAGGACTTGGAGCGTGAATTGGGAGCTGCCGGCGGCCGTCAGAATATGGACCGGCACCAACCCAGGATTGAGTTCCGGAACCGTCGCTTCCGCCGTGCTGTCATTCACGTACTTAAATTCCTTGGGGTGGACAGACTTGAAGGTGACATCCTTGAAGCAGTCCCTGGTTCCAAAGTTGGTGCCCTTGATCACGATACGCTGCCCCGGCTTCACCGGGTCCGGCGTGACCTTTGTGATCTTGGGGTGGGCACTGATGTCACACACAGGGCCTTGGGCAACCGCGCTGGGAGGAGCGGTTGTCGGTTTGACTGGAGAACCCTTCTGAGCGTTGGTCTCGCCCGACTTCGCCTCGACCACCCCGCCGTAGATCAAAATTGCGATCAGACCGGTCAGGCTTAAGCAGAAAACTGTCCTCTCCAGGATCAGACCGTAGTGCATGGTAGCCCTCCTTTCTCCTTTACAGCCGCTAGAGAAGTGACCAGCGACCTTTTCGATTGGGCAGGCCGCGAGGGAGAGCCAGGCAGGTTTCATACCATCCTACCCAGCCGGATGGAGCCATTAAGGATGCCAATGAGTTAGACTGCCATGGACGGAGTTGGCGAGAAGAAGCAGGGAAAACCTATTACGGTTTTTGTTCGCGACTGTACGGATTTGGGCTCTTCCGGAAACCGTCTGGGTCAGGTCCAGTCCGTCAGGGCGAGGCATTCCGCTCCGTGCTTGCTCGCCGCGCTGCTGTAACGAGCGGCCGCCCCGCTGCGGCTCCCCCCATCCCCCACGGCGTGGGGGTTCTCCGATCCGTCCTTGCCTGATGCGACAGGCACGGACGGTCGGACCTCGCTGGGGCGGCCGCTGCGCACACCAGCGGGGCTCGCCCGCAAGGTCGCGTCATCCTCGCCCTGACGGCCTCGTGCGCGTGTCCCGACCGAGCCGGGGCTCAAAGGACTTAGCGCGAGGGACCGTCGCCATGGCGGGACTCATGACAGGGGTGGCCTGGCTGATCCCCTATTGCGCGCGTCATCACCCGTTGCATCTTGAAGAGCAACGGGTACCCGGCACTTTCTTAAGTGCGCGATGCGCGAGCACGGGGGATTAGCCTGGCCGCCCCGCCTCTCCGCCCTTCGTGAGCCGAAGCAGCTTTTCCCTGAAGTCTCCATCCACACGAAAGCCGGAAGATCCCAGATTTGGAACCTTGCTGGCATCCCTACCAGCCTTCCGTACTCCTAATTCATGGTCGGGCATAGATAGAAGGCGAGCGATGCGGCATATCATCCGAAGACAGGCGTCTATATTGCTGCAACGAATTCACAAAACACTTTGCGCCTGGCCCCTCCTCTGCTACGATTCAGGGCAACGATTAAGAACAGCCACCCAACCCGGCAGGCCATGATGAGAAGCCTCAGGTAAGCCATCCCGGGCGTCTAGGCGACTGAAGGAGCGGACCGCGTATGAACCATCAGGGCCAAGAGGCCGTGGACGAGTATCGAAGCCTCGCCAAACAGGCCGACAGCCTGCGGGCCAAGCTCGAAGCGGCGAAAGCCCGCATCCGTGGGCTGCTGGAGAGAGTGAGCGAGCTGGAGGGTGGGGCTAGAAAGGCGAAGCGCAGGTACCAGCTGGTCCTGCCGAAGCACGTCGCGGGAAACATGGCCGAGGAAATCGCGAGAGGGGCCAAACAGGATTTGGGCAGCGCCGAGGGCGATCTTGCGGAGGCCAAGGGCGTCCTGCAGGCGTTGCAGACCGAACTGCCGAGGCTCACCGGGGAGATGCCTAGGGCTGCCGTCCTTGAAACCGCCAGACGGGCCGCCTGGGAAGCCATCTTGCTGGATCTCCAGGCCCAGGTGCCCAAGGAGGTGCCGAACCTCGTGGCCAGGATCTACGTGGCACTGTTGGCCTCACGGCCCGATGCCCCGTATTCGGCTGCGCTGGCTGCGCTCTGCCCCGACCCGCCACGCAAGCAGGATTGCCTCCGCACCGCCGAGCAACTCGCCAAGGAGTATGGAATCCCGCCTTAGTGCTTCGATTCGCAAATACGGTGACGTATTTATGCGAGGAGATTCAAGGACAACTGCTCACTCAGCACTAAGTCCTGAGGGAATAAAGTCGTCAGCGAATTTATGAATCGAAGGACTTAGCAAGCGATACCTTTCAGTCGGTTCGGATTCCCCAGAACTGTTGTCATCGTCCCCCTTTTTCTCCTCCGAAGCTGCCAAGGGAGGTCCCGTGAGCGGTCATGCGCGGGAGATCAGCCCCTTCGCCACGCTCGCGCGGAAGGCTGTGCCGGAGCTGGCTGCTATACTTCTCGTATGTAGCCGGTCCCACGGCGTGTGAGCGCCTCCACTCCGGGCCTCTTCGTGAGTCTATGATGCACCATCTCAGGCCCAGGCCATGGCGAGCTTCCTTCCTAGCCGTCCTTGCTGCCATCCTGACGGTCCTGCTGGTCCCAGCCTGGGCCGCCGCCAAGGCCGTCTCCGTTTCCTTCGCCGAGGGGGCCGCACACGGCTACCTCGTCGTGCAGGACGGAAATGGCGAGAGCATCGGGCACGGTGAGGTGCTCCAGACCGTTCGCAGAAACCTGGTCGAGAGCCGGCTGGTGTTCCGCTTCAAGGATGGCTCGCGCTTCGACGAGAAGACCACGTTCTCGCAGCGGCGTGTCTTCAAGCTCCAGAAGTACCGGCTGATCCAGCGCGGACCGTCCTTTCCGGAAGAACTCGACATCAGGATGGACCGCAAGAGCGGCCGGTATCGGGTCCGCTCCCGGGCGGGTCCTGACCAGTCTGCAGTGGTCACGGCCGGCCGACTGGACATGCCGTCGGACGCCTACAACGGGCTGATCGGGACGCTGCTCAGGAATCTGCCATCAGGCAAGAGCGCCACAGTCAGGATCGTGGCCTTCACCCCGGAGCCCAACCTGATCGCCCTTGATCTCCGGCCTGAAGCGAAGGAACCGGTTCAAGTCGGCGATCTTCTCAAGACCGCCACCCGGTGGGTCCTCGAGCCACGGATCAACGGCGTGGTCCATTTCTTCGGCAAGGTTCTGGGCCAGCTCCCGGACAAGTTCCGCTACCGCTTCTGGATCATCCACGACGGGATTCCGGCGTTCGCCCGCTTCGAGGGGCCCCTTCACCTGATGGGTCCCGTGTGGCGGATCGAGGTGCTGAGCCCGAGCATGGCCGGCTCCCCGACCGACAAGCCTCATAGTTGATCCTCTTCCGACTATTCCCCTTGTGGCCGGGCGGCCTACCCGGGGCGGAAACTTGTCAAAAAAAAGGGCTGCCGTCGGGAAGACGGCAGCCCCTTTTGTCGGTTATCGCTGGGAGTTACCAGCGGCCTCGGTTACCGCCTCGGTCACCGCCACCGAATCCGCCGCGGCCCCCGCCACCGGTACGTGGCTCCTGCGGTTTGGCTTCATTCACCGTCAACGGCCGCCCGTCCATCTGCGTGCCGTTGAGCGCGCTGATGGCCTTTTGGGCTTCCTCGGCCGTGGACATCTCCACGAAGCCGAAGCCCCGCGACTGCCCGGTGAACTTATCCGTGATCACCCGTGCCGACTCGACTGAGCCGTGCGCCGTGAAGAGATCACTGAGTTGCTGCTCGGTCGCCGAATACGGCAACCCACCAACGTAAATCTTCGAACCCATGAGGGTTCCTCCCTTTGGATAGTGATATTGTCTTGGACACGAGGAAAGATGAGGAAGGAACGGGCCGAAGACGCGAACAGGGCAGCGACTTAGGTCTGGCTTCCGATCAGATTCCCGGACAAAACAACATCGGTTACGGGCCCTACGACTCTCTGACTTCACCGCCAAGCCCATGCAATGAAGCGCCTGCACCCTAACACACTGCTCAGCAGATAGCAATCTAATAATCCTGCCCTCCGCTCGCACTCGCGTCATCGCGGGCCCTCACTCCACCCTGACCCCCATTGCCTTGCCCCCAGCCTGCAAGAGGAGTAGACTTTCGGCACCCACCCTCCCGCGAAGGATCTGATCTTTCGAGCCGGCACCGTCACTCGAAGCACTGTGAGCCCTATGGGTTTGGCCCCGGCGCGTACACATCCTTGGTGGGTGGCGACGTGGTCATGTTTGACTCGGAGAAGATCAGCCCCTCCGAGGGGAAGATCGTGTGGAAAGGGATCGTGAACGGTGAGGAACTCACCGGAACCTTTTGAGTAAGAGGCCTGTGTGTCTACCAGAGTGACCACCGCCTTAAGCCTGTTCCTGGCAACGGCCATGATTTCACTCTTAGGTGCCACGACCGGCGTCACTGGTTCTATTATCATCGCCGGCAATGGGCCCGAACTCCCGACCATCGAACGCCTCGCTCGGGTGTTCGAGAAGGGGAACCCTGGAAATGTCGTGGAGATCCAGTGGGAGCAGGATTCAGACCCGATTGAACTGGTCAAGTCGGGGAAAGCACATCTTGCAGTGACTGGGCAAACCGCCCAGGACTTGATCGCGATTCCCATTGCCTGGGACGGGATTGCGGTGGTCGTAGACTCCACCAACCCAGTGAAAGAGGTCACCGCGCAACAGGTGGCTGACGTCTTCGCGGGCAAAGTGCAGCGGTGGTCAGCCCTAGGAGGACCAGACACCACAATCCAAGTGATTGACCGTCCGCAGTACCAGCATATCCGGCATAGGTTCATGGAGGCTCTCGGTATTGCTGGGGATATTCCAAAATCAGCGAAGGTCGTTCGATCTGACCAGACTGCGATCAGCACGGTGGCGGGAAGCCTCCCGGCGGTGACCTACGCCTCGCTAGGGGTAGCCCTCGAAGCAGTGGGGTACGGAGTCAACGTCAGTTTGTTGGCGATTGACCGGGTCGAGGCGGCTAAAGAGACGGTCAGAGACGGGCGCTATAAGCTCCGCCGCCCCGTGCTGCTTCTCTCGAGGAAGGAGCCGAACCCAGTGGCTGAAGCCTTTGCCGCATTTGCCCTGTCGCAAGACGGACAGGCAATCGTGGACGAAATATTTATTTCCTACCGTCACTGAGAGTAGAATGCACACAACGGCCCCAGGAGACTTGGAACTGAGAAGACGTCCCATGGTAAAGGAGATGAAGAAATGAAAAAAGAGGATGAATCACGTTTGGAATCTATACTGAAAACATTTGAACAGAAGCTGGCGAAATCTAAAGACGCAAAAGACCAACGACAATCTGAAGAAGACGTCTTCTACATGGAGTTTAAGCGAATTCGTACACAGGTCATTCGTCCCGCGATGGAAGATATTGGAAACCAGCTTAAAGCCAGGGGCCATAATTCTGACATATCAGAAGTCGGTGATGAGAGAAGCAAACGAGATGCAAAAATAACAATGAGCATCACGATGGGTGGAGTTCCCAGTTCTGCCTACGCACCTGAAAACACGGTGTCGGTTTCCTTTTCTCACACAGGGCACACCACGATCTCTTTTCATGCGAGTACTCCGATGCAAAGCAGGAGGGGATTTGCGGGGCTGCGTGGGAATTATGCCGCTTCTGAAATGACTACTGATGTGGTGGAGAAAAAAATTCTCGAGGTTCTAGAGGAAGTGTTTAGCCCAGGCTAAAGCATCTCACTGGGGATCAATTCTAGGGAGAGCAACAGAGGGCAGATGGTTAGAAGGCGTCTTGGGCGCACCGGATGCCGGCATAGTGGCCCTTGTCGGAGGGAAAATAACTCTCCCGAGCCGCGGATTTCAGGGCGATCATGGGATCGCCAAATGACCCGCCTCGGAGCACTTTCTGTTGCCCGCGTGCTGGCCCCTGCGGATTACTCTTTGGGCTCGTGGCGTAATACTTCTCGTCGTACCAGTCGGCCACCCACTCCGAGACACTCCCCGCCATGTCATACACCCCGTAGGGACTCTTGCCCGTCTCGTAACTGCCGACTGGTCTGAGACTGTCACTATAGAAGTTGTGTGCAACGGGCTTATCGTAATTCGCCAGTTTGAAGGTGGGCTCTTCATTACCCCACGGGTACGTTCGACCGTCTGCTCCTCGCGCCGCCTTCTCCCACTCAGCCTCGGTGGGCAGGCGCTTGCTGACCCACCGACAGTAGGCATCCGCCGCCGTCCAGCTCACCCCCATCACCGGCCGATCACCGTCGTAAGGCAGGGTGACTTGCTCCCACGACATCGGCAATGGCCTCGGATGACCCTGCGCGGTTGCCTCCAAGAATTTCGCGTAGCGCGCCGTGGTCACCTCGTACTGGTCTATATAGAATGCGTTGAGATACACCTCATGCGACGGTTGGGTCTTGGACATCCTGTCTTGGCTCCCCATCGTAAACGCCCCAGATCCACACCATTGGGGCGCCGTGCTGACGGGCCTCTGTCTCCAACGCTCGTCGAGTCTCGGTGCGGGCCGGGGTGGCCGCGCTCAGAACAATCAACCCAGCCAGAAACGTCATAATCACAGCACCGCGTCGCATGGCAGACCTCCGCGTGACACATGGTGAAACTCAACGCTCACTTCCGTTCGTCTCATCGTTCCTCGATGCCTCAGCTCCACGTGCGATGGACCTCGCTCACATGCTCCATGCCGCCAACCTTCTCAATCATCCAGTTGACCTCATTCGGAATTTCTACAATCTTCAGTTCGGCGCAATGCCCGTTGGCCTCCGCGCCGAGTTCCTCCACCACCTGCACAAGCTTCTTATCGTCTCGGGGGACGAGCTCGCCACACCGATTCAAACTCGGCTCTCGTGGAGCCGCCCATTGGGGCCAGTACGCACCAAGGTCTGGTTCCTGGAGCGCCTCCCGTTGGCCCAAGTCCCGCAGCCGAAGAAACGCCCGGTGACTGAGGCAAAACCCTCCGCCGCTCTGATCACCGTGGCTCGTATTGATGACGATCTTTCTCATTGGCTGATCTCCTTCTCTGCCTCCTGGCTGTCCCGGTGGTCACCGCTGGGATTTAGCGGCTTGATCGCGATGACAACCTTGTCAACCAGTCAGGACGTGGGTTTCGCCTCTTCGTACCCTTCATACCACCCGCTCCACCGCGCATACCACCGGTCCGCCCACTTGGTGACCTCTCCGCTCCTCTCGCCGTAACGCTTTTGAATGGCGCCGTTGAACTTCTCCTGATCGCCCCCAATCAGTCGGAGATCGTCGTCCGTGAGAGTTCCCCACTGCTTTTTGAGCGCTCCCTTCAGTTGATCCCAACTCTCTTTGAATTGCTCCTGGTTCATGATGCCCTCCTTTGTCTTCTGGCCTCGAATTGGTCAGTATTTGTAGTCATAGAAGTACGTGTAAACCGCCAGCGATAAAATCGCCCAACCAAAGAAGCAGCCAACCAAGACGGCTGCTGCTGCGAAAGGGCCTTGATTGACCCAGTGCAAAATGGTCTGTAGCCCGTTCACGATGTTCCTCCCTATGGTCATCCAACCAACGAACGACGAGACAAGGTTGGTTCAAGCCGCTCTTTTTTCCTTTCGAAGAGGCGACCGACGCGAAGGCTGTTTCGACCTACCAGGGCTGTCCTTGGTCGGCAGCCGTACTGTATAGACTCCCAGTCCCTTCGCCGTCACCCGCACCTGCCCTGTTCGGCTCAAACGATCGATCGCGAGAAAGACTTGATTCCAGGTGAGGTCTGGCAAGCGAAGTTCCAGGTCATCGAGCTCACACCCAGGGGCGCATCGCACCGCTTCCAGGATCCGGTCAGCAACAGTCCCTTGCTGTAGTAACATGACGACCTCCTCATCTTTCTGAAGACCCAAATCAACGCTCTCTACTGCCCGGACCCGGAACTCGGAACCTCCGACCCGCAGCGGTCTGCAGCTCCGATTTAAGTGCGCGAAGATGTGCACTCAGCGAGCGGGTACGGCTTGAATCAATTTACGGGTCTCATCCTCCTGCCCACAGCCTTGTTGCGCAACCATTCGCTGACCGGCAGTGGCGTCCTTGGGAATTCTAGCCAGACAGGCCTTCAGCGTGTCCGAGGCTGCGCCCACCGCCGCGACGTCCAGCGCTTCCGCAGACGCGGAATGGATGGCCTTTCCTGATTGTTGATCCGCCGCATATGCTGACAGCGGAGAGATCCACGGGATCAGCATGAGCGACGCGACGAGGACGGTGCGCCTGATGAACAGATAGGTTCTCATGATACATGACCTCCCTTTGCTTGATCTGAAGTTACACTGCCTTCGACCCATCAATCTCTATTCAATTCACGTTTGAGAACACCAAACCCTGCTGGCACGGTGCCAGGAGGGCGAGCTCCGTTCCGCCTGGGTTCCAGGCGGCAATCCCGATTGGCTTCGATGCCGGGATCGGTGACCTCACCACACAGCAGGCATTGCCAGCCGGAGAAGGAGCATGTCGAGCTTGCCGCATCCTCCAACCGGATGGTCACCATCAGACCCCGACAGCGTCGGCAGCTCATCTGTTGACCTCCCCGGGCTCGACACCGCTCGTGGTGTCAGCCTACCCGACCGACGTTGACAACCCTCCATGGAGCAATGGCAGAGACTAGGGACCGTCTCGGTCACAGCACCGGCCTCCGATACACGAAAGGCGCCGGTCCTCCTGTGCACAAATGATAGAAAATCAACTCGTCACAGAGACTCTGGCTTAGAAGCGGCGGAGACTGGGGAATCAGACGCGCAGGAAGGAATAGGAAGCGCGAGGGATAGGACAGTCAGCGGAGCTTACCACCTCATAGCAGCACGGTACGCGCAATGAGCACCACAGTCAAGCGGTATTATTCGGTGCCGTGATAGTTCAATGATTCTGGGGCCTCCAGAGGTCCCGCAGGTTCGGCGAGCAGAGATCCACCACAATGTCGGGATAGGCTCAGAATGCCCCACCCCATTCTGAGGGCCAACCGACATCCTGGGAAGTCAACGACGAGCGGGGGCTATTCGAATGATTCCCGTGAGGATTGCTCAGGAAATGCGTTGCCGCAGGCTTGGCAGGTCACGAAATAGAAGGCTTCACGGACGGACATGACGATGCGAAAGTCCAACTTGACCCCGCGACCCTGACACCTGAGGCAGGGAATCGTTTTCAGCAGATAGGGCACATCCGGCTGCGTCCGCTGATACCACTCCATATCCGCATACACAGGAAAGAGATATCGACACTTCAAGCAGACACCTTTCCACTCGCCATCAGGCTGCATACTCCGCCGATCAATGCCAAACGCATTGGTTTTGCAGATCGCGCACCGGACAGCGCTCAGGCGTGATTCAACCTCCTCTACGTTCATGCTAGTCATACAATCTTGTTCCTTCACATTCTCAAGAGGGAGGTTCAGAGAGACTTAGGTTGACTCGCCCTCCGACAGAATGGCCTCAACGTGGGCTTCGCTACACGTCAGGGCGTCGACTGCACGTTTAGGAAAAAGTGCGTCAGCATATATGAGCCATCCATCGACCATCAAAGATTGTTTCACTCAGGCTTCGGCATACATTTCAAAAGGCATCCACTTGCATGAAGCAAGGGTTTTGAGACTCCACGAATGGCCCCGCCGAGTGTTCCTCTTACCTAGACAGAAAGAATGTGAATAGAAAAGCGCCTGCCATGAGTACTAACAATAGTCCCAGTGAGAGCTCCGGTGCCATGTCGCGCCATATGGTCATCCTTACCTCCTGCCGGTCAGGACGTGATGAAGCTATGCGCTGAATGAACTGCCGCAGCCGCAGGTCGTCTTCGCTTGCGGGTTCTTGATCGCAAAGCCGGAGCCCTGCAAGCTATCCACGTAATCGACCTCGGCGTCGCTCAGCAGGGGGATGCTTTGCGAATCCATAATGACCTTCACATCGCCTTTCTCGATGACCGTGTCGTCGTCGCTCACCTTGGATTCAAACGACATCCCATACTGATAGCCATGACAATGGCCCACGTCGGTGTTTCTGACCCATGATGGTCTCTTTTACTTTTTTTGGGATGCCCTTCCCCGATCATGACCACCTAAACGAGCGGCCTTCATCAAAGACCCATTGTCCTCCCTCAGGGTCTCCCCGCCGCCTTCCGCTGACACAGAAGCCAACTGCTCCTTCACTAGTTGAAGCGTCCTCATGTGTTTTTGCAGATCATCCAAGTTCTTTTGCATCTCACCCAGCGCCCTTCCGATCTGTTTGACTGAGCAGTGGCGCAGTGTATGGATACTCCTCCCTGTCCAAAGCCGAAGAGCTCTTACGGATGGCGAATTCAGCCTGAGTAGGTAGGTCAGTGGTGTTTTCCTCATGATGTCCTCCGTTGTTCTTGTTGCCCGCCGCCTCGACTTCGCCGCCGAGAACGAAGTGGCGGGCCATTTTCAGCATCCTGTCAGACTGCTCGAAAGACTGCGAGCAAATCACTCAAGGCCATGGTCTTGTTTTTCAGCACGGCCCGCTCCGCTTTCAACTCATCCAGGGCGGCCGTCTTTCCGGCTCCGTCCAGGAGGCACGCCGCGATGAGCGAGCGCACCCGATTACACTCCTGCTCCACCTTTCCCTTGACCACCCGGTTCACCGAGAGAATCTCCATCATCTTGGCTCGTGTTGACGACAGATGCGACTGAAGTTCGTGCTCCGGATAGGTTGTACGTGCGGCCTCGTTCCAACAGCGGTCCAAGCTTTGCGCCAGGAAGACGTACAGCCTGACCAGCGTTTCAGTGATGTCGATATGACCATGAGCTGCGGATATCGAGGCCTTCAGTTCCTGAATGGCCCTTGCGACGTCACCCTCCGCCAGTGCGAACCGGTCCCCCATCACCTTGACGGCCTGCTTGATCGCTATCGTCATTTCCGTGGTTTCCTCCTCGGGTGTCATTGAATTTCTCCTCATTTGGTATAACAATTACTGACCGGCCCCTGTTTTCCGTTCCAGGCGATATGAGAGTTTCCGAGTGATTGAGACCTCCCCAAAAACTGAACCACAGAGGATTAGAAAGTCCGGGCTTCCTGCGACCTGTTTTCGAGCTGTGGCCGAGCACATTCGGCTGGAGTCAGGTGGCCCAGCGATCCATACAGCTGCCCCACCTCCACGCACTGTACTGGAGGATGGTGGTGGTGCTTAGGACCTGAGATCACGAATCAGTTGCTCCATCTTGCCGCGGATCTGTTTCATTCGGCTCGGATCTTCTACGAAGTCAAAAAGATCATCCTCGGAAAGGGGTAAACACAGTGTTTTCTCTCTGTTTGTAATGGCGATCTGAAAACAACCATTCGCCGTCTCTTCCGGAATCTTACACACGAGTTGAGGATTTATCGATCTGACCATCTCGCTCAACTTCTGCTTGGCTTCGTCTAGATCAGACATGGGCACTCCGTCGGCGGTATAGGGACCACTTCGCGCCATATGGCAAGCTCACTTCTCATCGCTCTTCCCTCACTTGGTATTCGGGCTCAGGGGCGAATGCTTCATCGGTCGGCAGCTTTACCGTATAGACTCCCAGTCCCTTCGCCGTCAGCCGTACCTGTCCTGTTCGGCTTAAAGGATCGATTTCAAGAAAGACCTGCTTCCAGGTGAGGTCCGGACAGCTATGTTCCAAGTCATCGAGTTGGCAACCAGGGGCGCGTCGCACAGCCTTGAGGATCCGGTCAGCCACGGTCCCTTGCTGTGGGGACATGACGACCTTCTCTCTGTAGGCATCCGAGTATCACAGACTTGCCCCTTGACTTAAACCATCCCTCTCACTCATCCCTTCCAAGGGATGGGAAGTACGGAATGGATGGTATGTGGGGACGGCCTGAAGGCGCAGAATACATCTCTTTACTTTGCTCAGACCATGACCTTGGAACCGTTGTCCCGTACGCCTCAGGCCCGGACCTCGGAAAGAAGATCCCGTTGGCCTGAGCCGGGGCTACCCCCACCACAGGCGCGTCGCTCGGAAAAGAGGGCTGCGCGTCCCTGATCGTCTTTGGTATCTCCTGGGAGGGAGTGCCCACTCCCTGTGATGGATCCGCCGCATAGGTTGACAGCGCCGGGACCCACGGGATCAGCATGAGCGACGCAGCGAGGGCGGTGCGCCTGATGAATACATAGGTTCTCATGATACGTTACCTCCCTTTGCTTGATTTGACGTTACGCTGCCTTCTTCAGGGTCGTGCGAGGGCCACCTGCGTCACTCTCCGCATCAACATCTTCCCCGAATTTTCCCCGAGGCAAACACTCAACGAGCAGGGGTAGCTTCCCATTTCTTCTTCCACCCCTGGTCCAACAACCATATGGTCCCGTCAGCCAGCCCCAGGATCACGGTCAAGACAACAAACCAGGTCCCGACCACCAGCACGGGCGCTAAGACAATACACCCCAAACCCGCGACGATCCCCACAACAATCCACATCACTAGTTCCACTTGTCACCTCCATTACATTCTCTAGACCCCTGAAGCGGTGGAGACTAGGGAGGGTGCTGGCGCGGAGGCAGGAGGCGTGGATGCAGGATTAGCGGCCTCTTTCTCCGAGCCGTCTTTCTTCGGTCCGGTGGTGGTCTCTGAGTTTCCCTCCGCGGCCGTTGGCTTCATCTTGTCCGAATAGTCCGTGATGTACCAACCGGACCCCTTGAACATGATCGCCGGCGCCGAAATCAGTTTAGAGACCGGCTGGGCGCAGGCTTGACACGTGGTGATGGGGGGATCGCTGAATTTTTGGGTCACTTCAAAGCGGTGGCCTGCCTCACACCCGTACTCATAGACCGGCATTGTTCCTACTCCTCGTATTGTCGTTTCGAGGGTTTCCTTAAGATTCAATGGATCCGACGCATACGCGATCTTCTGTTCAGAAGGGCACCATCTGAGGGCCTCCCTCGGCGCGTCACAGTTAAAAGTGTCAGCACACCCCGGGACTCTGGCGGAGAAGCGGCGGAGACTGGGGAATCAGACGCGCAGGAAGGAAGAGGAAGCGCGAAGGATAGGACAGTCAGCGGAGCTCAACACATCAGAAATTTATGCTATGCGTCAACGGCGCTCTCCCCTTCGCCGCGCAAGAGGGAGGGCGGCCAAGTCCACCCTCCCTCTCGAACGAAAAGACCGCCGGCTTTAGGCTGCTACGGAAGCAGCGATCTTGTGGACGGTCGAGTTACACACGTCCCAGTTCTGAATCTGAGG
>Ga0209376_1002191_pt1 | contig 18803 bp, 10 predicted proteins | sample GraSoiAngelo_134_FD_185891 | JGI IMG/M metagenome (GOLD analysis project Ga0209376, IMG submission 185891) | Grasslands soil microbial communities from the Angelo Coastal Reserve, California, USA - 14_0929_05_30cm (SPAdes) (version 2) | ecosystem: Environmental > Terrestrial > Soil > Grasslands ... | reverse complement strand
CAGTAGCGCCGCCCACTCGCAGTTCGCCGGGCGGGAAGTACGCCCGCCCGATCCATGGCCTGCAATGTCTTGGGATGCCGGGAAATATACTTGGCCGCCTGCCCGGTCGTGAGTCCTTCGTGCAGCATTACTCACATTTACACACATCCTACTCACCTAGGTCAAGCTCCCCGGCCGGGTCGGGGAGCTCTCTGCTTTTCGGGAGGAGTTTTCAGAACATAGCGAGTGCGAGTAGAGTAAGAAGACCGTTTCCCGTGTTCGTATCGGAGAGTGAATGAACGCATTCTTGATTGGCGGCGTGATCCTTGTGGCCATCCTGGTGATCTGGCTGGCTTTCGAGACCTTGCAGGGCCGCCAGAAGAGCGGCGCCATCGAATCACAAATGACCGAATTGCGCCGCGACCTGCAGACCATTGCCACGTCGCAAGCCCAAAGCACTGGACAACTAGAAACCATCGCCAAGAGCGTCGCGCAGCGTCTCGATAGCGTGGCCCCCGCCCTGCAGGACGCCGTTAAGAACTCCGCCCAGATTACCGGACAGATGACTTCCGACGCGCAAAACAAGATGGCTGACGAACTCAAGAACACGCGTGATCAGATCAGCCAAATGCAGCTGCTGCTCGGCGAAGTGCAGCAAGCCGGTAAACAAATGTCCCAGACCGCGCAGACGCTCGAAGGTATTTTGGGTGGCGCCAAGTCGCGTGGCTCTCTGGGGGAAGTGACGCTCGAACGCTTGCTCGAGGATTCCCTTCCCTCCGCGCAGTACGCGATGCAGTACCGCTTTTCCAGCGGAGAAGCAGCGGATGCCGTGATCAAACTCCGCGACAACAAATTGATGGCCATCGATTCGAAATTTCCCCTGGATGCTTATCGCCGAATCAGTACGGAGGGCGACGAAGCGCGCCGGGCCTTCGTGACTGCGGTAAAGGGCCATGCCGATGCCATCACCAAAAAATACATCGTGCCCGATGAAGGCACGCTTGATGTGGCCCTGATGTTCGTCCCTTCGGAAAGCGTGTACTACGAACTTCTTATGACCCAAGACGGCAAGGGGCAGTCACTGGATGCCTACTGCCGCGACAAACAGGTCATCGCTGTTTCGCCAAATACTCTCTATGCGCATCTCCATGTCATCGCCCTGGGACTACGGGGCATGCAGATGGAAGAGAACACCAAGCAGCTAGTGGAAAGTCTCTTGGGAATGGAGAAACAGTTGGAGAAATTCGCGGACAAGTTCGGAACATTGGGCACTCACCTCAGGAACGCCCAGCAAAGCTACAGTGACTCGGACAAACTCTTCGAAAAGGCGCAGAGCACGCTGAAAAACATGCTCGGCGCGGGTGCCGGTGAGGCACTCCCGGAGCCCTCCGCGGCGGCGCTGGCCCTCCCACCGGAAGCAAGCGCCAAGACGAGCGCCTAGCCGTTCTCCGCAGAATGGGAACCGCATTTGCACAAGCCCGCGGGCGAATGAAGCCGGCGCGAGTTCTCCTTCATTGAGGACGCCCCAGCGAGGGAACCAGCCGGATCGAAATCCGGAAGCTGCCGTTCTTCCGTCCCACCACCTCAAACCGGGCGAAATTCTCCGCGCCTCCGCTGCTTGAGGCCCGCAGCGGATTGCCCCCGGAAAGTTCCGCGATTTCCGGGGCGAGGTTTCGCGCCTCCAGCGCAATCTTCGCCGTCGTCCCGCGCACACGCACCGAAAGCGCTCGACGCTCGCCCGTTTTCAATGGCAAGGAGCTGGCCTCGAGTTCGAGCCCGACAAGCGTGATGGAAAACGGCGGCGACTGGCGTTTCGCGCAGGAGACTCCCACGGGCGCAGGGCCGGGTCGCAGGTCCTGGGGAGGAAGCACCACCAGTGAAGTTGGCGAAGACGCGAGCACGATCGCGGGCTGCCCCGCGATCGTCACTCGATTGGCGTCGGCATCGCCGCAGAAACTTCTCCCAAAAAATTCGAAGCGGTCGGTCAACGAGGCCACTTGTGGCGCGGATGAGACTTGGATCTCCGCCGCCGCGGCCTCACCGGGCGACAGAATTGCGGTGGCCACTCGCCCCGTGCGTCCGGCAATCGAACCAAAAATCACGCCGGGATTTAGCGGCGCGACGAAAAGAGCCCTGCCTGTCGCATCGGTCGTAAGCCGGTCCCCATTCGAAAAATTCACCGTAACCCCCGGCGTCAGCCGCCCGTTCACATCCAGCACGGCGAGCGTGGCGCGCTCGCCCGAAACGATTCGCCGCGGCAGCAGCAGCATCCGCGCCCCGGAAGCCGGTGGCAGAGGCTGCTGGGCACTAACCCGGTGCGCCAGCACGCCGGCAATGAGGCAGGCAAAGAGGAGCGCGGGGCCGCGGGCGTGCACGAACATGCGTGGAATTGTAGTGGAGAACCTCGTGCCGATGAAAGCGATGCGCCGGCTAGCCGCGGAACATCCCGCACTTCATCTCTTTGCGAGGACCGGGGCATCCCCCGGCGAATAGACCAGAACAGTCCGACCCATCACACCCGCCGGCAGTTTCCGCAAAGTGTAGCGAAACGGCCTCGGTGCGCTGCCCCCGGACAACGCCTCCAACCGGTAATAGCTATCCTGGAAACGGACCGTGCGCGGCGGGTTCCAGTCCGCCTTTCTCCGGCACGCGCGAATTTCGAGCAGTTCATCTGGCACGCTTCCGCTAAAGCAAAGTTCATCCGGGAGCCCCTTAACCAGGGCTTTCTCTCGAATAGCGCCAAAGAAGGAGGAAAAATTCGCTTGCGAGTAGCCCGCGGCCTTGGCCAAGCTTGGTTCGCTGCGCCCGGAAAATTTCCCGATGATCTTATCCAGCAAGAACAGCGGGAGAATCCCCAGATCAGTCTCTGTGAACGCCGCTCCCAGGAAGCGCACGCTCCCCTCGACTCCAGCATACGCAATCAGCCAGGTCAGCGGATGGGTGGCCCAAATCAACAGCGCGGCAAAGCCGATACCGTGATCGGTGACTCCGCTAGGCAATTTCCCGGTGAGGGCTGCATCCAAGCCATGGTCCACCATCACCGCCATGTAGTACGAATACCAGTACATCAGTGCAATGAGTGCGATCACCGCCTCCCCAAACCCGCTGAGGACCGTCGCCCTGCGCCACTCCACGGCGGAACCGGCGGGCAGCAATTTACGCCACCTTCGCGGGAACAGCGCCAGGAGTGGTCCAAGAAGATAAATCAGCACGGCAAACCCACCTTTCGCTAGTTTAAGGGAAGCCGTCGGCCGTTGGTTGCTTGAACCACGGATTGAGCCAATGAATAATGGAGACTAAGACGATTTCCCGGCCAGCCGGTAGATCTGGGCGTCCAGAAAAACGCGAAAGAGTTCGGCATCGATCTCTTCGTCGCGCGCGCAGAGTTTCAAGATGTCCAGCGCGCGGTTGGTGGGAACCGCGCGCTTGTAAGGACGGTCCGAAGCGGATAACGCGTCGAAAATATCGCAAATCGCCATCATCTTGGCCTGCACCGGGATCTGCCCGGAATTCAGCCCGAACGGGTATCCCTTGCCGTTGGGCTTTTCATGATGGGCGCGCGCAATCTCCGGGATGGCCCGGAATTCCGGTGTCCACGGAATCTGCGCCAGAAAATTGAAGCTGTGCACTACGTGCGACTCGATCTGACGGCGCTCATCGGCATCCAGACTGCCGCGGGGGATTGAAAGAAACCGCACTTCCTCGGAGGAAAGGTAGGGACGCTCCGTCCCGCGCGGGTCGCGATAGGTTTTCTGCCCAATCTCGTTCAGCACTTCGAAGTCTCCGGAAGGCAGAAGCGTCGGCTCGTTGGCCTTGGCGATGAATTCGGCAAATCGATCCACTTCGCCGTGCAACCGGCGCGATTCCTCGTCGAGCGTGCGCAACCGCTCCGCGGCTTGCTTCCGGGACAGCGAAAGCAACGCTTCCACCTTCTGCTCCGCGATTCGCGCCTCAATGTCCCGCCGGATGTAGTCGAAGCGGTCCAGCACGCGCGCCAAGTGCTGCGGATAGAGTTTTCTTGCCTTCACCAGCACTTCTTCGCGTACTCCCACCTTACCGAAATCGTGCAGCAACGCAGCGTAGCGCAGTTCTTTCATCTGTTCGCGGGAAAACCGCAGATCCCCATAAGGGCCGCGCATCACGCGGTCCACTGCTTCGGCCAAAGCCACAGTCATTTCGCAAACTCGCTGCGAATGACCGGACGTCGTCGGGTCGCGCTGTTCGATGGCCTTCGCCGCCGCACCCACAAATCCGTCGAACAGATTCTCAATGTCTCGATAGAGCCTTGAATTTTCGTAAGCCACCGCCGCCTGCGAAGCCAACGACAACCCCAGCCGCACAGCGCGCTCCGGAAAGGGATGCACCCAGCGCCGCACTGCGCCAGAATCGGTCAGCCGCGCCTTGGCGTTGCGCTTGCAATTGATCAACTGCAACACGCCGAGGACTTCGCCCTTCCCGTTTCTCATCGGCAGCGTTATCAACGAGCGCGTGCGGTAGCCGGCCTGCTGATCGAACGCGGCATTGAAATGAAACGGCCGCGCTTTTGGTATGCGATACGCGTCGGAGAGCTCGATGACTTGTCCGTGCAGCGCGCAGTATCCCGCCATCGAATCTTCCGTCAGCGGAAGCGTGTGTTCGCTGAAAGGAAACTGTACGCTGTCGTTTTGCGTCAGCTTGAACCGCAGCAACGGAACAGGCAGTCCAGCCGTCACAGAAACCCCGTCCCTCTCCAGGAGATACAGGGAGCCGGCGTCTGCCGCGGTGATTTCCCTGGCCTTCTTAAGAATCAGATCGAGCAGCTGCCCTACATCGCGCGTCTCGGATAGGGCAATCCCGACGCGGTTCAGCTCTTCAAGGTCACGGGTGGCCCTCGTCCGGCTGAGCGCCTTGTTTGGGGCTCTCGGGACGCGCTTAGGCGTCGATTTTTTGATTCCCGCCATCGAAAAAGGGGCGTTGCGCCGCAGCCGCAAGGGCCGGGCAGATCGAAAGTATAACGAAAGCTCGTACGGCGGGCACGCCAAGTGTGCCCCAACACGGCGATCGCCCCTAAACCAACGAGGAGCGGTCGCATCTCCGCCCGCGTGTGGCGAAAGAGCGAGTAATCAGTAGGGTTCAAAGCCTTTCGCCGGCCTTGGGGCTCTGTTAGCGTGAGAATAGAGTCGCCGGGTACAAGTGTGGGCCGGGGGTGTAAGCTCAGGGCGGCAATAGGAGTTTGTGTGCGAATCACGACTGGCGGCGTGACCGATATGGGTCGCGTGCGTACAAACAACGAAGATTGCTACAAAATTGTTGAGCCGTTGCAGCTCTTCGTGCTCTCCGACGGTATGGGGGGCGAAGCCCATGGTGAAATCGCCAGCGCCATGGCGGTTGAAACCGTCGTGAAACACTGCCTCGACGTCGAGACCAATCCGGCCGCCCGGGTCATCGGCAGGGTTGACCCGAATTGGAGTGCTCGAACAAAACGCCTTTCTACCGCCGTCCATCTTGCCAACAAGAACATTTTCAAGTCCGCCGAAGAAAACCCGGATCGGCACGGCATGGGCGCCACTCTGACGGCAGTATGGATTGATGACGCGAAACTCAGCATCGCCCACGTTGGCGACAGCCGCGCCTACCTGCTCCGCAGCGGCAGCTTGCTTCAGCTCACGCGCGATCATTCTCTCGTGGCCGAACAGGTGCGGCGCGGCATTTTGACTGCCGCCGAGGCCGAAGAAAGTGAAATGCAGAGCGTTTTGCTGCGCGCGCTTGGCGCACAAGCGGAAATCGAAGTGGACGCTGAGGAGCACACGCTTTTCCCACGGGATATTCTGCTGCTCTGCTCCGATGGATTGACACGCGTGGTCACGGAGCCCGAAATCGCGGGAACGCTGCAGGCGGAGACCGACGCCGCCCGGGCCTCGGAAAAGCTCGTTGCACTCGCCAATGAGCGCGGCGGCCCGGACAACATCTCGGTAGTGACCGTGCGGCTCGAAAAGGAATCCAAGGGGTGGTTTTCGTGGTTGCGTCGTGGGTCAGGCAAAAATCTAGGTTCAAATGGTAGCGTTGGAGGAAAATGAGATGCCGAAGCTCAGCCTCATGTTTGACAACAAAATCATGAAAGAGGTTCCCGTGGGCAGCCGGCCCGTAACCATCGGCCGCTCCCCGGACAACGATTTGCCCGTCGATAACCTCGCCGTGTCCAACTATCACGCGAAAATCTATTTTGAAGCCGGCCGCATGGTCATTGAAGACCTCGACAGCCTCAACGGCACTTTTGTGAACGATCTCCGTGTCGAGCGCGCCACCCTGCACGACGGCGACAACATCCATATCGGCAAACACAAGATCAAGGTCGATACCAGCGGCGATGCCCCGGTGCCCTGGGACTCCGGCCGCAAAGCCGCCGCGCCGCGCATCGACGAAACCATGGTGCTGGACACCAAGGAACGCCGTCAGATGCTCCAGCAAGCCGCCGCCATGGGCGAATCCATGCAGTTTGCCTCGTCTCGCATGAAAGTCCCGACCCTGGTCACTCTCAATGGCTGGACCGATCAGAAGGAGTATGTTCTGACCAACAAACTCACGGTCATTGGAAAATCCGCGATGGCCACCGTTCGCCTCAAGGGCTGGTTCAAGCCTCAGATGGCCGCGCAGATCAATCAGCGCGATGACGGCTACTATCTCGGTCCCGGCGACAAGGTGCCCAAAATCAACGGCGCTCCCATCTCCGGCCAAGTGCGCCTCAACCACGGCGATCTCGTCGAAGTCTGCGGCGTCCGCCTGAGCTTCATCTTCCGCGAGTAGCGCCAGACAAGCGATGGCAGCTCCGTCAGAAGGATTCTGGCAGCGGCGGGGCGCTCTTAGCGTCTACGAATTGCTTCTAACATGGTGGCGTCACCGCGTCTCGTTTGTCATCAGTGTGGTCATCACCCTTCTTGCGCTGGCGCTGTACTACTTTACGTTCGTCGGAGAACGCACTACTCCCATTTTCAATTTTATCCAGCGCCTGGAGTACGACTCGCTGGATACGCGTTTCCGCTATCGCCCGCGCCGCGCCATGCCCATCGATCCGCGAATCGTTATCGTGGACATCGATCAGCACTCGCAGGAAGTGCTGGGAAAGTGGCCTTTTTCCAGAACCCATTTTGCAAGGATGCTCGACGTGCTTCGTGAAGATGGCGCGAAGGTGGTCGCCTTTGACGTGACCTTCAGCAAACCGGACCAGAGCGCCGCTCCGATCCGCGCGTTGTGGGCAGAGATGGAGGCCCACCGAAAATCCGGAGAAACCATCGATCCCCTATTCTCAGCGGAAGTTCAAAAGCTGGCCACCCAGTACGACGCGGACAGGCAGTTCGCCAACGCCATTCAACGTTTTGGCGCGGTTGTGCTTGGAAATTTCTTTCTGCACACCGAAGCAGACCTCCGCGGCCTGGATGACAAAACGCTCGACACCTACGCAAATCAAATCGCCTTCTATTCTTTTCCGAGCGTGCGTCCGCTCCGCCCAGAAACCGGCAAGCAGGATCGCATCAGCCTCATGGAGAAATTTCAACCGGACAACCTCTTACCCAGGGGCACGGAAGCAAACCTGGAAATCCTTACCAGCGCGCTCAGCGAGGAAGCCTCCTCGACGGGGTTCTTTAACGTGTATCCCGACGTGGACGGGGTTGTCCGCCAGGCCAACCTCATCGTTCCTTATGGGCGCTCCAAGGACTTCGGTGATTGGGACATTTACGCCTCACTCGACGTGCAGACGGTGCGATCCTATTTCCGCCTGCCTAATGAACAGGTTGTTTTGGAATACGGACCGGTGGGGGTGTACCGCATTCTCTTCGACCAATCGGCGCAGGTTCGCACGGACGATCTCGGACGCGTGGTCATCAACTTTCATGGACCAGGTTACACATACCCTCACTATTCACTCGCTGACGTCGTGGAAAAGAAAATCTCTCCCCATGCGTTTGGCGGCACTATCGTCCTGGTCGGCGCCACCGCAACAGGCATTGGCGATCTGCGAACGACGCCATACGGAGGTCTCGACTACCCCGGTGTGGAAATCCATGCGAACGTGATCGATTGCATTCTGCACCAGTCGTTTCTTTATCGCGGAGCCAAGCAAACGCTGGCCGACGTTCTGCTCATTTTTTTCTTCGGTATCCCCCTGGGAATCTGGATGGCCCTGGTTACGCCACGCTGGATGTGGTTCGGCGCGTTCCTGATCGTGCCTTTGGTGGCGCTCGACTATTTTGCATTTCTGCACGGCTGGTGGCTCAACTTCGGCGTGCCGGCGCTTACGCTGAGTTCCAACGTGCTTCTCGTCTCCCTATATCGGGCGCTGTTCGAAGAAAAAGAAAAACGCCGCGTGCGCTCCGCGTTTGGTCAGTATCTCAGTCCTGAAGTCATCCGCCGCCTGCTCGTCAATCCGCGTCTTGTCGAACCAAAGAAAACCGACATTACCGTCATGTTCAGCGATATTCGAGGTTTCACCACCATTTCCGAAAAATTGGACGCTCAGGATCTGGCGAATTTCCTGAACCAGTATCTTTCGGACATGACTCGTCTGGTTTTCGAACATCACGGCACTCTTGACAAATACATTGGCGACGCGGTGATGGCCTTCTGGGGTGCACCCTTCGAGGAACCCGGCCACGCGGCGAGAGCCTGCAGTACAGCACTGAAAATGATGGAGCGAGTCCGCGAGATGCAAAAGAAATGGGAGTCCGAAGGCAAGCCGCATCTCGACATCGGCATCGGCCTGAACACCGGCGTGGCCAGCGTCGGCAACATGGGCTCCGTGCTGCGCTACGGCTACACGGCCCTGGGCGATACCGTGAATCTCTCCTCACGCCTGGAAGGGCTGAATAAAGACTACGGCACGCACATCCTGGTCAACGAAACCACCTATTCCGCCGCCAAGGACGACGGTTTCGTCTTCCGCGAACTCGATCTCATCCGCGTGAAAGGCAAGCTCCAGCCGGTGGCCATCTACGAGCTTATTGGTGGCGCGGCTGAAAACTCCATTTACGGCACCCCGGACGAAGTGCGCAGCCGCCTGGATCTGTTCGAACAGGCCCATGAGCTCTACCGCAAACGCCGCTGGGGAGACGCCCAGAAATCTTTCCAAACCACTCTCGACCGGTGGCCCGAAGACGGCCCGTCCCGCGCCTATTGGAAGCGCTGCCAGGAATACTTATTCGATGAGCCTCCCTCGGGCTGGGACGGCGTCTTCACCATGACCCACAAATAACCCCTGCTGCCTCCAGCACTCGTCTTCCTTCACGCCTTACCCATGGCCACAGTTCGCCGTCCAATTTGGATGGAGTCTCGATGGTGCGCTATGTCAGAATGTGGGCCTCGAAGGACTCCTGAAACAGGGGAGCAAGGCCCTTCGATGTTTCTAACTGATACTGGACGCAAGACTTAATCCGGTCAACATGCTATTTCGATTGGCTTCGACACGGGTTCCCGCGCGCATGGTCAGGTCATCGATGGCGGCCCGACCGGGGACGTACCCAAACAAACGCTCCCGGGAATCTAATTCGAATCGGGTAAGCAGCCCTGCGGCTAATCCGGGGCGCCGCCGGTACGAGAGAGCGAACTAAGGCTTTATGTGGATTGTCCGACTAGCACTGCGGAGGCCATACACGTTTGTCGTGTTGGCGCTGGCCATCATCCTGTTGACGCCGGTGGTGCTGCTACGCACGCCTGTGGACATTTTTCCCGACATCAACATTCCAGTCATCAGTCTCGTGTGGACCTACAATGGCCTGCAACCTCAGGAGATGGAGCAGCGCATCACCTCCAACGTCGAACGCGGGGTCACCACGCTGGTGAGCGACGTCGAGCACATCGAATCGCAATCCTTGTCGGGCATCGCCGTCATCAAGGTCTTCTTTCAACCGGGCGCCAACATTCAAACGGCACTGGCCCAGACTGCCGCCATCTCGCAAACCTTCTTGCGATTCCTCCCGCCGGGAACCACGCCGCCGCTGGTAATCATCTATTCGGCGTCGACCGTGCCGGTCATCCAGATCGGCCTGACCAGCGGTACTCTCAGCGAACAGCAGCTTTTCGATTTCGGCAACTACTTTATCCGCACGCAGCTGGCGACCGTGCCGGGTGCTGCCACGCCCTTCCCCTACGGTGGCAAGCAGCGCGTCATCAGCGTGGATATCAATCCAACGTCGCTCCAGGCTAAGGGGCTTTCTGCCGTTGACATCGTCAACGCCGTCAGCGCGCAAAACCTGATTCTCCCGACGGGCACTGCAAAACTTGGCACTCTTGAGTACAACGTGGAGATGAACGGCAGCCCGCAAACCGTCGAGGAACTCAACGATCTCCCGGTCAAGACCGTCAATGGCGCGACGATTTACATGCGGGAAGTCGCTCACGTGCGCGACGGCTTTTCTCCACAGACCAACATCGTTCTGTCCAATGGACAGCGCGGCGTACTCATGAGCATCTACAAGACGGGTACCGCTTCAACGATCGATATCGTTGATCGTGTCAAGCAGATGCTCGAGTACAACAAAGGCTCGGTCCCTGAAGGCCTGCATATCTCTACCTTTTTCGACCAGTCGCTCTACGTCCGCGCTTCCATCCAGGGCGTCATTCGCGAAGCGATCATCGCCGCCTGCCTCACGGCCGTCATGATTCTGCTCTTCCTCGGAAACTGGAGAAGCACGCTGATCATTGCCATCTCTATTCCCTTGTCCATTCTCGTCAGCATCCTCTGTCTCAGCGCTCTCGGCCAAACCATCAATATCATGACCTTGGGCGGCCTGGCGCTCGCTGTCGGCATCCTCGTCGATGACGCCACCGTCGAAATCGAAAACATCAACCGCAACCTGGCCATGGGCAAGGAAACCGTCCAGGCGATTCTCGACGGCGCGCAGCAAATTGCCGTGCCCGCTCTTGTTTCCACGCTCTGCATTTGTATCGTTTTCATTCCCATGTTTTTTCTGTCCGGCGTGGCTAAATTCCTTTTCGTACCGCTAGCCGAAGCCGTAAGTTTTGCGATGCTGGCTTCTTATATGTGGTCGCGCACCATTGTACCCACCTTGGCCATGTATCTCCTGAGCACCGAAGACGAATACCGCGCCGACGAACACATCGGAGAAAAGATGGGCTTCTTCCGCCGCTATCAACAGGGTTTTGAGCGGAGTTTTGAAAAATTCCGGAGTGGCTACCAGAGAGCGTTGAGTATCGCACTGCAGTCGCCCAAGCTGTTCGCCGTGTGCTTCCTGGCCTTCTGCGTTTTTTCCGTCTTAATCGCCGGGTTTCTCGGCCGCGATTTCTTTCCGAAGGTGGACGCCGGACAGATTCGCCTGCACATGCGCGCTCGCACTGGTCTGCGCATCGAGGAAACGGCGCGTCTCGCCGACCAGGTAAACGGCGTCATCCGTGAAACCATCCCGAAGGAGGAGCTCACCACGGTCCTCGACAATATCGGCTTGCCTTACAGCGGCATTAACCTCACCTACAGCAACGCCGGCACGGTGGGGAGCTCAGATGCAGAAATTCTTGTCCAGCTGAAGGAAGTGCGCGGCAAGCCCACCGGGGCGTACATCAACGATTTGCGCGAGAAGCTCCCGCAGCGTTTTCCCGGCGTGCAGTTCTTCTTTCAGCCGGCGGACATCGTGACACAAATCTTGAATTTCGGCACTCCCGCGCCCATCGACGTGGAAGTCACCGGCATGAACCAGCGCGGAAATTATCTCATCGGGGAAAGACTCGCGAACGAGTTCCGTCACATTCCCGGTGCGGTGGATGTGCACGTTCAGCAGGCCTTTGATAATCCCACGCTCTATATGGAAATCGATCGGGCCCGGGCCCAATCCGTGGGCATGCAGTCGCGTGACGTGGCACAAAACGTTCTTGTTTCGCTCAGTTCCAGCTTCCAGACCGCCCCGGCCTTCTGGCTGGATCCGAAAAACGGCGTGGAGTACTCCGTGGCGGTGCAGGAGCCCCAGTATCGCGTGGACTCTTACCAGGCGCTGCAAAATACACCCATCAGCGGCAGCATGCCGGGTTCGAGACCTCAGATTCTGGGAAACCTGGTCAAAACCTCTACGACTGCCCGGCCCGCGGAAATATCGCACTACACCACGCAACCGATGATCAATGTTTATGCGGCCGTGGATGGCCGCGACCTTGGGGGAGTCGCCGACGAAGTGGAAAAGCGCGTCCAGGCCATCGAGAAGGATTTGCCGAAGGGCAGTCACATCGTCATTCGCGGCCAGGTCCAAACCATGAAGAGTTCCTTTGCCGGGCTGGGCTTTGGTTTGCTCGCCGCGATCGTGCTTGCCTATCTCCTGATCGTGGTCAATTTTCAGTCTTGGCTCGATCCCTTCGTCATCATTACCGCTTTGCCCGGCGCGCTCGCCGGCATTTGCTGGACGCTGCTGCTGACGCATACCACGGTCAACGTCCCATCGTTGACCGGCGCGATCATGTGCATGGGCGTGGCCACGGCGAACAGCATCTTGATGGTTTCCTTCGCGCGCGAGCAGCTGGAGGAGGGCAAGAACGCCCGGGATGCCGCCATCGAAGCCGGTTTTGTGCGCATCCGGCCCGTGCTCATGACCGCGCTGGCGATGATCATCGGAATGGTGCCGATGGCCGTGGGGCTCGGCGAAGGCGGCGAGCAAAACGCGCCTCTGGGCCGCGCCGTGATTGGTGGGCTGGTTTTTGCCACCTTCGCCACGCTCTTTTTTGTGCCGTGCGTTTTCTCCATGATCCACGGGCGCCGGGAGCGGAGATCGGCGCAGCGGGGATCGTTGTCACCGGCAACGGTTTGAAATTTTCTATCTGGAATTAAGAGCGAGGATGGGGTAATGATGGAAGGCGGAGTTCAGATGGATCCTCGAGACCAGGGGCAACCACAGAGAAAGGGCAGCCAAGTCTTCACGATTCTTTTCGTTATCGTGATGGTGCTGGTGGTCCTCGGGGCGGTAACGCTGTTCGAGCGCCGCTCGCAGTATCAGGCGCTCGCCAAGGAGACGGAAACACTGGCGATTCCCACGGTGGCCGTGATTCATGCTTCGGTGGAATCAGCGGAGGAGGACCTCGTCCTGCCTGGCGCCATGCAAGCCTATGTTGAATCGCCCATCTATGCGCGCACCAACGGCTATCTGAAAAAGTGGTATCACGACATCGGCAGCCGCGTCCCGCAAGGCGAGTTGCTGGCGGACATCGACACTCCCGAAGTGGATCAGCAGTTGTCTCAGGCGCGCGCCGAACTCAATACCGCGCAAGCCAACGCGAATCTCTCCAAGATCACCGCAACGCGTTACCAGGAACTCATCAAAACCGACGGCGTCTCCAAGCAGGAGGTCGATAACGCCGTCGGTGATCAGGAAGCCAAACTCGCCACCGTAAAATCCTCGGAAGCTAACGTGCGGCGGCTCGAGGAACTGGAATCCTTCAAACATATTTATGCGCCTTTTAGCGGCGTCATCACGCGGCGCAGCGTGGACACGGGCACGTTGATAAACGCGGGGAACGGCGGCACATCGCAGCAGCTGTTTTCTCTCGCGCAGACCGATCCCATTCGCGCTTACGTCAGCGTGCCAGAAGCCTACGCGTCCTCTATTCGCGCGGGACTTGGCGCCTACCTCGAGCTCACTCAGTATCCCGGTCAGAACTTCCAAGGCAAGGTCGTTCGCACGGCTGAGTCGATCGACCCCGGCACGCGTACCCTGCTCACCGAAGTGGACGTGCCGAACCACAATGGCGCGCTGCTTCCCGGCGGTTACGCCCAAGCGCACTTGCAAGTGAAGGTCTCCGGAGCCCGGCTTGTTGTGCCGGTGAACGCGCTGTTATTTCGCTCCGAGGGGCTTCGCGCGGTGGTTGTGGATGCAAATCACAAAACGCACCTCAAGTCGCTCACCGTCGGCCGCGACTACGGCACCACTCTCGAAGTCCTCGCGGGCCTCGACGCTCACGACTGGATCGTGTTGAATCCCGCGGATTCCCTCGACGACGGCCAGGAAGTACGTGTCAAGGAAATCGCACTCGACAACCCGCCGAGCCAGCCGGCTGCGCGGCCAAACCCCGCGCCAGGGGCCAAGAAACAATAATAATGAGACGCACCAGGCAATTCTCCGCCCTGGCCGGGCTTGCCGTTTGTGCCCTCATCGGCGGCTGCACGGTGGGGCCGAAATACCAGCGCGCCACGGCTCCCGTGCCAGCGAAATGGGATGTCGCCGAGCCGTGGCGCGAAAGCGCTCCGAAAGACGGCCTCGCCAAGGGCCAATGGTGGAGCGCTTTCAACGATGACGATTTGGGCGCCCTTGAAAAACAATCGCTCGACGCAAACCAAACCATCAAAGTTGCAGCCGCTCGGCTGGAGCAGGCCCGCGCCTCCGCTGCCGTTCAGATCGCCACGCAATTCCCTGTCCTTTCGACAACTCCAAGCACCGGACGCCAGCGGCTCTCCGGTAACCGGCCGGCTAACAGCAATCTTCCTGTGAATTCCGCGGTATCGCAGTCCAATAACATTCTGCCGTTCACGGTGGGCTACGAAGTCGATCTCTTCGGGCGGCGCCGCCGCAGCATCGAGGCGGCCCAGGCGTCCTACCAAGCCAGCGCCGCGGATCTCGAAAATGTTCGTCTGGTCATCACTGCCGAGCTCGCAGGCGATTACTTCACCCTGCGCCAGCTGGATACGGAACTGGGAATTCTGAACCGCACCGTCCAGAATCTGAAAAAAGGCCTGCAATTGGTGGATTCGCGGCACAAGGGCGGGGTAGCCTCGGGGCTGGACGTGGCTCAGGAAGAGACCCTGCTCAACACCACCGAGACGCAGGCGATCCTGCTGCTGCAGCAGAGAAAACAGTTTGAGGATGCCATCGCCGTACTGGTGGGCAAGCCGGCGCCGGATTTCCGTCTTCCGAGTAAGGAACTGCGCGCGGCGCCGCCCTCCTTGGCCGCCGGGCTGCCTTCCGATCTCCTGGAGCGGCGTCCGGACATCGCCGAAGCCGAGCGCCAAATGGCCGTCGCCAACGCGCAGATCGGAATTACCCGGGCCGCCTACTTTCCTTCGCTGAATCTTCTTGGAAATGGCGGCTGGCAGGCCGCGGACATCGCCAAGCTCCTCAATGTGCAGAGCACCGTTTGGGGGGTTGGCGCAAACGTGGCGGAAACCATTTTCAGTGGTGGTTCCCGGCGCGCCCAGGTCCAATTCGCGAAGTCCGGCTACGACGCCAGCGTGGCCGGCTATCGCGACACGGTCCTAAATGCCTTCCGTGAAGTGCAGGACGGTGTTACCGGCTTGACCGTTCTGGAGCAGGCCAAGCAATCACAGCAACAGGCCGTCGACTCCGCCCGCCGTACTCTGGACATCGCCAACAGCAGGTACACCGGCGGGCTGGTGAGTTACCTGGACGTGGTCAACGCACAGCAGAATCTGCTCAACAACGAGCAGGAACTTGCCGTCATCCAGGGCCAGGAGCTCGTCACCAGCGTCCTACTCATCAAAGCCCTCGGCGGCGGCTGGGACGCGTCAAGCCTTTCGGCTGTGCAGGTGAAGTCCAAGCTGAAAGACGTCGTGGCGCCTTAACAGAAAAGACATCCCCATCAGGGGTTGCCCGTGTCGTGAGCGGAAACAACGCGGCCGTATGGGGATGCACGGCTGAGGCGGTCGAACATTTGATACGCAGCCGTCGCAATCCGAATGATTGCTTCCCCGCCGTCCTTTTCCCGGTGCAAATAGGTGGTCATCACGCTGATGACGAACGGTCGATTGCCAGTGAAAACGATGCCGGAGTCATTGCGCACGCCCTCGAGTTCCCCCGGCTTATTGGCTATTCGCAGATCTTCGGGTAATTCTCGCGGGATGTAGCTTTCCTTGTGGATGCTGAGGAGCTCAAAGAAATCGTCGGTCATCTGCTTATTTAATATTTTTCCGCGATACAAATCTTCCAGCAGCAGCAGCATCTCGCGCGGCGTGGCGATGTTCTCGCGGCCTTCTGCGGCGGCCTTCACATCCATCATCTTCCGCCGAAGACGGGTATGCGTCAGGCCAAGCGAATCGAGCAGCGCATTCACGTTTTCCATTCCGATGCGGTCAATGATGACATTGGTGGCGGAATTGTCACTAACAGAAATCATCAAAGCGGCAACGTCGCGAAGTGTGAGCCGCGTGACGCCGGGCGTGAGCGCGCCGGCGACGCCGCTTCCGCCAACGAGATCGGACGATTGCAGCGTGTAGAGGTCGCCGAGTTTGAGTTTGCCCTGCTGCACCTGATGATAGAGTTCGGCGAGGATGGCGATCTTGATGGAGCTGGCCGTGGGAAGCACTTCATCGGCGTGGAACAAGTATTTCTGCCCGGTGGAGAGATCGAGAATGGCCACCGCCAGAACGCCGTCGAGGTTGCGATCGATGTCTTGGATTGCGGCTTCCAGCTTTTGCCAAAGAATTTGCTCTTTCTCCTGCGGCGTTTGCTGCGCCAGCGCAGGAGTAGGAAGCAGGGCCAACAAGGCAACCGAGAGAATTCGTCTGAGCACGGTGACCTCCGGGTCGGCCGGATTATAAGGCCTAAGCGCGTGGAAAGAACGAAGATAAACCCCGTCCTCTAGAGAAAGAGCAGCTGCACGATGCTCCATTCCGCGCCTGGGGCGTACCGAATGGACAAAGCAAATTTCTTGTTCCTGGAAAGGAAAGGCAGGCTGGGAGGACAATGAATCATGCACCCATTTGCCTGTGGAAATCCGAACCGGCAGATTTTGGGGCATCAGGCGAAGGAACACCGACCAGCATGGCAATTTCTGGAGAAAACAATTATGCGCAAAATCATAGCGGGCGCTTTGTTCATGGCTTTGGCAGGAGCGCTCACGGTCGCAGCACCCCAGCGGGACCGCGATGACCGGCACGACAATGGCAAACACAAAGGTCAGGAGAAACACGAAGATCGCGGCGATGATCGGCACGACAATGGAAAACACAAGGGCTGGGATAACCCGCAAAACGCCCACTACCGCAACTGGGATTCCGAACACGACCGCATGCGGCCGGGCCGGGCGTACCCGCATGGCCGCTACGAACACGTGAAAGCGGAGTTTGTCGCGCGGCGAATCGATTACCGGACGCGGCGCGTGGTGCTGTACGACAATTCGAACTGGGTGGTTGCCTCGTACGACCTCGATCACTGCCGCGATTGGGAATGGAACCGCGATCGCGTATACGTCTACGACGACGATCACCACCCCGGCTGGTATTTGCTGTTCAATGCGAGACTCGGACGCTACGTCCACGTCGAGTATTTCGGCCTGCAGTAGATAAGTCGCGCCATAGACGCACATCAATCGGGCGCGGCTGCTCGACAGATCAAAGGTTATCGAGGAAGAATTGAGTGACGCGTTGCATCAGGACGCGGCGCGCCGGTGGATCGCTGACCCCATGGCCGCGACCGGGAAACGCCAGAACCTCAACGTATTTCCCCGCCGCAATAAGATCGTTAATCACCGATAGGGTGTTCGCGAAATGCACGTTGTCGTCGCCGGTTCCATGAGCGATGAGCAGTTTGCCTTTGAGCTGACTGGCATATTTTACCGGTGACGAATCTTGATACCCTTTCTCGTTTTTCTGCGGAAGGCCGAGGTAGCGCTCGGTGTAGATGGAATCGTAGTAGCGCCAGTCGGTGACCGGGCCGCCCGCGAAACCCACTTTGAAAACATCGCCGGCTTCAAACATGGCGTGCAGCGTCATGTGACCGCCGTAGCTCCATCCCCAGATGCCGATGCGATTGGCATCAACATAGGGAAGCGACTTGAGATATTCGACGCCGTCGCGCTGGTCGGAAAGCTCCTGTGCGCCCATGCGAAAGTGCAGCGGCGTTTCAAAGGCATGGCCCCGCCCCGCCGAACCGCGATTGTCCAGGGAAAAAATGATGTAGCCTTTTTGTGCCATGAGCTGGTGCCAAAGGAAGTTGGCGCCACCCCAGGCATTGCGCACAACTTGAGCGTGAGGACCACCATAGGTATAAACCAACACGGGATATTTCTTTTGAGGATTGAATTCTGGCGGCTTGATGATGCTGGCGTTGAGCTGGACGCCGTCCCGCGATTTCACGGTGAGAATTTCCATGGAAGAGAGACGGTAGTCCGCGAGCTCGGCGACTTTGTTTTCGTTAATGGTAGCGATACGCGATCCATCGGCGCGGTAGAGGTCCTGGCGCGGTGGCGTCGCGGTGTTCGAATAGGTGTCGTAGAAAGCGGCAGCATTGGGCGCAAGAACTGCGGTGTGCGTGCCTTCGTCCTTGGTGAGCCGGGTGAACCCGGTTCCGTCGATGCCCACGCGGTAGAGGTGGCGTTCCAGAGGAGATTTTTCCGCGGCGGTGAAATAGACAAAGCCCTTGGATTCGTCGACAGCGTCCAGCGATGAGACGTCCCAGTCGCCCTTGGTGAGCTGCGCGAGCTGTTTCCCTTCAAGGTCGTAGAGATAGAAGTGGCGATGGCCGCTTCGCTCGCTCGACCACAGGAAGCGCCTGCCATCCTTGAGAAAATAGAGATCGTCGCTCACGTTGATCCAATTGGGATCATTTTCGCTGAGAGCGGTGCGGGTCTTGCCTGTGACGGTGTCGGCAAAAAGGAGATCAAGCATGGTTTGGGTGCGATTCAGGCGCTGAACCGCGAGATGTTTGGAGTCCGGGAGCCAGTTCACGCGAGGAATGTAGATGTCGGTTTCCGCTGCAGTGTCCACAGCGCGAGGTTTGCCGCCGCTCAGTGAGGCCACAAAAACGCGTACGACGGGATTGGCGCCCCCGGCCGTAGGATAACGCTCCATTTCCGCTTCCCCGCTCGGCGAGGAAAAATCGACCAAGGGGTACTGCGAGACTTTGCGT
>Ga0209376_1002190_pt1 | contig 18804 bp, 16 predicted proteins | sample GraSoiAngelo_134_FD_185891 | JGI IMG/M metagenome (GOLD analysis project Ga0209376, IMG submission 185891) | Grasslands soil microbial communities from the Angelo Coastal Reserve, California, USA - 14_0929_05_30cm (SPAdes) (version 2) | ecosystem: Environmental > Terrestrial > Soil > Grasslands ... | reverse complement strand
GCGGGAACGATTACACTGATCGGATTTGCTCTCAGCGTTTTGGTTTTTGAACGGACGCTCGTTGCCAGTTTCCATTTTCTGACACGACCGAAATCTGGAACCGAGAGCGGCGAATTCACTCCCGCAATCGGGCGGCGCGCGCTAATTTTGGGCGGACTCGGCGTGCTCATTGCCGGCGGCGGCGTTGCGCTGTTAAGGAAGCTTTATCGCGCGGCGACGTTCAGTTACGACGGCACGCAATATAAAGGCCGCATCGTCCAACCGATCACGCCGAACGACTTGTTTTATTGCGTGACCAAGAACGTGGTCGATCCGCGCGTGAACGTCGACCTCTGGCACTTGGAGTTGAATGGCCTCGTCCAAAACCCGGTCACCTATCGGTTTCAGGATTTGAAAGGATTCAATCTGGTCGAGCAGGAGACGACGCTGATGTGCATCAGTAACGGACTCGACGCTGGTTTGATGAGCAACGCGGTTTGGAAAGGCATTGCGCTGCGCGACCTCCTTGACCCCGCCGGACCGCTCGCGGCTGCCCAACGAGTTCGGTTGTACGGCGTCGACAATTATACCGACACCATTCCGATCGAGAAAGCGCTCGACCCAACCACGCTCCTCGCTTGGGCAATGAACGGCGTCGACTTGCCGCATCGGCATGGTTATCCGTTGCGCGCGATCGTGCCGGGATACTTCGGTGAAAAACATGTGAAGTGGTTGACGCGCATCGAGCTTACCGGCGCGGACGCGAAAGGTTTTTACGAAACCCAAGGCTGGGGCCCGGACTTCATCACGCCGACAAGATCGCGCATCGATGTTCCGGACCACGATTCACGATTCACGATTCACGATTCACCGATTGAAATGAAAGGCATCGCTTTCGGCGGCGATCGCGGAATTTCGCGCGTGGAGATCAGCGATAATGATGGCGAAACCTGGGCCGACGCGAAGATCGATTATCCCGGAACAAAATTAACCTGGGCGCTCTGGAGCTACGATTGGCGACCTGATGATGCTGACGATTACACCCTCGTCGTCCGCGCCACCGACGGCGAAGGCGCAGTCCAGGAATGGGAAGAAGATCGCAGCCCGCTCTCCGGCGTCACCGGCTTCCACAAAATTGTCGTCCATGTGACAGCGTAAATGCGAGGAATGAGTCCGCGGGTGCAACACTGTCAAAAGAATGGTTGCCAGATACTTTCTGCCGATCAGGGTTAGGTAATTGCATTATCTTTGACAGCGCGGGCACCAGGCGGTGGTTCGGCCGGCGACAGTAGCGTGACGTAAAGGCTTACGATGGATTGGGCAAATGCCGTCGCGTTTCCATTTTTGGTGAATCAGCCAGTTACGTGGCGGATCTGAGAAATCTTTGCCGAGCGTTTCGAGCGATCTTCGAACAACATGTTTGGTCGCATGAAAAATCTTGGCGCGCTCGCCTACCGATAGTCTTGCGGTCCGCCTCAAGGGACGAGTCTCCGCACGCCACAGGATTTCATCAGCCATCCAATTGCCGATTCCGGGAAAACCGTTTTGCATGAGCAGAACCGCTTTGACCGGCGCTTTCCGGTGTCGACCCAGGAATCGATCGACAAATTTCTGATCGAATGCGCGCGAGTTAATTTCGGGCGCATCGCTCTTCCACCAATCTGGTTCATCGGCACCGTGATGAAATCGGACGCGACCGAATTGGCGCGAGTCGGTGAAGACGAGCGCGCGTTCGCGTTGATTCAAGACGAGATGATCGTGCTTGGTCGGGTAATAATTTGGAGATTCGACGCGGATCTTACCGGTCATTCCGAGATGGATGCCGAGCCAGTTTTCGCCGGAAAATTCGAAGAGCATCCGCTTGCCGCGCGCATGTGAGCTGAGCAGGTTCGCGCCGATTAATCTTTGGCGAAGGTCGCGCACATCGCTGCCGCGAAAGACGCGGTTTCGCGCGTGCAAGCTAAGATCGACAATCGCAGCGCCGCGCCCGACGTCCCATTGTTTGCGAAACCATTCGACCTCTGCCAGTTCCGGCATCGCGGAGATTACGTGATGCGGGTTAACCAGCAATTCGTGTCGAAAATCACCCTCACCTGGCGCCGGCGCGTCCGCCTCTCCCTGAGGGAGAGGATTGAGGTGAGGGTTTTGATTAGCTCTGTTAACGAGCAGTGCGCCTCGCACCTTTGCGCACTTGCGCGCCATGCTAGATTGATATGTGGAAAAAGTGATCATCGTTGGCAGCGGCTGCGCCGGTCTGACCGCCGCCATTTATGCCGCGCGAGCGAACTTGAATCCGCTCGTTTTGGAAGGACGCCAGCCTGGCGGCCAGCTTTCCACCACCACGTTGGTGGAAAATTATCCGGGATTTCCCGAAGGGATCGACGGACCGCAACTCATCCTGAACATGCACAAACAAGCGGAGAATTTCGGGGCCCGGTTTTCTTACGCCGAGGTCGCAGATTACGAGCCACGCAACGATCACATTCGAATCAAGGCCGACGACGAATGGCTCGAAACAAGGGCGCTAATCATTGCTAGCGGCGCCTCGGCGCGTTGGTTGAAACTTGAGAGCGAGGACAAATTAATCGGCCACGGTCTGACCAGTTGCGCGACCTGCGACGGCGCATTTTACAAAAACGTGCCGGTCTGCGTGGTTGGGGGCGGCGATTCGGCGGCGGAGGAATCGCTATTCCTGACGCGCTTCGCCTCGAAAGTTTATTTGATTCACCGGCGCGACAAGATGCGCGCGTCGAAAATCATGGCCGATCGGGTCTTGGCGAACAAAAAGATCGAGCCGATCTGGAACACGGTCGTGACTAAATACATTCCCGACGAGAAAGGCGAAATGCGCGCCGTTCGTTTGCGCAACGTGCAGACGAATGAAGAACGCGAGTTGCCGGTCGCGGCCGTATTTGTAGCCATCGGCCACGATCCAAACACGAAAGCTTATCAGGGCAAACTTGAGACCGACCCGGATGGCTATCTGATCGCGCGACACATGGCGGAAAGTAAACATCCCGGGGTTTTCATCGCCGGCGATGTGGCCGATCGCGTCTACAAACAGGCGGTGACCGCAGCCGGGTCCGGCTGCGCCGCGGCCATGGAAGCGGAGAAATACCTCGGGCAATTGGAGCATTAACACCTGTGGCAAGTTGTAGGGCGGGCGCTTCGCCTGCCGCTTTTACATTGGCAAGGTCCGAGCCGGACTGGCATTAAGCGCTTGGCCTACAAACCCGAATCTAGTTTGAAGATTGTCGATCTAACGCAGTTTTACTCGCCCGTGAGCGGCGGCGTGAAACGTTATCTCCACGAAAAAATCGCCTACATCCAAGATTGCATGTCGAAAGACAAGCATGTGCTGGTTATTCCCGGTAAGAAGACAACGGTTCGGGCAAACGGCCGGTCGCGCGTTTACACGATTCGCGCGCCAGTAGTTTCTCGCACCGCCCAATATCGCGCACTGCTCAACTTGCGCGCAGTCGACCAAATTTTGCGAAACGAGCGCCCGGACATCATTGAGTCAGGCGATCCTTATCAACTTGGCTGGAAAGCCGTTCGAACCGGACGCGCGTTAAAAATTCCTGTGATTGGTTTTTATCACTCGCATTTTCCTGAAGCCTATCTCCGACGCAGCGCAAAATTATTCGGTAAAACGGCGACCCGTCGGGTGATGAAGCTTTCCCGCGCCTACGTGCGTAAACTTTACAATCAATGTGCAGCAACACTGGTCGCGTCCGAGCGACTGGCTCACGTGCTTCGTGATTGGGGCGTGCGGGACGTTCGCGTTCTGAGCCTCGGGGTTAACATCGACATCTTCCGCCCGGACCGATCCGACCAGCAGGCAACGCGGGCGGGGCTCGGCGTTGGCATCAATCGGAAAGTCCTGCTTTACGTCGGACGGCTGGCCAAAGAGAAAAACACCACGAAACTGTTTCGCGCGTTCGAAATTTTGCAGCGGCGACATCCGAATGATTTTCATTTACTGATGATCGGCGACGGCGCGCAGCGAAATCAGCTGCGCAAACTGCAAGCACGATGCAAAAACCTTTCGTCGATCCGATATTGTGCTGAGCCGAACGAACTGGCTCGCTATTATCGGGCCGCCGATCTTTTTGTTCATCCGGGCGTGCAGGAAACTTTCGGACTGGTCGCGCTGGAGAGTCAGGCCTGCGGAACGCCGGTGGTCGGCATTCGCGGGAGCGCGATGGACGACCTGATATTCCATGATCAGAGCGATTGGGCGCTCGAAAATAAGGCGGAGGCGCTTGCCGAAGCGATCGAGCGCATGAGCGAGAAGGATTTATCGAGCCTGGGTCAAAAGGCTGCCGAGCGCGCGGCTCAATTGCATGCCTGGCCGCGGATTTTTGAACGCCTTTTTTGCATTTACCGCGAGGTCTGTGCAAACTACAAAGGAAACCCCGCCGGATGAGCCAGGAAAAGCCATTTACGATTCGCAGTTATCGAAAAACGGACCGCGATGCCGTGCGGCGGTTATGTTGTCAGACGGGGTTTCTCGGAACGCCAATCGATCCAGTCTACGAAGATCAACAATTGTTCGCCGATTTTCTCACGACTTACTATACGGATTGGGAACCGGAATCGTCGTTCGTGGTTGAGATCGACGGCGAGATCCGGGGTTATTTGCTCGGTTCGCGCAAACCGTTGCTCAATCAGCTCTATTCTTTCTGGCAAAACATTTCGCTCTTTCTCAAAGCGCTCACCCGTTATTTCCGGTATCACCAAGCCTCGAGGCGATTTGTTCGATGGACCTTGGTGCACGGTTGGCGAGAAGTGCCGGTCGCGCCGCGGCGGGTTCCACATTTTCACATCAATCTTCTTCCGGACGCTCGAAAAATGTCGACGACCCGCGCGCTGATGAGCGCGTATCTGAGTTATCTCTATCGGTGCGGCGAAAAACGTGTTTACGGGCAGATCGTGACGTTTGAAAGCCGGCGCGGCGAACAGATGTTCGAGCGCTACGGTTTCAAAGTTTTGAACCGCGCCGAAATCACGAAATATAAGGCTTTTTATCCACAGTCCGTCTACCTCAGCACGGTTATCAAGAATCTGGAAACGGCCGAGCCGCTTAGTGTGACGTCGCGCTCGAGGTGATCTGAGGCGATCGTCCCCCGCAATCCTATTCTAGGAGTTGTTCGCCGACCCGATTTTTCGATAGATGAACCAGTGAACGCCAGAAAGTGGCGCCGTTGGAAACGTGCGGACCAACTCAAACCAGTTCCCGAACTTATCCGTAAAGCGTTTACCGGGCGGCAACGGTAGCGTGAACGATTCTTTGTGGAAAATAACCCACTCCGGGCCCTCGGCCGGCCAGTGATCGTGATCATAATAGGCCGCCGGTTTGTCATCCATCATTTCGCGCCAATAGATCGCTAGGACGAACTGAATTCTAAAATCTTGTTCGCCACCAAAGCTCACAACTGATTGCTCATTGGTGTTTTGAGCCATGAAATTGACTGCTTCGGCGATATGGCTCCGTCCGTATTTTAGAAGACTGACAACAGCCGAGCCGTTGAGCACGACAAAGAGTGAACAAACAAGTCCGGTCACAATTTTTCCGCTGCGGCCGAAGTTAAACAGCCAACCGAGGACGCGGCCAAGGAAAAGGAGAAGAAAACCGAGCGCGACGATAAAGTACCTGATGTAGTGGAGCGTCCCGTGTTCGAACAGCGGCATCGCGAGCGGCATGACCACAACCGCGCCAAGAAAAAAGATCCACTCATCAGAACGATCTCTGATTAGAAGGACAAGTCCGGCCACGAGTCCGAGAACCGAGATCGCGCCGGTGAACCATTGCCATCGGCTGGCATTTGGGCCGCCAAACGCCCAGGCCAAAGTTGCACCGTAACCGTCGAGCACTGTGATTGGAGTTCCGCCGCCAATTTGCAGATGTCGAACATCGACAAGGTAAAGCGTGATAAGATAGGTAAGAGGAGCCGCGTAACACGCCGCCGTCCAGCCGGCGATGCTTGGAATTGAGAATTTTTTCCGGAGCAGGCGCACCCAAAACCAAATCAGCGACGCAGCCAGAAAAATCAGAAATGTGAGATGTGAAGTGAAGCCCAGAATTGCGCTCAATGAAAACAAACCTGCTAATTGCCAGCGCGGGTTCTCGAAGAATGAGTGAAGAATGAGAAAGCATAAAAAACAAAAAAAGATCAATGGCGCATAACCGCGTGCTTCCGACGAATACAAGATTAGGACGTACGAGAAGCTTGCCAGAAGCATGGAAAAAAACGCGGTGCCTTTGTCCTGACGCGCGCCAATCAACCAGGCCAGAACGATTGTGCCAAATCCGGCGACTTCCGCAAGAATCCGATATCCTGGCCAGTTGCCATGTTGGCCGAGGAAGTAAATAAACAGGCTATTTAGATAATGATTGTTGTCGTGATGGGTCTGAGTGAAGACGCCAAGCGCGGAATGAAGTTCCCGAACGAGCTCGAGAGACCAAATCTCATCCATCCAAAGGTCATTGAACGCGGCGGTCACTCTGACTAGGACTGCTGCGGCGACGACCAGGGTGCAGGCTACGCCGTAGAATAACGTTTTGGATGCGTGCTGGGGTCTCAATGTCTTACCGATGGTACTCTCTCAGGATAATCGCGCCGCGCTTCGGCATTGATCGAGCAGAAATGACAACGAGCATTCAGGCATGATCTCTTACCAACAGTCAATCGCACGTTGTTCAAATTCAAACTGTGCGCTAATTTCCCCGGCTTCATTGCCGGCATAGCTCAGTTGGTAGAGCAGCTGATTTGTAATCAGCAGGTCGTTGGTTCGAATCCGACTGCCGGCTCACTCGACCTACCAAATGATGCGTCCAATTGGCGGTGGTGGAGACAGCCATCTAGACTTCGTTTTTCGCTAAGCCTTGCCTGCGAAATGAAGAAAATTCAGAATATCGGCCCGTAGCCGAAGGAAATCTTCACTACTGCGCTGGCGCGGGCGATCCAAGGCAATAGAAATGGTACGTTCAATTCTGCCTGGCCGCGGAGTCATGATCATGATGCGGTCGCTCATGTAAATGGCTTCATCGATGTCGTGGGTAACCAGGAGCATCGTGGTGCGACGAGCCTGCCAGAGCCGGAGAACTTCATCCTGCATCCGCATGCGCGTGAAAGCGTCGAGGGCGCCCAGTGGTTCGTCCAAGAGTAGGACCTTGGGATGATTGATAAGCGCTCGTGCGAGCGCCGCGCGCTGAGCCATGCCGCCCGAAAGATGGTGGGGATAGGCGTTGGCAAATACTTCGAGGCCTACCAGACGCATAAACTCGTCCACCTCCTCGTGCTTTTCACGCAAAACGCCGCGCGCGACGAGCCCGGCTTCAATGTTGCGACGGACGGTGAGCCACGGGAAGAGATTCGGATCTTGAAAAACCAGGCCGCGTTCCGCGCGTGGCTTAGTGATAGGGTCAGAGCCGATCAAAAGTTCTCCCGAGTCGGCAGAATCCAAACCGGCAATAAGGCGAAGGAGCGTGGACTTGCCGCAGCCGCTTGGACCAATAAGAGAAACTAATTCTCCGGCTGCGAGCGAGAAAGAGATTCCATCCAGAACCAGCCTGTGTACGAAGGGATTGTCGGGCGCCGGGAAACTCTTCCCGATTTCCCGGATGCTAAGAGAGGAAGCTTCGGTTTTGGTTAGCGCTACCATTTAATCACGCCTTTTTGCCAGACGAGCACGCGGTCGCGGAGCTTGAACAGGAGAGTCATGATAGTGGAGAAAAAGGCAGCCATGATGATAAGGGCGGCAAAGACTTTGCCGTATTCGGCCCAGCCCTGCGCCCAACTGACATACCAGCCGAGGCCAGACTTCACCCCGACCGATTCTGCAACCACGAGCGTTAGAAAGGATGCGCCGAGTCCCATAAACAAGCCGATGAAGATGTTCGGGACCGCGGCGGGAATTGCGACGCGAAAGATGAGATAAGCGCGTCCGGCGCCGAGCGTCCGAGCAACATCGAGGTAAGACGCAGGAGTATTGGAAATGCCGGAAGCAGTAAGCATGGTGACTGGAAACCAAACCGCCAGTGCGATCAAGCCTGCTGCGGACACAATAGCGGACGGTGAAACTACCATCGCGAGAGGGATCCACGCCGTTGCTGGAATCGGGCCGACGATCTTGAGCATCGGCATTCCCCAGTATCGAATCGGAGTCGACCATCCGATGCAAATCCCGCTGATCAGGCCAACGAGAACACCAACCATGTAGCCACTTAGAAGCAACGCGAGGGAATGCCAGGTGCTATCCAGCAAAAGCACGCGATCACTAATTAGACTGCGCAGTACCGCCGCTGGCCCGGGAAAGTACGGCAGCGGGAGCAGCTGGAAACCAAATGTAACCAGGTCCCAAAGACCGAGTGCCAAAATTGCCACCGTGAAGATCGGACACATGTGCCGCATCCAGGAGCGCAATGGCGTCCAGAATCGTTGCGCAATTGCGAGGACAATCGACACACCGACGATTTCGTAGACGAACAGCGCGTAAGAATGCGTTTCCACCGCCGGTGCCCTCTTCGAAAAGAGCAAATGAATTGCGAGCGCCAGTAAAGCTGCGAGAGGGACCGCGAACTGCGCGCGCCAACCCAATTTCAATCCGCCTTCTCTTCGCTGGATCGCATTTACGTCTGGTTGCGGTGGCGCAGAAGGCAGCTGCGTGGTCGATTTAGGGGGACTTATTTCAGGGCGGCCAGTGATCTCTTCTTGCAGCATGACTCTTGCGTATCAAAATGAGTTCCACAGGTGGAGTGACAAATGCTGTTTCGCCGGCAAGTCGTTTGTCGCTGAAAACAATCGCAGGTTACGGCGGAACTTCTTCTAGGGCAGTACTCATTTCTGGACGGCTATCATGTTTTTCGGGAGGCACGGTGCATCAGGGTCGGCCAGATTCGGAGCATCCTGATCCGGCTGATCGAACATTTTTCTTCGGCAGCAGGAATCTCCCGTGTCTTGTTGAACCAACTCCGCGATGAGCCGGATATCTTCATCGGGTGAAACCTGGCCTCCGGCGACTTTCTCCACCTCCAAGGTCTTAATCCATTCGTCGGTAACGCCGTCAAGATGCATGAAGGCACGTTTGGCGAGCGCTTCGGTATCGGTGTCTGGAGAAAGCATCTTCGCCACTTTCATCTCCCGGCCGGCGGTGTGAACCGACTCCTCAGCCATGTGGACACTTGGTATGTAGCGCAAACGCGCGAGGGCCGCCGTGTTCAATTCGGGTGTTGAGGCGAGATATTTTTTCTCCACGGCCATGACTGCTGCAGCCCTCGGGTTGGTTTCGACCCACTTGGCCCCTTTCAACAGGGCACGCGTTGTTCTCGCCGCCGTGTCCGGATTAGCGTCCACCCATTTGCCGTTCGCGATTACCTCGCAGCAATACTCTTTGTTATAGGGTTCGTCCAGTATCTGGTCGGCAATGTTTCTCACCTTCCCCTCCGCGATTAGCAAGCTCCCGATCGGTTCGGCGTTGCAGACGGCGTCGACTTCGCCTTTATCGATTGCCAGACCTAATTCACCCGCCGGAAAAACTTTCCAGGTAACGTCCTTTCCGGCATCAATTCCGTGGGTTCCGAAGACACGGTTCGCGAAGACGAATGGTGGCGTTCCCATTCCCGGCACACCAATCCGCTTGCCTTTCAGATCCTGAATCGTGTGAATATTTGTTTTCACGCCCGCCTGGACACGCAGACATCCGCGGTGAATGCCGGCCAGGAACCGTACATCCAAACCTTGTTCGATCGGTTTGAGAAAATACATCACCAGATGATGGGTGATGTCGTAGCTGCCAAGCGCCAGCGCGTCTTTATAAGTGGCCCAATTGCATTTCACCAGTTCAGGCTCGAGTCCCTCCTCCTTGAAAAAGCCCTTCTCGTAAGCCGTGTAAATCGGAGCTTCGCAGGTCAACCCGATATAGCCGACACGAACTTTATTTGAGTGAGCAGCGCTGGAGGCAGAGTTTTTCCTGCAACCGGCCAGGAGCAGAACGGTGAGCGCGGCCGCCGTCGTGAGTTTTTGAAAAATCATTTCGTATTCAGAGGTTTTAGAAATAGCGCAATAAGCATTACCTATGGAAGCAGAATCTTTCTTCTAGATCAGGCTGCTTGATTGCATTTCGCAATTTAGCCAGACAATATTCGGTTTTCATGCCGGAACCCTTGGACATCCGCCATCTGCGCTATTTTCTCGCGGTCGCCGAAGCTGGTAGCTTCAGTCGCGCGGCCGACCGGCTCGGAATTTCTCAGCCGAGTGTCTCTCAGCAGATGCGAGATTTGGAGGCGGGTCTTCGCGTCCCCCTGTTTCAGCGCCGTGGGAAGCGGATTCTTCTGACCCCGCGGGGCCTAATTTTTCAGGAGCACGCTCGCGCGATCCTTCACCGGTTGGAGAATTTTCTTCAGGAACTGCACAGCGACCCCGGGCAGTTACGCGGCGCGTTGCATTTGGGTGTTATCCCGGTGCTGAACGTGCCGCTTGTGCCGCAGCTCCTCGGCTTTTTTACCGCCGATCATCCCGCGATCAGCATCACGGTCGAGGAAATTTCATCCACCGAGATCGAGACAGCGCTGGAAGAAGGTCGCATGGATGTCGGCCTTGGCTTTCTGACCCGTTACTCTCCGAACTTGCGCTATGAGCGTCTTTGCACCGATGAGTTCGCCTTAATTGTAGCTAAGAACCACCCGTGGGCGGATCGGCGCGTGATTAATTTTTCACAATTGCACAGGCAGCGCCTACTCCAATTGCCCGACACGTTCGTGATGCGCAGGATGACGGACGAAATTTGTCGAAAACACCAGGTCCGCCCCCACATGGTTGCCGAAATCAACGCGATTGAAACATTGCTTCGCTCGCTTGGGCCTTTGCAAGCAGCAACGTTAATGCCGAAGATTGCATTGCGAGGGAGGGAAAGTTTGAAATTAAAAGCGATCCGACTGCAGGGAAAGAAGCTCGATCTGGATATCGGCCTCTTACGGCTGAGCGATTCGGCAGCAAACAGCGCAGTGGCCGCATTTACCAGCCTTGCTAAGGCGACTGTCCCGAAAATGATCAAGCACTAAGTTGCAGTCGCGCGTTGAACGACGTAATCGCAATCAGCCATGCGATCGCGATTAAAACCTTCCGCATCGACATAAACGCAGCGGAAGTATTCGGGAGCGACGAATCGCGTCAACGATTCTTTCTCGGCGCCGATTCGGGCGGGCGAAGAAAAAGATTCATGCCGCCGACGTCTATAATCGCAAAATTCCACGACAGATATTCTTCTCCGAGAAGGCCGGCTCCGACCATTTTGTCAACTTTGGCAACCAAGATCTCGGCGTTGTTGACGACCAAATTACCCAAGGCCAATTGCTGCACGTTGCCAATGCCTTCTCCGCCGGCAGAGAGACGCGGCGACAAGGACGTGCCGGAGGCGGCCGCGATTGGAGCGGAAAGGAGGGTGACAAAGGAACCGGTGTCAACCGTCAATCGCGCGGGATGTCCGTTGATCGCGGCATCGACTTCCAAGTGATGTTCCGGATTAAAACGCATCGGGATCCGGGTGAAACCTCTGCCACTAAGAAATTGAGCGAGTTTTTGAGTGGTGGCCGCGGATGGCCCTTTGGGATTGACGTAAATCATCTGCCGGGAGCAATCGACAATCATGCCGAACTTCGCCATCTCATGCGCGCCGAACAAACCATCGAGATGCGGTCGGGCAATCGCGTTGATCTGGCCCTCATCCGCGACCTGCACCGGAACGTTTTGAAACGTGCAATTACCCATCGCCAACGTCGCCAATTTGCTGACGCCATAATGCTGCGTATCGCCCAGCACGCCGATGACGTAAGACTTGGTCTCTTGAACGCCCAGACCGACCTTGCGTGCGCTCGCGCGATCGATCAGCGTAAACGGGCAGCCGGTATCGACCATTAGCGCCGTGCGACGGCCATTCATCAGGGTACTAACGAACAAATGATTTCCAAATCGCCTCTGCAAAGGCGAACCGCCAAAACCTTCGCGCTCCAAAAATGTTTTCAGTGCAGCCGGCGGGGGTCCAGCGGCGCGGCTGATCAACGTTGAGAAACAAACAATGGCGGCAACTGCAAGTCCGAGGGGGAACTTTTTCATGGCTTTTTTACTTCAATTCGAAATGGCGAAGCAATTGGGATGTCTAGAGCAGTTGATACGGATCGACATCCACCGTGGCGACAACGTCCTCGGGCAGCGGCAATTTGTCGAGCGTCTCGCGCACGAGCCGGCTCAGGCGCATGATCGCTTCGCCACGCAACAAAATGTGAAAGCGAAATTGGCCCTGCAGCTTTTCGAGCGGCGCCGGTGTGGCGTCACCGAGTATGAATTCTGACCGGACGGATGCTTTTAATCGGCGCACCAAAGTTTCGGCCGATAATTTAGCGCGGCCTTCATGCGCGGATCGGACCGTAATTAAGACGGCGTGTTTGAATGGCGGAAAATCGCAGCGTTCCCGAAACTCCAATTCCTGTTGGAAGTAGCCGGCGAAATCGTGATGCCGCGCAAACTGGATCGAGGGACTAAACGGCGTGTAAGTTTGGACGAAAACTTCGCCCGCCGTTTCACCGCGACCGGCCCGGCCCGCGACTTGGGTGAGTAATTGAAAAGTTCGCTCGCCCGCGCGGAAATCAGGAAGATGCAGCGCCAAGTCGGCGTTGATGATGCCGACCAGCGTCACGTTTGGAAAATGCAGACCTTTGGCAATCATTTGAGTCCCAACCAGGATGTCGATCTTGCCGGTACGGAAATCCCTTAAAGTTTCGCGGTAAGCTTCTTTGCGCGTCATCGAGTCGGCGTCCATCCGGCGGACATTTGCCTTCGGGAAAAGGTGAGAAACGGTCGACTCAACTTTCTCGGTCCCGAATCCGGCGTAAATCAGGGAATCTTTGCCGCACTCCGGACATTTCTTCGGCACGGCCGCGGTGTGTCCGCAAAGATGGCAGCTCAATCGGGCCATGTGCCGATGGAAAGTCAAAGCGACGCTGCAGTTCGGACAATTGCGCGCTTCGCCGCAATTGCTGCAGAGCAGCGAGGTGGAAAAGCCGCGCCGGTTTAAAAACAGAATCGTCTGCTCGCGTTTTTCGAGCCGGTCCGCAATCGCCTGCGATAATTTCTCGGAAAGAATTGGAGCGATCTTTTCTTTTCGACGCTCCAGGCGAAGATCGACAATTCGGATCAACGGCATCCGTTGGTCGTCGACGCGCTGAGTTAGAGTAAGAAGCTCGTATTTGCCGGTGGTCGCGTTGTGATAACTCTCGAGCGATGGGGTCGCGCTTCCAAGCACGACCGCGCATTTCTCGATCTTCGCCCGTACTACTGCGACGTCGCGCGCATGATAGCGCGGCGCTTCTTCTTGTTTGTAAGTCGTCTCATGTTCTTCATCGACAATGATGAGTCCGAGGTCCTTGAGCGGTGCGAAAACTGCGCTGCGCGCGCCGATGACGATCCGCGCGCGTCCGGAATGGATCTTGTGCCATTCATCGTGGCGCTCGCCTTGTGATAAGTGACTGTGTAGCACTGCGACGACTTCATGCATTTCGGCAAATCGACTTTTGAAACGCTCGACAGTCTGAGGCGTGAGCGAAATTTCCGGGACAAGCACAATCGCGCTGCGTCCGCGCTCGAGCGCAACGCGAATCGCTTGCAGATAGATTTCGGTTTTGCCGCTGCCAGTAACGCCGTGGAGTAAAACCGGCTTGGCGTTCTCGGGAGTAACAAGCGCTTCGGTAATTTTACTGAGCGCAGGAGCTTGTTCCGGGTTTAGCTCAAGACTTGTCGTTGCGATGAATTGCTCGTCGGCATGCGGATCGCGTTCGACTGCTTCTTCTCGCAATTCAATCAGTCCGCGCTTGGCAAGCGCGCGCAACGTTTGGTTGTCGAACGAAGTCTCGCGCAGCAGTTGCGCGGCCGGCATTGGCTTCTCCAGCTTCGCAACCGCCTCGAGGAGCTCGGCCTGACGCGGCGCACGCTTCCGCAGATTGTCGATCTTGTCGATGTCGATCTTGGTCAGCGGCTGGACGAAAAGCTGTTTTTTCCAACCGACCTCGGCGCGCCGGATCACTTGCGGCAGCAAACTGCGCATGACCGTTTCGAGCGGACAGCAATAATAGGTGCCCATCCATTTCGCGAGTTCGAGAAGCGATTCACTGATTGCCGGAGCTTCGCCGACCAATGCTTCAATTGGCCGAATGCCTTTCGCGTCGCTTTGCTCCAACGTGGCAAGAACCGTGGCGAGGGCGGACTTGTCTCGAAACGGAACCCGCACCCGCGAACCAATGTCGATTCGATCGGCCAGAGTTTCCGGCACGGAGTAATCGAACTCGCGCTGAATGGCGCGGTCGATAATCACGCGAACATAATTGGGCTTCATCATCTTGCTGGCTGACAATTTAATTGAAGTTTAAGTCGATCACGAGCATGAGCTCCTGAAATAAGATGGCCCGGTTTGTCTTAAAACTGATTCTGTGCGTCCTGGTCGCTTTGGCGGCCGGGTTCGGTTATCTCGCGCTCCGGTCCGGGGATGCGCTTTACAGTTTTTACGAATGGGTCAGCCCGGCGCGATTTCAACAATACGATAAACTCATTCTGTCAGTCGCGGCGGAGCATCAGCTCGACCCGATGCTGGTCAAAGCTGTAGTCTGGCGCGAGAGCCGGTTCGATTGTCAAAAGTATGGAACTGCGGGCGAGCGCGGCTTGATGCAAGTAAGCGAGAGAGCCGCCAATGAATGGGCGCGTGAACACAAGATCGAGAATTTCAATTTCGAGCAACTCTTCGATCCGAGAACAAATCTCGAAGCCGGCTCGTGGTACTTGCGACGCGCGCTCGAGCGGTGGCAGAACGAATCCGAACCATTGCCGTTTGCTCTCGCCGAATACAACGCGGGCGCGAGTCGCGTTCAGCGCTGGGTTGGAGCCGGTGGAATTACGACCAGCGAATTTCTGGGTAACATCAATTTCCCAGCCACGCGCAAATACATCGAATCGATTCTCGATCGCTACGCCTTTTACCAAAAGCGCGGCCGAATGTGAGCTGACTGCATTCGTCAGGCGAATTCGCCGGCAATCTTGCTGTTGAGCAGCACGGCATTACCGATCTTGAGCGGCAGATCGACGCCGCGTTGCTTCAACGCCGCGATCACGCTTTCGGTCGGGATATTTCCAACGAGTGCGTTTTGGGCGAACGGGCAGCCGCCGAGTCCGCCAATCGCGGAGTCAAATCTTCGGCAACCGGCGTCGTAAGCGGAGAGAATCTTCCCGATCGCGTCGGCCTGTGTGCTGTGCAAGTGGACGCCGATCTCGCAAGCACTGCCCGATGTCATCGCGGTCGTGACGACTTGCTGAATCAGAGTCGCGTCTGCCATTCCGACTGTGTCGGCAAGTGAGATCGATCGAAGGCCAAGCTCGGCGATGCGCGCAATTGCTGCCCGAAGCTCATTTTCGTTCCATGGGTCGCCGTACGGATTCCCAAATGCCATCGAGACATAAACGACAAGATCGACATCGGCATCATCGGCGCGGTTCTTGATTGCCTCGAGCGCCGCGAAATTCTCATCCGGCGATTGATTTTGGTTTCGCCGAAGAAATGTGGGTGAAATTGAGCAGGGATATCCGAGCGTCGTCACGCGCTTTGTCGCAATCGCGCGTTCCGCCCCTTTTTCGTTGACCACGACGCCGATGATCTCGACATCCTTCGGCGCTTCCAGTTGCTCGAGGACTTGTTCGCTATCGGCCATTTGCGGAACAGCTTTTGGCGAAACAAAACTCACGGCGTCGACGTGTTTGAAGCCCGCGCTGATCAGCGCGCGGAGATATTGAGCCTTCAATTCGATCGGGATCTGGCGCGGGAGGCCCTGCCAAGCGTCGCGCGGGCATTCGATTAATTTTAGCGACTGGTTCGCCATGCTCGGAATCTTTGGTAACGGTTCAAGGGAATGACGAAATCGCAAATCGCCGAGGTTTTGGAGGAAATTGCGACGTTGCTCGAATTGAAAGACGAAAACCCTTTCAAGATTCGGGCTTACGCCAATGCCGCGCGGTCGTTGGAAACATTTGGCGGAAATCTGGCCGATCTTCAGGACGAGGAAGCCCTTGGCAAAATTCCGGGCATCGGGAAAGCGATTGCGGCCAAGATCAAGGAATTGGCCGGCACGGGAAAACTCAAATACCTCGAGGAGTTGCGGGCCGAATTTCCGGCGGCGATTCTCGAATTATTTTCAATCTCCGGTCTCGGCGCCAAGAAAATCAAAGCGCTCTACGAGCAGCTTCACATCAGCTCGATCGAGCAATTGCGGAAAGCGTGCGAGTCAGGGCGGGTGGCGCAATTGCCGGGCTTTGGCGAAACAACGCAGGCAAAAATTTGCACGGCCATCGAGCAGCGCGCGAAGCATTTCGGATATTTTCAGTTTGGCCAGATTGCTGCCGAAGCGGAGACGCTCCGGCGAGATTTAGCAGCGCATGCCGACGCGCTCCAAGTGGATGTCGCTGGAAGTTATCGCCGGCGCAGGGAAATTGTGCGCGATGTCGATCTTGTGGTGGCGACGAAAAAGCCGGCCGCGATTACGGAATTTTTCATCAAACACGCCCTGGTGGAATCGATCATCGCCCAAGGTCCGACCAAAACGAGTGTGCGATTGCGTTCAGGGATTCAATGCGATCTGCGGGTTGTCAGCTCGGCGGAATATCCGTTCGCGCTCAATTACTTTACCGGAAGCAAGGAACACAACATCGAGATGCGCAGCCGGGCGCTTGCGCGCGGCTGGACGTTGAACGAATACCGACTCGCGCGTTTGCCGCCCGATCCAAAAGCACAAAAGGTCCGAGCCGGACGGGCAGTTAGAAGGCCGACAATTAAGATTCCAACCGTTCGCGAGGAAGCGGATTTGTATCGCGCTCTCGGGCTTGATTTCGTGCCACCGGAATTGCGCGAGAACTGTGGCGAATTTGAAGCTGCCGAGAAACATTCGCTACCGCGTTTATTGGAGCAGGACAATTTACGCGGCACTTTTCATTGTCACACCGCCGCGAGCGATGGGCACAATACGCTCGAGGAAATGGCGGTGGCCGCGCAGGAGCTTGGCTTGGAATATCTCGGGATTGCCGAGCACAGCAAAAGCTCGATTCAGGCGCACGGCATCGACGCGGCAAAGCTGCGCTCGCAAATCGCCGCTATTCGCAAGTTGAACAAGAAGCTCGATGGCTTTCGGGTGTTCGCCGGCGTCGAGTGCGACATTCTCCGCGACGGCAAGCTCGATTTTGACGACGAGATCTTGGCGGAACTTGACTTCGCGGTCGCCTCAATCCATTCCGTTTTCAATTTGTCAGAAGCGGAAATGACCAAGCGAATCATCCGCGCAATGGAAAATCCGTTTGTCACGATCCTGGCGCATCCGACCGGGCGATTGTTGCTAAAACGCGATCCATATCTGGTCGATGTTCGGGCCGTGCTTGAGGCCGCGGCCGCGACTGGAACCTGGATGGAACTCAACGCAGCACCGAAGCGACTCGATCTCGATTGGCGATGGTGGCCGCTGGCGAAAGAGAAAAGCGTCAAGTGCGTGATCAATCCGGACGCGCATCGCACGGAGCGATTGCAGGACTTGTGGTTCGGCGTCGGGATCGCGCGCAAAGGCTGGCTGACTAAAGCCGACGTTATGAATTGTTTGCCGCTCGGCAAAATCGAATCGGCGTTGCAAGCCAAGCGGAACAAAAAAGCTTAGATTTTTTCGCGCTGCGGCAAAAACAGAGTCAGACATTTGCAGGCGCCGCCCGCTTTGAGGAATTCGGTCATTGGGAGCTGATGACAGCGGTGGCCGCGACCAGTCAGATCGGTGACAAGTTTGGGCGCGCCTTCGGGTAACACAATGTCGCGTTCAGTTACGACGGCGTTGCAACAAAAGTGCATTGCCTCTTCCGGTGCGACGTCGATCAACTCGGAAACGTGTTCGCGAATGGCGTGCTGTCCGTATTCGTCGAACGCAGCCGGAAACCAAACGGCCGCGCCGTCGGGCAACGGACAAAAACAAGTGTCGAGATGGTAAAAGCGTGGATCGACAAGTTCCACCGAGACAACAAGACATCCAAGCATCTCGGCGACGGCGCGATGAGATTTAATGTCGGAGCGGAATTTGTAACCGCAAAAAAGTGCGTCGCCTCCGAAAAGCGCGTCGCCTTCGCCTTCGAAATAGTAATCATTGGGCAACGAGGAAACTTGGAAGCCGCGTTTTTCCATCCAGTTGGCAAAATGCGGCGCTTCGCCGGCGCGCTCTTTGTGCCGAAAATTGCTCGGAATAAATTGCTTGCCGACAGCGAGCCCGGCATTGGCCGTAAAGACCATGTCCGGCAGTTTCGGTTGCGGCGGGACCAGCTCGATCTTGCAATCCAGTTTGGAAAGGGTCGCGTGCAAACCGCGCCACTGCTCTTGCGCCAGCGCCGCTTCCGCCCCGCGCGCCCGGCTCATCCAGGGATTAATCTCGTACTCGATGCCGTAGTAATCCGGCGGGCAAAGCAGGAGCGCGCGCATAAGATCGACATTTACTTATTGCCTAACTGAGAGCGATTTACGTCCGCGCCCTGCTCGCGTAAACGCTGGATCAGCTCGTCCAACTCGGGCCGGCTCGGCGCCGTGATTTCGATTCGAGCCAGACTGGGATCAACGCGCTTTTGACCAATCTTAAATTCGACGATGTTGAAAGTGGCGCCGCGGGTCACGATCTGATCCAACACCTTTGGCAAGGTGAGCGAATCGATGATGTGGCCGCGTAACTCAATGGTTTCCGAAAACATCGACAAAATTTAGCCGATGAAGCTC
>Ga0209376_1002188_pt1 | contig 18817 bp, 18 predicted proteins | sample GraSoiAngelo_134_FD_185891 | JGI IMG/M metagenome (GOLD analysis project Ga0209376, IMG submission 185891) | Grasslands soil microbial communities from the Angelo Coastal Reserve, California, USA - 14_0929_05_30cm (SPAdes) (version 2) | ecosystem: Environmental > Terrestrial > Soil > Grasslands ... | reverse complement strand
GCGCGAAGTACAAGGGCAAGATCGCCATCCCGGCCTATGGCTGGGTCGGCATCCAGTGGCTGCACGCGCTGAACCAGTCCCTGGGCGGCTCCCCCGACCAGATCGACCCGGGCATGAAGGCGATCGCCGAGCTCGTCAAGAAGAACGACGCGATCGTCATGGAGAACACAGATGTGACGCTCAAGGCCTTCACGCGCGAGGAGATCTGGATGATGCCGTTCTGGAACGGACGGTGCTTCTCGCTGCAGGCCGAGGGTGTGCCGGTCGACATCGTCTACCCCAGAGGCAGCTTCCAGGTAGGCAACGGGTTCCCGATCCTCAAGGGCACGAAGTTCGAGCGCCAGGCACAGCACTTCGTCAACATCACCCTGGATGCGGACTACCAGATCGAGATGACGCGGCGGTTCCGGTATCCTCCGTCCAACAAGAAGGCGAAGCTCCCGCCGGAGATGGCGCACTATGCCCTGAAGGACGCCGACCTCAAGGCCATGATGCCGCTCGATTTCCAGAAGATGAACCAGCATCGCGCTGCCTATCTCGCCCGCTGGAACAAAGAGGTCCTGGGCTAGGGGTCGTGCCCGGCCAGCTCGAGGTGAGGGGGCTGACCAAGCGGTTTTCGCCTCAGGTCACGGTCGGTCCCCTGTCGTTCGAGGTGATGGAGGGCGAGTTCTTCTCGTTGCTCGGGCCCAGCGGCTGCGGTAAGACGACGACGCTACGCTGCATCGCCGGGTTCGAGGAGCCGTCCGAGGGTTCGGTGCTCCTGGGCGGCCACAGGCTCGACGGTCGGCCTCCGCACCGCCGTGACGTCGGACTCGTGTTCCAGACCTATGCCCTGTTCCCGCACCTGACGGTCTTCGACAACATCGCGTTCGGCCTGCGGCTACGAAAGGCCGGAAAGCCGGAGATCGAGCGCCGGGTGGGGCAGATGCTGGAGCTCGTCGACCTGCCGAACCTGGCCGAGCGCTACCCGTCTCAGCTGTCGGGCGGGCAGCAGCAACGCGTCGCCATCGCCCGCTCGCTGGTGCTGGAGCCGAGCCTGCTCCTCTTCGACGAGCCCCTGTCCAACCTCGACCTCAAGCTACGCATCCAGATGCGCTACGAGCTACGCGATCTGCAACGGCGGCTCGGCAAGACCGCGGTCTACGTCACCCACGACCAGACCGAGGCGCTCGCCCTGTCCGACCGTATCGCCGTCCTGTCGCAGGGCCGGATCGAGCAGATCGGCACGCCGAACGAGATCTACGAGTCCCCGGCGAGCGCCTTCGTCGCGGATTTCATCGGCAGCTCCAATCTCCTCAGGGCATCGGTCCGCGGCCAGAACGGCGGTGATACCACGCTGGAAACCGAGCACGGCCTCGTCCTCACCCTCCCCCGCGTTGCCGACGTGTCGGGCGCGACCGTGACGCTGTTGCTGCGCCCCGAGCGGTTCCAGGTCGCCGCTATCGGCGAGGGTGACCAGATCGGCGCCAATCGCTTCCGGGCGCGCGTGCGGGACGTCACCTACATGGGAGAGGACCTCCACCTGCGCGTCCTCGCCCTCGAGAAGCAGCCCTTGCTCGTGTCCATCAAGAACAGCAAGGGGACGCGCGCCATCGTCCCGGGCGTCGCCATCGAGCTGGCGATCGATCCCGAGGACATCCACATCCTGCGGCGCTAGGGCGCGCGATGGAGGGAGGGCGGCCCTCGCCATACTGGCCGCTGTTCGTCGGCCCCTACGGCGCCTACTTGCTGCTTTTCCTCGTCCTGCCCTTTGTCAACGTGGCGCTCCTCAGCGTGTACCTCCACTCGCCGACCAAGATCGCGGTGGCCGAGTTCACCGGCACGAACTACGCCAAGCTCTGGGAGGTGTACTACGCCACCCTGTTCCTGCGCACGCTCCGGCTCTCGCTCCTCGTCACGATCGGCTGCGCGGTGCTCGGCTACCCGCTGGCGTACGTCCTGGCCCGCTCGACGTCGCGGGTCATGACCCTGGGCCTGCTCCTGCTCGTCATGCCGCTCCTGGTGAGCACGGTGATCCGCGTGTTCGGCTGGCTGGTTATTCTCGGCAGCGAGGGCCTCGTCAACCAGGGGCTCCGGCTGCTGGGCGTCCGGGAGAGCGTGCGGCTGCTCTACACCGAAGGGGCCGTGATCTTGGGACTCGTTCAGCAGACCCTGCCGTTCATGGTCCTCCCCGTCATGGCCGCAGTCGAGCGCATCCCGCTCAGTCTGGAGGAGGCGGCGCGGAACCTCGGCGCGAGCTGGGCCCAGATGTTCGTGCGCACGATCTTGCCCCTGAGCCTGCCCGGCCTCGTCTCCGGCTCGCTGCTCGTCTTCAGCGTGTCCATGAGCGCATTCATCACGCCCGCCCTGATGGGCGGCCGTCGGGTACGGATGGTCGGCCAACAGATCTACGAGGAGGTCTTGACGGCGTACGACTGGCCGGGCGCCGCGAGCTTGACGATCGTCCTGTCGGTGTCGATGCTGGCGCTCGTCGCGCTCGCGCTGTGGGCCACGGGCCGCCGGGCCCGTCCGAAGAGGGCGCGATGACCAGCCGCCCGCCGCGGTTCCTGTGGCCGTTCGTGGTCGTCGTGTACACCCTGCTGCTGGCCCCGCTGGTCGTGGTCGTCACCGTGTCGTTCGGCTCCACCCCGACGTTCGATTTCCCGCCCAAGGGGCTGACCCTCCACTGGTACCGGGCGTTCTTCGCCAACGAGATGTTCGTCCGTTCGTTCTTCCGCGTGAGCCAGGTCGTGGGGCTCCTGACCGCGCTCGTGGCCACGCTCGTTGGCACGCTCTCGGCGATCGGTCTCGTGCGGCTCCGCTTCCGCGGCCGCGAAGCCCTCGAGACCTTCTTTCTGTCGCCGCTCCTGGTGCCGCACATCCTGCTCGGCGCCTCGGTGTACCTGTACCTCGCGCGGCTCGCCTGGCCGACCTCGTCGATGACGTTGCTCGTGGGTCACATCGTCATCGCTACGCCCTACGTCATCCGCTGCGTGACGGCCGGCCTCGCCGGCATGGACCCGCGGCTGGAGGAGGCGGCGATGAGCCTGGGGGCCAGTCGGCCACAGGCGTTCTTCAAGGTGACGCTGCCGTTGCTCAGATCGAGCCTGGTCACGGGCGCGGTCTTCGCCTTCATCATCTCGTTCAGCGACATCAATCTCGCGCTCTTCCTCGCCGGCGCCAACGCCCCGAGCTTGCCCGTGCAGATCTTCTCGCAGATCCAGTTCGAGGCCGACCCCTCGATCGCCGCCGCCTCGGCTCTGCAGATCGCCATCGTCGGCGGGCTCATCGTCCTCGCGCAGCGACTGTTCCGTCTCCGGCTCATGGTGTGACGGCGCCCGGTGTTCACCCCTTGAGCGTGCCGAACGTCAGGCCCTTCACGAGGTGGCGTTGCATCACGGCGATGAACAGGACGATCGGCGCGAGGATGCCGACGGCGCCGGCCGCCGACCAGGACCAGTACTCGATCTTCTCGGCGCCGTACTGCGCGATCGCGACCGAGAGGGGCTTGGCGTCGCTGCCGGTCAGGATCAGGCAGTAGAGGAACTCGTTGTAGGCGAAGAGGAAGGTGAAGAGCGCCGCCGTGAACACGCCGGGGCGCACCACGGGCAGGACGACTCGCCGAAAGGCCTGGAACGAGCTGCAGCCGTCGATCATCGCGGCCTCGGGCAGCTCGCGCGGCACGTCGAGGAAGAAGCCGCGCATGAGCCAGATGGCGAAGGGCTGGTTGAAGGCCACGATGATCAGGATGATCAGGATGTGCGTGTCGTAGAGCTGGGCGGCACGGGCCACCAGGAAGAAGGGCACCAGCAGGAGGATGCGCGGGAACGCCCGCACCGCCAGCAGCGAGAACAGCAGCACCTGGATCGGCCGGCTCCGGTACCGCGCCAGGTAGTACGCGGCCATACAGCCCAGCGGGATCGAGAGGAGCACCGTGCCGATGGTGATCACGAGCGTGTTGAAGAGGTAGCGCGGAAACGGCGTCTCCAGCCAGATGAACCGGTGGTGCTCGAGGGTGGGCGTGAAGATCCACGTGGGCGGTGTCGTGAAGGCATCGCGCGTTTGCTTGAGCGAGGTCGTCAGCGCGAAGTAGATCGGGAACAGCGAGACGGCGACCACGGCCAGGAGCGCCAGGTAGACGAGGGCTCGCGCGAGGACGACGCGCGGAGCGCCGACGCTCCGGTTCACCATTCGCCCTTCTCCCGGCGGTAGAGCAGGTAGATCCACGCGCCGATGACGAGGGAGAGGATCAACAGCGTGATGACACCGAGCGCGGAGGCGCGCCCCATGCGGAGCTGCCGGAAGGCCATCACGTAGTTGTAGAAGGTGATGGTCTGCGTGGTCGTGCCCGGCCCGCCGCCCGTCATGACGAACACCTGGTCGAAGATGCGGAAGGCGTCCATCGACCGGATGATGAGGACGAACAGCACCAGCGGCCGCAGGAACGGGAACACGACGTGGGCGAGCGTCTGCGCGCGCGAGGCGCCGTCCACCATGGCCGCCTCGAGCGGCTCGACGGGCACGCTCTGCAGACCGGCGTAGACCACGAGGATCACGAACGGCGTGTTCTGCCAGACGTCGGCGAGGATGATCGACCAGAGCGCCCAGGCTGGATCGCCGGTCCACCCGGGTCCGCGCACACCGGCGAGACCAAGGAAGTAGTTCACGAGCCCCCAGTTGCTCTCGAACATCCAGCGCATGAGCAGGCCCGCCACCGCGGGTGTGATCGCCATAGGAAGGAGCACCACGGTGTTGACGAAGCGTCGGCACGGGATGCGAGCGTCGAGGAGCAACGCGACGGCAATGCCGAGCACGACCTCGATGGCGACGGCGGCGCCCGTGAATCGCGCGGTCACGCCCAGCGCTTCCCAGAACGCGTCGTCGGCGAGGATGAAGCGGAAGTTCTCGAGGCCGACGAACGTCGTGCGCGGCACGGGCAGGTAGTAGTTGTAGAAGCTGAGCCCGAGGCTGTAGGCGAGCGGATAGACGAGGATGACGGCGAGCACCGTCATGCTCGGGACGAGAAAGATCAGGCGGTCCCGGCGCTGCTGCCGGCTCGCCACCGGGCTACTTCTTGTAGTAGCCCTTTTCCGTCATGAGGTCGCTCATGACCTTCTGCGCGCGCTTGAGTGCCTCGGGGATCGTCAGCTCCCCGGTCAGACCCTTCTGCAACGTCTGGGTGGTCTGCAGCATCGCCTCGGAGAACTCGGGATTGCTCGGCACGAGCCGGGCCCCCGCCTGGACGTTGTCGGCCGCGGCCCTGATGAACCGGAACTTCTGCATGACCTCCGGGTCTTTGGTGACGGACAACCGGGTCGGGGTCGCCAGGCCGGCGGACTCGCGCATGTTCGCCTTGCTGAGCGTCTTGCCGATCACCTGAAAGACGAGCTCGGGATCGTTCTTGGTGAAGGCGCTGATCGAATAGCAGCCGACGGCCAGCCGAGCGTGGCTCTTGCCTCCCTTGGTCGCGGCCGGGGGCACGGCGAAGCTCACCTTGCCGACCACTTTGGAGACCTGGGCGTTGTCCATGGCGAGCGCCCGCGACTGCCACAGGAGCCCCATGGCCGTGAGTCCCTGCTGCATCGCTACTGTCGATTCGTCGTTGTGGAACGCGAGGACGTTGGGGGGCGCGTACTTCATCAGCTCTTTCATCGTGGTCAGCGCCTTCACGCCGGCCTCGCTGTCGATCGTGACCTTCCAGTCCTTGTCGTACCAGTCGCCGCCGTACGTGCGCAGGTAGTACGTGAAGTCGTTCTGGAAGCCGTCGCCGGCCTTGAGGGTCATGGCCGTGCCGTACTGCTTCTTGTCGGCCACCGTCAGCGCCTTGGCGGCGGCGATCCACTCGTCCATCGTGGACGGCGGCTTGAGCCCCGCCGCGTCGAACAGGTCCTTCCGATAGAAGAAGAACATCGAGATGGCGAGGTTCGGCACCCCGTAGACCTTGCCCTTGTACGAGCAAACGTCACGAACAAGGATCGGATCGATGTCGTCCCACTCGACCGCTTGACGCAGCTTCGCGATGAGCGGATCGAGCGGCATGAGCCAGCCGCGCTCGGCGAAGGTGGGCAGGAACGCGTCGGTCGCCATGATGTCGTAGGTCGATGCGCCCTGGGAGAGATGGATCTGCATCTTCTCGAGGGCCTGGTCGAAGGGGATCAGCTCGGCTTCGAGCTTGATACCGGGATACTCGCCCATCTTCTTCACCCAGAACTCGAGCATGGGGAACCGGTGGCTGATGTAGTGCACCGTGGGTTCGGCCGCCCACGCGGTCGGCGCCGCCCCGCGCGCGATCAGGAGCGCGGAGGCTCCGACCAACAAGATCAGGCACAGCACACCGCGCCGTCGTCCGAATCGCCACGCTCGCCGAGTCATCGTCGACCCCTCTCCGCCGTCCGGATGTCCGGACGCGCTGCGCGGTATCATTGCGATCCGTCGCGACGCTGTCAAGGCGCGGGCGACACGAAGGGAACCCACGACCAGTGATGAAACAGGCGGTGAGCCGAACCGCCATGGTCGTCGCCCTCTGGCGGGCCCGGGAATCTCAGCGCTCTGTGGCCAGCCGGCTCTTCGAGGACGATCTGGCTCAGGGTTTCCTCGACCGGCGCTTTCGGGTGGCCCTTCGCGTCTCTCGGGCGCCCGTGGTGGGCTCACTTGTCCCGTGGTCGCTCATCGATGGTCACTGGACCGGCTCGAGGGGAACGGTGGCGGTCCGTACGCGGTACATCGATGATGCCCTCACGGCCGCGCTGCGGCGCGGCGTGGAGCAGGTCGTGATCCTCGGCGCCGGCTTCGACAGCCGAGCCTATCGAATCCCTGGGATCGGCCGGACCCGTGTGTTCGAAGTGGATCATCCAATGACTCAAGTCGAGAAGAAAAGCGCGGTCGCGCGACGCCTTGGATCGCTCCCGCCGCACGTGGAGTTCGTCCCGATAGATTTCAGCAGGCAGACCTTGGACGGCGCGATGCCGGCCGCCGGGTTTCGAGCGACGGCCCGGACGTTCTTCATCTGCGAGGGCGTCACACACTATCTGTCCGAGCCGGACGTCGATACCCTGTTTCGCTCTGTCGCGCGGAGCGCAGCCGCCGGCAGTGAGATGGTCTTCACGTACATTCATCGGACGATCCTCGACGGATCCGCGACATTCTCGGGAGCGTCCCAGACGCTGGCCACCGTCGGGCGGGTCCGGCGAGCCGTACACGTTCGGCTTCGATCCTGTTGGCCTGTCCGAGTATCTCGCCGCCCGCGATCTCGCCCTGATCGAAGACGTCGGCGCGGATGAGTATCGCGCGCGCTATCTCGCGCCTCGCGGCCGCGGGCAGGAGCCCCCTCCGAGTTTCAGCGAGCCGCGCTCGTACGGGTCGCCTTGTCGGAGGGTCTAAGGGGGCCCTTCGAGGCCCCGAAATTGAGAAGCAGATTCGAGGGGCGCCCCGGCTGGGCCGGGGCGTCTCCGAGCGCGGGGGGTCTAAGGGGGCCCTTCGAGGCCCCCTTTCTAAACAATCTGCCAGCGCGAGCGCGGGAACGTAGTCCCGGTTCGCCGCTGGAGCTTCTCGCCGATCTCCTGCACCTTCGCGAAAAGCCGCGGCTCGTCGACGAATGTCTGGCGATAGGCGTCGACCACCACCTTGCCGTCGATGATGACCGTGTGCACGCTGCGGCCGTCGGCGTTGTAGACGAGGTTGTTGATCGGATTGAAGAGCGCCTGCCACTCCGGACGCTGCGTGTCGAAGAGCACCAGGTCGGCCTTCTTGCCAGGCTCGATCGAGCCGATCTCGCCGTCGACACCGAGCGCCTGGGCGCCCACGATGGTCGCCATCTCGAGCGCCGTCTCGGCCGGAATCATGCGCGTGTCCTGACGGGCGTCCTTGTACTGGATCGCCGCCATGTTCATTGCCCGCACGATGTCCAGGTGGTTCGAGTTGTTGGGCGAGTCGCAGCCGAGCGCGACCTTCACGCCCTTAGCGAGGAGCTCCGGCATCCGTCCGTGCTCGGGCACGCCGCGGCCGCCCTTCGCGGCGGTGACCGGGCACATCGCGACCTTCGTGCCCGTGCGGGCCAGACACTCGATCTCGGCGTCGTCCACGCCGAGCGAATGCGCGAGCACCACGTTCGGCCCGAGCACGCCGAGCGACTCGAGGTATTCGGTCGGGGTCTTGCCGTGACGGGCCTGATAGTCCTTGCGCGCCTGCGGTCCGCTGCCATGGTGGAGCGTCATGAACGTGCGGTGCTCGTCGGCGACGCCCTTGACCCCGCGCAGGAGGTCGGCGCTGCACGTCTCCGGCGAGAACGGCATCGCCCATGCCCTAATCCGGCCGTCGAGCCGCCCCTGCCATTTGCCGAGAAACGCGGCGGTCTTCTTGACCGCGTCGTTCGTGGTGTAGCGGGGCAGGGGGAACGGCGCCTCCTGGTCGGACACGCACTCGCCGATGATCGCGCGGATGCCGGCGTCGTCGTAGGCCTGCAGGCACGCGTCCGGGAACTTCGTGCTGCCCGGGTCGACGAAGCAGACCGTGCCGCTCTTCAGGAGCTCCACGAGGCCCAGCAGCGTCGTGGCGTGCTCCTCCTCTTCGGTCATCGCCATCTGCAGCTTGAACACGTGGTTGAGCGGGCTCGCCAGGTTGTCGGGGAAGATGCCGCGCACCGCGTGGGCGTAGCTGATGTGCATGTGGCCGTTGACGAAGCCCGGTGTCACGACTAGGTGGCGCGCGTCGATCACGCGCTCGGCCTGGGCATTCGCCAGGGAGGCGGCCTTGCCGACGCGGCTCACCTTGCCGTCCTCGATGAGGATCGAACCGTCCTGCATGATGCGCCGCTCGCGGTCGACGGTGACGACGTAGCGGGCGTTGTCGATCTTCAAGCTCTGGGGCGGCATCGGCGCGTCCTGGCCCGGCGCGATCAGCGACCCTGGAACTGCGGGCGGCGCTTCTCGGAGAAGGCCTTGACGCCCTCCTGATAGTCCTGGCTGTTGAAGCAGTCGGCGATGAGCTTCTCGAGTAGGGCCAGATCGCGCTCGCCGTCGGGGCGCACGAGCTGCTCGACCGTGGCCTTGGCCGAGCGCAGGGTGAGCGGCGCGTTGCGAGCCATCGTCAGCGCGTAGTTGCGCGTGAACGTCTCGAGCTCGGCCTTGGGCACGACCTGGTTCACCAGCCCCATGCGGAGCGCGTCCTGTGCGCTGAAGTCGGTCCGCGCGGTGAAGAAGATCTCCTTCGTGTAGGCGGGCCCCACCAGCTTCATGAGCTTTTCCATGCCCTTGTAGTGGTAGCCCAGGCCCAGACGTGCCGCCGGAATGCCGAAGCGCGCATCGTCCGAGGCGATGCGCATGTCGCAGCCGATGGCGATGCCGACGCCGCCGCCGACGCAGTAGCCGTGGATCATCGCGAGCAGCGGCTTGGTGAGGGTACCGAGCGCGCTTTGCCCGCGCTCCGAGATCCGGCTGTACTCTTCCTGGTCGGCCATGTTGCGCCGCCGCTCCTTGAACTGGGAGATGTCCGCGCCGGCCACGAACGCCTGGTCGCCGGCGCCGCGCAGGACGACGACACGGATCGCGTCGTCGTTGGCGAGGTCCTTGACGTAGTCGGGCATGAGCTGCCACATCTCGAGGCTCACCGCGTTGCGCTTCTCGGGCTGGTTGAAGATGATCCAGCCGATCGGTCCGTCTTTCTCCAGCAGGAGCTTCCGCGTCTCGCTCATGGCGCTCTCCTGGTCGGGGGTTCTCGTCAAAGCTACCGTGCGTCGCGCCTACTTGTCCAGCCAGGGTCTCCTGTTAGACTTCGAGCCGTCGAAATCCTACACCCGCTCACCGAGAGGAGCGTCATGGACCGCTGGCCCGACAGTCCCGTGCGATATCCGGATCCGGCGGTGCAAGTGCACGACCCGAGCTTCGCCCCGTACCGATTGCCGCTCGCGGCGGTCGAGCGGCTCGCCACGGGCTTCCGGTGGGCCGAGGGCCCGGTGTGGTTCGGCGACGGACGCTTCCTGCTCTGGAGCGACATCCCGAACAACCGGGTCATGAAGTGGGAGGAGGAGACCGGCGCGGTGAGCGTCTTTCGCAAGCCGTCGAACAACACGAACGGCAACACGCGCGACCGCCAGGGCCGCCTGGTCTCGTGCGAGCACGACGCGCGGCGCGTGACGCGCACCGAGCACGACGGCACGATCACCGTCGTGGCCGACCGCTATCAGGGTAAGCCGCTCAACTCGCCGAACGACGTCGTCTGCAAGTCGGACGGGTCGATCTGGTTCAGCGATCCGCCCTTCGGCATCCTCGGCAACTACGAGGGACACGTGGCGACACCGGAGCTGCCGACCAACGTGTATCGCGTCGACGGCCGGACCGCGGAGATCACGGCGGTCACGAGCGACGTCCCGCGGCCCAACGGCCTCTGCTTCAGTCCGGACGAATCGAAGCTCTACGTCGTGGTCAGCGGCGCCGTGCCGCGCGAGATCCGCGTGTTCGACGTCGTCGACGGGACCAGCCTCGCCAACGGCCACGTGTTCGTCAAATGCGGCGACGGGGTCCCCGACGGCATGCGCTGCGACGTCGACGGCAACCTCTGGTGCGGCTGGGGCGGGGGCGAGGGGCTCGACGGGGTGTCGATCTTCAACCCGTCGGCGAAGCTCATCGGGCACATCTCGCTCCCCGAGCGCTGTGCGAACCTCTGTTTCGGCGGGCTCAAGCGCAACCGGCTCTTCATGGCGGCCAGCCAGTCGCTCTACGCGCTCTTCGTGAACACGCAAGGGGCACCGGGTGGCTAGGCCGCGAGCCAAAGGAGGACGCCCGATGCGAAGGGCAACGTGGGGAGTGGTCCTCGTGGCGGCGCTGGCGGCGCTCGCCGTCGTCGCGCCAGCGGGGGCGCAGAACCGCTACAGCTTCGTCGACGCGGCCGGGTCGCCGCTCAAGTTTTCGAAGGTCACTGTGAAGCCGCAGATCGCCTGTCCTGAGGTCCGCACCTTGACCACGGGCTCCGTGTCGATCCTCGCCGTCGACATCGTCGCCGCCGCGGACGGCGTGCCGGAGCACTGCCGGGTGACCGGATCGATCGCGCCCGAGATCCACTTCGAGGTGAATCTGCCCGCGGCCTGGAACCGCCGCTTCTACATGAACGGCAACGGCGGCTTCGCGGGCGAGGTTCCGGACAGCCCGCCCCGCAGCGCGATCCGCGCGGCCGCGCTGCGGCAGGGCTTCGCGACCGCGACGACCAACACCGGCCACGACGCGACGAAGGAGCCGCTGGCCAGCTTCACGCTCGATCCCCAGAAAGTCGCCGACTACGCCTTCCGGGCGGTGCACCTGACCGCGCTCACGGCGAAAGGCATCGCGACGCGGTACTACGACCGGCCGGTCGCCTTTTCGTACTGGGACGGCTGCTCCACGGGCGGCCGGCAGGCGCTGATCTCGGCGCAGCGATTCGCCGGAGACTTCGACGGCATCGTCGCCGGCGCGCCCGTGCTGAACTTCGTCGACACCACCGTCGCCGGCCTCTGGAACGCCCGCGCCGTGGCCGACGGGCCGCTGACCCTCGACACCATGAAGCTCGTCGCCGATGTGCTCTACGCGAAGTGCGGGCCAGACGGCGTCATCGACGATCCGCGGCGTTGCCCGTTCGATCCCACGCGCGATTTACCGAAGTGCGCGGGCGTCCGAGGGGCGGGCTGCGTCACCGAGTCGCAGGCGCGCGCGCTCAAGATGATCTACGGCGGCGTGACCCGGAACGGTCAACCTTACTTTCCCGGACAGCCGCTCGGCGCCGAGATCGCGGGCGCCTCGCCGATCGGCGAGTCTCGGTCCTCGAGCGGCTGGGACCGGTGGCTGATCGGCCGCGACGGCGGCAAATCGCTCCAGTTCGCCTTCGCCGAGTCGTTCATGCGGTACATGGCGTTCGACAAGCCCGACCCGAGCTACGACGTGAAGACCTTCGACTTCGAGAAGGACCCGGACCGGATGGGCGCCATCCGCCGCCTCCTCAACGCAACCGATCCCGACCTCTCCGCGTTTCGCAGTCGCGGCGGCAAGCTCCTGATGTACTTCGGCTGGGCCGACGCGGCGCTGAGCCCGTTCATGGCGATCGACTACTACGAGAAGGCGCTGGCGACGAACGGGCCCGGGACGCGGGACTTCTTCCGGCTGTTCATGGTGCCGGGCATGTTCCACTGCCGCGGCGGCGTCGGCACGGACCGCTTCGACGCGATGACGGCCTTGATCAACTGGGTCGAGGGCGGCACGGCGCCCGAGAGCATTCCTGCGGCGCGCGTCGAGGGAGACCGCGTCACGCGCACGCGGCCGCTCTGCCCGTATCCGCGCGTCGCCCGCTACAAGGGCTCGGGCAGCGTCGACGACGCGACCAGCTTCGCGTGCGCCGACCCCTGATCAGCCTCGAGTGATCTGCGAGATCCTCGGCAGACGCCCCAGGAAGTTGCCGGAGATACCCCCGTCGACGACCAGGTCGTGGCCGTTGAGCAGCAACAACTCCATCGGGCTCGTGGCCGACGGCGCGACGCGCGTGTCGCTCGGATCGCTGCCGCTGAGTCTCATCCCGACGTTCGCGGTGCCGTTGTGGACGATCTTCCACATCGTCTCGCTGCTGCAGCTGGCTCGGACGGCGGGGAACGTGTCCGCGCGAGAGGCCGCGATGGCGACCCCGTCGATCTGACGTCGGTCGCGACGCGACCGGTGCGCTCAGCGCCCGATGCCGCGCGCCATGAGCACGGCCATCAGGGGCATGAGCGCCAGCAATCCGAGCTCGATGTGGATGAAACGCCGCGCCCCGGCGATCTCGTCCGCGACTGGTGCGGTCCCCGCGCGCTTCCAGCGGATGAACGTGCGCGGCGGCTTGATCGAGAGCCCGGCGATGATCACGTAGAGCGCCATCTTCGCCCAGAAGAACGGATTGCCCGTGTAGAAGCCGACCCCCTTGGCGTAGAAGAACAGACGGAGAAGGCCGGTGGCGAGCGCGGACACGAAGAAGACGACATCGATGCCGGCCAGACGCCGCGTCTGCTCGCTCGAGATCCCCGTGCGGCAGATGACCAGCTCGCCGACCAGGAAGCCGCCCGCGAGGATGATGCTGAGGTAGTGCAGGTATGCGACCAGCGGCTCCACCATGCCCAGAGGCTACGTCGGGGCGCCGCGAGCGTCAACGTCCTCCGAGGTGGGGGTGGAGTAGAATGCAGGGCCACGACGGAAGAGGAGGACGACCGCTCCATGACGATCAAGGGCAAGGCGTACATCGCGGGCATCTTCGAGCATCCCACGCGCAAGGCCGACACCCAGTCGCTCGCCCAGCTGCACGCCGAGTCCGCGATCGGCGCGCTGGCCGACGCCGGGCTGACCAAGGACGACGTCGACGGCTATTTCTGCGCCGGCGACGCGCCCGGCCTGGGGCCGCTCTCGATGGCCGACTACATGGGGCTGAAGCTCCGTCACATGGACACGACGGAGACCGGCGGCTCGTCGTACGTCATCCACGTCGCGCACGCCGCCGAGGCGATCGCGCTCGGCAAGTGCAATGTCGCGCTGATCACCCTCGCCGGCCGGCCGCGCGCCGAGGGCATGGCGACCGGCACCGTGCCCCGCGCGCCCGTCGCGGCCTCGCCCGATGCGCCGTTCGAGTACCCGTTCGGCCCGACCGTCGTGAACCAGTACGCCATGGCCGCGATGCGCCACATGTACCAGTACGGCACCACGAGCGCGCAGCTGGCGTGGATCAAGGTGGCCGCCTCGCACCACGCCCAGCACAACCCGCACGCGCTCTTGCGCGAGGTGGTCACGGTGGAGGAGGTCATCAGCTCGCCGATGATCTCCGATCCGCTGCACCGGCTCGACTGCTGCGTCATCACCGACGGCGGCGGCGCGATCGTGGTGGTGAAGCCGGAGATCGCGAAGAGCCTGAAGCGACCGCTCGTGAAGGTGCTGGGCGCCGGCGAGGCGCCGAAGCACCAGATGGGGGGCAAGATCGACCTGACCTATTCGGGCGCGGTCTGGTCCGGGCCGGCGGCGTTCGCCGAGGCCGGCGTGACGCCTTCCGACATCAAGTACGTGTCGATCTACGACAGCTTCACGATCACCGTGCTCATCACGCTCGAGGATCTCGGCTTCGCGGCGAAGGGCCAGGGCGGCAAGCTCGTCGCCGACGGCAACCTGATCTCGGGCGTCGGCAAGCTGCCGTTCAACACCGATGGCGGCGGGCTCTGCAACAACCATCCGGCCAACCGCGGCGGTCTGACGAAGGTCGTCGAGGCGGTGCGCCAGCTGCGCGGTGAGGCGCATCCGAAGGTGCAGGTGAGGAACTGCGACGTGGCACTGGCGCACGGCACCGGCGGCTCGCTCGGCACGCGGCACGGCAGCGCCACCGTGATCATGGGCAGGGAGTGAGGCGATGACCACCACAGAGCGGAAGTACCCGGCGCCGGCGGTCAATCCGGAGATCAAGCCCTTCTTCGACGCAGCCGCGCAGGGCACCTTGATGCTCAAGAAGTGTGGCGCGTGCGGCCAGGCGCATCACTACCCGCGCGCGATCTGCCCCTTCTGCGCGAGCGACCGGACGGAGTGGATCACCGCGGCGGGGCGCGGGACGATCTATTCCTACAGCGTCATGCGGCGTGTGCCGGTGCCCTACGCGATCGGCTACGTGACCCTCGAGGAAGGCGTCACGATGATGACCAACATCGTCGATTGCGATCTCGACGCCATCCGCATCGGCCAGCGGGTGAAGGTCGTCTTCAAGCCGACCGACGGCGGGCCGCCGGTGCCCGTGTTCACTCCGGCCTGATCGATCGAGGGCGCGGATGTCGCAGCTCTACGACGAGATCGGGATCGGCTATCCGCAGCGTCGCCGCCCCGATCCGCGTCTGGCTGCGGCGATCTCTCGCGCGCTGAATCGCGCGGAGACGGTCGTGAACGTCGGCGCGGGGACCGGCTCCTACGAGCCGGTGGACCGCCCGGTGGTCGCCGTCGAGCCCGCGATGACGATGATCCGCCGGCGCCGCGCCGGAAGTGCCCCCGCCGTACAGGCCTCGGCGACCGAGCTGCCGTTTCGGGACGACGGCTTCGCCGGGGCGCTGGCGATCCTCACAGTGCACCACTGGCCCGACCGCGCGCGCGGGCTCGACGAGCTGGCGCGCGTGGCGCGGCGCCGCGTCGTGGTGGTCACATGGGATCCGTCCTCGTCGGGGTTCTGGCTGGTCGACGACTACTTTCCGGAGATCATGGACATCGATCGCCGGATCTTTCCCACGATCGAGGATTTCCGGCGCGCATTCGGGCGGGTCGAGGTGCAGCCGCTGCAGATTCCGCACGACTGCTTGGACGGGTTCCTCGGCGCCTACTGGCGCCGGCCGCACGCGTACCTCGACGCCGGTGTGCGCTCCGCCATCTCGACCTTGGCGAAGGCCCAGCCGCGCGAGCTCCAGTCGGGTCTCGAGCGACTCCGGCGCGATCTCGCGGACGGCACCTGGGAGCGCCGCCACGCCGGCCTGCGCGCGTTGACCGAGATCGACCTCGGTTACCGAATCGTCATCGCGGCGAGGCGCTGACCGGCTTCTGCCGCCTCAAGCGCACGCGACGGCGTAGACGTCCTTCACGTTCTCCGGTAGCCGCCATTCCTTCCAGCTCTTCCCGCCGTCGCGCGTGCCGAAGACCTGCCCGAGCCGCGCGACGCTGTAGATCTGGTTGGGATCGCGGGGATGCAGCGCCACCGCCATCATCGTGCTCTCGGCCTTGACGCCGTGGTCGATGCGCCGCCAGGACTGTCCCAGATCGTCGCTCTGATAAAGCGAGCCGTCCTGGCTGCGCGCGGCGGGGCTCAGCGCGGCCACCAGCGTCCGCGCGTTGTGCGGCGAGACCACGACGTCGCGCGCGTAGGTGAGCGGCGAGAAGCGGCCGATCTCCATGTCCTGCCAGGTCTGGCCGCGATCGGCGCTGCGGAAGAGGCCCATGCGCACCGCGAGGAAGACCGTGCCGGGGAGTGCGCTCGACACGGTGAGCGCGTGAGTGTCGAGCATGCCCTCGTTCTCGGTGTCGCTGGCGATACGGCTCTTGAGGTGCGGGCGCTCGGCGAGCTTGACGAGATCTTGACCGATGTCTTCCCAGGTCTCGCCGCGGTCGCGGCTGCGCAGCACGCCGTCGACCTCGAGCCCCGCGTAGATCTCGTCGGGGTTCGAGGGATCGATCGCCAGGCGCGTGACGCGGCACGGGAAGTTCATCTTCACGCGGCCGGGCGAGGCCACCCGCGGCAGCTTGCGCCAGCTGTCGCCGCCGTCGTCGCTGCGATAGACCGCCACCGGCGAGGTGCCGAGGTACATGGTGCGGGGATCGCGCGGGTGAATCAGGATCGACCACACCTCCAGCCCCGGATCCGGGAAGGGAAGCTTCTCCCAGCTGGCGCCGCCATCCCGGCTCCGGTAGGGGCCGTCCTGGGAGCCCGCGAAGATGAGGCTCGGATCGGTCGGATGGATGGTGATCGTCTGGACGTCCATGCGCTCGGGCAGCCCCTTGGCGAGGCGGTCCCACTGATCGCTGCCCTGGGTTTGCCGGAAAATCCCCGAGAGGGCTCCAGGGACGCGCGCCGCGGTGCCGACGTAAACGTGCGAGGTTCCTGACGGGTTCGCCATCGCCGACCTCCAAGTGGATAGGCAGTTCGTGGCCCAGACTTTACCACTCCGGCGCCGAGCAGGAAAAGCAGTTGACGGCGCCCGCGCTCCGGGCTTAATGAAGGCCCTACCCGCGCTGTGCGGGGTCGCCAAACTCTCACCGTGGAAAGGAGTCGCACGTGATTTACGAGATTCGCACCTACCAGATCGCCCCGGGCAGCCTGGCCGAGGTCGAGAAGCGCTTCGGCGATGCCTACGAGTACCGCAAGAAATATTCCGAGCTCACGGCGTTCCTGCACACCGAGGTCGGACCGCTGAACGAGATTGTCCACATCTGGGGGTACAAGGATCTCGCCGATCGCGCGCGCGTTCGCGGCGAGGCGTCGAAGGAAGCGAACTGGCCGCCGAAGATCCAGGAGTTCATCCGGCAGATGCGCTCCGAGATCGTCGTGCCGTTCTCGTTCATCCCCGAGCCGAAGCCCGGCAAGCTCGGACCGGTCTACGAGCTGCGCTACTACACCCTGAAGCCGGGGACCTTGCCGGATACGGCGAAGGGCTGGGAGTCGAAGATCACCGAGCGCGGCAAGCTCTCGCCGATCGTGTTCGCCGGCGGCGTGGAGTTCGGGCGTGCCAACGGGTTCGTCCACATCTGGGCGTACTCGAGCATGGACAACCGGATGCAGGTGCGCGAGGACGCGAGGAAGAAGGGCGTGTGGCCGCCGCCGGGCGGCGCCGACCGGCTCCTCACGCAGGAAAACAAGATCCTCCTGCCGTCGGCCTTCTCGCCGCTACAGTAGGGACGACTTCGGCGCGGAGCGCTCGCCGCGGGGGCCCCCCGGCCTCGCGGCGCCCGCTCGCCGCGCGCCCGCTCGTCCCGATAAGGAGCTGACGTGGCCCTGAGGATCGGCGTCGACATCGGCGGCACGTTCACGGACCTCGTCGCGCTCGACGAGACGACGGGCGCCGTCGTCACCACCAAGGCCCTCAGCACGCCGCGCGACCTTCTCGAGGGCGTCCTGCGCTGCGTGGATCAGGCCCGTGTCCGGCTGGCCGACTGTCGGTTCGTCATCCACGGGACCACGATCGGGATCAACGCGCTGATCGAGCACAAGGGGGCGCGCACCGGGCTCATCACCACCGAGGGCTTTCGCGACGTTCTCGAGATCGGCCGCGGCAATTTCTTGAAGATGTACGACGTGCTCTATCGGCGGCCCGAGCCGCTAGTGCCCCGCGGGCGGAGCCGCGAGGTTCCCGAGCGGCTGACGGCGACCGGCGACGTGCTGGTGCCCCTCGACGAAGTCGCCCTGCGGGCCGCATGCTGCGCGCTGCTCGCCGACGGCGTCGAGTCGGTGGCGATCGTGTTCCTGTTCTCGTATCGCGATCCGACCCACGAGCAGCGCGCCGCGCGCATCGTCGCCAGCGAGATGCCCGGCGTGTCTGTCTCTGCCTCGCACCGCATCACGCAGGAATGGCGCGAGTACGAACGGACCAGCACCACGGTCGTGAACGCGTACGTCCAGCCGATCATGGACCGCTACCTCGGCGCGTTCGGCAAGGGGCTAGCCGGGCGCGGCTTTCAGGGGCAGCTCCTGGTGACCCAGTCGAACGGCGGAGCGTTCTCGCTCGACGCCGCGCGCTCGAAGCCGGTGCACACGATCGAGTCGGGGCCCGCGGCCGGTGTCACCGGCAGCGCGAGCCTCGCGCGCATCCTCGGCGCCGACCGCTTGATCTCGTTCGATATGGGCGGCACGACCGCCAAGTGCGCAATCGTCGAGCACGGCCTCGTCCAGACCACCGACGAGTACCACATCGACGGCCGGCCGCTCCGGATTCCGGTGATCGACATCACGGAAGTCAGCGCCGGGGGCGGCACGATCGCGTGGATCGACGCCGGCGGCGCGCTGGCGCTCGGCCCGCACAGCGCCGGCGCTGACCCCGGGCCGGTCTCGTACGCCCGGGGTGGGCACGAACCGACCGTCACCGACGCGAACCTGGTGCTCGGCCGGATCGACGCGGCCCGATTCCTCGGCGGTACGATGCCCCTCGATCTCGCGGGCGCCGTGCGCGCGATCGACGAGAAGATCGGCGCGACGCTCGGCCTCACGCGCGCGGCGGCGGCGGCCGGCGTCGTGAGGCTGGCCGACGTGAAGATGGCGCTCGCGGTGCGGAGCATCACGACCGAGCGCGGCCTCGATCCGCGCGAACACACGCTGCTGGCGTACGGCGGCGGCGGACCGCTCCACGCTGTCGCCA
>Ga0209376_1002187_pt1 | contig 18817 bp, 30 predicted proteins | sample GraSoiAngelo_134_FD_185891 | JGI IMG/M metagenome (GOLD analysis project Ga0209376, IMG submission 185891) | Grasslands soil microbial communities from the Angelo Coastal Reserve, California, USA - 14_0929_05_30cm (SPAdes) (version 2) | ecosystem: Environmental > Terrestrial > Soil > Grasslands ... | reverse complement strand
GGGTAGGCCGCGAGCGCGGCGGCGCCCGCACAGGCCCACCCGGCAGCCCAATCCGCCGAGAGGCGACTCGTCGCGAGCAGCAGCGTGCCGAAGACGACAATCCCGACCCCCGCTCCCCAGACCTGGGCGGCGACCAAGCGGACGGGACTCGCGGTGAAGGGGTGTTCCATCACGACGCAACCGCGTCGCTCGAGCTCCTCGCGCAGGAGCGCCCGCACGCGGGCATGGTTCGGTGAGCCGACCAACCGCGGCACGGCGAGCCGGCCGAGCAGGGCGTGGAGGTCAGTCACCCGGGGTGAGCAGCCGCACCACACGCTCCCGATCGGCGGGTGCGAGCGCTGGCAGCGGCGCGCGCACCGGGCCGCCCGTGAGCCCCACCGCGTCCATCGCCGCCTTCACGCCCGCCGCGCCCAGCTCACTCACGATGGCCTTGTTCAGGGGAATGAGGGGCTGCTGCAAGGCCTCCGCGCGGGCGCGGTCTCCCGCGCGGAAGGCGGCGAACAGGTCGACGCAGCGGCGGGCCGCGAAACAGGCGAGTGCGAGAATCCCGCCGTCGCAGCCCAGCTCCAGGGCGGCGTAGAAGAGCGACCCGGAGCCGACGAAGACCAACCACTCCGGCACGGCCGCGCGGTAGGCCCCGAGGTTCTTCACATCGCCCGACGAATCCTTGACGCCGAGGATGTTGGGATGGGCGGCGAGTTGCTCGAGCACCGCCGGGGCGATCGCGAGGTGCGTGTATTTGGGAATGTTGTACACGAGGACCGGCACGGGGCACGCGTCCCCGACCGCGCGGAAGTAGTCGACGAGGGCGGCGGGCGTGAGCGCCGCCGCGAAATACCCGGGCGGGCGCACCAGCACCGCGTCCGCCCCGGCCACGGCGGCCGCCCGGCTCCGGGCGACGGCCTCGCGGGTGGACTCCGCGCCGGTCCCGGCGAAAAGCCAGCGGTCCCGCGGCACGGCGTCGCGCGCGCAAGCGACCAGCCGCCGCTGCTCATCGGCATCGAGGAGCGGCGCCTCCCCGGTCGACCCGGCGACGACGATCCCGTCGAGGCCAGCCTCCAGCAGCAGCGTGATGTTCTGGCGGAGCGCTCCCGGTCTGACGTCGCCGGTGGCAGGATCGAACGGTGTGGTGATAGGGGCGAGCACGCCCCCGAAGCGACGTCCGCTCACGACGGCGCCGCAACCCGCGAGCGGCGCCGCAGGGTCTTCATCTTCAGCTCGAAATCGGCCGGATTGGATGACGCCGCCACCGCCGTCTCGTAGGTGACGGTGCCGTCGCTCACCAGGTCCATGAGGTGCTGGTCGAAGGTCTGCATCCCGTACTGCTCGCGCGACTCCTGGATGTAGTTGTGCAGCTCCGGCGTGCGGTTCGCGTCCTTGATCAGATCGCGGGCGAACCCGGTGCAGATCAGCACCTCGAGCGCCGCCGCGCGTCCGTGGCCATCGGCCCGCGGCAAAAGGCGCTGCGAGACCACCGCGTGCAGCGATTCCGCGAGGCGGATCCGGGCGATCTCCTGCTCCTCCGGCGGGAACATCGCGACGATGCGGCTCACCGTGGTGACCGTGTCCGGCGTGTGCAGCGTGGAGATGAGCAGGTGCCCCGTCTCCGCGGCCTTCATCGCCGTGTCGATGGTCTCGACGTCGCGCATCTCCCCGATCAGCACGACGTCGGGGTCCTGGCGCAGGGCGGCCCGCAACCCCATGCGGAAGTCGTCCGTGTCCACGCCGACTTCCCGCTGGGTCACCGAGCAGTTGATGTCACGGTGCAGGAACTCGATCGGGTTCTCGAGCGTGAGGATGTGCTTGTGCTGGGTCTGGTTGACGTGGTGGATGATCGCGGCCATCGTCGAACTCTTGCCCGAGCCCGTGACGCCGGTGACCAGGATCATCCCCCGCTCCGCGGAGGCGACCTGGGAGAGCACCGCCGGCAGCTTGAGGCTTTCGAACGTGGGCACGTCAAAAGGGATCACGCGCATCACGATCATGAACGACGAGCGCTGCCGCAGGATATTGACCCGGAAGCGACCGATCCCCGGCATCCCCCAGGAGCAGTCATAGTCGCGCAGGCGGTCGATCTTGGCGCGGTCGTCCTCGCTGGAGATCAGCCGCAGGGCGATCGCCTTCGTTTGCTCGGGGGTGAGGCGCTGTTTGGTGAGCGGGACGAGGCGACCGTCGATCCGCGCGCGGAAGACGTCCCCCGCCTTGATGTGCAGGTCCGACGCCCCGCGCTCCACGGCGGCCTTGATGATCTTCTCCATACCTTCAGTACCCGGCATCCAGGTCCACCACGTTGAGGAGGGGCGCTCCTGCAAGATAGCGCCGAATGTTCTCCACGATCAGCCCTGTTTCCCGCTCCCAGAACCGCGCCGTCACGCCCGCGGCGTGCGGGCTCACCAGCACGCGCGGGTGCCGCCAGAAGGGGTGGCCGGGCGGCAGCGGCTCGTGAGCGAACACGTCGAGCGCCGCGCCTCGTAGGCGGCCCGCGTCCAGCAGCTCGAGGAGCGCCGCCTCGTCGAGCAGGTCGCCGCGGGACACGTTGACGACGACCGCCCCTGGCGGCAGCCCCGCCAGCACGTCGCGACTGACCGCGGCGCCCGTCAGCGCGGTCCGCGGCGCCGCGATGACCAGGACGTCCGCCTCGGCGGCCAGCCGCGGCAGGGCATCGAGCCCGCCGACCCACCGCGCGCCCGGCGGGCCGCCCCGCTCGACCCGCCGCCGCACGCCGGCAACCGTCATCCCCAGGGCCGTCGCCCGCGTGGCCACGGCGGTCCCGATCCCCCCCAGCCCCAGGATCCCCATCCGCAGATCCCGGAGCTCGCGCACGGGCTCGGCGAAGTCCGTGAACGCCGCCTTCGCCCACTGCTCCGCCGCCTGGAACTCGCGCATCCGGTCGAGGCCGCGGGCGAAATACGCCACCGCCGCGATCACCCAGTCCGCGATCGGCTCGGCGTGCACGCCCGCCGAGTTTGTCAGCACGATCCCCGTCCCCCGGAGCTGCGGAACGCTCCCACCAATGCCGGCTGTCCCGCTGTGGGCCCAGCGCAGGCTGGCGCGCCCCGCGGCGACCACGCCCGTCGGCACGCCGTAGCCGAGGTAGATCTCGGCCCCACGCGCCGCGGCGACGGACTGCGGCGAGCCCGCGCCGCCGTCGCCGTCCGAGGCGGCCGGCGCGTCGACCTCCAGCACCTCCCAACCGCGTCCGAGGGCATCCCGAATGGCCCGGACGGCCACAGGCGTGACGCGCCAGGCCGTCCGGGGAGAGTGCAGGTCGACGACGAGGCGGCGGGTCACTCCCCGGTGGAGACGGTCCGCACCACAGGGTGGTGGAGGATGGCGATCATGACCTGATCGTGCAGGCGTTTGGGGCCGCGGATGTCGTATTCGATGACCAGATCCACGTTCTCGCGGCGCGACTCGACGCGTTCGACGTCCAGCCCCGTGCGACGCACGAGGGCCTCGAGGTCCTCCAGCGCGGCGGGCTCGGGCCGCGCGTGGACGGTGAGGTGGCTGCGCGTCGACTGGCGCGAGATGATGGCCTCGACGCGGCCGAGTCCCCGCAGCACGAGAATAACGAGCAGGGTGGCGCCCAGCGCTTCGGGATAATGGCCGGCGCCGAGGGCCACGCCGATCGCCGCGACGACCCAGATCGTCGCCGCGCTGGTGAGCCCCACGACCGCCCCGCGCGCGTGCAGGATCGTCCCCGCGCCGATGAAGCCGACCCCTGTGACGATCTGGGCGGCGACGCGCGTCGGATCGGCGTTGGTCCCGGCCATGCTCACCGACAGCTTGGTGTAGAGCACGGACCCGATGCAGATCAGGATGTTGGTGCGGAGCCCCGCGGGCTTGCCGCCGAGCTCGCGCTCGAGGCCGATGGCGCCGCCGAGCAGAACGGCGAGCCCGAGCTGCAGCAACAGCTCGAGCTGGAACACCTCCACCATGCGCCCCAGGAAGTCCTGCATCAGTCCTCCGCGGCCTCGAGCAGCCCCATGCGCGCGCGCACTTCCGTGATGGTCTTCCGGGCGATGACGCGGACGCGGGCGGCGCCGTCGCGCAGTATCGCGCGCACGCGCTCGGGGTCGGCGCGGTAGCGCGCGTGCCGCTCGCGCATCGGCGCCAGAGCCGCTATGATATTGTCCGCCAACAGCCGCTTGCAGTCGAGGCAGCCCCACCCCGCGGTACGACACTTGTGCGCCACGTCCGCCTGCTGCGCGGGCGTCGAGAACCCCTGATGGATCGTGAAGATGTTGCAGATGTCGGGGTTCCCCGGATCCTTGCGCGTGACGCGGGCGGGATCCGTGGCCGCCGGCTTGAGCTTCTCCCAGATCGTGTCGGCGTCCTCGAACAGGCCGATGGTGTTGCCCAGACTCTTGGACATCTTGGCCTGGCCGTCGAGGCCGAGCACGCGCTTCGTCGGCGTCAGCAGCGCCTGCGGCTCGGGGAAGTAGCCCGCCCCGAAGCGGTGGTTCCAGCGGCGCGCGATCTCGCGCATCAGCTCCAGGTGCTGGAGCTGGTCCTCGCCGACGGGGACGAGCTCCGCTTTGTAGAGCAGCACGTCGGCGGCCTGGAGGATGGGGTAGTTGAGCAGGCCGGCCGGGACGCTCTCCTGGCGCTGCGCCTTGTCCTTGTATTGCGTCTGGCGCTCCAGCTCGCCCAGCGGCGCTACCGTGGTGAGCAGCCAGTTGAGCTCGCTGTGCTCGGGGACGTGCGACTGCACGAACACCGTGCACTTGGCGGGGTCGAGCCCGGCGGCGAGGAGGCCCGTCGCCATCTCCAGTGTCCGCTCGCCGAGCGTCGCGGGCTCGTAGGGCTGGGTGATGGCGTGCAGGTCGACGACGCAGAACAGGCACTCGTGCTGGTCCTGCAACCGCACCCAGTTGCGCACGGCGCCGAGGTAGTTGCCAAGGTGCAGCTCGCCGGAGGGTTGGATCCCGCTGAAGACACGCGCCATGGGCGGAGAACCTAAGGCGACAAGGTAGGGGGCCGCAAGGTGCGGGAAGACAATAACTTAACGGAGGGCGTAACGGGTGGCTGCGGCGCTGGTCGAGTGCGTCCCGAACTTCTCAGACGGTCGTAACCAGGCCGTCCTCGATGCTCTGCGCGAGGCGATCGCCCGGGTGCCGGGCGTCAGGCTGCTCGACACCCAGGCCGACGCCTCTCACCACCGCTCCGTGTTCACGTTGGTGGCGCCGCCGGACGCGGCCGTCGAGGCCGCGTTCCGCGCCATGCAGGTGGCGACCGCGCGCATCGACCTCACCACGCATCGCGGTGAGCATCCCCGGATGGGCGCGACCGACGTCGTGCCGTTCGTACCGGTGCGCGGCGTCACGATGGACGACTGCGTGCAGCTCGCGCGCCAGCTCGCCGAGCGCGTAGGGCGGGAGCTCGCCATCCCCGTCTTCCTCTACGCCCGCGCGGCGACGCGTCCCGAGCGTGAGCGCCTGCCCGACATCCGCAAGGGCGAGTTCGAGGGGCTGCGCGAGCGCATCGGGACGGACCCCGCGGCGGACCCAGACTTCGGTCCCAAGCGCATCCATCCGACGGCCGGGGCGACGGCCATCGGCGCCCGGCCGTTCCTCGTCGCCTACAACATCTATCTCGACGCGACCGACGTGGGACTCGCCAAAGCGATCGCTAAGCGCATCCGGACCTCGAGCGGCGGGCTCCCGGCCGTGCAGGCGAGCGGCTTCCTGGTCGACGGGCAGGCGCAGGTCTCGATGAACCTCCTGGACATCGACGTCACGCCCCCGGCGGCCGTGTTCGCGGCAGTGGAAGCCGAGGCCCGGGCGCGGGGGGTCGGCGTGGTCAGGAGTGAAGTCGTGGGACTGATCCCCGAGCGCGCGGTGCTCGGCGCCGGCGCGGCGCTGCTCAAGCTTCCCGACGCCGCCGATCACCTGCTCGAGGCCAAGATCCGCGAAGCCGAAGGGCCCACCCTCGACGCCTGGATCGAGGAGCTGGCGGGCGTCGCGCCCGTCCCGGGAGGCGGCAGCGCGGCGGCGCTCGCCGGGACGCTCGCCGCGGCGCTCGTGGCGATGGTGAGCCGGCTGACGATCGGGCGCAAGGCGTACGCGCCTGCCGACGGGCGGGCGCGGGAGATCCTCGCCGAGGCCGAATCGCTGCGCGCCGAGCTGCGGCGCCTGGTCGACGACGACGCCGCGGCGTACGGTCGGGTGAGCGCCGCGTACAAGATCCCCAAGGACGATCCCCGCCGGATCGGCGCCGTGGACGAGGCGCTGCGCGGCGCGGCCATCACCCCGATTGCCGTGGCGCGCGGCGCGGGGCGCGTCATCGCGCTGGCGCGCGAGCTCGGCGACATCGGCAACAAGAACGCCCGCTCGGACGCGAAGGTGGCGGAACAGCTCGCGCGGGCGGCGCTGGCCGGCGCGGTCGAGAATGTGCGGGTGAACGTGGCGGCGCTCTCGGATCCGGCGCAGGGGGGGGACCTGCTCGAGGAGGCGGAGCGTCTGGGACGCGACTAATCCGCCCCCTCGCTCCGCTCGGGGCAGGCTCGTCCAACGGTCCGTCAGCCCGACGTCGTGAGGATCCGCGGCGGCGCGCCGTTTTCCTGAATCGCCACCGTGTGCTCGAAGTGGGCGGAGAGTGAGCCGTCGGCCGTCACGACGGTCCATTTGTCCTCGAGGGTCCGGATCTCCGGCGCCCCCGCGTTGACCATCGGCTCGATCGCGATCGTCATGCCGGGGGTGAGGCGCGGCCCCCGCTGCGGCTTGCCGAAGTTGGGGACCTGCGGCTCCTCGTGGAAGCTCGTGCCGATGCCGTGGCCCACCAGCTCCCGCACCACCGAGTAGCCCGCGCCCTCCGCCACCTGCTGCACCGCATGCCCGATATCTCCGACGTGATTGCCGGCGCGCGCCTGGGCGACGCCGGCCACGAGCGCCTCCTGGGTCACGCGCAGCAGCCGCTCCGCCTCGGCGCTGATGTCCCCTACCGGAAACGTGGCCGCGGAGTCCGCGTGCAGCCCTTCGAGCGCGACACCGACATCCACGCTGAGGATCTCGCCTGCCGCGAGCACGCGCCGCGGGGACGGGATGCCGTGGACGATCTCCGAGACGCCGGGCCGGACGTGCCGGCGCACGAGGGCCAGAGTGCCCGCGACGATGCGGCCGGCGGCCGCCATCGTCTCGATTTCCCGTGCCGATTTGATGGTGACGCTCATCGCCCGATGATCCGCCTGATATCCTCGGCGATCTGGTCGATGGTGCCCGTGCCCGGCACGTGGTGCATGACGCCGCGCTGGGCGTAATGGGCGACGAGGGGGGCGGTGTCGCGCTGATAGACCGCGAGGCGGGTCTTGATCGCCTCGGGCGTGTCGTCAGAACGGCCTTCGACCGGGGCGCGGCTCATCAGCCGGCGGACCAGCTCTTCCTCCGGAACGTCGAGCAGCAGGATGTGGTTGAGGCGGTTGCCCTCGGCGCCCAACACCCTGTCGACGAGCTCGGCCTGCGCCGCGGTGCGGGGAAAACCGTCGAAGACCGCTCCGTTCTTGGCCTCGGGCTTGCTCACCTCTGCCTTGATGAGCTCGAGAATCAGGGTGTCGGGGACGAGCTGCCCTTGATCCATGTACTTCTTCGCTTCCTGACCGAGCGGGGTGCCGTCCTTGACCGCGGCGCGGAGAATGTCGCCGGTCGTGATCTTGGGGAGCTGCAGGCGCTCGGCGAGGATCTTCCCCTGCGTGCCCTTCCCCGAACCGGGGGCGCCGAGGATCAGGACGAACACGCCGCTACTGCGTACGGCCGCGGAACTTGACTCGGCCTTCCTTCATGAAGCCGTCGTAGTGCCGGAGGAGGAGATACTGCTGCACCTGCTGAACGGTATCCAACGCCACGCCCACCACGATCAGCAGCGCCGTGCCCCCGAAGCCGAACGGCATGTTGAGCACGTTCCCGATGATGATCGGCAGCACGGCGACGAACGTGAGAAAGATGGCGCCGGGCAGGGTGATCCGGGACAGGACCTCGTCGATATAGTCGGCGGTCGCCGCCCCGGGCTTCACGCCCGGGATAAAGCCGCCCTGCTTCTTGAGGTTCTCCGCCAGGTCCACGGGGTTGAAGATGATGGACGTGTAGAAGTAGGCGAAGAACACGATCAGCACCGCGAGCGTGATGAGATACGCGATCGAGGTGTAGTTGAAATAGGTCGAGAAGTCCTTGAGCCACTGGATGTTGCTGAACTGCGCCAGCGTGCCGGGCACGATGATCAGGGACTGCGCGAAAATGATCGGCATCACGCCCGACGAGTTGATGCGCAGCGGGATGAAAGTCTTCTGACCCTCCCGGATGCGGCCCCGGCCCATCACCTTGCGGGGGATCTGGATGGGGATGCGCCGCGCCGCCACCGTCACCGCCACCGTCGCCCCGACGACGAGCACCATCATCCCCAGGACGACGAGCAGCTTCGGGATGGTGAGGTCGCTGCCCGGGGTCGTGAGCGTCTCGAAGGTCTTCAACGTCTCCGGCCAGATCCGCTCGACGATCGAGAAGAAGATGAGCAGGCTCATCCCGTTCCCGATGCCGCGCTCGGTGATCTGCTCGCCCAGCCACATGATGAACACCCCGCCGGCGGTGAGCGTCAGCACCGTGAGGAGCTTGAAGCCGAACGGGTTCATCGTCACGGCGCCCGGGATCTGGGACTGGATGAAGAGGGAGTACCCGTACGACTGGAACAGGCAGAGCAGCACCGTGAGGTAGCGGGTCCACTGCGTAAGCTTTTTCCGCCCCTCCTCGTCCCGCTGCATCTTCTCGATGATGGGGAAGACCGGGCCCGCGAGCTGGAAGACGATGCTCGCCGAGATGTAGGGCATGATCCCCAGCGCGAACACCGCCGCCCGCGAGAGGCCGCCGCCCGCGAACAGGTCGTACAGCGAGAACAGCGTCCCCTGCGAGCGTTGGGCGTAGGCCGCGAGGGCCTGCACGTTCACGCCCGGCGTCGCGATGTGGGCCCCGATCCGATAGACGAGCAGGGCCAGGAGGGTGAAGAGGATCTTGTCCTTGAGCTCCGGAACCTTGAACAGATTGGGGATCTTCGGTGCGGTCACGCGCTCAACCCTCGATGGTGCCGCCCGCCTGCTCGATCTTGGCGCGGGCGGAGGCGGACGCCGTGACCCCGCGCACGACGAACTTGCGGCTCACCTCGCCCATGCCGAGCAGCTTGATCGGCCCGGCGGGCCGGCGGACGAGCCCCGCGCCGAACAGCGTCTCGGGCGTGACCTCGACGCCTTCGGCCAGCAGCGCGAGATGCCGGACGTTCACGACCTGCGCCGGCTCCCGGAAGGGATTGGTGAAGCCGCGCTTGGGGATGCGCCGGATCAGCGGCATCTGCCCGCCCTCGAACCCCAGGCGGGTCGAGCCGCCGGTGCGGGCCTTGTGCCCCTTCTGGCCCCGGCCGCTGGTCTTCCCGATCCCCGAGCCCGGTCCCCGTCCGACGCGGATGCGCGCGCGGTGCGAGCCGCGCGGCGGCTCGAGGGAGTGCAGGGAGATGTGGGGCGGCGGCGCGTTCGCGGCCTTCGCCTTCGGGGGGGGCCTGCGCTTCGCGGACTTCGTCTTGGTCGTCGCCATCGGTCACTTCCCGTCCTTCACGGGCGTCACCTCGACGAGGTGGCGCACCAGGTAGATCATCCCGCGCAGCGCCGGGTGATCCTTCTTCACCACGACGTCCTGATGGTGCTTGAAGCCCAGCGCTTCCAGGGTGCGCCGCAGCGGCGGCGGCTGGCCGATCGCCGAGCGGATCTGGCGCAGGCGGATCTCGCCCTTGCCGGCCGGCTGTTTGCCGGGGTCCCGCCAGCGAACCCTGATGCGGCGCTTCCGGGTCGGCGGATTCCTAGCCACGGGCCACGGCCTCCTGACGCGCCTTGTAGGGGATCGTGTCCACCTCGATCCCGCGCTCCTTGGCCACGCGCTTGGGCGTGGTCAGGTGCTTCAGTCCGTCGAGCGTCGCGCGCACCATGTTGTGCGGATTGGTGGACCCCAGGCTCTTGGTCAGAATGTCGCGCACCCCGGCGCACTCGAGCACGGCGCGCACGGGTCCGCCCGCGATCACGCCCGTCCCCGAGGCCGCCGGCTTCAAGAGCACCCGTCCCGCTCCGTGGTGGCCCACGACTTCGTGGGGGATGGTGCCGCCGGTGAGCGGGATCTCGGTGAGCCGCCGGCGCGCCGCCTCCACGGCCTTGCGGACGGCCTCGCTCACCTCGTTCGCCTTGCCGGTGGCGATGCCGACGTGCCCCTGCCCGTCGCCCACGGCGACCAGCGCGTTGAAGCTGAACCGCCGGCCGCCCTTGACGACCTTGGCGACGCGGTTGATGGCGATCACGTTCTCGAGGATGCCGTCGCCTTCGCGAGGCGAGCGATCGTCGCGACGCTCCCCGCCGCGGCCGCCACGCCCACCCCGGCCGCGGCCCCGGCCGCCACCACCGCCGCGGCGCTGGCCTCCGCCCCCGCCGCCCCCGCCGCCACCACCGCCGCCACCGCCGCCACCGCCGCCGGCGGGCTCCGCGTGCCGCTCTTCGACCGCCGGCGCAGATGGCTCGGTGGCGGGCGCCTCGCGCTCCGTATCGTTCACCATCAGAACTCCAATCCGCCCTTGCGGGCGCCGTCGGCCAGCGCCTTCACGCGGCCGTGGTACTGGTAGCCGCCGCGGTCGAAGACGACCTTGGCGATACCGCGGGCCTTCGCCTTCTGAGCGATCAGCTGGCCCAAGGCGAACCCCTTGGCCACTTTCCCCTTGCCCTCCACCTGAATGCCTTCGGAGGTGTCCCCGGCGCCGACGAGCGTGGTGCCCGTACTGTCGTCGACGACCTGCGCGTAGATGTGCTTGGACGAGCGGAACACCACGAGCCGCGGGTGCTGCGCCGTGCCGGTCACACGCTTGCGGACCCGGAGGTGGCGCCGGGCGCGGCGGTGCGCGCGGGTCTTGATCTTACGAACGGGTCGCATGGCTTACTTGGTCGCCGCCTGGGCGGTCTTGCCGGCCTTGCGCCGGACCTGCTCGCCCACGTAGCGGATCCCCTTCCCTTTATAAGGCTCGGGCGGCCGGATACTGCGGATCTCCGCCGCGACCTGGCCGACCATTTCCTTGTCCACACCCTCGATCTTCACGATGGTGTTGTTGTCCACCGACAGCTTCACTCCCTTAGGGGCCTCGTACTTCACCGGATGCGAGAAACCCACGACGAGCTGCAGACCGAACGGCCGCACCTCCGCCTTGTAGCCGACGCCCTGGATCTCCAGCTGCTTGCGGAAGCCCTCCGTCACCCCGGCAACCATATTAGCGACCAGGGTGCGCGAGAGGCCGTGCAGCGCCTTGTGGAAGCTCTCGTCGGAAGGGCGCCGCACGACCACGGTGTTTTCCTCCACCACGAGGGTCATCTCAGGATGGAACGTGCGCGTGATCTCGCCCTTGGGGCCGGTGATGACGAGCGTCCGCCCGGTCACCTGCGCGGTGACCCCTTTGGGGAGCGGAACGGGCTTCTTGCCGATACGCGACATCGTGCCTCCTACCAGACCACGGCGAGCAGCTCGCCGCCGAGACGAGCGGACCGGGCCTCACGGTCGGTCATGAGGCCGCGCGGCGTGCTGAGGATCGCCATCCCCAGGCCGTTCTTGACCCGCGGGATCTCGCGCACCTTCACGTAGCGGCGCAGGCCCGGGGCCGACACCCGCTGCAGCTCACGGATGACCGACTGGTCGTTGTGGTACTTGAGGTAGAGTCGCAGCAGTCCGTGACGCCCGTCGTCCAAGACCTTGAAGTCCTGGATGTAGTGGTTGTCGTGGAGCAGCCGGGCGATCTCGACCTTCAGCTTCGACACCGGCATGTCCACGCGGCGGTGCCCCGCCTGGCAGGCGTTGCGCACGCGCGTGAGCATATCGGCGACGGGATCTGTCAGGTTCATTCTCGGTGTCCGTCCTTTACCAGCTGGCCTTGCGCACGCCGGGGATCTCGCCGCGGAGGGCCAGCTCCCGGAAGCAGATGCGACACAGCTTGAACTTGCGCAGCGTGCCGCGACTGCGCCCGCAGCGCTGGCAGCGGTAGTAGCCGCGCACCTTGAACTTCGGCGTCCGCTTGACCTTCTCGACCCAGCACTTCTTCGCCATGCGATCTCCTCAGGCCGCCGTGGCCGGGGGGGGGACGTCGACCCGGAACGGCATGCCCATTTCCTTGAGTAGCGCCATCGCGGTGTCGTCGCGGCGGGCGCTGGTCACGAAGGTGATGTCCATCCCGTGGATGCGCTCGACTTTGTCGTAGTCGATCTCCGGGAAGATCATCTGCTCCTTGAGGCCGATGGTGTAGTTGCCCCGGCCGTCGAAGCTCTTGGTCGGCAGCCCGCGGAAGTCGCGCATCCGCGGCACGGCCACGCTGATGAAGCGGTCCAGAAACTCGTACATGCGCGCGCCGCGCAGCGTCACGCTGCACCCGATCGTGGCGCCCTGCCGCAGGTTGAAGTTCGCGATCGACTTCTTGGCCCGCGTCACCACGGGCTGCTGGCCGGTGATGGCGGCGAGCTCGGTCACCGCGGCCTCCAGCCCCTTGGGGTTCTTGATTGCGTCCCCCATCCCCACGTTGAGCACGATCTTCACCAGCTTGGGGATCTGGTGCGTGTTGCCGAAGCCGAACTGCTGCTGCAGCCGCGGCCGCACGCGCTGCTCGTAATGGTCGAGCAGCCGGGCCCGCGGCGCGGGCTCGGCCGGCGCCGCCGGGGCCGCGGCCGGCTCGGGCGCGCCCTTGGGCGGCTTCGCCGCCTTCTTGTCCTTCTTCTCGGGCTTTTCCTTGGTCTCCGCCATCGTCACTTCACCCGCGGAATCGGCTGGCCGGACTTGACCGCGATCCGCTCGATAGTGCCGTCCTTGTCGCGCCGCCGCCGCACTCGGGTGGGCTCGCTCGACTTGGGGTCGAGGAGCATCACTTTGGCGGCGGCGATCGGCGCGGTGATCTCCACGATTCCGCTCTCGTCCCCTGCCTGCGCGGCGCGCTTGTGCTTCTTCACGACGTTTACGCCTTCGACCACCACGCGGAACTTCTTGGGGAAGACGCGCAGAATCTTCCCTTCCTTGCCGCGGTCGTCGCCGCTGATGACGCGCACACGGTCGCCCTTGGCGAGGTGCAGCTTGTGCCGCGCGGGCTCGGTGCCGCGCACGCGCCGGCTCTTCTTGTAGACGAGCGGCTTCATGTCAGATGACCTCCGGCGCCAACGACACGATCTTCATGAACCGTTTCTCCCGCAGCTCGCGGCCCACCGGCCCGAAGATGCGCGTCGCCCGCGGCTCCCCCTGGTCGGTGATGAGCACGGCGGCGTTCTCGTCGAAGCGGATGTAGGAGCCATCCTTGCGCTTGGTCTCCTTGGCCGTCCGCACGATGACCGCCCGCGCCACCTCGCCCTTCTTGATCTGGCCGGTGGGGATGGCAGACTTGATCGTGACCACGACGATGTCCCCGAGGCCGCCGTAGCGGCGCTTGGACCCGCCGAGCACGCGGATCACGAGGGCGGTGCGCGCCCCCGAGTTGTCCGCGATCCTGACGATCGATTCCTGCTGGATCACGCTCGCCTCCCCTACCGCGCCCGCTCGACGATCTCAACCACCCGCCACCGCTTGGTCTTCGACAAGGGGCGCGTCTCGGCGATGCGCACCGTGTCGCCGGCCTTGGCGCCCAGCTCGTCGTGCGCCGCCACCTGCTTGGTGCGGAGCACCCGCTTCCCGTACAGGGGGTGCGCGAAGCGCCGGACCATCGCGACCGTCACGGTCTTCTGCATCTTGTCCTTCACCACCACGCCGGTGCGGACCTTGCGCCTGCCCCTCATGCGGTCTTCCTCTCGCGCAGAATGGTGCGGATCCGCGCGAGGTCGCGGCGGATCGTGCGGAAACGCAGCGGGTTCTCCACCGCCTCGGTCGCCGAGCGGAACCGCAGCCGGAACCGCTCGTCGGTGAGCTCCGCCAGCTTGCGCTCCAAGTCCTCGACGGAGAGCTGGCGCAGGTCGTCAGGCCGCTGCCTCGCCATGCTAGCGCTCCTCCCGCCGGACGAATTTCGACTTGACCGGGAGCTTGGCCGCCGCCAGGGCCAGCGCTTTGCGGGCCAAGCGCTCCTCGATCCCCTCCAGCTCGAACATCACGCGGCCGGGCTTCACCACCGCCACCCAGCCCTCGGGGTTCCCTTTCCCCTTGCCCATCCGTGTCTCCGCCGGCTTCTTCGTGATCGGCTTGTCCGGGAACAGCCGGATCCACACCTTGCCGCCGCGCTTCATCTCGCGCGTCAGCGCGACGCGCGCGGCCTCGATCTGCCGGTTCGTGATCCACCCCGGCTCGAGCGTCATCAGCCCGTAGTGCCCGAATGCCACGGTGTTGCCGCGCGTGGCCATCCCCGAGGTGCGGCCCTTGAACCGCTTGCGGAACTTGACGCGCTTGGGGGCCAGCATCGCGTCAGGCTCCCGTCGAGTAGGTGCGCCCCGCCAGCTCCTCGGTCATCTCGCGCGTGAAGATCCATACCTTCACGCCGATGGTGCCGTAGGTCGTCTTGGCGGTGGACGTCGCGTAATCGATGTCGGCCCGCAGCGTGTGCAGCGGCACACGGCCCTCGTGGTACCCTTCCGTGCGCGCGATCTCGGCGCCGCCCAGGCGCCCGGCGCACTTGATCTTGATCCCCTGCGCCCCCATGCGCATCGCGCTCTGCACCGCCCGCTTCATGGCGCGGCGGAACGAAATGCGCTGGTTGAGCTGGTGCACCACGCTGTCGCCGACCAGCTGCGCGTTGAGCTCGGGGCGCTTGATCTCCTCGACGTTGATCCCGACCTCCTTGCCCGTCAGCTGCGCCAGCTCGTCGCGCAGCTTGTCAACCTCCGCCCCGCGCTTGCCGATCACGACACCCGGCCGCCCCGTGTGCACCGTCACCGTCACCTTCCCGGGCTTGCGCTCGATGTGCACCTCGGCGATCGCCGCGTGCGAGAGCCGCGCCTTCAGATACTTGCGGATCAGGTCGTCTTCCTTCAGGAGCTCGGGGAAGTCGCGCCGGGCGAAGTACCGCGAACGCCACGGTTTGATGATCCCCAGCCGGAACCCGTACGGATGCGTTTTCTGGCCCACGTTACCTGCCCTCGCTCTTCTTGCGCGTGGTGCGCCGCTTGGCCTTGCCGGCCGCGGCCTTGGTCTTCTTCGGCGTCTTGGCCTTCGCCTTGGGCGCTGCCGCTTCGGCCTTGGCCGCCGGGGCGCGGGCGGCCGGCGGCTCCGCCGCGGCCGTCGCCCCCGCCACGCGAATCTCCACGTGGCTGGTGCGCTTCTTGATCGGCGTCCCCCGTCCCATCGCGGCCATCGTGAACCGCTTCAGGGTCGGGCCTTCGTTGATGACCGCGTAGTCGACCCGCAGCTGGTCCTCATCGAGGCGCTCGTTCTGCCGGTCGGCCGCCTGCTTGGCGTTCGCCACGGCCGACGTGAGCACTTTCCGGATCTGCACGGCGGCGTGCTTCTTGGAGAAGCGCAGGATGGCGTAGGCCTCCGGGACCGACCGGCCCCGAATGAGGTCCACGACGAGGCGCATCTTCCGCGCCGATTGCCGCACGTGCCGCTGCACCGCGCGTGCTTCCATGGCTTACTCCGTGACCTCCGGCGTTCCGGTTTCGCCTTCCTTCTCCGCCGAGCCGCGCGCGTGGTGGCCGCGGAACAAGCGCGTATGCGCGAACTCGCCGAGCTTGTGCCCCACCATGTTCTCCGTCACGTAGACCGGAATGAACTTGTTGCCGTTGTGCACGGCGAGCGTGTGCCCGATGAAGTCGGGCGTAATGGTGCTGCGCCGCGACCAGGTCTTGAAGACCTTCTTCTCATTCTTGTCGTTCAGGGCCGTGAGCTTCTTGAGCAGCGACGGCTCCACATACGGGCCCTTCTTTACCGAACGTGCCATTACTGGGTCGCCTTCCCGCGCTTGCGGCCGCGGACGATGAGCTTCGTGGACGCCTTCTTCTTATGACGGGTCTTGCGGCCCTCGGGCTTGCCCCACGGGTTGGTGGGGGGCCGGCCGCCCGAGCTCTTACCCTCGCCGCCGCCCAGCGGATGGTCCACCGGGTTCATGGCCACGCCCCGCACCCGCGGCATGCGACCGAGCCAGCGGCTCTTCCCCGCCTTGCCGACCGACAGCAGCTCGTGCTCGGCGTTGCCGACCTCGCCGATGGTCGCGAGGCACTCGCCGCGGACCATGCGCATTTCCGTCGAGCGCAGCCGCAGGGTGACGAAGTTGCCCTCCTTCGCGACGACCTGGGCGCTCGTCCCCGCGGCGCGGCACAGCTGCCCGCCGCGCGCGATCTTGAGCTCCACGTTGTGCACCGCGGTGCCCAGCGGAATCTCATGCAGCGGCACCGCGTTCCCGGTGCGGATGTCGGCGCCGGGGCCCGACACCACCGTGTCGCCGACGTTGAGGCCCTTGGGGTGCAGGATGTAGCGCTTCTCGCCGTCGGCGTAGGTGACGAGCGCGATGCGACACGTGCGGTTCGGATCGTATTCGATCGCCGTCACCTTGGCCGGCACGCCGAACTTTTCGCGGCGGAAGTCGATGCGGCGATACTGGCGCTTGTGGCCGCCGCCCCGCCAGCGCGTGGTGATGTGCCCTTTGTTGTTGCGGCCGCCCGTTTTCGTCAGCGGCTCGACGAGCGAGCGCTCGGGCTCGGTCTTCGTCACCTCGGCGAAGTCCGAGACCGACCGGAAGCGCGTCGCGCTCGTCACCGGCTTGAACTGTCGGATGCCCATGTCAGCCCTCGAAGACCTGGATCGCGTCGCCTTCCTTCAGCGAGACGATCGCCTTCTTCCACGGGCCGCGGGTTCCCGCGTAGCGCCCGTAGGTGCGCCGCTTGGCGCGCATCACCAGCGTGCGCACGTCGGTCACCGTCACCTTGAACAGCGTTTCGATCGCCGCCTTGATCTGCGGCTTCGTCGCCTCCGGATGGCACTTGAAGGTGTACGTCTTGTTGGCCTGGAAGGCCGCCGAGGACTTCTCGGTGACCAGCGGCCGCACGATCACCTGATGCAGCTCAGGCATCGGACGCCTCCTCCCCGGGCGTGGCCGCCGCGGGCGCCCCCGGGCCCTCGAGCGCCGGCTGCTCGACCACCACAACGTCCGCCCACAGCACGTCGTAGGCGGTCGCGTCCGCGAACCGCTCCACGCGCACGCGCGGAAGGTTGCGGCCCGAGAGGTACACGTTGTGCGCGTGCGCCCCGCCCGCCGTCAGCACCAGGACCTTGCGTCCGGCCGCGCCCAGCTTCTCGAGCAGCTCGGCGAGCGGCTTGGTCTTGGGGCTCGCGTACGCAAGCTCATCGACGACCAGGAGGGCGCCTTCCCCCGCCCGGGCGTTGAACGCCGACTTGCGGGCCAGCTGGCGCACCTTCTTGGGGATCGCCAGCCGGTAGTCCCGGGGGTGGGGCCCGAAGACCACGCCGCCGTGCCGCCACTGCGGCGAGCGGATCGAGCCCTGCCGCGCCCGGCCGGTGCCCTTCTGCCGCCACGGCTTCTGGTTGCCGCCCGACACCTCGCTGCGCGTCTTGGTGTTGTGCGTCCCCTGGCGCTGGTTCGCCAGGTACGTCACCACGGCGCGATGCAGCGCGTTCTGGTTGACCGTGCCGTCGAACAGCGTCGGCGGCAGCGCCACGGTTTTCTTCTTGGCGCCGGCCGCGGAAAAATGGGGGGCTTCAATCATGGCGGCTCCGGCCCCCCTGCTTGCGGACGGTGAGCAGGCCGTTGGTGGGCCCCGGCACCGCACCGCGCACGAACAGCAGATTCCGCTCCGCGTCCACCTTCACGACCTTGAGCCCCAGCTCGGTGAAGCGCCGGGCGCCCATGTGACCCGGCATCCGCTTCCCCTTGATGATGCGCGACGGATCGGTGCCCGGCGCGATCGAGCCGGGCTTGCGGTGCCGCGTGTTCCCATGGGTCTCGGGGCCGCCGCCGAAGTGATGCCGGTGCACGACGCCCTGGAAGCCTCGGCCCTTGGTCACGCCGGTGACTTTCACCACCTCGCCCGCCTGGAAAATCGTCACCGTGACGGCCTCGCCCGCCTTGGGCGCGGCGTCGCCGACGATCGAGAAGCTCTTGAGGACGCGCGGCGCCGCCTCGAGCCCCGCTTTCTTCGCATGGCCGAGCCGGGCCTTGGGGGTGCGTTTCGCCTTGAGCTGCTCGAACCCCAGCTGGACCCGATCGCCGGTCACCTGCACGATCGGGCAAGGTCCCGCTTCGATCACCGTGACCGGCACGTTCGTCCCCTCCTCGTCGAAGAGGCGGGTCATGCCGAGTTTTCTGCCGATCAGTCCGTTCATGGGCCTATTGAACCTTGATCTCCACGTCCACGCCGGCGGGCAGATCGAGCTTCGTCAACGCGTCCACCGTCTGCGGGCGCGAGTCGAGAATGTCGATCAGCCGCTTGTGCGTCTTCAGCTCGAACTGCTCCCGGCTCTTCTTGTCGATGTGCGGGCTGCGCAGCACCGTCCACAGCGACCGCTTGGTGGGGAGCGGGATCGGCCCCGACACCTGCGCACCCGTCTTTTCGGCGGTGCGGACGATATCGGCCGCGGCCTGGTCGATGAGCGCGTGGTCGAACGCTTTCAAGCGAATCCGAATTCTGCCCGCCATAGTGACCCCGTTCTCGGTTATCGGTTGTCGGTTTTCGGTATGTCTACCGATGACCGAGGACCGTCAACCGGCTACTTCTTGATTTTCGTGACCACGCCGGCGCCGACGGTGCGGCCGCCTTCGCGGATCGCAAACCGCAGCCCCTCTTCCATCGCAATCGGCGTGATCAGCTCGATCGTCATCTTCGTGTTGTCCCCCGGCATCACCATCTCCA
>Ga0209376_1002175_pt1 | contig 18882 bp, 19 predicted proteins | sample GraSoiAngelo_134_FD_185891 | JGI IMG/M metagenome (GOLD analysis project Ga0209376, IMG submission 185891) | Grasslands soil microbial communities from the Angelo Coastal Reserve, California, USA - 14_0929_05_30cm (SPAdes) (version 2) | ecosystem: Environmental > Terrestrial > Soil > Grasslands ... | reverse complement strand
CGGCCACGTCGCCGTTCCGGGCGGGAGCGCCTACTCGATGAGCAAGTTCGCCATCCGTGCCCTCGCCGAGTCGCTCGGCCACGAGCTCCACCCGCACGGCGTCGCGGTCACGCTCGTCAGCCCGGGCTTCGTCGAGAGCGAGATCCGCCAGGTGGACAACCGCGGCGTCTGGCACCCCGAGCCGCGCGAGCCGCTGCCCAGGGCGCTCGTCATGCCGACGGCGACGGCAGCACGGCAGGTCGTCCGCGCCGTCGCCCGGCGCCGCCGCGAGGCGGTCGTCACCGGCCACGGCAAGGTCGCCGTCTTCCTCCAGCGCCACGCGCCGTGGCTCGTCGCCTGGGCGATCCGGCGCTTCGGGATCCGAAGCCACGGGGCGCCGCGCCCGACGGCGCGGGCGAAATGACGAGTCGAGCGCGGGGGTAGGCGTCGTGCACCGGAGCGAGGGGCGAATCCTCGTCACGCACGTCGGGAGCTTCCCGCGGCCGCCGCGGCTCCGCGAGCTCCTCATACGGCAGGAGCGCGGCGAGCCCGTCGACGAGACCGAGCTCGCGCGCGAGACCGCCGCCGCCGTCGACGCGGTCGTCGGCAAGCAGCTCGACGCGGGCATCGACATCGGCAACGACGGCGAGCAGCCCCGCGTCGGGTTCTCCACGTATGTGGCGCGGCGCATGCGCGGCTTCGGAGGCGAGAGTCGCCGGCCCGCGGCCCGCGACCTCATCGACTTCCCCGACTACGCCGCGCTTCTGGAGGTTCGCCGACGCTCGGCGGCGAAGATCGCGAACGCGCCGCAGGCCCTGGCCGAGGTCGCGTATGTCGACCTCGGCGAGGCCGCGCGGGAGTGCGACCTGTTCGAGAGAGCCACGACGGCGCGGTCCCAGAAGTTCATCGAGCGCTTCATGACCGCGGCCTCCCCGGGCATCATCGCCACGACCCTCCTGAACGCCCACTACGATTCCCACGAGCGGTACGTGTTCGCCCTCGCACGGGAGATGCAGAAGGAGTACGAGCTGATCCACTCGCGCGGGCTCCTGCTCCAGCTCGACTGCCCCGACCTCGCGATGGAGCGTACGCGCCTGTTCCAGCACGAGCCCCTCGACGGCTTTCTCCAGATCGTCGAGACGCACGTCGAGGCCATCAACCGGGCCACGGCGAAGATCCCCGCGGACCGGATCCGGTTGCACGTCTGCTGGGGCAACTACGACGGCCCGCACACCTCGGACGTCCCGCTGGAGGCGATCCTCCCTCTGCTCTACCGCGCGCGGGTCGGAGCGCTCTCGCTCGAGCTGGCGAACCCCCGGCACGCGCACGAGCACAAGGTGCTCCGGCGGTACCCCGTGCCCGACGCGTTGTTGTTCCTGCCGGGGGTCATCGACTCCACCACGAACTTCGTCGAGCATCCCGAGGTCGTGGCCGACCGGATCTGCCAGGCCGCGGACGCGGTGGGTGACCCGAGCCGTGTGATCGCGTCAGTGGATTGCGGATTCGGGACCTTCGCCGGCTCGGAGCTCGTGGCCGAGAGCGTGGTGTGGGCGAAGCTCCGCGCGCTCAAGGAGGGCGCCGCCCTCGCGAGCACCCGCCTGTGGGGCCGCGGTCGCCCTTGATCGGGTGAGTCCCAGCATGAAGGTGACGATCCTCTTAGCCGATGCCGTTCAGGCCGTCAACGGCAAGCTCTACATCCTGGGAGGCGGCTGGTCGGTGACCGGACCCGACCCGAGCCCTTCGGCGATCGCGCTGAAGATCGACGTGCCGTGGGATGAAGCCAACAAACGGCACAAGTTCCAGCTGGCCTTGCTCGATGCTGACGGCCAGCCGGTCATCGTGCCCACGCCGACTGGAGAACGGCCCTTCGAGCTGACCGGAGAGTTCGAAACCGGTCGGCCGGCCGGGCTGAAGGCAGGAACACCGCTCGACGTCGTGTTGGGCATCAACGTCGGGCCCCTCCCCTTGAAGCCCGACAGCCGCTACGTCTGGCGCTGTTCGATCGACGATCGCACCATCGAGGACTGGCAGGTGGGCTTCACCACGCGCCCTCGCCAGCGGTAGGATCCCGCGGGACCCCTCACGCACCGCGAGCCCTTCATCTCAATCATCATCGCAGATCGGGATGCCTGTGACCGTGAAGCGCTGAGTGAAGTCCTTGGTTGTCCCGGCGTCGGTGGCGAGCGCTAGGTCGATGCCGGTGTAGGCATAGCCGTAGGGGGAGTAGGTGCACACAATGCTGGTCGGATCATACGAGATGGTCACGGTGCACGTCGTGCCAGTCGGAACAGCGCTTCCGCAGGTGGTGTCCGCGACGGTGACATCCCCCGGGGTCGGCGTGAGCGTGCCGAAGGTTTGGGAGCCGACCGTGGCCCCGGCGAAACTCAGATCAAAGTCACCGTCGCTGATCAGCGTCGCCGTGATCGGGTACGCTGCGTCGGGGATGACGGCGTAGCTACCGTTCGGCGTCTGCCATGTGTAGTGCGAGGAGGGCGTGTCGACGAAGCCGAAGTTCCTGGTGTCCACTCCGGTGGTGCTGGCGCCACTGGTCGCGTAGACGATCTCGGTCCCGCTCTGGTAGAGCGGTGCCGGGGCGGTCGGGGCCCCCGGCGTCATGCTCAGGAGATTGCCGTACTGGTCCCAAGTGCAGGTGTTGTCGTGATGGACGGTCACGGTGCGACAACCTCGCCCGGAGCAGGGAGAGGTCGTGTTATAGCTGCAATTCCCGACGACGGTACTTCCGTCAAACTCGTAGCCCGCGACGACCAGCCCGCGACTTCTAAACTCACCTGGCGGGGTTGGCGAAGTGCGCGAGATCCCAGCGTGTGCTTCCCAACCCCGCGTCCTTCTTCACGCCTAGCTCGTCTCGTTCAAGGACACCGTTCTCACGCTAGGACGAATGTGCGTGCCGATCCCCACCGCGTTCAGCACATGAATCAGCACAAGGGCCCTCGTGGTATCGTGACCACGGCCATGGGCAACCATTCAGCGATCGAGTGGACGGACGCGACCTGGAATCCTGTCACCGGCTGCACCAAGATCTCCCCGGGGTGCAAGCACTGCTACGCCGAGCGCCTCGCGGAGCGCCTCCAGGCCATGGGGAATCCGCGATATCGGAATGCGTTCGCGCTCACCCTCCATCCTGATCAACTCGACCTGCCGCTCCGTTGGCGTCAGCCGAAGCAGATCTTCGTGAACAGCATGTCCGACCTGTTCCACGAGGCGGTCCCCGAGGACTACATCCGACGCGTATTCGAGGTCATGGTCAAGGCCGAGTGGCATATCTTCCAAGTCCTCACGAAGCGAGCCCGTCGATTGGCGGAGGTCGCACCTCGGCTACCGTGGCCTCCGAACGTCTGGCAGGGAGTCTCGGTAGAGAACGCGTCCTACACCTGGCGCGTCGCCCAGCTTGTGAAGATGCCAGCTGCGGTCAGATTCCTGTCTGTCGAGCCCCTGCTCGGCGCCATCTCCCAGCTTCCGCTGGACGGCATCGACTGGGTCATCGTCGGCGGTGAGAGCGGACCCGGCCACCGTCCCATCCAGCCTGAGTGGGTCCGCGACATCCGCGCTCAGTGCGCCGCGGCCAGGATCCCCTTCTTCTTCAAGCAGTGGGGCGGGCGGACACCGAAGGCCGGAGGCCGGATGCTGGACGGCCAGGAGTGGAACGAGATGCCCCGGCCTTCGCGCCCCCCGGCACGCGCGGGAACGTGATAGTAACCCCGTCCGCGAGCGTGCCCTTGCGCCGCTGGTCCCTCGGTGGGTTCGCAAGCACTCGCCCGCGAGCTTCCAGCCGCATCAGCGCGTCCTTTCAGTTGCGCATCACGTAGAGCTGACCTGGGCTGTGCCGCTCGAAGACCTCGCGCCGAGGGTAGCCCCGGCGCCCGTGACGAGCGCACGATGGAATCAGTCAGGCTCTAAAGCTACATCTCGCCCGGATTGCACACGCCCGTCGGGATACCGGGGCCCTGCTGGAAGTTGCAAATGTTGTTAGGGTTCCAGACGTTTACGACGGTAGTGTTGTTGTCCTCCAGGTCCGCCGGGACGACCGGGCCGTTGCCCGTCGCGTGGTTTCGCTCGAACAGGTTGCCGGCTGGACCGGGCGCGGGGATGGTGATCCCCCCGCCGGTGTTGTTGTCGACCACATTGCGTAGGACCTCGTTGGCGGTGGTGGTGCTGCCGGTGAGGACGATCCCCGGAGCCGGGAAACTGACCGCACGGCCATTGCCGAAAACGGTGTTGCGGAGGACGAGCCAGCCGCTCGATGAAGAGAGGCTGAGGCCGGCGGCGGTGCAGACGATCTCGGTCTCCGGGAGGGGACAGTTGACCGCCGCATTGTTCTGAATGATGTTTCGCCCGATCAGGTTTTCTTTGTTGCCGCCTCCCGTACTGTTGGACACATCAACGCCAATCCCATAGCACTCTACCAGGTTCTCGATCACCCTCGCCCCAATGACCCCTTGCAGCCGGATGCCCCTGTCGGTCCCGGTGATAGCAACGCAAGGAGTCGTCGAGGGTGAGCCGGCGGGGACATTATTGCGCACCCGGACTTCCCGGATCTCCACGTTACTGCCATTGTTGACGGAAATGCCAACGCCTCCGCTGGTTAGCACAAATCCGTCGTCTCCAATGACGCTAACGTTGTTGCGGCTACTGGCGGCGATGGCGGTGGCGCCGAGAACATTCCGCATGTCGATGGCGAAGCCCCGCAGGCGCAGGCGGATGGTATCGGCCCCGAACGCCACGCAGGGGTTATCCGCGGGCCCGGCTACGAGGTTCGCGCCCAGTTCGGTGTCCACGGTGATCGGGTTGCCCGGGCCGGGGCAGGCCGTGACGACCTGGGCCGCGGCCGCCGCGGGCAGCGGGCCCAGCGGGCCGCCGGGGAGGAGGATCACTGCCGTTCCGACCAGCACTGCGAAGACCTGCGCCGCACCTCTCACGGTTGTTGCTGTCCGCATTTTCTACCCTCCTTGGCGCCGAGCCGCAGCGACCGGCCCAGGGATCCGCTCTTGCTCACCCGCCTTTTCTCGATGCTTCCGGTAGGCTAAATGGGTCCCACCTTTCCCCCAGGCATCGCGACGGTTCGGCACTCTTGCCCTGGAGGGCACACGATTACGGCGTCTGGTCTTCCCCGGCACGGACCGGGTTGCTGTGACCCGCCACAGACGAAGATCACCTCGGCACCCCCTTGCGCCTTCTTCTTTTTCTTGCGGGCAGCTCCTATGACGTCCCCGTCATTCAGGGGCTGAACCGTACCGTCATCCAACGTGAGGTTGCCGTAAGCATCGGTTCGGCCGTCCACGAGCATCCATATCTCGCCCACCGCGGCCATAAGGATTCGGCGGAGGGACTGGGATATCAGATCACCGTCGGTCGCGGTGGCCAGGAACGTCTCGATCAACGCGAGGTCTCCGTCGGTCGTTTCATCGGCCATCACGGTGATCGAGTACATTTCCGCTTGGGCGAGCGTGAACGTCGCTGGTGCCAGCAGAACGACGAGCGCGACCACGGCTAGGAGAACAACGAACTGTCTCATCGGGATCCCTCCTTATCGGTTGAACCGCTTCGCCCGAACGGTGACGACCGATAATCCCCGTTCGGTGCTCCGCCCTAACGAGCGCAGGCGATATACAGGTCGCAGCAGCCGAGGAACTATAAATGCCCTCTCCGGCCTCCGGCCCGGGACGGTCGATCAGGATCTTGCTAGACGCGGTTTACGGGATCTCCACGATGCGGGAAACCGGGCAAATACCTGAGCGCGCCTTCGGAAGATCCCTGACAATGCGAGGATGATCGATCGTGTAGAAAGCGCCATGACCGATCACCATGCTCGCCACGCTGGGCTTCCTTCGCCTTGTTGCTTGGCCTCGTCGCCGCGCTCACCGTGCCGAAGACCGAGGAGGGCCCCGCGATGAAGGTGGTGTTGCTTGCACTTCTTTTCGCGGGTCTCGGCGGCTGCGCGATCGCCAGCCCGCCATTGAAGACCGCACGCCTCGTCTCAAGCTCTCCACCGATCCTGATTCACACGGGCATGGCGATGACTCCGGTAGTCGAACCCGCCTGAGCCTTGACTTTCGGCTTCGCGTTCTGCCAGATCGAGCTTCGCCCAAACACTTTCCCGCCATCGCTGCTGGATAGCGAGCGCGTGCTCGGCCTGAACGTTACGAACACGGGCGATCGCGCCATCCTCGTGGACTGGAATACAAGCGCGCTCACATTCGAGGGCCGAACGGGGCCCGTCCTCCATCGCAATGTGCCCTTCGTGCAACGCTCGCTGCCAAGGTCGGCCAGCGCAGTTCCGCCGCCCACGACGCTGAGCGACTTCGTTTATCCTAGCGACCTTATCGCCTTCTTGGGAGAGAAGTGGCGCGGTCCGAAGGTCTTCGAGACAATGCCACCGCGTCGCCGTTTCAGCCTCTTCATATCGATGCGGCGCGGTGGCGATGTCATTGAGCGCGAGTTCCTCTTCGAAATGCAAGCCGAGACCGAGCAGACGGGTCGATAAGCGGCTGCGCTCTGACGCCTTCTACCTGGAGCACCGACGTGGCGGCGAGCTGGACGGCGAGGTCGAGCAGGATTGCGGCTGGATGACGTGCTCGTGCAGTCTTGGAAGCGTCACATTCACATTCGATATAATCGGGGCGTGATACGGCGAGTCTTGCTCGTCGGTATCGACTCCGTAATGCTGCCGCTGTGCCGTGAGCCCTTCAAGCACCTGCACGGTGGTACTTGCCAGATCGAGACGCTTGACTATTGCGACGATGCTCTAATGGCGCTGCGGCGGCAGCCGTTTGATCTGGTGCTGGTGCTCAGTCTCAACGCCCCTTGGAGGGCGTGGCCGAGCTTGAGCAACCCGACGCGGTTTATGGGCGCCAAGTCCGCCATCATTTTCCTCCAGCAGGTGCGCGCCCTGCACATTCGGGTCCCGGTGCTCGTGGTCTCGCAATTCCCCTTTACGAAGGAAGAGGCTCTCGCCAATGGCGCATTCGCGTTTGTGGACCCGTTCGATGTGCAGGAGCTTGACCGTCTCGTGGCGCTCGCCCTTACGGCCGATCGGCAGGGTCCGCCCGGCAATTGACAAGAGAATCGAGCACGATCGTCGGTCGGTGCCGTATCAGGCCGAGGTCCTGACAAGCTAGACCTCTCCGAGGGAGGGCACGCGATGAGGGCCCCCCTCCAGCCGCATAGGCGAGTTCCTCCCGTGCAGACCTTGGGGAGGGGTCGCTGATGGTCGCCGCGCCTCGACGCTACCGCCTCAAGCTCGCCACCTGGACTGTCGTCCGCGAGCCAGGCCAGCCGAGTCCGCGCACCCTGTCCTCGCCGCTGGCCGTCGTCGAACTCGCCAAGGACTTGGTGCTGGCCGCAGACGACGACAAGGAGCGCTTCTGGGTCGTCCTGCTGAACGCCCAGAACCACTACCTCCTCCACACTGAGGTCTCAGTCGGGACCCAGAGCGCCAGCCTCGTACACCCGCGCGAGGTCCTGGGACCCGCGCTGCGGGAGGGTGCCGCATCGATCATCCTGCTGCACAACCACCCATCCGGCGATCCCACTCCGAGTCGGGAGGACATCCGGCGCACGCGCCAGCTTGCCGACTGCGCGCGGCTGTTCGACATCGCGCTCCACGACCACATCATCATCGGCAACGGTTCCCTGAACTGGACCTCGCTCGCCGAGCGGGGGCTGCTCTGATGCGTGGGACCATATGGATGGCCTTCGACCGCGATTGCTATTTGGATCTCCGCAGGTCCGACTGGTGTCAGGCCGAACGCCTGGGCCACGTTCGGGCCATGCACTCGCCCGATGGTCTCGTCGTCTGCGTCCACATTGATCACGGGCAGCACATCATCCAGACGGTGGCCCTGCAGCAGCGTTCGGCAACCAGCCCCACCAGGAGGTGACCATGGGAGACGAGATGAACCTCATCGCCAAGGTGCCGTTCTTCATCGGACACCAGACCTTCGCCATGACCCTCCGGTACGCCCACCTGAGCCCCGATAGGCTCCGGGACGCCGTTGCCGCCTTGGATGTGCCCGCCGAGGTGGCTGCCTTCAGCACAAAATCAGCACATGGCGCGGTAGAATCGACCGAGCGTCCTGTAAGTGGCCGTGCGCCTGTAGCTCAGTTGGATAGAGCATCGGACTTCTAATCCGAGGGTCGCAGGTTCGACTCCTGCCAGGCGCACCAAATCCTCTTTATAGTTATGCGCCGGAGAAGAGGCGACACTTCTGAGCGTCCTCCTGGCGTCGCTTCCGGTACGATCGAGGCGTCAGAATGAGGACGGATCGACAGGTCGTGGCGGCGACGTGGCTCGGCATGCTGGTGCCGACGCCCGCCGTGCTCGCCCGCACGCTCCTCACCTGCTACGCTCTTAGTGCCGCGCTGCATCTCGCGACGATCAGCCTCTCGACGCTGCTGCCCCTCCACGTGGTTGAGCTCGGTGGGACAAAGACGCAGGTCGGCCTCCTCTTTTCCGTGATGACCGTGGTCTCGATGGTCGTGCGACCCAGCGTCGGGGGCTGGATCGATAGGTATGGAGCCCGCCCCGTGATCCTGCCGGGTGCGGCAGTGTTGGTCGGAACGTCGCTCGCGTTCCACGCGGTCGGGACGCCGACCGCGTTGATCGGGCTCATGGCGGGACTCGGGCTCAGCAGTGGCCTGATCTCGACGCCGGCCTCCGTGCTGACGGCGCAGGCCGCGCCTCCCGAACACCGGGGCGAGGCGCTGAGCACGTACTATCTCGCCTCATCGGTCGCAGTCGCGGCGGCACCACCTGCCGCGTTTGCGCTCCTCCAAGGAGGCGGAATGCCATTGGTCTTCTCCATCGTTACCGTGCTTGCCGTAGTGATCGGTCTGCTGGCCGTGTCCCTGCCGCCAGATGTCCGCCGGACTGCATCGGGGCCGACCCGTCGGCTCCGCCTCTGGAGTCGGCACGCCCTACCGGCCTCCGGCGTCCTGATCCTGACCACGATGGGGCAGAGCGCGGTCTACGCTTTTGTGCCCCTCGCCGTCATCGCGAGCGGAAAAAGCGCGCTCCTCATGTGGTTCTTCGGCCTCTACTCGAGCTGGCTCATCGTGTGTCGGGCATTCTTGCGCGCGCTCTCGGATCGTGTCGGTCGCGCCCACGTGCTCGAGCCCGCCATCGCGGCGTTCGCGCTCGGCCTCTTTCTCCTCGCGCTGCCACCGACTCGGATGTCGCTCCTCACGAGCGCGGTGCTCTTGGCGAGCGGCGCATCCGTCATGTATCCGACCCTGCTGGCTCTCGTCGTGGACCGGACACCCGAGCCCGAACGGGGCCTCGCCATGGGGACCGTGTCGGCGGCATGGGATTTCGGGATCGTGGTCGGTGCGGCCCTTCTCGGTTTCATCATCGATCTCTCGTCCTACCGAGTAGGCTTCGTCGCGGCCGGAATAGCGGCAATCATGGGCCTGACGACGTTTCTCGCCATGGAGCTCCCGGGACGTGAAGGCGAGTAAGAAGGGAAGTCCCGCGATCGTGCCGTTCGAGGCATCGCACGCGTCGGCGGTGCTCGACGTCATCGGCGACGTGTTCCGCGAATACGCGATGACCTTCGAGCCGTCGGGATTCGACGCCGACCTCACCGATATCCGGCGCTACTACCTGGAGCGCGGAGGCCGGTTCTGGGTTCTCGTGGACGAGGGCCGCGTGGTGGGCACCGTCGCGGTCGTCCCCACTGGGCGGGTCGGCTGCGAAGTCAAGCGGCTCTATCTGCTCCCCGAGTACCGTGGCCGCGGCCTCGGCCGGGCGCTCCTGGAGCAGACGCTCGACTGGGCGACGGCATCTGGCTATGGGCACATCGTCGCGTGGTCCGACGCGCGACTCGGGACGGCGCACGCCGTCTACGAACGCCTGGGGTTCACGAGGTTCGGCGCGCGCACCGTGGAGGACGCGGACCGGAGCCGCGAGTACGGCTTCAGGAAGGAGCTCGCGGCGCCTTGACCGCCAACGAGCGGCCCTGGCTGCCGCCTGTGACGTCTGGGAGGCGACTGATGGAGATCAAGGGAGCGGTCGCACTGATCACCGGCGCGGGCTCGGGCATCGGTCGGGCCACGGCGCAACGGCTGTCGCGTGACGGTGCTTCCGTCGCCGTCAACGACATCGACGAGCAAAGCGCGCGCGAAACCGTGCGGTTGATCGAAAGGGGCGGGGGCCGCGCCACGCCAATCCCGGCCGACGTGGCCAACGACGGCGACGTGCGCCGGATGATCTTCGGCGCGCGCGAGCGCTTCGGCCGGCTGGACATCGTGGTGAACAACGCGGGAGTCGTCGAGGCGGGCGACACGCAGCGGGTTGTCTTCCCCGAGCTCGCGCCCGAGCGATGGATGCGCACACTCGACATCAACGTGCGCGGTGTCCTGCTGGGCACACAGCACGCCGTCGACGCCATGCGCGAGCAGGGAGGAGGCGTGATCATTAATATCTCGTCGATGGCTGGCATCGGAACTGGCTCGCATCCGGCACCAGTGTATGCGGCCAGCAAGGCGGCCGTCGTCCGGTTCAGCGCCGCACTGGCGCCGCTCGCGCGCCGGATGAACATCCGCGTCAACTGCATCTGCCCGGACTGGGTCGATACCCCGATGGTTCACCGCACCCGCTCCGAGATGTCCCCCGAAGAGTGGCAGGCCATGGCTCCAGCCGTCATGACTCAGCCGGAGGAGATTGCCGAAGCAGTCGTCCGGATCATCAACGACGACAGCCTCGCCGGCCGCGTCATGCTGTGCGTCGGCCCCAAGCCGTGGCCGCTTGCCGAGCCGTCCAAGAGAACGTCCTGAAAGTCGCCTAGCGCAGCCGACGTTCCGCGCTGCATGGCGGGGCGAGGCGTAAGCGCCGCCCCTGCCTGTCCATCTGGTAGCGTGATGGGAGTCATGAGCGTTCTAATCCGAGGGCCGCAGGTTCGACTCCTGCCAGGCGCACCAACAACGACGATGTCTAAAACCGCTCGGCGCGCGCTGCCGTTCGCGGTCCTGCTCGCCGTCGGCGTGCTGGCGGGAGCCACCCTCGCGGGCGCCGAGGTCCGGCACGTCACGATCGAGTCTCGCGTGGACCTCCTCGGCGGGCGCCCGTTCGGCGCCGCCGGCGCTTACGAGAAGCTCACCGGCGTGGTCGACTTCGCCTTCGATCCCGCGAACCGCGCCAACCGTCGCATCGTGGACCTCGAGCGCGCCCCGCGGAACGCCGCCGGACTCGTCGAGGCGCGCGCGACCTTCATGGTCGTGCGCCCGAAGCGCGTGGCGCGGCCGGGCGTGGCGCTCGTCGAGGTCAGCAACCGTGGTGGCAAGGCCGCGCTCCCGTACTTCAACGGCGCGGATTGGAGCCACGACCCGACGAGCGAGGCCGAGCTGGGCGACGGGCTCCTGATGCGGCTGGGACTGACCATCATCTGGGTCGGCTGGCAGTTCGACGTGCCGCGCGAGCCGGGCCTCCTGAGGCTCGAAGCGCCGGTCGCGCGCGATGGCGACCGTCCCATCGAAGGCCTCGTGCGGTGCGACTTCACGGTGGACCGGGCGGTGAGGACGCTCGCGCTCGGCCACCGCGGCCACGTTCCGTACCCGCTGGCCGACCCCGACCACCGCGACAACGTCCTCACGGTGCGCGACGGCCGGCTCGCGCCGCGTACGGTGGTGGAGCGCCGCGACTGGCGCTTCGGACGTGAGGTGAACGGACGCGTCGTGGAGGACCCGGGGCACATCACCATGGCGCGCGGCTTCGAGGCCGGCAAGCTCTACGAGCTCGTGTACCGCGCGCGCGACCCGGTCGTGAGCGGTCTCGGCCTCGCCGCCATCCGCGACGTCATCGCGTACGCCAAGCACGACCCGCAGAGCCTCTTCCCCGCGCGGCTCGGGGTGGCCTTCGGCGTGTCGCAGACCGGGCGCTTCTTGCGCCACTTCCTCTACCAGGGCTTCAACACCGACGAGCGCGGGCACCAGGCCTTCGACGGCATGCTCGTGCATACCGCGGGCGCCGGCCGCGGTAGCTTCAACCATCGCTTCGCGCAGCCCTCGCGCGACGCGCATCGTTACTCGTCGTTCTTCTATCCGACCGATCTCTTCCCGTTCACGAGCCGGCTTCAACGCGATACCGAGACGGGCCGGGAGGACGGGCTCGCGGCGCGGCCGCTCGACCCCACGCACTGGCCCCGCGTCTTCTACACCAATACCGGCTACGAGTACTGGGGGCGGGCAGCCTCGCTCATCCACACCTCGGTGGACGCGCGCCGCGACGTCGAGCCGCTGCCCAGCGAGCGGATCTACCACCTCGCGTCGGCCCAGCACTTCGTGGGTCCATTCCCGCCGCCGCCCGGCTCGCGTCTTCCCGGCGCGCCCGCCTTCCGCGGCAATCCCCTCGACTTCTTGCCCACGCTCCGCGCGCTCCTCGTGCGGCTCGTCGAGTGGGTCGCCGCGGGGCGCGAGCCGCCCCCAAGCCGCTATCCGCGTCTGGACGCGGGCACGCTCGTCCCGATCGAGCGGGTCCGGCTGCCGCGCATCCCCGGCATCGCGCTCCCGCGCGTCGTCCACCAGGCGCACCGCCTCGACTTCGGGCCGGGATGGCCCGAGGGCGTCATTACCGTCGAGCCTCCGCGCGTCGGCACGCCGTTCCCGGCGCTCGTCCCGCAGGTGGACCCGCTCGGAAACGAGTTGGGCGGGGTGCGAGGCGTCGAGCTCCTGGTACCGCTCGCGACCTACACGCCGTGGAATCTCCGCACCGGCTACCCGGCGAGCGCCGACGAGCTTGTCGACTTCCTCGGAACGTGGGTTCCGCTACCGCGCACGGCGGCCAACGCCGCGCGCACGGGCGACGCGCGATCCGCGATCGCCGACCGGTACGCCTCGCGCGCGAGCTACCTCGAGGCTGCGCGCGCTGCCGCGCGCTCCCTCGTGGCGGAGGGCTTCCTGCTCGCCGAGGACACTGACCGCGTCGTCGACCACTCCGCGCGCCAGTGGGACTGGCTCATCGGAGCCGAGCGCGACCCGGTCCGCTGAGTCGCGTCAGCGGTCCGCCAGCGCATCGCGCCTTGACGCCCACCGTGATTCCTGTTACCCGTGGGCCCTTCGCCCCCCGGGTTCAGGTGAGCTCTGCGGGTCGACAACGCCGACACGCTCGAAGGAGGACGTCATGGCGGTCCAGATGCCTTCGCCGGAGCAAATGCGCGAGATCGCCGGCCGATGCGGCCTGTCGCTGAGCAGCGCCGACGCCGAGTCCTTCCGGCAGCTCTTCACCGGCTACGTGGCCGCCTACAACGCGGTCGACGCGATGCCGGACGAGGTGCCCGCCGTCAAGTACCCGCGCACGCCGGGCCACCGGCCCGGCCCGGAGGAGAACCGGCACAACGCGTGGTACCGCAAGACGTCGGTCAAGGGCGCGCCGAGCGGCAAGCTCAAGGGCAAGCGCGTGGCGCTCAAGGACAACATCATGCTCGCCGGCGTGCCGATGATGAATGGCGCCTCGACGCTCGAGGGCTTCACTCCCGACTTCGACGCGACCGTCGCGAGCCGCATCCTCGATGCGGGCGGCGAGATCGTCGGCAAGACGCACTGCGAGTACTTCTGTCTCTCGGGCGGCAGCCACACGAACGCGACCGGGCCCGTGCACAACCCGCACCGGATGGGCTACTCCGCCGGCGGGTCGTCGTCGGGCAGCGCGGTCGTCGTCGCTCTCGGCGAGGCCGACCTGGCGATGGGCGGTGACCAGGGCGGCTCCATCCGCCTGCCCGCCTCCTTCTCCGGGATCTGCGGGATGAAGCCGACGTGGGGACTCGTGCCGTACACGGGCATCATGCCGATCGAGATCTTCGTCGACCACACGGGCCCGATGACGGCCACCGTCGCCGACAACGCGCTTCTGCTCGAGGTGCTCGCGGGCGACGACGGGTACGACCCGCGGATCAAGGCGCCCAAGGTGCAGCCGTACTCGACGATGCTCGAGGGCGGTGTGCGGGGGATGCGGATCGCCCTCGTCACCGAGGGCTTCAAGCAGCCGAACGGCGAGAAGGCCGTGTCGGAGAAGGTGTACGCCGCGGCGCGCCGGCTCCAGGACCTGGGGGCGAAAGTCGACGAGATCTCCATCCCCATGCACAACGCCGGCCCGGCGATCTGGACGCCGATCGGCGTGGAGGGGCTCACCCAGACGATGATGTGGGGCGACGGCTATGGCCTCAGCCGGTCCGATCTCTACTCCGTCGCGTTGATGGACTACCACCGCAACTGGCGCCACCGCGCCAACGAGCTCTCGGAGACGACGAAGCTCTTCCTGATGTTCGGCACGTATATCCTGAACCAGCACGGCTCGCGCTACTACGGCAAGGCCATGAACATCGTGCGGCGGCTCACGGCGGCCTACGACCGCGTGCTCGGCGATCACGACTTGCTGCTCATGCCGACCACGCCGATGAAGGCGACGCCGCTGCCGGGCCCGCAGGCCAGCCGCGAAGAGTACGTCCAGCGGGCGCTCGAGATGATCGGCAACACGGCGCCCTTCGACGTGACCCACCATCCCGCCATGTCGGTGCCGTGCGGCATGGTGGACGGGCTGCCAGCCGGCATGATGCTCGTCGGCAAGCACTTCGACGAGCCGACCATCTACCGCGCGGCTCAGGCCTTCGAGCAGTCGGGCGACTGGAAGAAGATGTGACCGGACGCTGACGGGACGCCCGGGCGCGAGCCGGCCAGGCCATGGAAGCCGTCGTCACCGCCGTCTTCGAGGTGCTGAACTTCGGCGCCATCATGGTCCTGGTCGTGCTCGGCCTGGGCGTCATCGCCGGCATGATGGGCATCTTCAACTTCGCCCACGGCGAGTTCGTGCTGCTCGGGGCCTACACCGTCTACCTCTTCCACACGTGGGCGCTGCCGATCTGGCTCGGCATGCTGGCCGCCCCCGCGGTGGTCGCCGCCGCGGCCCTCGTCCTGGAGCGCCTCGTCATCCGGCGGTTCTACGCCGCGCCGGTCATCGCGATGCTGGGGACGTACGCGCTCGGTCTCGCGATCCGCGAATCGGTCCGCGGGCTGATCGGGGGCCTCTATCGCGCGGTCCCCGAGCCGCTCCCGGGCTCGTTCGACATCGGCGCCGTCCACATCGCGAAGTGGCGCCTGGCCATCGTGGTCATCACGGTGCTGGTCATGGTCGGCAGCTACCTCCTCCTGACCCGGTCCGGGTTCGGCCTCCGCGTGCGCGCGGCCCTCGAGAACCCGTCACTGGCCCGGGCGTCGGGAATCTCGACGAATCGGATCTACGCGGCCACGTTCGCCTTCGGTGCGGCGCTGGCCGGGCTCGCGGGGGCCCTCGTGGTCCCCGTCTTCTCCCTCTCCGCGGATCTCGGCATCCGCTTCCTGATCCAGGGCTTCCTCGCCGTGATGCTGGGTGGCGTCGGAAGCTTCGAGGGCTCCGTCATCGGCGCCGGAGTCATCGGCATCATGAGCGCGGCGCTGCCGTGGGCCGTCGCGCCGGTGCTCGCCGACGTGCTGGTGTTCGTCATCGCAGTGGTGCTCGTGAGGGTCTGGCCGCGCGGACTGACCGCGGGAAGGACGGTATGAGCCATGAGCGACAAGAGCGGACTTCGTGATAGCGCATCGGGGATGACCCGGCGGCGCTTCCTGGGAAGCGCGGCCTGGACGACCGGGGCGATCGCCACCGGCGCGGGGAGCTGGGCGATCCGCCCCGCCTGGGGGGCGGCGACCGGGCCCATCAAGGTCGGCATCGCGACCGACCTCACCGGCGCCATCGGCTACGCGGGGAACGCGAACGCCAACATCGCGAAGCTCGCGATGAAGGAGATCAACGCGAAGGGCGGGATCCTCGGCCGGCCGATCGAGCTCTACATCGAGGACACCGCCTCCAACGAGGCGACAGCCGTCGCCAACGTCCGCAAGCTGATCCAGCGCGACAAGGTCGACGTCGTGTTCGGCGGCATCACCAGCTCCATGCGCAACGCGATCAAGGACGTCATCGTCACGCGCGGCCGCACGCTCTACATCTACCCGCAGCTCTACGAGGGCAAGGAGTGCACACCGTACATCTTCTGCACCGGCCCGACGCCGGCCCAGCAGTGCGACGAGTTCATCCCGTGGCTCATGAAGAACGGCGGCAAGCGCTTCGCGCTGCCCTCGGCCAACTACGTCTGGCCGCACGTCTTGAACCAGTACGCGCGCAAGGTGATCGAGGGAAACGGCGGCGAGGTCATCTTCGAGGAGTACTACCCGCTCGACCAGGTCGAGTACAGCGCGACCGTGAACAAGATCATGACGAACAAGGTCGACGTCGTCTTCAACACGGTCATCCCGCCCGGCGTCGGGCCGTTCTTCAAGCAGCTCTACGAGGCGGGCTTCACGAAGCGCGGCGGCCGGCTGTCCTGCGTGTACTACGACGAGAACACGCTCAACATCAACGCGCCGCACGAGATCGAGGGCCTGGCGAGCTGCCTCGACTACTTCCGTGCGGTGACGAAGGACGAGCCGGGCAGCGCGCGCATCCAGGCCGAGTACGACAAGCAGTTCCCGGGCAACATCGTCTTCGCGGCCGGGAGCGCCGCCACCGGAATGTACAGGGGGTTGAAGCTGTGGCAGGCCGCGGTGACGGAGGCACGCTCGGTGGACCGGGAAGCGGTGGCGAAGGCGCTCGATCATGCCAAGATCAGCGAGGGCCCGGGCGGCCCGGCGGAGATGGTGCCGGGCAAGCGCCACTGCAAGATGCGGATGTACACCGCGGTGGCCAAGCAGGGCACCTACGACATCGTCGCCCGCAGCAAGGGGCTCGTCGATCCCAAGGAGTGCTGAGCGAAGGCCCGATGATGCCGGCGCGCGCGCTCGAAGGCCTCCTGCTCGTGGTCTTCGCGCTGCTGCCGCTGGCCCTGCAGCCCTTCTGGGTCATCTTCGTGACGCGTGTGCTGATCCTCGCGTTGCTGGCGCTCAGCTTCGACCTCGTCTGGGGCTTCGCCGGCATCATGAGCTTCGGGCAGGCACTCTTCTTCGGGGCGGCCGGCTATGTCGTCGCCCTGCTCGCCCGAGATGCCGGCGTCACGTCCGTCTTCGTGGTGCTGCCGGCCGCCCTGGCGGTCGGGCTCGCGCTTGCCTTTCTCGTGGCGTCCTTCCTGCTGCTCGGCCGTCACCCGCCCAGCATCACGTTCGTGGCGCTGGGGACCCTGACCGGCTCGTACGCGGGCGACCGTCTCGCGCGGGGCTGGTACTACCTGGGCGGGCAGAACGGCATCCCCTCGATTCCGCCGATGACGGCCGGCCCGGCGCAGGTCAGCGAGGGCGTGACCTACTACTACCTGGCGCTGGCGTTCCTGATCGCCGTCTACGCCGCCTGTCGCTTTCTCGTCGGCTCGCAGTTCGGGCTGGCGCTCGCCGGAATCCGCATCAACGAGGCGCGCATGGCGTTCTTCGGGTACAGCGTCCAGCTGCTGAAGGCCGTCGTCTTCTCGGTGGCCGGCGCCATCGCCGGCATCGCGGGCGGGCTCTACGCCTTCCACGAGGGCTTCGTGTGGCCGAACATGCTCGGCGTGATCCTGTCGACGCAGATCGTCCTCTATGCACTCTTCGGCGGCGTCGGCACGCTGATCGGGGCCGTCATCGGCGTCATCGCGATCGAGATCGTCAGCTTCGTCCTCGCCGACGCGTACCCGACGGTCTGGCCCGTCATCCTCGGCGTGCTGCTGCTCGTGGTCATCCTCTTCCGGCCGAGCGGACTCATCAGCCTGTTCGTCCCGCGGCGGATCCCGGGAGAGGTCGATGGCGCTGCTTGAGGCCGCGGGCGTCACGAAGGCCTTCGGCCAGCTCACGGCCCTCGGCTCCGTGGACTTCGTGGTCGAGGAGGGACAGCTCCACGGCCTCATCGGCCCCAACGGCTCGGGCAAGAGCACGCTGCTCAAGTGCATCGCCGGCGCCGAGCTGCCGAGCGGCGGGCGGATCCGCTTCCGCGGGCGCGACATCACCGACGCCACGCCGGCCGATCGGGCTCGCGCGGGGCTGAGCCTCAAGTTCCAGGTGACGAGCGTCTTTCCGGAGCTCTCCGTCTACGACAACGTGTTGCTCGCCCTGCAGGCGCGGAGTCCCCTGGCGGCCCTGACCTTCTCCCGGACCCGTGCCGGCCTCCACGGGCGCGTGCTGGAGATCCTCGGGGAGCTGCGCCGCCGCGACCGGGCGGCGGCCGCCGCCGCGGTCCTCTCGCACGGCGAGCAGCAGTGGCTGGAGATCGCGATGGCGCTGGCCTCCCGGCCGCAGCTCCTGCTGTTGGACGAGCCCACGGGCGGGATGAGCCTCGAGGAGCGGCGGGCGACCGGCGAGCTGCTCGTCCCATTGAGACGCTCGTGCTCGATCGTCATCGTGGAGCACGATCTCGACTTCATTCGCGAGATCTGCGACGTGCTCACGGTCCTCGACCAGGGGCGCGTGCTCGAGACGGGCACGGTCGAGCAGATCCAGCGGAGCCGCAAGGTGCAGGAGGTCTACCTGACCCGTGTCTGAGGCGACGGCGATCCTCCAGGTGCGCGATCTCTGCGCGTCCTACGACCGCAGCCAGGTGCTGTTCAGCGTCAGCGTGACGGCGCCGCGCCGGGGCGCAGTCGCCGTCCTGGGACGCAACGGCGCGGGGAAGTCGACCCTGATGAAGGCCGTCGTCGGCGAGGTCGCGACGAGTGGCGGCACGATCGTCTTCGACGGGCGCGAAGCCACGCGCCTGCCGACCGAGCGTCGCGTGCGCCTCGGCGTGGGGTACGTTCCCCAGGAGCAGGGCGTGTTCGGGCGCCTGTCGGTGCGCGAGAACCTGGAAGTTGGCGCGGCGGCCGCGGGCGACCGCAAGGCCATCGACTCAGTGCTGTCGCTCTTTCCGAAGCTGGGCCAGCGGCTCGGTCAGCCGGCAGCGACGCTGAGCGGCGGCGAGCGCAAGATGCT
>Ga0209376_1002171_pt1 | contig 18901 bp, 10 predicted proteins | sample GraSoiAngelo_134_FD_185891 | JGI IMG/M metagenome (GOLD analysis project Ga0209376, IMG submission 185891) | Grasslands soil microbial communities from the Angelo Coastal Reserve, California, USA - 14_0929_05_30cm (SPAdes) (version 2) | ecosystem: Environmental > Terrestrial > Soil > Grasslands ... | reverse complement strand
CATCGGATCGTCGGGCCTCCCGAAGACGGCCCTCAGAATAATATCCGATTGAGTCGAAAATTCCGACAGGAATATGTACCCGAGCTCCATCGGGGGACCCGATGATGCCGGACCTCGAGGAGATCCCTCGCCTCCGCAAGGCGCTGGGGCTCACGCAGACCGCGATCGCCCGCCTCGCGAGCGTCAGCCAGTCGACGATCGTCAAGATCGAGAAGCGGCAGATGAACCCGTCCTACGACAGCGTTCGGCGGATCATGAACGCGCTCCAGGCGGAGCTGAAGCGGCAGGAGAAGAAGGCCCTCGTCGAACAGATCCAGAGCCGGAAGGTGCAGTACGTCGAGGCGAAGCTGCCCCTCGAGACCGCGGTCGACGAAATGCGCCGATGGAAGTTCTCCCAGATGCCGGTCATGCACAACGGCCATCCGGTCGGATCGATCTCGGACAAGGTGATCAACAACTTGATCCTGTCCGGCCGCGACCCGAAGGACCTCGCCCGGATCCGCGTCGACGAGGTCATGGAGCCCGCCTTCCCGCAGGTCGACGCGAAGGCGCCCGTCGAGCTCGCGGCGGGACTCTTGCGGCACTACGATGCGGTCCTCGTCACCTCCAAAGGAGAGGTCACCGGAATCGTCACGAAGTCGGACCTGATGAAGCTCCTTTGATCGCGGTCCCGGTGAATGCGGTTCGGCCGAGTAGGTTCACGGGACCCGTCGTTATCGTTAAATAACGATAACACGATAGGCACGCAAGCGGTGTGGTGATCGGACCGTGATGATTGGCTGCGGTTACTGTGTGAAGACGATTCGCCTAGGACGGTACCTGTATTTCTGGCATTACGAGGACCGTGGAGGTCGACGGGAACAGATCGAGGAGTACATCGGGCCGGCGAAGGATTCCCGAGCCCGCGAAGAGGTCGCTCGGCGCGTGGCCGTTTACGCGGAACGAGCGCGATCGGAGATGGGGAGGTTCGTCCAACGCACGAGGGCTGAGATGGTTTCCAGGGCCTGAATCGGGTTATCGTTCTTCCACGATAACGCGACCGGGTCGCGTGTCTCGCGTCTTCTCAATCCGAATAGGGGACCTCGATCTCCATGAAGTCCTCGGCCACTCGGGTGTTCGGGAAGACCTTCTTGGCATCCTCGAGGATCGTCGTCGGATCTTCGTATCGCGGGCTGAGGTGCGTCAGGACGAGCAGGCCGACCGCGGCTGCCTTCGCGACCTCCGCCGCCTGCCGCGACGACGAGTGCCCGTAGCGGTTCGCCTTTTCCTCCAGCGCCGCGTCCGACGTCGCGTCGTGGATCAGGACGTCCGCGCGCCGGGCGATCGAGACGAGGTCCTCGTACGGCATCGTGTCCCCGGTATACACGATCTTGCGGCCGCGGCGCGGCGGGCCTAGGACGTCCTCCGGGCGGACCGTGCGATTCCCGACGCGGACCGTCTCGCCTTCCTGCAGCCGGCTGAAGAGGGGACCCGTCGGGACACCGAGCGCCTCGGCCCGCTCCACGCTGAACCGCCCGGGTCGCGGTTTCTCTTCGAGCACATAGCTCAGGCACGGGACCGTGTGGACCGCCTCGTGGGCCGTGACCGTGTACTCGCCGCCGTCCACGGCCCCGCCCGGCGGGACCTCCTTCGCCTTCACCGCGAAGCCTGGCGTGAAGTAGCCGAGGGAGAGCAGCTCGCCGACGAGCCGCTCGACGCCCCGCGGGCCGTAGACCTCGAGGGGCGGCCCGCGTCCGTTCATCGACATGCTCTGGACCATGCCGGGCAGCCCGAGGAAATGGTCTCCGTGGAAGTGGGACAGGAAGACCCGCGACACCTGCATGAAGCTCAGGCGGCTCTGCATGAACTGCCGCTGCGTCCCTTCCCCGCAGTCGAACAAAACGATCTCCGGCCCTCGTTTCACCGCGACCGCGCTCACGTTCCTCTTCGGCGTCGGCCACGATCCGGACGTGCCGAGGAACACGATCTGCATGGGCGGGTTTCCCGAAGGGCCGCGGGCGCTTAACGTCTTTGGAGTCCGCGAGAAAACGTTTATCGACGCAGCGGGATGCCGCGGCGGTCCTCCATGCGTTCGATCGACGGCCGGTCCCTCGACCTCGACGACGTCGTGGCGGTCGCCCGCGGCCGTGAACCGGTGCGGCTCGCCCCCGCCGCGGCGAAGCGGGTGGACGCGAGCCGCCGCGCCCTGGAGAAGGTCGTCGCGAAGGGCGCCCTCGCGTACGGCATCAAGACCGGGTTCGGGGAGCTCGCGAACGTCGCGATCTCGGACGCCGACGTCCGCGCGTTGCAGATCAACCTCCTCCGGAGTCACGCGGTCGGTCAAGGGCCGCCCCTCCGCCGGGACGAGGTCCGCGCCGCCCTCCTCCTCCGCGCGAACACGCTCGCGATGGGGTATTCCGGCGTGCGACGGATCCTCGTGACCCGGCTCCTCCAGCTCCTGAATCGCGGCGTGCATCCGGTGATCCCCTCCCGCGGATCCCTCGGCGCGAGCGGGGACCTGGCGCCCCTCGCCCATCTCGGCCTGGTCCTGGTCGGCGAAGGCGAGGCGGAGGTCGACGGACACATGCTGCCCGGCGACAAGGCCCTCGCGCAGGCGGACTTCGAGCCGCTCGTCCTGCAGTCGAAGGAGGGCCTCGCGATCATCAACGGGACCTCCGTCATGGCAGGCGTCGGGGCCCTCCTGGTCCACGACGGACTGCGCCTGGTGAAGGACGCGCAAATCGCCGCGTCGATGTCCTTCGAGGCCTTGCGAGGATCCCCGAAGCCCTTCGACGACCGACTCGTCTCCCTCAAGCCGCAGCCCGGCGCCCGCGAGGTCGCAGCAAATCTGCGAAGGCTCCTCCGCGGGAGCGAGATCATCCCGTCGCACAAGGGGCCGCACAAGGTGCAGGATCCCTACACGCTGCGATGCCTCCCGCAGGTCCTCGGGGCCGTGCGCTCGGCGCTCTCCGACGCAGCCGTCGCCCTCCGGATCGAGATGAACGCGGCGACCGACAACCCGCTGATCTTCCCCGAAGGAATGAGCGTGAGCGGCGGGAACTTCCATGCGCAGGCCTTGTCCATGGCCCTCGATCACGTCGCCCTCGGCCTCGCAGTCCTCGCGGGGTTCACCGAGCGACGGATCGCGCGGCTCGTCGACACCCGGCTGAGCGACCTGCCGCCGTTCCTGACGAAGAAGAGCGGCCTGAACTCCGGCATGATGATCGTCCAGTACGTGGCCGCGGGCTATGCGAGCGACAACAAGGTCCTCGCCCACCCGGCGTCCGCGGACTCGATCCCGACGTCGGCGAATCAGGAGGACTTCGTGCCGATGGGGATGGCGGCCGCCCTCAAGGCCCGACAGGCCCTGGAGAACGCGGCGCGCGTCGTGGCCCTCGAGGTCCTCGCGGCGGCCCAGGGCCTGGAGTTCCTCAAACCCCTGCGTGCGGGCCTCGGGCCTCGCACCGCCCTCGCGTTCGTACGGTCCGCGGTCCCGCCGCTCGACGAGGACCGGTCCCTCGCGGGCGATGCGAACCGCATCCTGGAGTGGTTGGCCACCGGGCAGTTCCTCGAGGCGGCGGAGAAGGCCGCGGGCCGCCTCGCCTGATCACTCCGAGGCGCCCTGGATGGACCGGAAGCAGACCGGGCACCGGCCGACGCGGGAGGCGCACAGCTCGTGGAAGTCCCGGCCGCAGCCGCAGCGGGTGACCTTGAATCCTTTCTTGATGAGCCCCTTGCAGATCGGGCAGCGCGTCTCCAGGTCCGCGACGAGGCGCTTCGCCTTCTCCGCGCCGACCTCGGAGACGTCGATCTGGGCGATCATCTCCTGCGTGTATTCCTTGTCGTCGAAGACCCGGTGGGAGACGATCTGGATCGCGAGCGGCACGGACCCAGAGGCGGTCATCTTGAGCCGCAGCCGGAGGGCCTCCGAGGCGTGCGCGCGGACCGCGGGAAGGGCCAAGGTCCCCTCCGTCTCCGCGTCGCCGAGGATCCGGACCCGCACGTCCTTCGCGGCGCCCTTCCCCTCGTTCTCGACCGTCAAGGTCGCGTCCGCCCACTCGTTGACCCGAGCGGGCACGACGTCGAGGAAGCCGCGCATGCTCGGGGCGAAGGCCTCCGTGGCCTCCCAGGCGAGGCGGTACGATTCCTCCGCGGACCGGGTGGCCTCGGCGAAGTCGGACTTGCGGAGCTGGACCGCCTGGGCGAGCTTCGTCTCCGCGAGCTTCATGTCGATGCCGAACTTGCGGCCGTTACGGATCGTCGTCTCCGCCTTGAACGTGAGATCGACGAAGCGCTTCTCGATGATCTTCGCGGACTCGACCCGCTCGAGGGCGTTGTTCACGACGTCCATCGCGTTGTCGTACTCGCCGCGCAGGATGCGTTCGTTGGCCTGGCGCAGCAGCGCCTCCGCATCGCGGGCGTCGGACCCGAGCCGCTTCGCGTGGGCCACGTTGTCCGCCGCGTCCTGGAGGGCGCGGTTCAGCTTCGCGGCGAGGACCGTGCTTGCCTCGTCGCGGGCGGACCGGATGTTCGCCATGGCCTCCTGGAAGTCGCCGGCCTCCAGGCGCGTCCTCGCCTCCGCGAACCGGTTCATCGCGGCCGTCGGGTCGACGTCCATCTTGCGGCACATCTCGAGGAGGCCTTCGGCCTTCGTGAGCTGGTCCCTCAGATAGGAAGCGAGCAAGCTGTGGCCCCACTCGATGCTCCCGGCGAACGCCGCCCGGGCCCGTTCGACTTCTCCCAGCTCGAACGCGGACTCGCCGTCTTGGAACGCCTTCTCGAACTTCGAGGCGTCCGCGCCGACCTCCAACGCGGTCTGCAGGAGCGCCTTCGCCTTCTCCCGGACCTCCGCGACTTCGTCGAGCAGGACGCGCAGGTCCGCGATGGAATCGGATGCGTGGATCGCCGTGTCGAGCGCCTTGACGTAATCCCCGACCGCGAACGCCTTGCGGCTGTCCGAGACGAGGTCCATGACGATCGAGGACCCCTTCCCCAGGTCGCGCAGTTTTCCCTCCACGCTTTCGACCGCCTGCTTCGCGATCTGCTGCTGCAAGCCGACGCGTTCCGCCTCGGCCTCGCTCTGGAGGGCGGTCGCGATGGCCTGCCGATACTTCTTCGCCCGGAACAGCTCCCGGGCCTTCTCGAACAGCCTCTCGGAGGACCGCGTGTCGGTCCCTTCCCGTCGCGCCTTCCCGAGGGCCTCCTCGAACCGCTTCATGATCGAGGCGACCGCCTGGTCTCGTTCCTTCGTCGCGTCGACGTCCGCTTGCGCGACGATGTCGAGAGCCTCGTCGAACTGCCCCATGCGGTACGCCCTCTCGGCCCGATCCAGGAGGCCGCTCGTCCGCGGCAGCGGGGTGTTCATCGCCTCCGCGTCCGCGAGGACGTCCCGGAGCCTCCGGAGGGCGGCCTCGGCCTCCTCTCCCTGCCGCCGCAGCGTCTCCAGTTGCGCCTTGAGCTGCGTCGCGAGATCGGCGGCCTGCTCGATCTCGCCCGCCTCGAGATGCCCGCGGGCCTTCCCGAGGGCCTCGGTCGATGCCGCGAGGTCGGCGCCCTCCACGGACGTTAGGATCTCTTCCGCTTCGTTCAACGTGAGCAGGAGCCTCTCGCGGATGAGCGATGTGAACTCGTCCTCCGTGCGTTGTGCCAGCCCGAGCGCCTTCTCGTATTCCTTCGCCTTCATCGCCTCTTTCGCGTCCGCGAAGACCTCCCGCAGATGCGGCGCGGCGATCCCGAGGCGCTCCGCGAGCTCGAGCCGCCCGCGGGACGACAAGATTTTCTGGGCCGAGGAATAGAGGACCGTGAGTTTGTCCGTCTCCGCGCGGGCCGCCCCCGCGAGCTGGAGGGCTCGCTCCAAATCCATCTGTTCGAACGCCTTCTTCGCGTCGACCAGCATCTCGACGACCTTCGAGACGTCCACGTTCCGTTTCTTCGCGTCGGCGACGAACGCGGCCGCGGTCGCGATCGCGTTGTAGGCCTGCTTGTGCATCCCGGCCGCCTTGTTCGCGTGGTCATTCGCCTCGTTCAGGAGCCGCAGTCCCTCGTGGTAATTCTGGACTCCCAGCGCCATGCGCGCCCGGCGAACCAGGTCGTTCATCTCGTCCACGTCGACCTTGAGGCCCTGGATCGTGACGACCCGTCCTCGGACGAGGCTGAGCAGGTTGTCCGCGAGGCCCGCCAAAGCTTCGGTCGCCTTCTCTCGGGTGCCGACGATCTCCGCGGAACGGCCGCTGGCCAGATAGGCGTTCAGTTCGCGGTGCAGCGCCTCGAGGTTCGACACGTTCGCCCCGAGGTCGACGCCGATGCGGACCGCGACCGCGAGGTCTCCGACGATCTCGTCGGCCCGGGTTCGGACCCGCGCCTCGACGAACGCCTGCCCCTCGGCGACGGCCTTCAGGGCGCCTTCGAAATCCTGGGCCCCCATCGAGGCGTCCGCCCGGTTGATGAGGGCCTTCAGGGTCCCGCTCTCATCCCCGAGATGGGGGAGCGCCGTCCGAAGGGAGGAGATTTGTCCGGCCGCGCGCTCGGCGAGGATCCGCCCCGCCTTCGCCTGCACGGCGGCGGCGAGGTCCAGCGCCCGGCGGTAGTCGTCCGCCTTCACCGCGACGATCGCTTCCTGGAGCGACCTCGAGGGTTCCGCCAGGTCCGCGCCGTTCTGTTCGCCCAACGTCAAGATGAATTCCGCGCGCTCGAGGGCCTCCATCACCCGCTCGCGCTCCGCCCTCCGCAGTTCGTCGAAGGACGCTTGGATCGCCTTCTCGACCTCCGGTGGATTCCGATCCTTGTACGCCTGGCGGGCGGCCTCGGCGAGTTTCCGAGCGCGTACCGTCTGCACGCCGAACCCCTCGACCTCGGCGAAGGCCCGGTGGAGCTCCTTCAACCGCGCCTCGACCTTGCGGTATCGATCGAGGATCGCGTCGACCGCGCCATCCGCGCGCTTGGCGTAACCGAGGGCTTCTTGGAATGCGCCGCGGCGGATCGCCTCGCGCGCGGTGTTCAGGTCCTCGAAAGGCGCCTTCAGATCGACGCCCATGTTCGCCGCGGCGGCGAATTTCTCGCGCGACGTCGCGAGGACTCCGACGACCCGCTGAAACTGCGTCTGCTGGGCCGTCTGGAACCCTTGCTTCGCGAGCTGAGCCGCTTCCCGGTATGCTCCTTTGCGGATCGCGCCCTCGGCCTTCGCGAACAGGTCTTGCGCGGCCGTCGGGTCGGCGCCCATCGCCCTCGCCTCCTGGACGATGCGCGAGAAATCCCCCGCGCTCCCCTCGAGCGATCGCTGGAGGGCTTTCTCCGATTCCGCGCGGCTCTGGCTCAGCGCGTTCTTCGCCTTCTCGAAGTCGAGGTTGGTGATGTCGCCCCGGGCCCGCTCGATCAGGTTCGAAGCCTTGGTCGTGTCCGCGCCGAGCTCCGCGGCAGACCGCATCAGGTCCTCCGCGTCGCGGATCTCCTTCCCCTGCGCGGAGGTGAGGTCCTCTCGGATCGTGTCGAGCCCCTCCTTCGTGAATTCGAGGGCGCTCTGGAAGTCGTTGTTCTCCATCGCCGTGCGCGCGCGAGAGAGGAGGTCCTCGATGGGGGCGACGTTGCGGTTCAGGTTCTTCGCGGACAGGATGAGCGCTTGCGCGTTGGAGAAGGAGGACGACAGGTGCTCTTGGAGGATCTTCTCGCTCCGTTTCCAGGCCTTCTTGGCCAAGTCGATGGCGACTCCGAGGTCGCCGCCGGCGAGGGCGCCTTCCGCCTTCGCGAGCGTCGACTCCGTCTCCGCCAGATCAGCCCCGACGCCCTTCGCGAGGCGTCCTAAGTTCGCGCTCGAGTCGACGATCGCCCGCGCGCGGTCCCGGTAGTTCCGCTTCCCGCGTTCGAGGGCCTCGTTTGCCTTGTCGACCGCGACCTTGTAGTCCTTCGCGACCATCGCGCCGCCGGCCTCCGCGAGGGCCTTCTCGGCCTCCGTGACGCTCGCGTCGACGCGGCGCGCCTGGTCGATCATGTCCTGGGCGGCGCGGAGGCCGTCCTCCGCGGCCTGCCGGGTCCGGGCGGTCTCTTTGACCCGCTCTTCTAGCTGCTTCCGCAGCGCATTGTCCCGGAGGTACCCGCTCACCTGTCGAGGGCTCCGCTGCCTCGGGGGAAGGCATCGGCTCCTCCACCGAGAATCAGCACGGTTGCGAGGATTCGGAGCTTATAAACGGCTTATCTTTCGATTATCACGTATGATTCATCCCGTCGATCCGGACGCGATGGCGGGACGAAATTCCGGAGTGGCCTACGGGGATCCCGCGGGGACCGCCGCGGCCTGGTGAGACGCCTCGTTCGATTCCGGTGGCGGCAGCTCGTTCGGGGCCGCGGGCGTTTCGGACGTGTCGTCGGGGGTCTCCTCCGGTCGCTCCTTATACGGGACGCCGGCCTTCTGCGCCATCAGCCGGCGGATGCCTTCGCGGTCCGTCGACTTGAGGCCGAAGAACTCCGCGAAGTAGCGAGTCGTCGTCAGGGCCAGGGATCGTCCGGACGGTTTCCGGTTGATCAGGCCGAGGTCCTCCAGCCCTTTCGTGTGCTCGTAGACCTTGGAGCCGATCATGTCGAACAGGTCGCTCTGGAGGAGCGGCTGGTGGTAGGCGATCAGGGCCGCCGTCTTGAGGAGGTCCCGGTCGATCTCCGGAGGCGCGAAGGCCCGCGCCCGTTCCGCGAACTCGGATCGGATCTGCATCGTCCACTTCGTGCCGATCTGCGCGACCTCGATCGCGCTCTCCCGCTTCGTGTACTCCTGGGCGAGGGCTCGCAGATGCGACCGGATCACGTCGGGCTCGAGGCGCGTCGTCTGCGCGAGTTCCTCCGGCGTGAGCGCCTTGCCGGCGCTGAAGAGGGCGGCCTCGACGATCGCCCGCGGGTTCATGGGACCGCCTCCGGCGTCGCGGCGGGAGGCTTCGGCCCGAGGGCCGGGATCGCGAGGAGCTCCTCCGTCGGGAGGTCCGCCTCCATAGACAGCCGCTTGACCAGGATCTCCCCGTAAGGGTAGTCCTTCTGCCACAGCTTCACCTTCTCCAGGTGGGCGAGGAAGAGCAACGACATGAAGACGGTGACCTCGTCCCAGATGTCGCCGACGGTCAGCTGGCGCAATGGGATCGGCTCGCCGTTGAACTGGGCCAGGCGCTGCCACGTGAGCGCGATGTCCTCCGTCAGGTCCTCGCCGTGGACCTTCTGATGGAAGTTCGGCGCGAACTTGCGGATCGCCGCTTCCCGCAGGGCATTCCGCTGGAGCTGCAGGTCGGCCTCCCGGCGCGCCTCGTCGAAGGCGTCCATCAGCTCCATGAGGGTCACGGCCCGCCGGCCCTCCCGGCGGATCGCCTCCGTGAGGGGCGTCGCCGTCCCGTCGAGGACGACCTGGTTGTAGTCGAGGTCCGCGGGGTCGCGGAACATGTCGAGGTCCCAGGCGCCATCGTCCGGCGGCGCCTCCGGCGGCATTGCGTTGAGGAGGACCTTGTCGCTCTGCAACTTGAGGATCGACCAGGCGAGGAAGACGAGCTTCCCGGCCGTGACGAAGTTCACGGTGCCCTCCTTCTTGACCTTCTCCAGGAACAGTTTCGTGAAGGGGGTGAGGTTGATCTCCCACGGGTCCATCTGTCGCTCCAGGACCAGCTCGAACGCGGCGACGACGGACTTCTCGAACGGGTCGCGGACCGCGACGTGCATGCCCTGGTCGATTTCGTTCAGCATCGCGAGGTACCGGTTGATCCGCTGGCCGCCCTCCGTCTCGCTGATGAGGGCCTTGTGGAACAGCAGGTGGTTCAGGACCGTCTGGTAGTTCTCGCTCATGCCGTCACCACCTCGGAGGGCTTCTCAGGCTTCTCGTCCTCGATGTCGGCCAGGTTCACGCGCATGATGACCTCGGAGACCGACTCGGGCGTCATCGTGACGCCGATCAAGTGGTCCGCCTCCTTCAGGCTCACCTTGCGCAGGGAGATCTGCACGAACTGCGCCGCGTTGCTGTTCCGCCGGATCATGCGGGCGACCTTCTCCGCATTGACCGCGTCGAGGTTCTGGTCGATCTCGTCGAGCAGGTAGAACGGAGACGGGTCGTACTCCTGGATCGCGAAGATCAGGGCCATCGACGCGAGGGACTTCTCGCCGCCGGAGAGGGCCTCGAGCCGCAGGACCTTCTTGTGGGCCGGCTTGACCTTCAGGATCAGTCCGGCGTCGAACGGCTTCTCGGGATCCTCGAGGACGAGGTCCGCTTCGCCGCCCTCGCTGAGCTCCGCGTAGACCCGTTTGAAGTTCTCGCTGATCGCGGTGAAGACCTTCGCGAGCCCCTCCTTCTTGCGGTCCGTGAGCTGTTCGACCAGGTGGATGAGCTCCTCCCGCTGGCCTTCGAGCCTCTTGAACTCGTCCTTCAGCTCGACGGCGCGGGCCTGCTGCGCGTCGTAATCCTCCAAGGCCCGCAGGTTGATCGGCCCGAGGGCTGTGATCGCGGCCTCGCACTCGCCGATCGTCGACTTGAGCTCCTCGAGGCTCGGGAGCCGGCCTTCCTTGACCTCGACGGCCATCTCCGTCATCACACGCTCGGCCTCGGCGAGCTGCTCCTCCTGGACCTTCAGCTCCGTCTGCATCTTGAGCAGGAAGTCCTCCTTCGTCTCGATCTTGTGCGTGGCCTTGTCGAGGTCCGCCTCGCGGTCCGTCTTCTCCTTGTACGCGGCGTCGCGGGCGTCCTGGAGGTCTTTCATCTTCTTGCCGAGCTGGGCCTCCGTCTTCTCGAGCCCGCGGATCTCCGTCTCGAGCCGCCCGAGCGACTCCTGGAACGTTTCGATCCGCTTTTCGTGGTCCTTCCGTTGATCCTCCAAGGTCCCGAACCGCGCATCGAGTTCCCCGCGGCGCTCCTCGAGGAACGCGGTCTGGGTGGCCATCGCCTCCCCCTTCGACCGCAGGCCGCTCAGCTCCTCGGCGAGGGTCGCGCGGCGGCTCATGAGTTCCTTCATCTTCGAGGAGATCTGCTGCGGCGTCGCCTCCATGACGGCCTTCTTGCGCTCGTCCCGCTTCGACTTCAGCGCCTCGACGGCCTTCGTGAACTTCTCCAGGTCCTCTTCGATCCGCGTCGCGGTCTTCCGCGCGTCTTCGAACCGGCCTTTCCGGTCCGCGAGGTCCTTGTCGGCCGCGGCGAGCTTCGCGGCGAATTCCTTTCGCTTCGCCTCCAGGGTGCTCGCCTTGACCTCGACGGCCCCGGACCTCCCGCCCGTGTCCTTGATCGTCTCCTCGAGCGCGAGGATCTCCTTCCGGATCTCATCGAGGCGGTTCGCGACGTTCTCCGCTTGGGCCTGGGCCTCCCGCAGCTTCTCCGCGATCTTCTCCATCTCGCCCGCGGAGCTCGGGCCAAACCGGACGGTGGACTTCTCCATCTCGCCGCCGACCATCGCGCCGGAGGACTCGATGAGCTCGCCCTCCGTCGTCACAAGACGGACGCCGCCCATCCACTTCCGGGCCTCGTCCAGCGTCTGGACGACGAGGGTGTCGCCGAAGACGTAGAAGAACGCGTCGCGGTATTTCTCGTCGAAGTGGCACAGGTCGATCGCGAAGCCAAGGCATTCCTTGGCGACGAGGATCGCCTTGCCGCGAGGCTTGCCGACGAGCATCTTGGTGAGAGGGAGGAAGGTCGCGCGGCCGATCTTGCGCTTCTTCAGGTAATCGATGCATTGGGCCGCGACCGAGTCGTCGTCGACGATGATCGCCTGCATCCGCGCTCCGGCGGCGGTGACGATCGCCGTCTCGTACTGGGAGTCGACGTGGGCGAGCTGGGCCACCGTCCCGTGGATCCCCTTGATCGAACCGGTCTCCCGGCATTCGAGGATCGCGGACACCGCCGATCCGTACCCGCGCTTCATGTTCTCCGCGACGTCGGCCTCGGCCTTGAGCTGCGCATACTGCCTCGTCAGGCTGAGGAGCGCGGTCTGGAGGTCCGCCTGCTCTTTCGCGAGCCGGCCCTCCTCCGTCCGCTTGCCGTGGAAGTCCTCCTGGAGTTTCTCGAGGCTCTTCCCCGATTCCTTCGTAGACGACTTGAGTTCCTTAAGCTGCCATTCGGCGTCGTCGTGCTCGACCGCATATTGCTTGCGGGATTCCTCGAGCAGTCCGATCTCCGACTCGACGCGCGCCATCGCCTCCTTCGTGCGGTCGCCTTCGAGGACCAGGCCCTTGAGCTTCTCCTCGACCTCGTCAATTTCGTTGTTCAGGGCGATGATCTGCTTCTGGATGTTGAGGACCTTCGCGTCGCTCTTCGACGCGACCTCGTCGACTTCATGGAGATCCTTGTCGGCCCCTTTGATCTGCTCGTCCAGTTCCCCGACGCGCTTGTCGACGTTCCCGCGCTCCCGTGCGAGCGCGTCCGTCTCCTTCTGGACCTTGGCTTTCTCCTTGTTGGCCTCCGCCGCGTCCGTCCGGATCTGCTTCAGCGTCTCCTTCGATGTCTCGATTCCGTCCGTCGCGCGGGCCCGCTCGATCCGCAGGCCATCGAGCTTTTCCTTGAGCTGCTTCGCCTCGTCCCCGCCGCGGTCCGCCATCTCCTGTTCGAGCTCGTTCAGTCGGGCGACGGCCGCATCGAGGCGGCCTCGGAGCTCCTCCTTTTGGGCCTCCAACTTCGCCTTGTCGCCCTCGTGCTTCGCGATCTGCTCCTTGGTCCCGACGATCTGCCGCTCGATCAATTCCCGGTTCTTGTACGCGAGCTGGGCCTTCGCGGTCGTCAGCTTCTCGTTCAGGTCGCGGTACTTCAGGGCGCCGTCGCGGTCCGCCTCGAGCTGCTTGATCTGCTTGTCGATCTCGTCGAGGATGATCCGGATCCGCTCGAGGTTGTCCTCCGTCTCCTTGCGCTTCCCTTCGGCCTGGCCGATGTCATCGTCGAACTTCGTGATGCCCGCGATGTTGTCGAGGATCCGCCGGCGTTCCACGGAAGACATGGAGACGATCCGCTGGATGTCCCCTTGCTGGACCAGGTTGTAGCCTTCCGCCGAGATCCGCGCGTGGGCCAGGAGCGAGTCGAATTCGGACAGGGAGGACTTTCGGTCGTTGATGTAGAAGTACGAATTGTACCCGCCATCGACGGACGGGCTGAGGCCGACGTACCGGGTGAGCTTGACCTCGTCCGCCTCGACGGGGATCTGGCGGTCCGAGTTGTCGAAGATCAGGCTGACCTGGCATTCGTTGGCGCCGTTCTTGTCCTTGCCGCCGTTCCAGATGAGGTCCGTCAGCTTGCCGGCGCGGATCGCCTTCGCGCTCTTCGGGCCGAGGACGAACAGGATCGCGTCCGCGATGTTGCTCTTCCCGGAGCCGTTCGGGCCCGTGATCGACGTGTACCCTTGGAGGAACGGGATCGAGATTTTTCGACCGAACGACTTGAAGTTCTCCATCTGGATCTCTTTCAGGAACAAGGGCTCACCTGACCGGTGGGACAGTCAGCGCTGGGCAGCATCGCTACAACCCATCCCATCTATATCCTTCTGGTGTCCGACGAGGGTCAGACGGAGACGCGGAAGGCGCTGATGGCTATAAAAGTGTAGCGCAACCGCGGATTCGCATTGACAATTTCCGGCGTCCCGGAACCGCGAGTCACGTGGGCGGGGGCGGCATTGCCCCTCGAGACCGCGCGATGCGAACCGCGCCGAGTAATGCCCCCATGATGGCTACGATTATCACGGTCGTCACAGGCCATGGACCGTATGGGCCGCTCGGACTGAAGAATCCGGTATCGACTCGGACCCGGACGACGGCGGTCTCGTAATTGCCCGCGCGATCGAAGGCGCGAAGGGTGATAATATGGACGCCGTCCTGGACTCCTGTAAAGGTGAAGCTGCGTTGGGTACCGGGTTGAACCACCGGCTCCGCATCATCCATTTGGATTTCGAAGCGGGAGAGGTTCGATCCCGTCCCATCGGCCTTCCACAGGAGATCGACCCGATTGGAGCTGATCACAAGATCCTGGGCGGGTCCGATGATTTCGAGCGCGGGAGGCATCCGGTCCACGACGAAGGAAACCTTAACCGAAGTCGGGTGTTGGACCCGATCGAACGCGACGACATCGACGAAATGTTCACCGTCCGCGAGTCCGCTGAATGTGTAGTTGGCGTTCGACGGATTGACCGTTACGATGGGGCCGTCATCCAGTTTCAACTCGATCCGGTCCACGCCTGAAAGGGAATCTTCAACGCTCCAGGAAACCCTTACAATTCCACTGTTCAGGGCGTCGCGTTCTTTGGGAGTGGCCAAGGAAAGACTGGGTGCCGTCAAGTCCACCCGGAACGAGGAATTCGTCCAAGGTCCCCACGTCATTCCGTCCGAGAGGCGAACCCTCCAGTACCAAAGTCCTTCTTCCAGAGAAAGCGCTTGCCATTCGGTGGTTGTGGAGGACACAGTCCCGCTCGAGTGCGCGATCGTTCCAAAGGACGCCTCGCGACTCAAGTCGATTTGGAAGGAAACTTGTCGGTCTCCCTCGGGGTCCGACGAACTCCACTTGAGCACGGGGGTGTCGACGGCCACCCATGACTCGTTCGCTGGATCGCGGGGAATCCCGGTTGGGCCGAAATTCAGCTGATAGATGACAGAGACATCGTGGACGACCGGCGTATCGACCGCTTCGAATGTCGAGAGGCTTAGGAGGTACTGGGCGTAGCGGCCTCGAAGGGGCCCGACGGCGCCCGAGGATGGATCCACGGTTTGCCACCCCGACCAAGTTGCGTCAGGTTGCACGGTTTCGCCCGTGCGGAGGAAGGCTACGACGTCGGAATTTGGAGGCAGGGTGACGTTCACGGATACGCGATTCCATGTGTTCCGGACCCCGGAATCGAACACCCGTGAAAGATAGGAACCGGTCGGCGAAAAGCCTGGAGCTTCGACGCCAAGGCCGATTTGTATCCGCGAATCGTCGCTCCCCGTATAGTAGGCGCGCCGCCCTTGAGGAGTGTCGATGATCGCGGCTCCGACAACGGCTCGGTAGTCCCAAGACGGCGCCGGGTCGGGCGATAGAACCGGATTTCCGGTCTTGGTCCAGGAGAGACCGTCCTGGGAGCTGGCAGTGCCGACCCTCCAATACCCAGCTCGCAGACCACCGTAGGTCATGAGCCAGACACCGCCCGTGCCATTGACGACCGCGGAGCACCGGACCTTCTCGCCATCCCACGCTCCGGATTGGCCCAGGTCGAGGATCGGGAGGCCCGTTACCCGACTGAATCCGGTGTAGCTGGAGGAAGTGGCGAGCCCTACTCGATCAGCGGATCCGTCGGACCCAGTGTAGTACATACGATACTCGCCGTTGGTGTGCACAACCCACGGTATGGCCACGATGGTCCCGTCCCATCCCGCACCGGGCTGGAGCGCAGTTCCGTTGACCGTCCACGCGAGGCCATCGGGCGACTGTGCGTGGTAAATCGCCCCTCCACCTGCGAGACCTCCTTCAAACCACATGTGGTAGGTCGAGCCTTCCCGAAGGACGAAGGGTGCGCACACGGTCGTGAAAGTCTGCAAGACCACACCCTGCTTGCTCCAGGCCACGCCGTCCAGCGATGTGGCGAGCAAGATGCTCGATTGGGATCCGTCCGACCCGCAATACCACATCTTGTACGAACCGTCGGACTCCCAGAGGACGGAAGGATTTCTCGCCCAAACCGAATCTGGCGAACCTGGGGGCCCATTGCCGAGCACGATTCCCCGTTTGGCAAATCCAGTTCCGTTCGGGCGGAGTTGCAAATCGCCGGGCGCGGTGGCGACTACCTCCTGGAGAGTTCCGCCTGTGAAATCCGCGACACTTGTTTCCGTCCAGGAATCCGCTAAAACAGGTTGAGAGAGGATCGGAACCAGTTGGAGGACCATGAGAAGGACGGAACTGATCAACCCGACCCGGTGCCAGGTCGTGGGCCGGAGCGAACCCCTCGCGTGTGTGCACCTTGACGCTTGCTTTCGCCGCAAGCCAAAGGGTGCAATAGAAGACGACGAACGAATCCCTCTGATATCTACGATGGGTCCGTCACTATTTCAACATTCTTTGGTGGCATCGACGCAAGGGGTCGAGACGGATCTCGAATGGGAGCGGAGTTTCACCGTGCCACCTTCGGCCTATGATATACAAAGTACCAGAACAGGCCAATCGCTCCGTCCATAGCTGCAATCGAAGCGAGGATCGGTATCTGCCACGGATTGGCCGCTGGCTGGGGGGTCTCGGAGGGTTCCACCGCCAGCCCGATTTTCGCTCTGGAACCATCTGAGCCGGTGTAGTAGAGGCGCCTGCCGTGGGCTCCGTCGATGAACTTCGCTCCGACCGTGCCCTGGGAGTCCCAGGACGGAGAGGGATCAGGGGCAAGAATGGGAGTTGAACCTCGGGTCCAGCCGACCCCGTCGGGGGAAGTCGCAATGCCAACTTGAAAGAAGCTGTTGCCCAGGCCCGCATAGTACATGATCCAAGGATTGCCCGGTTTGACCGCAGGGTTTCGAACCTTGAATGAGTCCCAGGTGCCGCCGGGCTCGAAGACAGGATTGCTTGACACCCGAGTGAAGTTCCAATACGTGCTCGAGGTGGCGAGCCCGATTCGGTCCGTTCCACCATCCGATCCCATAAAATACATTTGGTATTGGCCGCCGTATTGGACGACCCACGGCGTACCGACGGTGAGGCCGTCCCAGTTCGGATAGTTAGGTGCGAGGGCAATCCCATCGACCGTCCATGACCGCCCATCCTGGGAAACAGCGTGGAAGATCGAACCCGCCTGAAACCACATGTGATAGGTCGAGCCCTCGCGCAGGACGAAAGGAGCACCCGCATTTCCCCCATAGTCTAGAACCGCACCTTGTTTCGTCCAGGAAAATCCGTCGCTCGAGGTCGCAAGCAAGATGATTGAACGGCCTCCATCGAACCCGTTGTACCACATTTTGAAAGAGCCGTCAGGTTCCTGGAGGACCGTCGGGTCTCGGGCCCACACGGAATCTGGCGTCCCGGGTGGCCCGTTGTCAATAATCACTCCGATCTTGACGAATCCCGTGGCGCCAACTTGAAGGGAGAAATCGCGTGGCGAAACGCTCGTCAAGGCGGAGGCGATTACGATGAATGCCGACAACGCAGCCAAGCTGGGAACACGCCTCGAGCCCATTGGTTGCGGCAATCGGTCCGCGTGGACGGCAGAGCCCTCCAAACGAGGGATTCACTTCGGAATTGATGAACGTTCCGAGAGCAGGACGGCCGAGCGTCGCTGGGCGCGCTAGCTACGGCGCGCCTTCGATGAGGGTATCGAAGTCTTGGCGCCCTATCTTCTCGAGGACGAAATGGAGCTCGACTTTTCTTCCGAAATTTGGTTCGATTCCGAGGTAATGTTTGAGGTGCCACGCCAGCGGAAGTCCTCGTTCGGAGACCTCACTGACGAGTAACCGCCACGGCAGGCCGCGCTTTTGCCGTTTGTCCACGATGAGGCCGAGATGTCGAGCCATGCCGGGCCACAGGAACCTCACGTGCCCGATCGTGGACTTCCGGCCGTAATTGCCATACGGCACGTACACCTCGAGAATACCGCCCACTTTCAGGATGCGATGTATGTCGCCCAGGACCCGTTCCAGATGGGCGAGATGCTCGAATACGTGGGACGCAAGGACGGCATGGATGGATTCGTCCTCAAACGGCAGGGGCTGGTGGTCGATATCCAAGACCACGTCCACTTTGGGCCCCGGGAGAATGTCGATGTTGGTGAAGCCGTCGGGGGTTACCAGTCCGCACCCGAGGTTGATCTTGGGTGACGGTCGACCGACCGACAAGGAATTACGCAGACGCATGGCTTGTGCAGTCGAATGAGAGTCCATCCGCTACTTGAGCGTTGCCGGATGCCTCAACACGGAGGCCTCCATTCTCCGCGAGGCTCGGAATTCTGCGCCTCGGGACGTCGGTTCGTCGGCTTACACAGCCGTTCGTCACGACCGAGTCGGACGGCGAATACCGTAGCGGACCAATCCGCGGAGGAGACCGTAGAGGCTGGCGAATCCCTCAATGGGCCGAAACAGCCCCCGGTAATACCATAACGGGTCCGATTCTCGAATCCCCTCAATCCAATGCTTCGCCACGAGGATCACCAAGAGCAGGACTGCAGCCCATGCGAACGATCGCCAAACGAGCGAAGCCAAGGCAAGAAGCAGGACGAGTCCATAGGCGAGACCGAGAGCGAACGCACCGGCCATCTCACGAAGGCCATATTTCAGCGCCATCTGATACTGCCCGGTCCGATACCACGCCTCCTTGCGAGCAAATTCCCGGAAGGTGGTCGGGTGGTGGTGGACGACCCGAGCGTCGGGGACGAATTGTCCTCGGAAGCCTCCACGGCCCAGGCGCTTGTGGAGGTCCCAATCGACGCTCGACGCCTGCCAGGGATCGTACCAGCCCGCCGTTTGCAGCGCGGTTCGACGGTAGGCGACGTTCCACGAGGGTACGGCATCGCGAAGCGAAGGGTCCCGGGCGAGTCTCCGATTGTACGCCTCCGTCCTTTCATGGTAGTAGTGCGCCACCACACCCGCCTCGATGTTAGCCCCGCCTACCGCGCCCGCGGTCCAGTCCGCGATTCCTTCGCGCAACGGTCCGACAAGGTTCTCCAGCCACCCATCCAGAGGGATGGCGTCGGCGTCAATTCGGGCCAATATCGCGGCGTCGGTCGAGTGCCCCCCCAGGTTCCATGACTCCGAGAGGTTGCCTCCGCTCGCAAGGAGCCGTACCCGAGCGTCGCTCCCAAACTGCTCCCGGAGGAGGCGCGGAGTCTCGCCGCGGGATCCGTTGTCCACGACGACCACGTCGAATGAGAAGGAAGCGGTCTGGCCGAGCACCCGTTCGATGCACGTGATCACGCGCGGATCGTCCTTCACGGTGATCACAACGGAGACGTCCGCCATGACCTTGGCGAACGCGCAGAACGCTCGAACAAAGCTTAAACATGCC
>Ga0209376_1002169_pt1 | contig 18920 bp, 11 predicted proteins | sample GraSoiAngelo_134_FD_185891 | JGI IMG/M metagenome (GOLD analysis project Ga0209376, IMG submission 185891) | Grasslands soil microbial communities from the Angelo Coastal Reserve, California, USA - 14_0929_05_30cm (SPAdes) (version 2) | ecosystem: Environmental > Terrestrial > Soil > Grasslands ... | reverse complement strand
GAGCGGCTCGGCTCCGACCAGTACCTGTACGGGCAGGTCGGGAGCGACCAGGTGACCGCGCGTGTCGATCCGCGTATGAAGGTTGCCCCGGGCGACACCGCGCAACTCGGCCTCGACACCCGCTCGATCCATCTCTTCGACGCGGAGAGCGAAGCGGCGTTCTTCTGATCGTCACGTTTGGAAACAATTCGGGCCCGTGAGGACTTCGATGCCGCGCGCTTCAAAGCGTTCCGGAGGGCGCTCGGCGCAGCGCTGACCCGGCGCGCGCGGCGGCTCGCGTCGATCCAGGACGTGCTGGACGCCGCGGGCGCCGAAGGCCGCTCGTATGGCGGGATCCAGGAGATCCCGGTCGACAAGATCGTCGGATCGGCGGCGTCGATGGCTAAAGGCGAGGACTTCGACCCTGCGTTTCTGCCCACGACCCCGCGACTGCGCGACCGCTGGACGCGCATCTACCGCGAGATGGTCGAGGGCGCGGAGCTGCCGCCCATCGACGTCTACAGGGTCGGCGACGGCTACTACGTGATCGACGGCCATCACCGTGTGTCGGTGGCGCGCAGCCTCGGACGGCCGGCGATCACGGCGCGCGTCATAGACGTCAAGACGCGCGCGCCTCTGGGCACCGAGGTCGACACCGCCGCGCTTCTGCGGGCGGCCGAGTACTCGCGCTTCCTGGAAGCGACGCAGCTTGACAAGGTGCGGCCGGAGGCTCGGCTCGAGTGCTCCCGGCTCGGCCGCTACGACGAGCTGCTCAAGCACATCCTCGGCCACCAGTACTTCCTCGGGCTCGAGCGTGGCCATCCCGTGCCGCTGCCCGAGGCGGCCGCCAGCTGGTACGACAGCGTGTACCGCCCGATCGCCGACATCATCCAGCGCCATGACGTGCTGAAGCAGATGCCGGGCTGGACGGAGGCAGACCTGTACGTGGAGATCACCCGGCGGTGGCTGGCGCTGAGCGAGGAGGGCAAGCCGGCCGGCCCGCAGCCGGCGATCAACTGGCTGCTCCTCGACGAGGAGGCGCGCAGGTGGTGGCAGCGCCGGCATTCGATCCAGCTGCCCGAATGATCCCAGGGCAACCGCGTCGCGGGGGTGGCCGGGGTATCCCGGCCGCATCTTTGCGTTCTTTAAGGAAACCGGGCATGGCGAGGCCACCAAGGAGGGAGAGCAGGTGCGCGAATCCGGGCGGCACCGCCCGTGGGTCCGCATCCTTGCCTACGCCCGTTGAGCGCACCGATGAGAGGGAACCTTGGTTCCCTCTCATAGATCTGCCCGAATGATCCCAGGGCCGGTACCGCCACCTATGCTTTGCCCCCTGGGGGCGTAAGGCAGTGGCGCGCAAAGCGGACGAAAAAGATCTCGGGCAAGCCATCAAGCCGGACACGGACGGCGATGGACATGCCGCGCCCCAGGCGGGGGCGGTGCCGGCGCCGATCAGGATCGCCAGCTCGTTTCCGCCCATCGCCGAATATGCGTTCCTCTCCGACTGCGAGGCGAACTGCCTGGTGGCGCCCAGCGGGCGCGTGGAGTGGATGTGCCTGCCGCGTCCAGACAGCCCTAGCGTTTTCGCGTCGATCCTCGACCGCAGCGCCGGCAACTTCCGGTTCGGCCCCGCCGGGATCAGCGTGCCGGCCGGGCGCCGCTACCTGCCGGGCACGCTCGTCATCGAGACCACCTGGCGGACGCGCACCGGCTGGCTGATCGTCCGCGACGCGCTGTGCATCGGCCCCTGGTACCACGGCCAGCGCCGGTCGGGCACGCACCGCCGGCCGCCGACCGACTACGAGGCCGAGCACATCCTGCTGCGCACCGCCAAGTGCGTGGTGGGCAGCGTCGAGCTCAGCCTCGACTGCCAGCCGGCGTTCGACTACGGCCGCGACGCGGCGAAATGGGAGTACTCGAGCCCGGGCTACGGCGAAGCGATCGCGACCGGGGGCGACGGCGACATCCCGCTGCGCCTGGTCACGGACCTGCGCGTCGGTTTCGAAGGCCCCGGCGCGCACGCCACCACCACGCTGCGCCAGGGCGAGCGCGCCTACGCAGCGCTGGCTTGGCCGCGCTCGCAGTACTCGGCAGGCAAGGAGTTCTGGGCCGAGCATCCGCCCCCGGCGGACGTGGACGAGGCGTTCCAGCGCATCGAGCGCACCGCCGACTTCTGGCGCGAGTGGATCAACCACGGCGAGTTCCCCGAGCACCCATGGCAGAGCTACCTGCAGCGCAGCGCGTTGACCCTCAAGGGGTTGACGTACAGCCCGACGGGCGCGCTGCTCGCGGCGCCGACCACGTCGCTGCCCGAGACCATCGGCGGCGAGCGCAACTGGGACTACCGCTACACGTGGATCCGCGACGGCACCTTCATGCTGTGGGGCCTCTACACGCTGGGCTTCGACCGCGAGGCCAATGATTTCTTCTACTTCATCGCGGACGTAGCAGCTGAGAAGCAGGACCTGCAGATCATGTACGGCATCAGCGGCGAGCATGAGCTGACCGAGGGGACGCTCGACCACCTCACCGGTTACGAAGGCTCGGCGCCGGTGCGCGTCGGCAACGCGGCCTACGCGCAGAGGCAGCACGACGTGTGGGGTGCCGTGCTCGACTCCGTTTACCTGCACACGAAGTCGCGCGATTACATGCCGGAGGTCGTGTGGCCGATCTTGAAGAAGGCGGTCGAGTCCGCGATCGAGAACTGGAAGAAGCCCGACCGCGGAATCTGGGAGGTGCGCGGCGAGCCGCAGCACTTCGTGTCCTCGAAGCTGATGTGCTGGGTCGCGTGCGAGCGCGGCGCCCGGCTCGCGGAGCTGCACGGCGACCGCGTGCTCGCCGAGCGATGGCAGTCGGTAGCTGACGAGATCAAGTGGGACATCTGCACGAACGGCGTCGACAAGCGCGGCGTGTTCGTGCAGCACTACGGCACCAGCGCGCTCGACGCGTCGGTGCTGCTGATTCCGCTGGTGCGCTTCCTGCCGCCCGACGACGCGCGCGTGCGCGCGACCGTGCTGGCCATCGCCGATGAGCTCACCGTCGACGGGATGGTGCTGCGCTACCGCACCACTGAGACCGACGACGGGCTGTCGGGCGAGGAGGGCACGTTCACGATCTGCTCGTTCTGGCTGGTGTCGGCGCTGGCGGAGATCGGAGAGATCACCCGTGCGCGCGAGCTGTGCGAGAAGCTGCTCTCTTACGCCAGCCCGCTGCAGCTGTACGCGGAGGAGATCGACCCGCGTAGCGGCCGCCACCTCGGCAATTTCCCGCAGGCGTTCTCGCACCTGGCGCTCATCAACGCGGTCATGCACGTGATCCGGGCCGAGGCCGGCGAGTCCCAGCAGTTCACGGGAGTGACGCCCTCACCAGCCCCCTAACCCCCTTTTGTGCACAAAAGCGGGGTATCCCGCGCGAATAACGCGCGATTGTGCACAAAAGCGTGGAATCAGTCGGGGCGGTGCTTGAGGAACAGCGCTCCCAGCGGTGGCAGGGTGAGCGTGACGCTGTGGCGGTGGCCGTGGCGGCCGATCGGTGCCGCTTCGACGCCGCCGAGGTTGCCCTGGCCGCTCCCACCGTATGTCGGCGAGTCCGAGTTCAAGAGCTCCTGCCAGAAACCCGGGAATGGCACACCAATCTGGTAGTTGTTCCGCGGAACCGGCGTGAAGTTGAAGGCGGCGACCACCAGGTTGTCGGGGTCGGAGGCGCGGCGGAGGAGGCTGACCACGCCGTTGTCGCTGTCGGTGCAGTCGATCCAGGCAAAGCCGGCAGGGTCGAAGTCGAGCTCGTGCATCGCCTTCTCGGTGCGCAGCACGCGGTTCAGGTCGCCGACCCACTGGCTCAGTCCCGCATGCTCGGGGAAGTTCAGCAGGTGCCAGTCGAGGCTCGAGTCGTGATCCCACTCGCGCCACTGCCCGAACTCGCCGCCCATGAACATCAGCTTCTTGCCGGGCTGCGCGTACATCCACCCGAACAGGAGCCGCAGGTTCGCGAACTTCTGCCAGTCGTCGCCAGGCATCTTGTTCAGCAGCGAGCCCTTGCCGTGCACGACCTCGTCGTGAGACAGCGGGAGCATGTAGCTCTCGGACCACGCGTAGAGCATTCGAAACGTCAGGCGCTGATGCTCAAAGCGGCGATAGACCGGGTCCTTGGAGAAGTACTCCAGCGAGTCGTGCATCCAGCCCATGTCCCACTTCATGCCGAAGCCGAGGCCGCCGATGTAAGTGGGCCGCGACACCATCGGCCACGCGGTCGACTCCTCGGCCACCGTCTGCACGTCAGGCTGCTCCTGGTACACCTCCGTGTTGAAGCGGCGAAGCAGCTCGACCGCGTCCAGGTTCTCGCGGCCGCCGAACTTGTTGGGCACCCACTCGCCCTGCTTACGCGAGTAGTCGAGATAGAGCATCGATGCCACCGCGTCCACGCGCAATCCATCGATGTGGTAGCGGTTGAGCCACGACATCGCGCTGCTGATCAGAAATCCGCGCACCTCGTTGCGGCTGTAGTTGAAGATCGAGCTGCCCCAGTCAGGATGGACGCCCTGCCGCGGGTCGGCGTGCTCGTAGAGATGCGTGCCGTCGAAAAGCTGCAGGCCGAACTCGTCGGCCGGAAAATGCGAGGGCACCCAGTCGAGCACCACTCCGACGCCGTTCTGGTGCAGGTGGTCGACCATGAACATGAAATCCTGCGGCGTGCCGTATCGGCTGGTCGGTGCGAAGTAGCCGGTGACCTGATAGCCCCATGACGAGTACAGCGGGTGCTCCATCACAGGCATCAGCTCGACGTGCGTGAAGCCGAGCCGCTTGCAGTACTCGGCCAGGCGCGGCGCAAGCTCGCGGTACGTCAGCCACCGGTTGTGCTCCTCCGGCGAGCGCATCCACGAGCCGAGGTGCATCTCGTACACGGCCCATGGCGCATTGCGCCCGTTCGTGACAGGGCGTTCCGCGAGCCACGACTGGTCGTGCCAGTCGTACGCCAGGTCCCACACGACCGATGCCTGGCGCGGGGGCGGCTCGGCGAAGGTCGCGTACGGGTCCGCCTTCTCGACACCCGCTCCGGTCACGCGCGAGTGGACGAGGTACTTGTACATCGTCCCGTGCTTGACGCCCGGAATGAATCCTTCCCAGATGCCCGACGCCTCGCGCGGCTCGAGCTGGTTGGCGGTGCGATTCCAGCCGTTGAAATCGCCCATCACGCTCACGCTGTCGGCGTTGGGCGCCCACACCGCGAACGTCGCGCCTTCGCCGCTCAGGTGGGCGCCGAGCTTTTCGTAAAGGTGCGCGTGAGTGCCCTCATTGAAGAGGTGCAGATCGAACTGCGTCAGCAGGGAGTTCGCGATCATGCCGGCGCCAGCAGATCGCAGACTCCGCGCAAGGGTATTCGCACCCAGTCAGGTCGCATGTTCAATTCATACCGCAATTCGTAGAGAGCTTTCTCGAGCAGCATCGTCGTGAGCTGCAGCTCGAGATCGGCCGGCGCCTGCGGGACGAACGAGGCGGTGCCCGCGGTGCTGAGGTAGCTACGGGTGAATGCGACCGACACTGAGTCGACCCAGAACCGTGCCCAGGGCTGCATGCGCGCGAGCATCTCCGGCTTCAGGTTGTCGGTACGCAGCGAGGCCTGCGCCGCGTAGTGGAACGACCGCAGCATGCCCGCCACGTCACGAAGCGCAAGTCGCTTGAGGCGCCGCTCGTACAACGTGCGCGCGGGTTCTCCCTCGAAATCGATGATCACAAAATCGTGACCCGTGTACAGCACCTGGCCGAGGTGGAAATCGCCGTGCACCCGGATTCGCGTGGTGTTGAGGCGGCGGGCCAGGAAGGACTTCAGCGCGCGTGAGATCTGGGGCTCCAGCTCCAGCACCTGGCGCGCTTCATCGCGAGCGTCCAGCGGCAGCCGGCTCAGCTGGCCGCGCAGCAGCTCGATTGCGCGGAGCCCGACCTGGCTTATCGACTGGTACATCGAGCGCTGGTCCTGCGGCGAGATGCGCTCGGGCGAGAACGCGATGTCGTCGGGGTCGCTGCACAGCGCGAGATGCAGCTCGGCCGTGCGCTTGCCGAGCAGCTTGGCCGACTCCAGGTACGCGCCGATGGTCTGCGTCGCCAGCTCGGGCAGCTCGCCCACTGTCGTGAACAGCATGCTGCGCGGCAGCGTCGGCGGGCCGGCGTCGGCGCGGACCTCGACGGCCTTGAAGTAGTTATCGAGCGTCGACTGCGTGTACTTCCAGGCGTCGCCCTGGTTGGGCACGTAGCCCTGTAGCACAGCGACCGAGATCGCCTCGCCGCGATCCGGGCGATACTCGAGGGCGCCCGCTAGAGGGGCGATCTGGGTGAAGTTGGTGCGCTCGGTCAGAAAGCGGCCCAGCTCGAGCTCGGGGTTGGTCCCCTCCTCGACGCGCCTGAACACCTTCAGGATCAATCGTTCGCCGAACACGACCGAGTTGTTGCTCTGCTCGGCGGTGGACAGGTTGGCTTCGAGCTTGATCGTCTCCGGTCCGCGGAGGCGGATGAAGGCCTTGTTCGTCGATCCGACGAGAGTGCCCTTGGGTCCGTTGAAGCGCCGGCGCCGCGCCATCGCGGACAGCAGGGCGTCCGCGAATCCCGGCGGCCCGAGAGCGTCGTAGATGAGACCTCGCTGCTCCTGGCCCGGCAGCTTCACCCAGGCGATCGCCGCGTGCGGCCAGCGCTCGATGATCTGCGAAGACTCGGCGGGGTTGGTGTGGGCCAGTGGCAGCAGGTACGTCTCGGGGTCGCCTTCCGCATACGAGGCGACGATCGTCGTCAGGTAGGCAGTGCCCTCGGCGGTGCGGATGTCGATCCAGTCGGTGATCTGGATGGACTTGAGACGCCGCGCCTTGCCTGCGAACCACCGGCGCTGCCGAATGTAGGTCAGGAGGATGCTCTCGAAGGCCTCCTTGCCGCCGTCGACGAGCACTGACTCCCATGCGGCCGGTACCCGCACCTCCGGCAGCGTGGTGGCGGTGAGGCCCCAGTCGCTGACCAGCTGCTGGGAAGGTTTCGGCTGCAAAGAGAACCAGTAAAAGGAATGAGGCCCGAGGGTGAGGTAGTAGGGCGTGTCGCCGACCGTCGGCAGCTCGGTCGTTCCGAACAGCTCGATCGGCACCATGCCTTTCCAGTGCGCGAGGTCCAGCTCGACGACCTGCAGGAACCGCGACAGGTTGGCCACGCACAGGATCTGCTCGGACTCGTAGCGGCGCACGAAGGCGAGCACCTTGCGGTTCTCGGGTCGCAGAAGCTCCAGGGTTCCGCGCCCGAACGCGCGGTGCCGCTTGCGCAGGGCGATGACCCGCTTCATCCATGAAAGCAGTGAGTGCGGGTTGCCGGCCTGCGTCTCGACGTTGATCGCCTCGTAGTGGTACTCGGGGTCGGTGACCACCGGCAGGTAGAGGCGCTGGCGGTTCGCTCCTGAGAATCCGGCGTTGCGGTCTGCGCTCCACTGCATCGGGGTGCGGACTCCGTTGCGGTCGCCGAGGAAGATGTTGTCGCCCATGCCGATCTCGTCGCCGTAGTAGATGACGGGAGTTCCGGGCAGCGAGAGCAAGAGCCCGTTCATGAGCTCGATGCGCTTGCGGTCGTTGCCGAGAAGGGGCGCGAGCCGCCGCCGGATGCCGAGGTTGATTCGCGCGGCCCGGTCCTGCGTGTACGAGCGGTACATGTAGTCCCGCTCCTCGTCGGTGACCATCTCGAGCGTCAGTTCGTCGTGGTTGCGCAGGAACAGCGCCCACTGGCTGTTGTCGGGGATCGGCGGGGTCTGGGCCAGGATGTCCACGATGGGGAAGCGGTCCTCCATGCGGATCGACATGAACAGGCGCGGCATGAGCGGGAAGTGGAAGTTCATGTGGCATTCGTCGCCGTTGCCGAAGTAGGCGACCGCGTCCTCGGGCCACTGGTTGGCCTCGGCCAGCAGCATGCGATTCGGGTAGTTGTCGTCGATGTGCTTGCGCATCTCGCGCAGGAACTCGTGAGTCTCGGGCAGGTTCTCGCAGTTGGTGCCTTCGCGCTCGAACAGGTAGGGCACGGCGTCGAGTCGCACACCGTCGACGCCCATGTCGAGCCAGAAGTCGCACGCCCGGAAGATGGCTTCCTTGACGCGAGGGTTCTCGAAGTTCAGGTCGGGCTGGTGCGAGTAGAAGCGGTGCCAGTAGTAGGCGCCCGCGACCTGGTCCCACGTCCAGTTGGAGACCTCGAAGTCCTTGAAGATGATGCGCGCGTCCTGGTAGCGCTGGTTGGTGCTGCTCCAGACGTAGAAGTCGCGATAGACGCTGCCCGGCCGCGCGCGGCGCGCGCGCTGGAACCAGGGGTGCTGGTCGGACGTGTGGTTGCAGACCAGCTCGGTGACGACGCGGATGCCGCGGCGATGCGCTTCCTTGATGAACTGATGCACGTCGCCGAGGTCGCCGAACATCGGGTTGACGCTCGCGTAGTCGGCGATGTCGTAGCCGTCGTCGCGGAGCGGTGATGGATAGAACGGCAGCAGCCAGATGGCGTTGACGCCGAGGTCTTGCAGGTAAGGCAGCTTGCTTATGAGCCCCTTGAAATCGCCGCTGCCGTCCTCGCTGGTGTCGCTGAACGCGCGCACGTGGAGCTCGTAGATGACCGCGTCCTTGAACCAGAGGGGGTCGGAGTCGAGGCGGTAGGGTTCGCTGAACTTCTTTCGCCTGGGCGAGTGGTTGGTGGCCGCGGCCTTGGTCAGCGGCCCGTTCTCGGGCGCCGTGGCCGGGGCGGCGACTTTGTCCTTTTCCTGCTCGGGCTTCTGGATCACAGGAAGTACTCGAAATCGTGCTCGCTGCGCACGCGCCGGCGGAACCTGAAGATCTGGCCCGGCACCGAGCTCGGGTTGATCTCGACGTAGTTGCGCGGCCCGTTCCACAGGTAGCGCGCGCCGCTCAGCAGCTCGTGCGCCTGGTAGCTGCGGCCCTGCTCGATGCCCAGCTCTTCGAGCGGCAGGGTGACCATACCGACCTGCGTGTGGTGCGGGTCGACGTTGACGACCGTCAGCACCACCTCGCTGAGGTCCTCGGTCGCCTTGGTGTACGCGACGAGCTGGTCGTTCTCGGTCGGGTGGAACCTGAGGCCGCGGTCCTGCTGCAGCGCCGGGTTCTCGCGCCGCACCCTGTTGACGAGGGTAATGAGCTCGCGCAGGCTCTCCGGGCTGGCCAGGTTCCAGCCGCGCAGCTGGTACTTCTCAGAGTCGAGGTATTCCTCGGAGCCGGCCTCGCGCGCGCGGTTCTCGCACAGCTCGAAGGCCGGACCGTACACGCCGTAGCTCGCTCCGAGCGTCGCGGCCAGGAGGAAGCGCGCGGCGAACGCGTTGCGGCCGCCGTTCTGCAGGTACTCGGTGAGGATGTCCGGCGTGTTCGGCCACAGGTTCGCGCGCATGAACTCGATGACCGGAGGGCGGGTGATCTCGCTCAGGTACTGCGCGAGCTCCCACGCGGTGTTGCGCCACGCGAAGTAGGTGTACGACTGGCTGAAGCCCGCCTTGGCGAGGCGGTACATCACCTTCGGCCGTGTGAACGCCTCCGAAAGGAAGATGACCTCGGGGTGCTTGCGCTTGACCTCGGCGATGAGCCAGTCCCAGAACGGGAACGGCTTGGTGTGCGGGTTGTCGATACGCAGGATCTTCACGCCCTGCGCCACCCAGAACTCGACGACTGACAGGAGCTCGGCCCACAGCTCGCGCCACGACGCGGTCTCGAAGTCGAACGGCACGATGTCCTCGTACTTCTTGGGCGGGTTCTCGGCGTACTGGATGGTGCCGTCGGGCCGGTGCTGGAACCATTCGGGGTGCTCGCGCACGTACGGGTGATCGGGTGAGCACTGGAACGCGATGTCGAGCGCGATCGAGAGGCCGTGCTCACCGGCGACGCTGACGAGGCGCTTGAAGTCGTCGAGCGTTCCAAGCTGCGGATTGATCGCCTTGTGGCCTCCCTCCTCGGAGCCGATCGCCCACGGGCTGCCTGGCTCGCCCGGCTCCGCGCGGGTCGAGTTGTTGCGTCCTTTCCTGTGCGTCTTGCCGACGGGGTGGATGGGCGGCAGGTAGAGGATGTCGAAGCCCATGTCCGAGATGTAGGGCAGGCGGTTCTCGAGGTCGCGGAACGTGCCGTGCACACCCGCCTTTCCCGCCGAGCGCGGGAATGTCTCGTACCAGGCGCCGAACCTCGCGCGCTCCGGCTCGACCACGACCTCCAGCTCGCGCTGGTATCTGGTGCCGAGCGAGCGGTCGGCGTGCCGGTCCATGAGGGCGTCAAGGTCTTCTTTCTGCTTGGCGTCGGGTGCTTTCGCCTGCTTGCGGATCGCGGTCGCCAGCGCGGTCAGCTTGGCGGCGTCCTGACCGCTCGCGCGGGCTGCCGCCTCGTCGATGAGGCGCGCACCGATCTCGATCTCGATCTTGATGTCCTGTCCCGCGGCGATTCTCTTGGCCAGGCGCGCCGACCACGTTCGGTAGTGGTCGACCCAGCCCTCGATCGTGTAGGCGTAGCGGCCGAGCTTGGTGACGTTGAAGCGGCCGCGCCAGCGGTCGTTGACGAGCGGCGTCATCGGCACCTCGGTCCAATCCGGCGTCGACTCGTGGCGGTGCTTGAGCACGGCGGCGAGCGTGTCGTGGCCGTCCGCGAAGATGTCGGCTTCGACGATCACGCCCTCGCCGACGGCCCGTTTGACCGGAAATCGGCCGGCGTCCACCTCTGGCGAGACGGCCTCGATCACCGCCCTCCGGCGGGCATCGGGCAACTCACGTGGCGACGTCGCCGCGGAGGGGGTCGAGGGTGATGGGGCGGAGGCTGTCAGCCGACGCCTCGCGGGTGCACGGGCCACTGCCTCAATCGTGCCACGCTGCACGCCGACAATGTGCCGCCCTAAACGAACGTTCGGTTTAGGCGGCGGAGGCTTTGCGGATCTGGTAGAGCGCGCTGATCACGGCCGTGCACTGATCTTCGACGTAGTCCATTCCGGCGGCCTCGGCGATGCGGCGCGCCTGTTCGGACCGGATGTCCAGCTGGAGCCAAAGCGCTTTGGCCCCAATTGCCGCCGCCTGGCGCGCGACCTCGGGGGCGTCGGCCGCGGGTCGAAAGACGTCGACCAGGTCGACAGGCTCCGGCACATCGAGCAGCGTTCGATACACGCGCTCGCCGAATAGCTCATCGGCGAACGGGTTGATGGGGACGATGCGGAAGCCTCGTTGCTGCAGCCCCGCCGGCACCGAGCCTCCGGCCTTGCGCGGGTCGCGCGACGCGCCGACCACGGCGATGGTGCGCGCAGCGCGAAGTACCTCCTCAGGCGATTTCATGCTTTTGAGCACAATCGCGTGTTATCAGCGCGAAATTCCCTGTATTTGTGCACAAAAGCGGTTTTTACGCCGCTTCCGTTTTGCTCTGCTTTTCGGGCTCGAGCGCGACCTTGAGCACGTCCTCGACCTTGCTCGCCAGGTGGAACGTCATCGCGTTGCGCACGCTCTCGGGCACGTCGTCCAGGTCCTTCTCGTTGCGCTTCGGGAGGATGACCTCCTTCAGGCCCATGCGGTGAGCGGCCAGCACCTTCTGCTTGACGCCGCCGATGGGCAGGACCAGGCCCTGCAGGGTGACCTCGCCGGTCATGCCGACAGTGCTCCGCACAGCCCGCCCGGTGAGAAGCGACACGATCGCGGTCGTCATCGTCACGCCCGCGGACGGACCGTCCTTGGGCACGGCGCCTTCCGGCACGTGGATGTGGAAGACCTTCTCGATCGCTTCGGGCGCGATGGCGAGCTCCTCCGCGTGCGACCGCACGTAGGACAGCGCGATCTGCGCCGACTCCTTCATGACGTCGCCCAGCTGGCCGGTCAGCGTCAGGCTGCCGCCGTGTCCGTTGGACATCGGCGTCGCGGTGGCCTCGACGAACAGCACGTCGCCTCCGACTCCTGTCACAGCGAGACCGGTCGCCACTCCAGGCACCGCGGTGCGGGCTGCGACCTCGTTGTCGAACTTCGGCTTGCCGAGGTACTCACGCACTCGTTCGGGCGTCACCTCGACGGGCACTGCCAGCGCTGAGCCCGCGACCTTCGTCGCGACCTTGCGCGTGATCTTGCCCAGCTCGCGCTCCAGGTTGCGGACGCCAGCCTCGCGCGTGTGGTCGGTGATCACCTTGAGGATCGCCTCGTCGGTGACAGACACCTCTTCGCTCTTGAGCCCGGCCTGCCTGATCTGCCGGGTCAGCAGGTGATCGCGCGCGATGGCAACCTTCTCCTCCTCGGTGTAGCCGTCGAGGCGGATGAGCTCCATGCGGTCGAGCAGCGGCGCGGGAATCGTCTCCGAGACGTTGGCCGTCGGGATGAACAGCACCTCGCTCAGGTCGAGGTCGACCTCGAGGTAGTGGTCGCGGAACGTGTTGTTCTGCGCCGGGTCGAGCACCTCGAGCAGCGCTGAAGACGGGTCGCCGCGCCAGTCGCTGCCGACCTTGTCGATCTCGTCCAGCATGATCACCGGGTTCTTCGTGCCGGCTTCTTTGAGCGCGCGCACGATGCGACCCGGCATTGCACCGACGTAGGTGCGGCGGTGGCCGCGGATGTCGGCCTCATCGCGGATGCCGCCCAGCGAGACGCGGGCGAACTTGCGACCCAGCGCGCGTGCGACCGACTCGCCCAGCGAGGTCTTGCCCACGCCGGGAGGTCCGACGAGCGTGATGATCGCGCCGGAGCCGCGGCCGCCCAGCACCTCGAGCCCGCGCTCCTTGCGAAGCTTGCGCACGGCGAGGAACTCGATGATGCGGTCCTTCACGTCGGACAGGCCGGTGTGGTCCTCGTCGAGGATCCGGCGCGCCTCGGTCAGGTCGAAGTTGTCGTCCGACCGCACGTTCCAGGGGATGTCCAGCATCCAGTCCAGGTAGGTGCGGATCCAGCCGTACTCGGGGTTCTGCTCGCTCGTCCGCTCCAGGCGGTCGAGTTCGCGCTCCACCTCGGTGCGCACGCCGTCCGGCATGCTGGCCTTGACGACGCGCTCGCGGTAGGTCGAGACGACGTCCGTGGAGCCCTCGTTGAGCTGCTTCTTGATGGCTTCGAGCTGCTGGCGCAGCAGGAACTCGCGCTGCGTCTTCTCCATGCCCTCGGCGACGTCGCTGCGGATCTTCTCCTTCAGCGAAGCGTCGGCCAGGACCTGCTTGGTCCAGCCGATGAGCAGAGCGAGCCGCTCCTCCAGGTCGACTGTCTCGAGGACCTGCATCTTCTGCTCAGTGGTCAGGTCCGGTGAGTAGCCGGCGAGGTCGGCCAGGTGGCCCGGCGTTCGCGCCGCGCGCAGGAACTGCACGACCTGCGGGACGCCGCGCGACTCGACCAGGTTCTCGAGCATGGCTCGGTACTCGCGCGCCAGCTCCTGCGCCCGCTCGGTCGGGGGCTCGGGCTCGTTTATGGGGTCGGCCTTGACCCACAGGGCGCCGCCGATGTCGGCCTGGCCGCTGCCCAGCCGGGCACGGTACTCGCCGCGGATCGTGAACGCCTCGGCGCCGGTCGGGAGCTCGGCGGAGTCGCCCAGCCGGGAGACGGTGCCGATGCTGCCGAACTTGCCTTCGACTCGCGGGACCAGCAGGATCAGCCGGCCGCCCTGGCGGGCAGCCTCGATCGCGGCCCGCTGGCTGTCGCCGTCCACGGCCAGGGTGACGGTCATGTGCGGGAGGACGACCACGTCGTCCATGGGGAGGACTGGGAGTAGCTCGGATCGTGGGGTGCTTGCCATGTGTTCAGAGGAACTTTTACCCGCGGCGGGCAATTCCTAACCGAAGCAGAAACAGCCCCCGGCTAGCGGCGCCCTCCGGGAAAGTTGACCTTGCCGCGGCGCGACAGGGCGTCGATCGACACCGCGGCCAGGAGCACCAGGCCGGTGACGATGAAGATCCTCTGCACGTCAAGGCTCTGCAGGTACATGCCGTTGTAGATGCCGCCGATCACCAGGCCGCCCAGCACCCCGTGCATGGCCTTGCCCCGGCCGCCGAAGAGGCTAGTCCCCCCGATAACCGCCGCGGCCACGGCGAACAGGACGAGCTGGCCACCCTGGACGTTGTTCGACATGCCGCCGATGTAAGACGCGTAGAGGATGACGCCGATACCCGCCGTCATCGAGCAGAGGGCAAAGGCGATGGTGACGATGAGGGAGACGTTGATGCCGGCGCGGCGTGCCGCCTCCGGGTTGCCGCCGATGGCGTAGACGTAGCGGCCGTATTTCGTCCTCTCCAGGAGGATGGTCCATGCCGCGAGGACCGCCAGCACGATCGGCACGACCCAGGGCACGCCGGCCAGGACGCCGATGTTTGCCCGGTTGATGTTGCAGATGGCCACCACGACGATGCCCGCGGCGGCGATGAGCCCGATCTTGAGCAGGGTCAGGCTGGGTGGCGGTGCGACCAGGCCGGCGCGTCGCCGGCGCGCGTCGCCAAACCACATCAGCCCGCCGATGCCGACCACCACGACCCCCATTCCGATCCAGCTGATGGTCGGGTCGATCGTCCCCGCCATCAGGTTGTAGAGCACCTGCACGTTGGTGTCAGCCGACGCGAGGTTCGGATAGCCGGAGAACGGGCCAAGAAGCAGAAGGATGAGCATCACGCCGTTGAAGATCAGGTAGCCGGCCAGCGTGACGATGAAGGACGGGATGCCGAGCCTGGTGATGATCGTTCCCTGGATGGCACCGGCGAGCGCGCACGCAGCCAGCGCCGCCACGATCGCTGCCCACCACGGCCAGTTAGTGGTCACGGGCTGCACGAGCTGCACCGCGATGACCGCGCCGCACGCGCCCAGATAACCGATCGAAAGGTCGATCTCGCCGAGGATGAGAGCGAACGTCTCGGCCATCGCGAGGACCATGAAAACGGCGCTCTGCTCGAAGAGGTTGACGAGGTTGTCGGCGTGAAGAAAGACGTGGTTGGGGCTGATGATCTCGAACACGACCATGATCGCGACCAGTCCGACCACCACTGGCAGCACGCCGATGTCGCCTCCGCGCATGCGCCCTATCCAGGCGCGCGCGTACTCGCCGAGTGTCTGCGCTATGAGCGCCGGCGGGACCTCCGCCTCCGCTGCCTGAACCGCCGCGGTAGGGTCGGGCGGGATCTCGACCGGCTGCGCCATCAGTTGCCGGCTGCCTTCATGCCCTTGCCGCCCGTCGTCATGTACTCGACGACGCGCTGGCGATCGAAGTTCGAGATGTCGTCCTGGATGACCATGCGGCCCAGGTAAAGGATCGCGACGCGGTCGGCGACCTCGAACACGTCATTCAGGTTGTGGGAGATGACCATCACTGCGAGACCCCGGTCGCGCAGCCGCTTGAGAAGGCCGAGCACCATCCCGGTCTGGACGACGCCGAGCGCGGCGGTGGGCTCGTCCATGATCACCAGCTTGGAGTTCCACATCACCGCTTTGGAGATGGCCACCGACTGGCGCTGGCCTCCCGAAAGTGAGGCCACCGGCTGCCGGATGGACCGCACAGTTGTGACCTTGAGGCTCGCGAGGGTCTGCGCCGCGGCGCGCTCCATGTCGTCCTCGTCGAGCAGGTAGCGGCTGAGTCGCTCGCGTCCTAGGAACATGTTCTGGACGATGTCGAGGTTGTCGCACAGGGCAAGGTCTTGATAGACGGTCTCGATGCCGAGACGCGAAGCGTCGCGGGTGTTGTGGATGTGGACCGGCTGGCCTTCCCAGAAGACCTCGCCGTGGTCGGGCTGGTAGACACCCGAGATGCACTTGGTGAAGACGGATTTGCCGGCGCCGTTGTCGCCGCACAGGGCCGTGATCTTGCCGGCGGGGAGGTCGAGGTCGACGCCGTACAGCGCCTGCACGGCTCCGAAGTGCTTGTCGACGCCGCGGACCTTGAGGAGAGGCTCGGCCACCTGCGCCATCTTCGTCATTCTGCTCCCCAGAAAGAAGATGCCGCCGCGCACGTCGCGCGGCGGCATCAGGAGATTTCGACTAGGTGATTCCGTTGTCCGTGCAGACCTTCTGCGTGACGGCCTGGCAGAGAGCGCTCTTGTCGACGAAATTGTCCTTGATGACCGTCGAGGCGACCTTCGACTTGTCGACCCACAGCGGAGTCAAGAGGACGGCGGGCTGGGTGTTGCCGGGCTTGCCCGAGGCCGGCGCGGTCGTTCCGTTGACGAGCGCGGACGGCGGCTCGAGGCCGGCGCGAAGGATGGTGGCCAGCGCGACTGCCGCCTGAGCCTCCAGGTAGACAGCCTTGTAGACGGAGCCGCACTGGTAGCCCTGGAGGACGTTCTCGATGCCCTGCAGGGTGGCGTCCTGACCCACGGTCGGGATCTTGTTGGGTCCAACGCCCTTCTGCTTCAGGACCGTGACCACAGCATTGGCGAGACCGTCGTTCGCCTCGATCGTGGCGTTGATCTTGTTGTTGGCCGTGTACTTCTGCTGGAAGATGGTCTGGCCCTTGGTGTTGTCCCAGCCGGGGGCAACCTCGTCACCGACCAGCGTGAGCCCGTTGGCGCTCTTGCCGACGGTCTCCTGAGGCACCGCCTCGCCCCAGACCACCTGGTTGTAGCCCTTGGCGAAGTCGATTGCGTTCGGGTCGGTGTCCTCACCGCCGTTGAGCGTGAAGACCTGCGGGCTGGAGACGTTCCAGGCCTTTACGCAGTCCAGAAAGCCCTGGCCGATCAGCTTGCCGACGTTCACGTTGTTGAAGCTCACGTAGTAGGTCTTGTTACCCGTGAAGGTGGCGCGGTCGTAGCTGATGACCTTCACGCCCTTGGCCGCGGCGGCCTGCTGGATCTGGGTTCCGACTGTGCTGTCCAGCGGGTCCATGATTAGGACCTTTGCGCCCTGGGTGATGTCCGCCTGCGCCTGCGCGAGCTCGGTCGCGTCGTTGCCCTGGGCGTTGTCGATCTTGAACTCCGAGTCGCTGAACCCGGCCGCCTCGAAGGCCTTCTTCAAGTACGGGGCGTCGAAGTTCACGTAGCGGACTGACGACGTCGTGTCCGGCAGGATTACGCCCACCAGCCCAGAGCCCGCGGAGTGCAGGTCCTTGAGGGTGGCCATCACCGTGAAGTTGACGTCGAACGAGTTGACGGTGAGCCCTGACGGAACCGTCGCCGCCGGGCCTGACGTGCTGCTGCTTCCGCATGCGGCCGTGATGACGGCAATTGCGCCTACACATGCGGAAAACGAAAGGCGCCTGAACTTTCGCAAGTGCATATGGACCTCCTGATCCACGCGGCGCGTTCCTGCTGCCTTCTTCCCGGGCGGGCCGGGGCGAGAGTGCGCCGGCAACAGGTCTACTCAGGTCCGCGGCGACCACCGGCCCCATCCGGTTCGCCGCGGACAGGATTACGCAGGGTGCCAAGTTTGTCAAGAGACCGATATGGTCGAACGGCTGATTTGTTCAAAGTCTTGACAAATCGCGACCGTGAGCGAACCATTCGGGTGCGATGTCCAAGAAGGGGGAGGGATCGCTGTCGTGGCTTCGCGACCGCAATCGCCGACGCGTGCTTGACGTGCTGCGCATCAGCGGACGCACGAGCCAGGCGGACATAGCGAGGGCGACGGGCCTCTCCCGGACGACCATTCACACGCTGATCGGCGAGCTCAAGGAAGAGGGGATGGTCCTCGAGGTCGACGGCAGGCCGGCGGGTGCAGGCAGCGGTCGCCCCGCGGCGCAGCTCGTGCTCCACACGACCTCGCGGGCGGTGCTCGGAATCGACTTCGGCCACAGCCACGTGCAGGTGGCGGTCGCGGACCTCGCGCACAACGTGCTGGCCGAGCGCCACCGTGACCTGGACGTCAACCACCGGGCCAACGAGGCGCTGGACTTCTCGGCGGAGATGGCCGCGGAGGTGCTGGGCGAGGCGGGCATCGACCGGTCGCGGGTAATCGGCGCCGGCATCGGCATTCCCGGCCCTGTCGATCGCGAGCGCGGGACGGCAGGGTCGGCGACGATCCTGCCCGGCTGGGTCGGCCTGCGCATCGCCGACGCGATGCAGAAGCGGCTCGGCCTACCGGTGGACATTGAGAACGATGCCAACCTTGGCGCGCTCGCCGAGCTTACATGGGGCGCGGGCCGAGACTGCACGAACTTCGCGTACATCAAGGCGGCGACGGGCATCGGCGCGGGACTCGTGATCGACGGCGCCCTGCTGCGCGGCGCCACCGGAACCGCGGGCGAGATCGGCCACACGACGCTCGACGAGCGCGGCGCGCTGTGCTACTGCGGCAACCGCGGCTGCCTCGAGACGGTGGCGTCCGGGCCGGCGATCACGCGGCTCGTCGCGGAGGGAAACGGCGACGCGCCGAGCCTGGCGGAGGTGATCGAGCGGGCGTCGGCGGGCGACGTGCGCTGTCGGCGCGCCATCTCCGACGCGGGCCGCGAGATCGGCGTCGCGGTCGCCGGTCTGTGCAACCTGATCAACCCCGAGCGCGTGATCATCGGCGGCCTGCTGAGCCGCGCCGGCGACATCCTGCTGCAGCCTCTGCGCGAATCCATCCGCCGGCACGCCGTGCAGGCGGCCGCAGAGAGGGTGGACGTTCGCGCGGCCAGCTTTGTTGAGCGAGCTGAGCTGCTTGGAGCCCTGGCTCTGGCGCTGCGCGGGCAGCGCGCTCACGAAGCTCTCAGCTAAAACTAGGACTCAGTGAGTCGGAACCGGGCTGCGGTCGTGGCCGCTGTGCTTGTCGTTTTCGCGGTCGTCGCGGCGTACCTCATCTACACGAACCAGGGTGGCGGCGGCAAGCCCGTCAGGTTCGACGTTACGGTCACCCATGGCGACACCATGAAGCCCAGCGAGCTCGACGTCCACCAGAACGACATCGTCACCATCAACATCACCTGCGACTCAGACGGTGAGGTCCACCTGCATGGATACGACCACGCATTCGATTGCAGGGTGGGGCAGGTGACCGCCTACTCGTTCCGGGCTGACAAATCCGGCACGTTCGAGATCGAGTGGGAGAGCACGAGCAGGCACCTT
>Ga0209376_1002167_pt1 | contig 18926 bp, 16 predicted proteins | sample GraSoiAngelo_134_FD_185891 | JGI IMG/M metagenome (GOLD analysis project Ga0209376, IMG submission 185891) | Grasslands soil microbial communities from the Angelo Coastal Reserve, California, USA - 14_0929_05_30cm (SPAdes) (version 2) | ecosystem: Environmental > Terrestrial > Soil > Grasslands ... | reverse complement strand
GTAGATCAGCTCACTCGATGTACAGGCGGCCGGCGACGCCGTGCGTGCCATCGGCCGCCCGCCGCAGGACGACGAACTCGCCCATGCGGATCGCGAGCCCGGTCAGATCGGTCACGACGCTGCCGTGGGTGACCAGCACCAGCGGCGGCCCGCCGCGGTGGGCGGCCATCGCGCTGCGCATCTCGGCCACCTGGCGACGGCGGAGCTCCGTGTCGTTGAGCGCACCCTGGAGGACACCCCACGCCTGCGCCTTGCCGAAGGCCAGACGGGCCGTGTCCAGGCACCGGCACCGCGGGCTGGACAGGACGTCGCCGACGGCGATGCGGTTTCGGCGGAACGCCTCGCCCACCCGCGTGGCCTGCGCCCGGCCGGCCTCGTCGAGATTGCGCTGGGTCGAGCAGTCGTCGAGCCTGGCGGTGGGCGGATCGAAGGTGCCGGGCGCATAGCTGTGACGCAGCACCACGATGCTGCCGGGCTCGCGCAGCGCGTCCCACACCGACTCGTCGGCCTGCGCGCCGAGCCTGTCCAGCCCAAGAGGACCACCACGATCAGCCGGCGAACCGTCGCCATCGTCCCTTCTCTCCGGTCGTCCTTCGTGCCGCGGTGGCCGGGGTCCGCTGACGTTCTGGCAGTCCGAGGCCGGCGGCATCGGCACGGCGGCCCCTGAGAACGTACCACCCCTATGGGTATTCCGCGGCGATTGCCCCACATCTGGCCCTGCTCCCACGGGCATCAGATGTGCACCAGACCGCCCGTGGGCGTGCTGCACGAACGAGTCGTGGCTTACGCCCGCTCACAGGGGAGGAGCCATGCGGAACCATTTCTCGACGATCGCTCTCGTCTCGCTCTTGACGGCGGCGCCGCTGCTGGCCGGTTGCGCCGCGATGTCGACGTCGGACGGCTCGGCTCGGAAAGCCGACGGAACGACGGACGGCAGCGGCCGCGCGGTCGGCTCAGCCGACGGAGGTCGCGGCGGGTCCTCGGGCCAGATGTACGGCGGCAGTCCCAACCGGCCGAACCCGAAGGAATTCGCACGGGTGGGGGATCTCAAGGACGTCCACTTCGCCTTCGATCGGTACGAGATCCGGCCGGAAGACGCTCAGGTCCTGGAGGCGAACGCGGAGACGCTCAAGGCCAATCCGAGCTGGGCGCTGCTGATCGAGGGGCACACGGATCAGCGCGGCACGGTCGAATACAACATGGCGCTCGCCGATCGGCGGGCCCGCGCGTCGATGCACTATCTGGTCTCGCTGGGTGTTCGCTCGACGCGGATCTCGGTCATCAGCTACGGCAAGGAGCGTCCGATGTGCGCCGAGACATCCGAAGATTGTTGGGGCCAAAACCGCCGCGCGCACTTCCTGGTGAAGGCGCAGTAACCGAGCTCTTTCCCGACGAGGAGGAGGCCGGGCGTCTCCTCCTCGTCGGCGTCGCTCACGCCCGGCACCCCGCGCTCGTCAGCGGGGCTGGGCCAGCACCTCCGCCGCCTGCTTCTCGACCAGCGTCCCCTTGAAGAAGTCCGGGTTCACCTCACCCCAGAAGCGCACGGCGTTGGCGAACACGAAGTCGCGGAAGTCGTCGTCGTCGAGCAGGCCGTGCTCGACCAGCTCGTAGGCCTCGGGAACGACCTCGGTCATGTCGGGCACGTCAAAGTGGCCGATGTCCGAGCTGAAGAACGCGTTGAGCCGCGCGCCTCCCGGATTCGCCTTGCGGCTGAAGGCCCACGCGTTGATCGGGTCGTCGGCCTCGCAGCCGAAGTAGAAGCGCTTGACGTAGAGGTCGTGGAAATCTTGCTTGCGCGTGATCTGGCAGCGCGAGTAGTCGTCGAGATTCTCCACGCCGCCGGTGCCGTCGCCGTTGTCGTCCAGGCCTTCGCCGCGGCGCACCGCCTCCAGCACGCTGGGCTTCGCGTATTTCTCGGCGTACGCGAGCAGGGCCGCGCGGTCGAGCCGCGACGGGTTCGTGTTCTCGAGGGCATCCAGCCTCCGCTTCTCCCAATGCCCGATGAGATCGGCGTACAGCGTGCACGCCCAGCCCACGCCGCCCTCCAGGAACGCGAAGTTCAGCTCCGGGAAGCGCCGGGTGACGCCGCCGAAAAAGATCGCCTTGGCCATGGCCTCGCTGGCGGAGGCGAAGTGGCCGATGTGGTTGTAGCAGAAGTTCGACGGCGAGTTGCGGAGGAGGATCGAGCGCGCCCCGTTGTGGAAGCTCGGCGCGATGCGCAGCTCGCGCAGCTTCGCCCACACCGGATCGTAGTCGTGCTCGCTGTCGATGGCGACGGGGTCGTACCATTCGACGAACTTCGCGGCCTCCGGGTGCTCCTCGACCAGCGCCGGGATCGGGCGGCGAATGAGGCTCCCCATCATGACGACCTTGAAGCCCAGCCGCCGCGACGCGAACTCGAGCTCCTCGAGCGCCTCCTCGGGCGTGTACATGGGGATGATGGCCGCGGGGATGATGCGGTCGCCGTACGGGCGGAACTGGTCCATCGTGAACACGTTGTACGCGCGGCAGAGCGCCCGGCGCAGCTTGTCCGGCGGCAGGCGATAGTAGCCGAGCCCGGCCGTCGGATAGATCACGCAGAAGTCCAGGCCGAGGTCGTCCAGACGCTCGTACAGCAGGCGCGGCATCATGGCGGTCGCCCGGTCGAGCGTGTTCTTGGTCGGCAGGAACCAGAACGCTTCCTGACCGATCCGGCGCCGGCGCCGCTCGGCCACGGACATCGACAGCGAGGCGGGGATGCGGGCGCTGGCCATGGCCAGCGCCTCCACGGCGGTGTCCCCGCCTATCTTGCGGAACTCCTCGCGCATGTGCGGCGCGAACTCGGCCCAGTGTCCGTCCGCGTCGATGATCGGGTGTTTCAAGCGATCGTGGATCGTCCGCGCCTCGTTCAGGCCGTGGCTCGACATGGAATCCTCCGGGGCGAAGCCTTGTCAGGGGATGATACTCTGCCCCGCAAACACATGGATCGATTTACGTCTCGGCTAGGGGCGGCCGCGCCGGGCGATGAATTCGAGGGTCGCCTGCGCGCACCGCTCGGCGTGCGTCGCCGCGACGTGGTAGGAGTTGCCCGGCAGCACCAGCAGCTCGGAATCCCGGATCGTCTGCTGCCACGCGCGGGTCTCCTCGACCGACGCCAGACCGCTTTCGTCGGTGGTGATCACGAGCGTGGGGCACGCGATCTTGGGCACGTCGGCCCGGATGTCGGAATAGTTGATGCTGGCGTTGAAACCGACCAGCGTGGACAGGGGCGTGCGGCCCATGAATCGGATCCACCACTCGACGCCCTCGCGGGGGAACTGGTCGCCGAGTCGGCCCGCCATCGTGCGCCGCGCCCAGTGCTCCACCCCCTTCGTCTCGAACTCCTCGGTCAGCGCGGGGATGCGCTCGGCGCCCTTGCGCAGCGGCGGCGGCGAGCCGATCACGGTGAGCGTCGCCACGCGTTCGGGGCGCCGCGCCGCGAAGGCCCGCGCGATCACCCCGCCGATCTTGGCGGCGACGAGATGGAACCGTCCAGCCCCGAGCGAGTCCATGAGACGGGCGTAGTCGTCGATGATGACGTCGAGCGTCCACGTGAAGTCGCGCGGCATCGGCGTCGACGCGCCATAGCCGCGCATGTCCGGCCGTACGACTCGGAACCGGCGGGCCAGGAGGGGCACCCACGCGTACCAGGCCAGGCTGCTCTCGGCGTTGCCGTGCAGGAGGAGCATCGTCTCCCCTTGGCTCCAGGGATCGGTGAAGTCGTCGACTAGATAGTGCAATTCCAGATTCGGAGACGCGTCGAACGTCGGCATCAGGATCCTCCAGGAGGCACGATCATGACTGGGTTCAGGTTCTTCACGACCTTGTTGCTCCTGACGATGATCTCCATGATCGCCGCGCCATCGGCCGCCCAGACGCCGTCGCCGGACGGCCAGACCTTCACCTTTCCCTGGCCGCCGGACTGGGTCGCCCGAGGAAAGTACCAGAAGATGATCCTTCGCGGCATCACCGGCTACAACCCGGGCCAGTGGGACGTTCACGCGTGCGGCACGCTGCCGGACTGCCTCATGCCCGCTTCCCCGCAGTTCAACGGGCTCGTCTACCACAATCCGGTGAACCCCGACGAGATCGTCTGCGACCTCTGCGAGAGCTGGACGGTGAGCCGGGACGGGAAGACCTATACCTTCCGGCTGCGGCCAGCGCAGTGGCACGACGGACAGCCCGTGACCGCGGAAGACATCAAGTTCTCGCTAGACCGGATCGTCGAGCCCGGCGCCATCCGGGTCCGGACGGGAGTCTTGCGCTCGTTCTACGAGCACCAGAGCGCCCAGGTCGTCGATGACAAGACCATCAAGGTGCCGATCAAGTTCGCGAGCCCGCTGTTCCTCGAGAACCTCGCCTCGGAGTACATGAAGATGTACCCGAGGCACGTCGCGCAAAAGCTCTCGCCGGAGGACGCGCAGAAGCCGGGCAAGCTGATCGGCTCCGGCCCCTGGAAGCTCAAGGAGTTCAAGCCCAACATCTCGATCGAGTACGTACGCAACACCAACTACTTCAAGAAGGGCCTGCCGTACTTCGAGGGCATGACCTTCACGATCGTTCGCGACTACAACCGTCGCCTGGCGGCGATGCAGGTGGGCCAGGCTCACACCACCGAGGGCCCGACCATCGGATCGTACGGAAACGAAGACCCGCTGCGGATGCAGCGGGAGACCAAGGGCCGCGTGAGGGCCATCTACATTCCCGAAGCCGTGCAGACCTACCTGGTCTTCCACATGAACAAGCCGCCCTTTCAAGATCCGCGCGTGCGTCGGGCGGTGTTCCTGGCCGTGGACCGGCATGAGCTGGTGAAGATCGTACGGTGCGTGGACACCTTCGGCTGCTACGGCTCGGTCGGGACGTTCCTGCCCAACAAGGGAGGCAAGTCCGTCGAGTCCCCGGAGGATCTCGCGCAGGCGAAGGGATGGCGCCAACCGAAGGACGCCGATCTCGCGGAGGCGAAGACCCTGATGGCAACGGCCGGCTACGCCAACGGCTTCAAGGCCATGCTGAATCTGAACAACGTCCCGCTGGTCGTCCGCTCGGGTGAGGTGCTCGCCGAACAGCTGAGGAAGAATCTCGGTATCGATCTCACGCTCGAGCCCGTGGATCGGGCGACGACGGTCGACCGCATCATCCGTGGCACGCATCACGCCTCGCTCGATTCGTCCGGCGTCATCATTCTCGATCCGGCCGACTACCTGAATCAGCACTTCCTCGTCATCGGCGGCCAGAAGAATCCCGATAGCTGGCGCCATCCCCGGCTGGCCGACATCGCTCAGGCCCAGGCCAAGGAGCTCGAGCCGCTGAAGCGGCTCCGCTTGTTCAAGGAGGCGGTGGAGATCCTGCGTGGGGGAGAGAGCCACGTCGTGCCGCTCAGCTGGGGATCGTCGGGAGGCATGATGGACTACCGGCTTCAGAACTTCCACGTCCCGGGGTCAGAGCAGATCGTGAAGCACTTCGAACATATCTGGTGGGACCCCGAGGCCCCGCTGCCGCGGAACTGATCGACCGGAAGAACGCATGGGCGAGTACGCGATCCGGAGGACGCTGCTCTTCATCCCGACGCTGCTGGTGGCGACGATCCTCGTGTTCACCCTCTTCTGGATTGTCCCCGGCGACCCGGCGCTGGCGATCCTGGCCGGCGGGGAGGGCGACACCGGGTCGGTATCGCCGGAGCAGCTCCGGCAGCTCCGGCAGTCCCTCGGCCTCGACCGACCGATCTACGTTCAGTACGCGAGCTGGCTCGCGAACGTGCTCCACGGCGATCTCGGCACGTCGTTGTGGTACAAGACGCCGGTCTGGCATCAGTTGAAGGACCGGTTTCTCGTCACGATGGAACTGGCGGTCATGGCGATCGTGCTGGCCGTGTGTGCGGCCGTTCCGCTGGGCGTCACCTCCGCCGTGAAACAGGACACCGGGCTGGATTACCTCAGCCGAATTTTCTCGAGCATCGGCATCGCGCTGCCGACGTTCTGGCTCGGCATCCTCATCGTGTACTTTCTCGCGTACTTCTTCGAGTGGCTGCCTCCCCTGGGCTACGCCACGGTGTGGGATGATCCACTCCTCAATCTGCAGCAGCTGATCCTCCCGGCTCTGACGCTGGCGTTCAACGATCTCGCCTTCACGGCCCGAGTGACGCGCTCGTCGATGCTGGAGGTGATGCGGGAAGACTACTTGAGGACGGCTCGCGCCAAAGGACTCAAAGAGCTTCGAGTCGTCGGACGACATGCGCTGAAAAACGCGCTCCTGCCCGTCCTGACCGTGTCGGGGTATCAGTTCGCGCGGCTTCTGGGCGGCGTCATCATCGTCGAGTCGATCTTCGTGGTTCCCGGCATGGGGACCCTGTTGATCGACAGCATCATCCATCGGGATTTCATCGTGTTGCAGGCGATCGTCCTCCTGATCGCCGCCGTCGTCCTGATCTTGAACTTGATGATCGACCTGACGTACGGTGTGCTCGATCCGAGGGTGCGGTACCAGTAGGGATGCGGCGCCAAGACGAGCTCACCGCGGCGAGGGAGGCGGCGGCCGAGAACGCGATCCTCGAGATGCGCCTCGCGTCGCCCGCGCTCGCCGCCCCCTGGAGGGCGGTGGCCCGGTTCGCGAGACGAAAACCGCTCGGAGCGGTGGGCGGCCTGATCGTCCTGGCGCTGGTCGTGACGGCGCTTCTGGCCCCGGTGATCTCCCCGTACGATCCGCGGCAGATCATCAGAGAGGACCACGATCGCGTCCCGGTCTATGTGGCGCCGGGCTCGGCCTATCCGATGGGGACCGACCACGTGGGGCGAGACATCGTGAGCCGGGTCATCCACGGCGCCCGGATCTCGCTGTACGTCGGGCTGGGCGCGGTCGTGATCGGAGTGACCGCGTGGTTCGTCGTCGGCGTCATCGCCGCGTACGCCGGACGCGCGGTGGATCTCGTCGTGCAGCGAGTCGTGGACGCGATGATGGCCGTGCCGGGCCTGATCATCGTGCTGGCCATCATGGCCGTACTGGGCTCGTCCCTGAACAACGTCATCATCGCGATCGTCATCGGGATGCTGGCCCCGGTCGTCCGCACGGTCCGTTCGCAGGTGTTGTCGGTGAAGGAACAGGAATACGTCGTGGCGGCCAGGGCTATCGGCGCTCGCTCGGCGCGCATCATCGTGCGGCACATCATGCCCAACTGTCTGGCGATCTATCTGATCCTGGCCACCTACTATCTGGGCTTCGCGATCATCCTCGAGGCGTCGCTGAGCTTCCTCGGGGTGGGCGTGCCGCCGGATGTCCCGAGCTGGGGGGGCATGCTCACGGCGGCGGCCCAGGGTCACATCACGAAAGCGCCGTGGGCGGGCATCTTTCCCGGTCTCGCCATCTTCATCGTCGTGCTGGGCTTCAACCTGCTGGGCGATGCCCTGCGAGACGTGCTGGAGCCCAGGCTGCGTGGCGCGCGCCCGGGGCTCACGCGGTGAGTTAGCGATGGCCGAGCGGAGCTACGACTACGTCGTCGTGGGCGCCGGGTCCGCCGGCTGCGTGCTCGCGTACCGGCTCACCGCCGATCCGTCCCTTCGCGTGCTGCTGCTCGAGGCCGGCGGACGGGACACGCATCCGTTGATTCACGTCCCGATCGGGCTCGGCAAGATCTGGGAGCACCGGATGTTCGACTGGGGCTACGACACCGAGCCCGAGCCTCGGCTCGACAATCGCCGGATCGAGGCGATGCGCGGCAAGGTGCTCGGCGGGAGCTCCTCGATCAACGTGATGGCCTACGTGCGCGGCCACCGCGGCGACTACGACCGATGGGCCCGGAACGGCTGCCCTGGCTGGTCATACGCCGAAGTCCTCCCCTACTTCAAGCGATGCGAGAGTTGGGAGAAGGGCGAGAACGCCTGGCGTGGCGGCCGCGGGCCGCTCTCCGTCATCGACACGCGCAACGACGACCCCCTGTTCGACGCCTGGCTCGACGCCGCTCGCGAGGCCGACTGGCCCTACACCGAGGACTACAACGGCAAGGACCAGGAGGGGTTCGGCCGCAGTCAGTGGACGATCCGCAAGGGCCGGCGCTGCAGCGCCGCGGTGGCCTTCCTGCGGCCGGCCATGCGCCGGCCGAACCTCACGGTCGTGACGAGCGCGCTCGCGACGCGGGTCATCCTCGACGGCGCGCGCGCGACGGGCGTCGAGTACTCGCGCGACGGCGCCCTGCATCGCGCCCTGGCCACGCGCGAGGTGCTGCTGGCCGGCGGCGTGTTCAACACGCCGCAGCTCCTCATGCTGTCGGGCATCGGCGAGGCCGACCATCTCCGCCAGGTCGGCGTCGAGCCGAAGGTGAATCTCCCCGGTGTGGGCCGGAACCTCCAAGATCATCTCTCCGTCGACGTGCACCACGCCCGGCGCGGCCGCGGTCCCTTCCACGCGACGATGCGTCTCGATCGCGCGGCCGTCAGCATGGCCCGGGCCTACGTGTTCGGCACCGGGCCGGGGACCGTGCTGCCGAGTCGCCTGCACGCCTTCCTCAAGACCCGACGCGAGCTCGCAGTGCCCGATATCCAGTTCCTGTTCCGCGGCGCGCCGGCGGGGGCGCACCTGTGGTTCCCCGGCATCACGCCGGCGTACGAGGACAGCTTCGGGCTTCGTCCGGTCATGCTGCATCCCGAGAGCCGCGGCGTCGTGCGGCTGCGCTCCGCGGACCCGAGCGCCCCGGTCCGCATCGTGCAGAACTTCCTGGCGACCGAGCACGACGTGCGCACGATCCGCGAGGGCGTGAAGCTCGGACGCGACATCGCGGGTCGCAAGGGGCTCGATCCGTTTCGCGGGCGTGAGACGGCGCCGGGGCCCGACTGCCGCACCGACGCCGAGATCGACGCGTTCGTGCGCCGCACCGCGATCACCGCGCATCACCCGTGCGCGACGTGCGCGATGGGCACCGGCGAGGACGCCGCGCTCGATCCCACGCTCCGCGTGCGCGGTGTCGAGGGCCTTCGCGTCGTCGATGCCTCGGCCATGCCCGACCTGGTCTCGGGCAACATCAACGCCTGCGTGCTCATGATCGCGGAGAAGGCGGCCGACCTCGTGCTCGGCCTTCCGGCGCCCGACCGCTGACGCGAGGAGATCCCGTGCCGAAAGCGCGACCGGCCGACTACCGATCGAAGATCCGCAAGCCGGACGACTTCGACGCATTCTGGAGCGACGTCCTGCGCCAGGCGTCCACGGTTCCGCTGGAGCCCGAGGTCGTCCCCGACCCCCTGAGGACGTCCGACGACGTCGAGGTCTTTCAGGTCTTCTACACCAGCATCGACCACGTGCGCATCGCGGCCTGGTATTGTCGTCCCGTCCGCAGAGCGGCGCGGACGCCGGCCGTCATGGTCCTGCCGGGCTACCAGATGGATCCGCCGATTCCGAAGGAGTGGGCGCGGAAGGGCTACGTGGCCCTGTCCGTCGCGCCGCGGGGCAAGCTCCGCAGCAACCGCCAGTTCAATCCGGGCTATCCGAATCTCCTGACCCACAACATCGTGGACCGGCACACGTACGCCTATCGCGGGTTCTACGTGGACACATGGCGCGGCATCGACTTCCTGCTGGCGCGTCCAGAGGTCGAGCCGACACTCCTCGGCGTGACGGGCAGCAGCCAGGGCGGGGGCCTGACCATCACGACCGCCGCGATGCGGCCGGAGGTTCGCGCGGCCTCGGCCGGGGCGCCGTACCTCTGTGGCTTCGCCGATGCGATCGAGCTCACGCACACCTATCCCTACGAAGAGATCAACGACTACGTGCGCCGCCATCCCGAGCGCCGGGCCGACGTGGAACAGACGATCGCCTACTTCGACGGGATCAATTTCGCCGACCGGATCTCCTGCCCGATCATCATGAACATCGGGTTGCAGGACAATGTGTGCCCCCCGGAAACCGGGTACGTGCTGTTCGACCGCATCGGCGCCGCGGACAAGCGCTTGTATCCCTACGACGGGCACGGGCACGACGCCGGCCGCGCGCGCCACGGCGCCGTCACCGACGCCTTCTTCGCCCGCCACCTGCCGGGCCGCGAGGTGAGCCCATGACCCAGTACTGGGACGACGTCCTCGCGGCGCTGGCGCGCTATCCCGCGCGGCCCGAGATCGAGCCCCTCCCGCTCAGGAGCACCACGTTCGCCACGCTCTACGGCGTACGGCTCACCAGCCTCGGCCCCTATCGCCTGTTCGGCTATCTGAGCATCCCGACCGGCGCCGGCCCGTTTCCCGCGATCTACTATCCGCCGAAGTACCAGAGCGTCCTGGAGATCATCCCGCAGGGGACCGCGAATCTGCAGCGCAGCCGGTACGTCACGTTCTCGCTCGCCGGCCGGGGTCAACGCAACGCCGACACGCCCTACGCCGCGATGTTTCCCGGTCTACTCACCGAGGGCGTCGACGACGCCGCGTCGTACATGTTTCGCGGCATCGTGGCGGACAGCGTCAGGGGATTGGAGTTCCTGCTCACGCGGCGTGAAGTCGACGCCACCCGAGTCGTCGTCGCGGGCAACGACATCGCGCTCATCACGGCCGCGTTGGGGTCGGGCGCGACATCCGTGGTGACCACGCCGGCTCTGTTCTACCGGACGGCCGAGCTGGCGCCCAAGACCAACGGGTATCCCCTCGAAGAGATCAACGACTACCTTCACCTGCACCCGGCGCGCGCCGAGGCGGTCCGCCGCACGCTGGCCCACTACGACCTTCTCGGCTTCGCACCCGGGGTGACCGCCGCGACGCTCCTGATGGCCGGCGCGCCGGGCACCCTGCTCGACGGCCCGGCCCTGGGGCCCCTGGCCACAGCACTACGCGGCCCGGTGACCGTGTACGAGTCCCAGCAATCGCTCTACAAGGACGGTCTGTACAGCGAGCGGTGGATGGCCGAGCAGTGCGGCATCACGGACGTGCAGAGCATCCTTCCGGAGCACTGGCGGGATTGATTGAACATGGGGACCCCGATATGGCCCCCAATACCCCCGAGCACTCCTAACCGCGCCGGCGCGCGCGGATGTCGGACGACGAAGAATCGAGGCGGAAGCGGGTCTCGGGAATCGACGTGAACAGCTGCGCGAAGCGCGGCGGGACGGCGACGTCAGCGAGCGAGCGCACGCGGCCGGCGCTGTCGGCCCGTACCGCCACCAGGAACGAGCTACCTCGATCCGCCATCTCCTGGAGCGCCTCGGTCATTCGCGCGTCGTCTCCGCCGTAGTAGCGCGGGGCCACCAGCCGCTCGGCGGTGTCCGCGCCCACCACGAACGTGACGCCGGGGAACAGGCGCGACTTCTCGAGGAACGTCGGCGCCCGCGTCAGCTCGACGCGCGCCCGTCCCGCGAACTGCGCGAGCCGGCTGCGCACCTCACTGGAGTCGAGCGGCGGCTTGTCGACGTTGGTCACCGAGATCTCGAAGGCGACCGGCTGCTGCCGTATGCCCTCGGCCACTCGCGCCAGGAGCAGATGTCCTTCGTGCAGCGGGTTGAACGAGCCGGCCAGCACGACGCCCGGCACCGGCGCCGAGGACGCCAGCCGTCCGTCGGGCCACGCCGTCACCCGGTCGAGGCTTCCGGCGATCAGCCGGTCGATCGGATCACTCGTCCCGGCGGCGGGCCCCGTCGTGTAGCGCTCGTCGTCGTCGAGCAGGATTTCGGGCGAGGGCACGTCGACCCCACAGCCCCTCGCGAGACACAGCACGACCGCGCGGGCCACGAGATCCTCCTCGGCCGCCCGGTCACGCCGCCCTTTCGCCAGCACGATCGAGGAGACCTCGGTGCCGGTGGTGGAGGCGACGGCGATGTGGCAACGATGCTCGCCCTGCCGAGGCCGATCGGTGACGAGGCCCGCGGTGGCGCCGAGCCCGAGCAGCAGCGCGCCCGTCGGCGCGAATTTCGCCGCACGCTCGCGCGAGCGCTGCGCCATGGCCACGGCAGTCTCGACGCTGCAGGCTTGCGGCGGCTCGAAGCCCAGGAACTCCGTCAGCGCCCGCGCGTCGTACGGCACCAGCGCCTCGAGCAGCAGCCGCGAGCCGCCGGGCACGCGGAGCAGCTCGGCGATCGCGCCGCTGCCGCCGCCGGTGATCGCGAGCACGGCCTTGCGGCCAGACCCGTGCATCGTGGCGATCGTCTGCGGCCACGACGCGTTCAGCTGGCGCAGTGCACTGGCGGAATCCACGCGGTCGCGCCCCTCACGCCGGATGGTGGAAGAGTCTCATTTGCCGGTGAGCTTTGCGACGATGGGGGCGAAGACGTCCAGGTAAGGCTCGAACGTGACGAAGTAGGAGAGCCCCCAGCGCTCCCGGCGCGCGTAAAGGGCTTCCACCATCTCGTCCACGGTGCCGATCAACACGTAGGGAGCCTCGAGGATCTCCTCCACGCTGAGGCCCGTCCACCTCTTCTGGAGCTCCTCGGCCGCTTCACGCCGGTGATCCGTCACGATCACGCGCTGGATTTGAGCGCTCAGCTCGAGACGATCGAACCGCTGACGGGCCGCTCCCCGCACCAGCCGGATGCGCTCATCGACGCCCGTCACCTTCCATCCATTCATGTCGGGCACGGTACCGCCACTCGTGAAGGTGATGCCGGTGAAATTCACGATATCGGCCTCACTCGCCGCCAGGGTGAGGAGACGCGGGCCGTTGCCGCCGATGATGATGGGCGGATGGGGCCGCTGGATGGGGCGTGGATGGATCCGGTGGCCCGTGACTCGATAGTGCTGGCCGGCAAAGCTGACGTCGGCCCCGCCGAGCAAGCCCTTGATGATCGTCACCGACTCGGCGAGCCGCTCGACCCTGATGCCTCCTCGATCGAAGCGGAGCCCGGCCTGATCGTATTCGATCCGCATGTAGCCCGCGCCCAGCCCCAGCTCGAGCCGTCCATCCGTCAACACGTCCACCGTCGCCGCCTCGCGCGCGAGCACCACGGGATGGCGGAGATCGTTGTTGAGCACGTTCGTGCCGACCCTCAGGCTCTTCGTCACGTCCGCGGCGCTCATCACCGCGGGTATGGTCGCCAGCATGGCGGCCAGGTGATCGGGCACCAGGAGCACGGAATAGCCGAGCCCCTCGACCTTGCGCGCCTTGTCTTGCCACTCGGCGCGCGCCGAGGCGTCCCGCACATTGATCCCAAAGCGGAACGGCTTCATGTCGCCGAGACGCGCCGGTTCACGCCAGCTCTCACGACCGATAATTCTCCCGAATACTGTTGCGGTGGTGCAATTCATGCCCGGCGATCATGGACATAGGGTCTCCTCTGAAACAGCCTTGGGATCTCAGTGCATCACGGTTCCGCCGTCCACGTTCCACGCCTGGCCGGTGATGTGATCGCACTGCTCGGACGCGAAGAACAGCGCCAGGCGCGCGATGTCGTCGGGACGCGCGATGCGCCCGGTCGGCGGCAGGCCGAGCACCGGGGCGGAGGGATCGCGCTCGGCCAGCGCGCGCTCGCGCCGTGAGGTCGACTCGCGCCGGCTCGTGTCGACGCTGCCGGGACAGATCGCGTTCACGGTGATCCCGAGCGCCGCCAGCTCTTGCGCCATCGCCTGCGTGAGCCCGATCACGCCGAACTTCGACGCGGTGTAGGCCCCGCGCCGCGCCGTGCCGCGCTTGCCCGAGACCGACGCCATGTTGATGATCCGGCCGGCGCGGCGGGAGAGCATGTGCGGGATCACGGCGCGGCTCATCAAGAACGTGCCCTTGAGGTTGACGTCGAGCACGAGGTCCCACGCCTCTTCCGGCACTTCCCACAGCAGACGGCGATCGGCGCCGTGAGGCGCGGCCGCGTTGTTGACGAGCACGTCCACGCGGCCGAACCGCGCGAGGGCCTCCGCGACGAACCGCTCGGCGTCGGCGGCGCGGCTCACGTCGCCCACCAGCGTGAGGACGCTACGCCCGAAGCCTTGAATCTCGCCGGCCAGGCTGTCGAGGCCCTTCCAGCCGAGACGGATCTCCTCCAGCCCTTCCTCGTTCTCGTTCCGCGTCCCGCCCGCCGCGATGTCGGTCGCGACGACGTCGGCGCCCGCCCGGGCGAACGCGAGCGCGATGGCACGGCCCATCCCGCGCACGCGCCCGCAGCCGGTGACCAGCACGATCTTTCCGTCGAATTCGCCCACGGCTCTTCCCCCGCTACGCCGGGCGCCACGCGCGCTTGGACATGGCGTCGACGTCGCTGATGACCTCCACGACGGCCGGGCTGTTGGAGGCGAGCGCCTTGTCCAGCGCGGGCCTGATGTCCTCCGGGCGCTCCACCCGAATGCCCACGCAGCCCATGGCCTCGGCCACCTTCGCGAAGTTCACCTCGTGGCTGAAGTGCCACATCTCCTTCGCGCGGCCCCGCTGCTGACCCTTGTACGCGTCGTCGAAGAGGTGCTTCTCCTGGTTCAGCGCGTAGTTGTTGTTGACCAGCATGATCGCGTTGATGTCGAACCGCGCGGCGGTCTCGAGCTCGGCCAGGTGGTAGTAGAAGCCACCGTCGCCGCAGAAGCCGATCACCGGCCGATCGGGCAGCGCGCACTTGGCGCCGAGCGTCGCCGGGAAGCCCCAGCCCAGCGAGCCCGCGCAGCGCAGGAACCGCTGGCCCGGCCTCGTCAGCCGGATCATCTGGCCGGTCCACATACCGGAGTGGCCGGTGTCCGACAACACGACGCCGCCTTCGGGCAGCCAGTCGGAGATTTCCTTGCAGATCCGCTCGGGGCGGATGGGCACCGCGTCCGAGCGGCGCGCGCGATCGGACTCCTCGCGATACTCGCGCACCAGGCTCTGCGCGCGGCCCAACCACTCACCGCGTGAGCGCGGCGAGCCCACCGCGGCGATGAGCTTCTGCAGCGTCACCTTCGCGTCGCCGAGCAGCGCCGCCTGCAGCGGGTAGTTACGGCCGAGCTCCTCGGGATCGATGTCGAGCTGGATCGCGGCGACGCCGGGCCTGGGGACCTGCCAGTTGGTGGTGACCTGTCCGCCGGCGTGGCTGCCGACGAAGAAGACCAGGTCCGCCTCGGAGAGAACCCGGTTGGCGCACCAGCGCGAGTAGGTCCCGGGCACTCCCACGTTCAATGGATGATCGTCGGACAGCGCGGCCTTGGCATTCAGCGACGTCGCCAGGGGGATCTGCAGCAGCTCGGCCAGCTTCACCAGCTCGGCCTCGGCGCCCGACCAGATCACGCCGCCACCGGCGAGGATGACGGGCCGCGCGGCCTGGCCCAGCAGGTTCACCGCGGCTCGCACCGCGTCGGGCTCGGGCTCGGGACGGAACGCCGGGACACGCATGAACCGCTCCTCCCAGAGCGGCGTCAACTCGCCCTCGCGCTCGAGCACCTGGGCGTGCGTGCCCGACATCTCGAGGTGCACCGGGCCCGGCGCTCCGCTGGTCGCGGCGCGGAAGGCCTGTCTCAAGAGGTCCGGGAGCCGCTCGAGCGCATCTACGTGGAAGTTCGCCTTGGTGACCTGCTCCCACATGGGGAAGTCTTCGATCTCCTGGTAGACATGCTTGTAGCGCGAGGCGGCGTCGACGCCGCCGGTCAACGCAAGCACGGGCGAGCACGCCAGGTAGGCGTCGCGCAGCCCGGCCGCCAGGTTGGCGGAGCCAATGGTCTGAGACAGGCAGATGCCCGGGCGCCGAGACGCGCGCGCGTAGGCGTCGGCCATGTACGCCGCGGCCTTCTCACCGTGCGTCACCACGCGGCGAATCTCCATGTCCTCCATCTCGGCCATCGCCGGCAGCATGATCGTCGGGACGAAGAAGACGTGGGTGACGCCGTAGGCGTGCACCGCTTCAGCGAAATAGCGATTGCCCGTCCTGCGTGGCATGGTGACCTCCTACCCGCGAAACTTCCCACCTTCATGGGGTCAGAACATACGGCAGGAGCCGGCGAAGCGCCAGACGGGCACCCGGGGACCATTTCTGTCAGCAGCGGCGCCCTCCAGCGATTCCGAACCTATTGATTGTCCTGGGCGACACGCTGGCCGGGTTTTTGCTCGTCTGGCCGCCCAGGAGAGACCCGTCCATCAAGCCTCTTGCTCGGCGCTCCGGTCCCAGCATCCTCGCGACGCTCGCGATTCTGATCGCCCTCGTCGCCGAGGCCGTCGCACAAGCCGGCGGCGGCTGGTTGCTCGTGGTTCCGCCCCACATTCCCCAGAAGCGCGCGTTGATGAAGGTCTATGCCGCGAACTCCGCAGCCGAGGTAGGGGCGGCGGTCGACAGCCTGCCACACGACGAACAAGATCTCGTGGTCACCAAGGTCTACAAGATTCTCGCCATCCCCACGGCCGCCGCGCGCACGGAAGCCGTGCTCGATGCGTTACAGGACACCGCCGCTCCCGTGCGCAACTGGCGGCGGATCCGCGCCTTCGAGTCCGCCGCGTCGTGCGAGCGCCAGCGCGAGCTCGCGCTTCAGAGCTTCGAGCTCGAAGCCTCGAGCGTGCGCGCCGCATCTCCCGACGGAGAGGAGCTCTCCGTCGAGGACTGGAGACTACTCGAGGGATTGTCCGCGGCCCGCAAGAGCCGCTGCCTGCCCGAGTCTTCGTTCGTAGCCCGCTGACGCGGGTCTCTCATCCCGCTCGCGAGCGTCCCCCTCGAAACCGGTATCATCCTGCCACCAGTCATTCTCGCTTCGACCAACGGAGAATCCTCATGGGCAAAGCCATCGAGGAGCTGGCGCACTTCGCCGCCGCGACGCCGTGGGAGACGATCCCGAGCGGTGTGCGCGCGCACGCCAAGCTCGTGCTGCTGGACACGCTGGGCGTGATTCTGGCCGGTTCGGTGCAGGCCGAAGTCGCCGGGGTGCGAGCGCGACTGACGGCCACCGGGGGTCGGGGCGCGACGGTCTATGCGCCGGGCTGGCCGGCGACGGATCCGCGCACGGCGGCGCTCCTCAACGGACTGGCCGGGCGCTCGATCGAGCTGTGCGAGGGCCATCGATACGTCTCCTGCCAGGGCGCCGTGCAGGTGTTGCCGACGGCGCTGGCGAGCGCCGAATGGCTGGAACGCTCGGGTCGGGAAACCCTGGCCGCGCTGATCTTCGGCTACGAAGTGGCCGCTCGACTCGGCGCGGGGCTGACGGCGCGGCCGATAGCCCATCAGAACGGCCAGGCGCCTCTGCTGGGGGCCGTGGCGGCCGGGGCGCGGTTGCGCTCGATGACCGGCGCGCAGATGAGCCTGGCGCTCAGGATCGGCGCGACACTCGTGCTCACCCCCGGCTACACGAACGCCGTGGCGGGCGCGACCGCGCTCAACGTCGCCGGTGGGATGAGCGGCTTCGCCGGAGCGCTCGCGCCCGAGCTGGCGCTCGCCGGCGTCGCCGCCCAGCCGAACGCCATCGAAGAGGCCTTCGGGCAGCTGGTCGGCGACGGCTTCCGGGCGGAGGCCGTCACCGAAGAACTGGGGCACCGCTGGGAGATCGCTCGCAACTATTTCCGCTTGCGCGCGTGCTGCAATCCGATCTACGCGGCACTGGACGCGCTGGAAGAGATCCTCGCGGAGGGGCGACCCGATCCCGCGAGCATCGAGCGCATCGAGGTCGCGACGTACCGCTTCGCCGCGAACATGCGCGAGCCGAACCCCATCAACTATTTCGCGGCGAAGTACTCGCTGCCGCATGCGGCCGCGGCCCTGGTGCTGCGCGGCAACGCGGGCTATCACGCGTTCACCGACGACGTCGTGCGCGATCCCGCGATCGGCGCCTTCCGCCGGCGCGTCACGGTTCGCGAGGATCCCGAGCTCAGCGCCCAGGTGCCCCGGCTCAAGCCGGCGCGGGTGACCGTCACCTTCACCGATGGCCGCCAGGTGACACGGCTGCGCGAGAGCGCTCGCGGCGACTACCAGGATCCCTATGGCGAAGGCGAGATCCGGGCGAAGTTTCGCGAGCTGGCGGGCGTGGTGCTCGACGCCGCCGGGGTCGCGCGGGTCGAGGGACTCGTCGATCGCCTCGACGAGCTGCCTCGGCTGGGAGATCTGGTCGACGCGCTGCGGGCCTAGAGCGGGCCGAACGCAGGCGGAGGAACGCGGCGCGTCGAAGCCGCCTCGTAGGCCGAGGCGATCTTGAGAAGGACATCCTCCCTACCCGGCTCGGCGCGGAACACCAGTGAGAATGGCAACCCGGGCGCCGGAATAGTGGTCGGCGTGTCCGAGGGGACCGGCACGTAGCGCGTGCCGTCAGGACTGAGCGTGAAGACCGGATCGTAAACGGTCGTCACGTAGCCCGCCGGGATCAGGATCTCGGTCAATCCCGCGTTCGGCCCGTAGAACGTCTCGAGCCGCAGATTGCCGGGCAGCCCCGGCTGGTAGGCGCCGCCGATCTTCCCTGGCGGAAACGGCGTGTGCAGACGGACCAGCGCGTCCAGATGGTTCTCGAGCAGGACCATCACGTCCACCCGCCGCAGGAGCTCGCGCAGCATGATGCGTTCGTTGACGCCCTGACGCTGGCCCAGAGGATTGCGCGGGTCGGTCACCTCTTCCCAGTTCTTGAACGCCGCGCGACCATCATCGCCCCAGAACTTGGATCGCGCGTTGAGCGTCGCAAAGTCGACGAGCGTTTCAGTGAATCCCCGCGCCGCCCAGTCCGCGGCCCGGCGGCTCAGGTATTGCGGGACGTGGAACCTGAAGGCCATCGCGAGCTCCTGCTCCTGGATGGTCGCGATGTCGAAGTTCACCGGCGGCGCGATCCGGCCTTCCGCCAGCGCGACGCAATAGTCGATCGGCTGCATCGTGCCGGTGCCGAAGATCTTCCCGGGCGCAAACTCGGTGGGCACGATCGCCGCGGCGAGTTCCTTGAACAGCGGCCGACCGTCCCGTCCGAGCCTGAATAACAGGTCGGGCATGACGATGGGCACCAACCGCGTGAGCGCGCGTCTGAAATCTGTCGTCATCGCCTCGACGTCGGGGTCACGCTTCCACAGGGGATCGGACGACTCCACGAGCGTCGCGCCCAGGCGATCGCCGAGCA
>Ga0209376_1002165_pt1 | contig 18936 bp, 17 predicted proteins | sample GraSoiAngelo_134_FD_185891 | JGI IMG/M metagenome (GOLD analysis project Ga0209376, IMG submission 185891) | Grasslands soil microbial communities from the Angelo Coastal Reserve, California, USA - 14_0929_05_30cm (SPAdes) (version 2) | ecosystem: Environmental > Terrestrial > Soil > Grasslands ... | reverse complement strand
TAAAAACGGAACAGTTCGCTGTCGCGACAACAGGAAAGGGCACCTATGAAATCACCGACAAGATCGAATTGCTCGTGCGCGAGAGCAAAATTGAAAATGGCGTTGTTACAATTTTCGCGCAGCACACTAGTTGTAGCCTGATTGTAATGGAGAATGCCGATCCAACGGCGCGGCGCGATCTCGAAGAATATTTCGATCGGCTTGTGCCGGAGAATGCCGACTATTTCGAGCACGACTCCGAAGGCGCCGACGACATGCCATCGCATATCCGCATGGTGCTAACGCGGAGCAGCGAAACCATTCCCGTTGCGGATGGGCGCATGCAGCTTGGAACCTGGCAGGGAATTTTTCTCTTCGAACATCGCCGCGCCTCTCATCGGCGGAAGATTGTTGTGACGGTAATGGGCGAATAGTCGCCGTCACCCCAAGCGAAAAAATGCCAGTCCGACCCGGATCGAGGTGCGAAAGGTTTAAGGTAACTTCTTCGGGATCCCTCGACTGCGCTCGGGATGACCGTGTTACGGGGGGTACATTGCATCCACCAACCGCAGCGATTTCTCGTTAGGCAAAACTGATTGCTCCATCTGGTTCATCACGTAGGCGAAACCGATCCTATTTTCCGGGTCGGCGAAGGCGTGGCTTCCGCCTGCACCGGGATGTCCGAAGGCATAGGTCGATGGGCCGAAAAGTTTCCGCTCCGTCTTGGTTGCATCTTTCATCAACCCGGCGGAAAACGCGGTCGGGATTTCAAAAACGCGATCGGGTCCGTCGCTGATCGTTGTCGTCATTAAGTTGAGGGTATCGTTCGCGAAAAATTTTCGGCCATCGATTTGGTTGTCATTCGCCAGCATGGCGTAAAACTTTGCCAGGGCGGAGGCGCTGCCGATTCCTCCAAACGAAACAAATTCGCGCGCCCGATTCTCCGGTTTGTTCATCGCGCTAACGGCATTTAGTCCATAAGGTGATGTAAACGTTTTTCGTTGAAGCGTGCCAGGCGTAGCCAGGTCGTGGTAAAAGTCCGAGCCGGACGGGCGGTTTTTCGGCTCCGCCAGAGTTCCGGCTTTTGCCGGATAGATTGTAGCGCAGCGAGAGTTGAGTTCTTCGGGTAGCCCGATCCAGAAATCGAGCGATAGCGGTTCGGCAAAAATTGTTCGCCAATATTTCGAAATTGAGGTTCTGGCAACTCGCCGCACTAGTTCGTCGATCAGGAAGCCGAAGGTTCGTGCGTGGTAGCCATGTGTGCTTCCGGGTCGCCAAAGTGGCGTTTGCCTTTCCAGCGCGTGAATCACAGCATCGTATTCGGTCACTTCAACGTTTTCATCGAGCGCGCACAATCCAGCGGAATGCGAAACCATTTGCGCGATGGTGACATCCATTTTGCCGCTCCGACCAAATTCCGGCCAGAATTCTGAAACGCGGCGATCAATTTTGATTCTGTTTTCCTGAAGTGCGTGTAGCAAACAGGCGCTGCCGATTCCTTTCGTTGCCGACCACACCAGCACAATGGTGTCATTGGTCCAGGGGTGTTCTCGCTTGGTGTCGCGAAATCCACCGTGCAGGTCGAGGAGCGGCTCACCGTTTTGCCAGATCGACAGCGCCGCGCCTAGCTCACCAAAGCGTTGGAAGTTGTCTTGGAGCAGCGGCGCAATTCGTTCGCGTAATTCCTCGGCGTTGAATCGCATCGCGCAAATCTGGAGGAATGAGCTCCGTCTCGTCCAACTCTTTTCTGTAGCCGCAATCGTCGGACGCGGCTCGTCGGTGGTTTGGTCGCGATTCCGGCGTCAACGACGCCGGCGCTACAACGTCGCGTGAAGCGGTCTAAGATCGGGATCGCGCTTCGCAAGATCGCGAAACGACGAATCCATTTTGAAGCTAATCTGCAAATGCACGCGGGCGTCTTTCAGGTTGCCGAGCAAAACTTCGTAACAGCCCATGTTGTAATAATAAATTGGCTCCTTCAGCAACGCGGTCGGGCCACGAAGCAACAATTCCTTGGCCTCGCGAGTCCGCCCGATCTGGTGCAAGCAAAAACCGGCGTGCAAAAACCCCGCGCTCGCATCGGGGGCAGCGCGGCAAAGGCGGCGGCTAATAGTCAGGGCGCGAGACCATTGTTTCTTGCGCATCAAGTGGTGCAGGCGCAACTGCAAGACTTCCGGGCGATGCTGGTATTCGTCCTCGATCGCATTCAACTCCGCAATCGACTCTGCCGCCATGCCGAGTTCGGCATAGCCGCAGGCCGCGCGAAACTGTCGTTTGAAGTCCACGCTATTGAGAATAAGCAACCTGCTTGCCAAAGAATCTGTAACTGTTGTAACCGTCGGCCCGACCCCGGCGAACGTTTGGGAAAAGGCGTGTAGGCGGAGCGCCATTTCGCGCGGTACCTATATAGTACAATGCAATCGAGATTTGGCGCCGCAGGCGGTCCGAGCCGGACTGGCGATTGCACGCGTGTGCGCCCTCAGAGGACGGGGCAATTTCCTTTAGTCTTCCTCGACTGCAGGCTGTGCATTAAGTACTACTAGCGCTAGCAGCTACAGAAGAGCCTCCAGCTCGCTTAGTCGCTTCTCAAATAAGGCTATTGTGCTCTTGATTGGCTCGGCTGTCGTCATGTCGACTCCGGCGTCGCGCAACGTTTCGAGCGGAAATTTCGATCCACCGGATTTGAGAAAGCCAAGATATTTTTCAACAGCGCCAGGTTCACCATGGAGGACGCGTTCGGAAAGGGTCACTGCGGCGGATAGTCCGGTCGCGTATTTGTAAACATAAAAGGCGTGGTAAAAATGCGGAATTCGCAGGCATTCGAGCTCGAGTGAGGGATCGATAGCTATGGCCTCCCCGAAATAAGCTTCAAGCAATTTGCGATACTCGCCTTTAAACACATCCAGGGTGAGCGCGCCTCCGACTTCCTCGATGGCATGAATCACTTTCTCGAACTCTGCGAACATCGTTTGCCGGTAGAGCGTGCCGCGAATGTCATCGATCTGCCGGTTGATGATGTAAGCGCGCATTTTTGGGTCGCTGGTTTCGTCTAACAAGAAATGGGTGAGCAATTCCTCATTGAACGTGCTGGCAACTTCGGCCAGGAAAATCGGGTAATCGTAGTTTTGAAAGAGCTGCGATTTAGCGGAGAACCAGGTATGCATGGAGTGCCCGGCCTCGTGCGCGAGGGTGTACACGTCTGCAAACACATCCTCTTTGTAGTTCATCAATATATAAGGCGGTGCTTGGTAGCTGCTGGAGGAAAATGCGCCGCTGCGTTTCCCCTTCGTTTCGTAACGATCGCACCAGCGGCTACGCAAACCGTCGGCGAGTGCGCGCGTGTATTCCTGGCCGAGTGGAGCCAGGGAAGCAATCACTTTATTGATCGCCTCATCAAAGCTGACATGCGTTTCAATTTCCGGAACTAACGGGACGTAGGTATCGTAGGAATGAAGTTGCTCGAAGCCCATGACCCGCCGCCTGAGCTCATAGTAGCGGAGCAACGGCGGAATTCCGTCTCGCACGGCGTTAATTAATCCATCGTAGACCGCAACCGGGACATCATCTTTAAAGAGCGATGCTTCCAGGGCACTGGGAAAGTTTCTTGCTCGCGCGCGAAACACGTCCGCCTTCACCGAATAGCTGAAAGAGGCTGCGAGAGTGAACTGGTGATCTTGAAACTCATCATAGAATTGTTTGAAAGCGCGCTCTCTCAAGTCGCGGTCGCGTTTCAGCAGAAACGAACTGTAAGTGCTTTGGGTGAGCGGTTTCTCGCGGCCATCGGCATCGATAAGGACGCCGAATTTCATATCCACATTGGTTAGCTGCGAAAAAGCATCGTCATAGCCATCGAGGGCGGCGGCGCCCAGGGCGAGCAGACGTTCCTCGCGTTCGCTCAAGACATGCGGACGCATGCGGCGGATCTTGTGGAGCGGGATCTTCCAATCTTTCAACGCGGGATCAGCAACGAATTTCTCCCAGCGCGCGTGGTCGATCGCCTGAATTTCCGGCACAACGAACGCAGAAGTTTCTGCAACCTTTGTCATCAAATTCTGTAACTGTCCGACGCGGGCGAGGTAATCGTTGTTCGCGCTATCCTCCGCCAGTTGCAGCGAAGCGAAGTGATAAACACGCTCGATTTTCAGATCAAGTTGCTTCTCAAATTCGAGTACTGCCGCGAGAGTTTGCGCCGATTCCCCCACGTGACCCTTCCATTCGATGGTCTTCGGATAGGTCGCCGTGATCCACGCCACGTCCTCCTGCCATTTGCCGACATCGGCGAACAAGAGCGTCAGGTCCCACTTGTCGGAATCCGGAATGTCGACGCGGGTCGGTATTTTTTGTTCTTCCATAAGATATCGGCGTGAAATTAGCGAAAGCCCGCTTCGCCTTCTTTGTGGATTTTGGGACCCTTAATCTCGAGCGGTTCGGGGGCGTCTTTGGCGGAGATTTGCGGGCAACTGTCGATCCACTTCACGCCATCGCCTGCGGCCCAGCGAACGGCATTGCGCAGAACCAGCCGGACACTCTTATTGTAATAGATGGGATAGGCCTCGTGGCCGGGACGAAAGTAAAAGATTTTGCCGTTGCCGCGTTTCCAAGTGCAACCGGAGCGGAAAACTTCCCCGCCCTCGAACCAGGAAATGAAAACAATCTCATCGGGCGTCGGCACGGCGAACGGTTCGCCGTACATTTCGACATTCTCGATTTCGAAATAGCGATCGATCCCGCGGGCGATAGGATGGGCCGGGTTGCAAACCCAGAGCCGTTCCTTTTCGCCGGCTTCGCGCCAGATGATGGAACAACTCGTACCCATCAGCCGCATGAATGGTTTCGAGTAATGCGACGAGTGCAGCGCGATGAAACCCATTCCCTGCCACACTCGCGCCAGGACGCGCTCGACGATGGCGTCGGATACTTTACCGTGTGCGGCGTGGCCCCACCAGATCAGAACATCAGTACTCTCGAGAACGCCGGTGGCTAATCCGTGCTCAGGCTCTTGCAACGTCGCGGTGCGCACTTTGCAATCGCCATCTTCCGATATGGCATCGGCAATCGTGTGATGCATGCCATCGGGATAGATTTTGGCGACGAGCGGGTTCTCGCGCTCGTGCACATTCTCGCCCCAGACCGTAACACGAATCTTTTCTGACATCACTGCAACAAAGGCCGATCATGAACTCGGGAAAGCAGGAATTTTTTAGGAATATTAGCTTCGTCATGTCGAAGCCTTGCTAAGGCGTGCGCATGAAATTGATCGATTTCTTTCAAAGCGCCGTCATCCCGAGCGAAGCGAGGGACCTCACAAGGTTCGAAATACTTCCGGACTTTGGGGGTTCCTCGCTGTCTGCGCAGCTCGGAATGACAGTTTTGCAATGCGGGATCCATCGATCCGGTAGCTGCCGGACTCGGGATGACGGAGGGAAAAGCCGTAGCATGCGCAGCCTTACCGCAGCGCGCGCATGGCGGGATGACGCGCGATTTTCTTCATTGCGCGAACAAGCAGTTCGCGCCCGGGCGAAATTTTGTGCCAGGGTGAGACACCGCTTGGATGCGGCAACGGAATCAAATCGAAACTCACTTCCCCACGGCTAACGAGAAATGAACAGCCAATGACGGTGTCGAGCTTTTTGCAATCGATAAATTGCATGATGGCAAGGCGGCCAACGGGAATAACAAGTCGCGGTCGTAGAATTTCAAACTCGGCATTCATCCAAGCGGAACAGTTGCGAATTTCATCTGGTGCGGGAACACGATCGCTTCCGCTGGGCGCTTTGCCGGGAAAACAGCGAATGACGGCGGCAAAATAGATGCGGGAGCGCATGGTGGGTTCATCAAAGCCGCAGAATTCCTCGAACCAGCGAAAGAGGGTTTTACCAGCAGTATGAGCAAACGGCCTTTTCCGTGTCGGTTCGCGCACGCCGGGAGCCTGTCCGATCACCATCACGCCGCTGACGATGGCACCGCCCGAGACGGGCGGGGGAATGACTCGCGGACAACGCCGGCAACGGCGAAGGCGTGCGACGTGATTTTCCAATTTTTGCCGACGCGAGGGCATTAGGAAACGGGCGATTGATTGGTTTTTCCTTGGTAGGGCGAGACTCTCTCGAGCCGACGAGAGAAGAGCGTCACCCTACCGCCGGAAGAGCGAAAAGATCAGACTCAGCACGATGCTAATAATGATGCAGGTGACAATTGGGAAATAGAATGCGCTGTTGCCGCGTTCGATGCGGATATCGCCAGGCAAACGTCCGAGCCAGCCGGTGCCAACGCCGCCCCAGAGCAGAAGGCCAAGAACAATGATCACAGCTCCCAGGATGACGAGAAATTTTCCGGGCTCGGGCATTCGAGAATCTGGCACGGAAACATTTCGACCGCGAGACAACGAATCCGTACCACGACGCCCGATTTCGCTGTAGCGGCGGTCTATGACCGCGGAGATTATTAGATTCGGCGCTCATAGAGCGCTGCTACAATGAGCTTTTAGGGATACCTTGAAGGTTACGCCCGGGAACGCTCGGTCCGAGTTGGACTGGCATTTCGCTCGGGGTGACGGACGGCTTAAAGCGCCCGGACAAGAGTTGCGAATGCGGAGCCTGCGATGAGATTCAACGGCAATGGCGGTACAATTTCGCGATTACTACGAAACCCTTGGCGTATCGAAAACGGCGAGTGAGGATGAAATCCGGAGCGCCTTTCGAAAACTCGCTCGCAAATATCATCCCGACGTTGCGAAGGACAAGAAGACGGCCGAAGAAAAATTTAAGCAGATCAACGAGGCTTACGAAGTCTTAAGCGATCCGGAGAAGCGCCGGAAATATGACCGACTGGGCGAGAATTGGAATCAGCCAGGCGGGTTTCCGCCCCCGCAGTGGGGTGGCGGACAACCCGGCGGATTTCGCTGGGGCAGTGGGGAAAATGGTGGTGTCGAATTTGAGTTCGGCGGGACCGGGTTCAGCGATTTTTTCGAGGCATTCTTCGGGGGCGGTCGTGGTCGGTCGGCCTTCGGCGGGTTCGGACAGCGCGGCACCATGGCGGAGCGCGGGAGCGATGTCGAAGCCGACATCATGGTCACGCTGGAGGAAGCGTTGCATGGTTCGACCCGACAAGTTTCGTTACGCCGCGCCGGTTCTAAAAAAACGGAAACGTATCAGGTAAAAATTCCACGTGGTGTGCGCGAAGGTCAGCGCATTCGTCTCGCGGGCCAGGGCGAGGCCGGCGAGCGCGGTGGAAAGAGCGGCGATTTGTTTTTGCGGGTGCGACTGGCGCGGCACCCCGATTTTTCGGTCGAGGGCAGCGATCTTGTGCACGAGGTGAAGATTGCGCCATGGCAGGCGACCCTGGGCGATCAACTCATCGTGCCGACGCTGGAGGGAAGCGCTCGTTTGAAATTACCGCCAGGCACGCAAGGCGGTCAGCGTTTTCGTTTGCGAGGGCGAGGGTTGCCGGGCGTTTCGGGCCAGCGCGGTGATTTGTATGTCGTAGCGCAAATTTCGGTGCCGAAAAAATTAAGCGAACGCGAACGAGAAATTTGGGAACAACTTGCGCAGTTGCACGGCCGTGAAAAATCCTGCTAAACAAGGCGATGAAGATTTCGCTCGGGTCCGATCACGCCGGTTTCAAATTGAAAGAAAGGGTAAAGGCTCTCCTCGGCCAGCTTGGACACGAGGTGAAGGATCTCGGTACGTTCGCGGCCGAGCCGCCGGTAGATTATCCGCTTTTCATTCGACCCGCCGCGGAGGCGGTTGCGCGCGGCGAATGCGAACGTGGAATTGTTTTTGGTGGCTCTGGCAACGGCGAAGCGATGGTTGCCAACAAAGTGCACGGGGTGCGTTGCGCTCTGTGCTGGAATTTGGAAAGCGCGCAGCTTTCCCGGAAACATAACGATGCCAACGTCCTTTCCTTGGGTGAGCGACTGATCGAAGAAAATCTCGCGCTGGAAATTGTGCGGGTGTGGTTAACTACCGAGTTCGAGGGTGGGCGACACGCGCCTCGTGTCGCGATGTTGAACGCGATGTAAGGGCCAATGCCCGCGTCCGAAAAACGATTGTAGCCGCGGTCGTTGGCCGCGGCCGAGGGCCCACGGCTACAACAGGCGATCGGCGCAAACTGCTCCGAGAAAGATCGCACTCACGAACGCATTCGAATTGAAGAAGGCCCGATTGATCGCGGCAAGATCATGAAGCTGGCGTGCGCTGCGATGCTCGTAAAAGAGTGCGGCCGCGATCGGAATCATCGCGGCGAAATAAATCGTGCCGAGCTTCGCCATGATCCCGAAAGCAATCAACGCCAGCAGCATTAAGAAATGGAGAAGCTGCGCGAGCCGCAAGCTGGCCCCTACACCGAGCCGAACCACCAGCGAGTGCAGTCCCTCCTGCCGATCGAAGTCGTAATCTTGAGTGGCATAGATCAAATCAAAGCCACTAACCCAACAAACGACTCCAAGGGCAAGGACGAGCGGCGGCAATTCCACCTGGCCCGTTTGCGCGATCCAGGCCGCGACTGGTGCAATCCCGAGGGCGAGACCGAGAAAAAAGTGCGTCGCGTCAGTAAAATGTTTGGTGACTGAATAGAAAAAAATGATGCCAAGCGCGATTGGCGAAAGCACGAAAGTCAGCCGATTGATATATGCCGCAAAAAAAACAAAAAGGCCGCTGCTGAAGATAAGGCAAATGAAAATAATGTTCTTGGTCGCGAGCAGATGGCGACTTCGTGTCCGCGGATTGCGCTGATCGATCTCCCAATCAAGGAAGCGATTGAAAAGCATCGCCGCGCTGCGGGCCGTGATCATACATCCCAGGACTAGCAGCACGATCTTGAGACTGGGCCGCCCATTAGCTGACACGACCAGGGCAGCGAGGGCAAAGGGTAGGGCGAAAATGGTATGGGAAAAGCGAATGAGCCGGAGAAACCGCGCGAACGCGCCCCCCCGATTTTGCGTCACAGCGAAATCGTGAAGCACCTCTCGCTCGTTCATGAATCGAGCAATGATTCGAGCTGCTCACGCGCTCGAATCATGATGGGATTTCCGTGGGCAAAAAAAATCCGAGCGAAATCGAGATCCAGAAGTCTGCGTAGTGATTGGATCATCTGTTTTTGGTTGGTGCAATATTTTCGGGGCAACAAGGTGAAACCATGGGGGTCAAAATTGATGAGCGCGTCACCCACTATCAGTGTGCCCGCGTCATCCGGATGATAAAGGGCGAATTCGCCCTCCGCGGCGCCTTCGATTCGAATAACGAGCAAGCGGCCGATAGCATGGGCGACCTGCAAGCTGTGACTATGTGGAAGTTCTGCACTTAGTTGCGGCGGCGCAAAAATCGGAGCGGAGTAGAAGTGAGCAAACGTGGCAGCATCGCGCGGGTGATTCGCATTTGTGATAACGATCCTGGCAACGCGGCCGAGCGATTCCAGTTCTATCCGGTGTGCGGGTGGAAGTGCGATTGGATCAATAATGGTGAGCTCATTTCCTGCTACGAGGGCGGTAGAAAAGAGTTCTGCTTTAAGTTTTCGATCATAGGTATGCCAGAGGGCATAGCTGGGTGAAATGCGGGCAAATTCCGTCACACGTAAGCTACTATTTTAGAGTCACTTATGATTGGCCTGTCGGTGGATATCGCGAAAAGCATTGGCACCGTAACTGCTACGATTTTCATAATTACCTCCTTATGATCACCTTCTCCTATCAAGCGCGTGACGCTGCCGGACGGATCGTGTCTGGCATTCAGGAAGCCCTCAACGAAGACAACGCTGTGACCAGCCTGATGAGCCGCGGCCTGATGGTGCTTTCTCTGCAGCGTAAAGCAACGGCCAGACACTCGCGTAAGAAATCCACTAAAGTAAAAGAGACCGATCTTGTTCTCTTTACCCGGCAACTTTCGACCATGATCGAGGCGGGTATTTCGCTGGTGCAGGCTTTGACCGCTTTGTACGAACAGGCTGATCCGAGAAGGCAGGCAGCGTTGCGGGCCGTTATCAGCGATATCACAGCGCGGGTGCAAGGTGGCGAAACATTCCATGAATCGCTCGCCAAACATCCCCGCGTTTTCAATCGGCTCTTTATCAGCATGGTCAAAGCGGGCGAGCATGGAGGTTTGCTCGCCGAAATTCTGGATCGCCTGGCCGGATTCCTCGAAGCGAGCGCGCGTCTGCGCAAGAAAATCAAATCGGCCATGACCTATCCCGTCATCGTGGTCTGCATCGCGTTTGCCATCACCACTTTCCTGATCGTGCGAGTTGTCCCGATCTTCGGCGAAATTTTCGCTGATTTTGGCGCCAAACTTCCCGCGCCGACCCAATTTCTTATTGATGTCAGTAATTTTGTCCGCGGGGAATGGTATATCCTTCTCGCTGCCATGGCAGGCGCGTTCTTCGGTGTTCGCACATTTTTGCGTTCGACTCGCGGCAAACAGCTTTGGGACCGTTGGAAGCTCAAGCTGCCGGTTTTCGGACCGCTCGTTCATAAGATTTGCATGTCTCGTTTTGCGCGGACCTTTGCCCAGTTAATCCGTAGCGGCGTTCCAATCCTGGAAGTCCTCGATATCGTCGGTGGCTCTTCCGGCAATCACGTGGTCGAAACCAGCATCAAGGAAGTTGGCGCCGACGTGGAAAAAGGCGACAATCTTTCCGTCTCGCTTTCACGCAAAAGCATTTTCCCGCCGATGCTCCTGCGCATGGTCGCAGCGGGCGAAGCCACCGGCAAGATCGACACCATGCTCGAGAAGATGGCGGACTTTTGGGACGAAGAAATCGAAGCGATGCTCGATGCGCTCACCTCTTTGATTGAACCAATGTTGATCGTTTTCCTCGGCGTAATCGTGGGCGGTATCGTGATCGCGATGTTCTTACCGATCTTCAAGTTGAACGAAGTTGTCTCTCAAAACAAGAGCAACTAAGGGTTGTGTCACAGAGCAATAGCTAAGGAGAAGCTGCTCAAAGACAGGGGAGGGGCGGGTCGCAAGGCCCGCCTCTTTCCTTTCTACTCATGCTCATAACCATGCTCATGCTCCTGCTCGGAAGAATTCCTTGAGCGTGAGCAGGAGTAGGAGTTCTGGTAAACTACTCATCATCTATTCCAAACGCCAACGCGTAGATGTAATGGCCATTTTATTTCGCGCACCTCTTCGGGATTTTTCCAAACCGTCCCTAATTCCTCCACGACTGAGTCGACCGGATCGAAGCCTCGGGCGGCGATAAACTTTTGCGTGGCTGACCATGTTCGCAAATAGCCGGCGAGCTGATGGAGATTCCATCGCTCACGCATCTCAAAACGAATCGGCAGTAGTTCCGCAAATGGAAACTTGATGTCCTTGTAGTCAGTTTCAACCAACTCACGCTCGGGCGGCCAGAAGGGTCCGGTCGTTTCGCGATAAAATTCCCAAATGATCGCGTCGATTTCCGGAGCGATCTCCAAGACGTTATAGCTCGAGATCGCCAGAACACCGTTTTCTTTCAAGACTCGTTTTGCCTCCTTGAAAAACCTATCGATATCGAACCAATGCAGCGCTTGGGCGACCAGAATCAGGTCCGCTGAAGCTGAATCAATCCCGCTCGTTTCCGCCGGCGCGACCCGGTAGCTGATCCGGTCATTTGGCTGCGCGCTTTTAATTTGCTGCGCGCTGGAATCGGTCGCGATTACGCTATCGAAATGGCGGGCCAATCCCACCGCTGCCTGGCCGTTGCCAGTGGCGCAATCCCACGCCAGTTCATGCCGCGGCGCAATCAAGGCGAGATACTCGAACAGTTCGTCCGGATAACGCGGGCGAAATTTTGCGTACTCGACGGCGTGACCTGAGAAATGATCCTTGAACTTCGTCATCTGACTGTGGCAGTTGTCCGATTATCGTTAACTGTCGCGATTTGCCGCACCCGCGCATACAACTCGCGGTAGATTCGCTCCACTGCCACGGTCGGATCTTCCAGCATCATGGTTTCTTTGATTTTGCTGGCATAAATCGGGAAAGAGAAGGGCGAGACCACTGGCAGCTCACGCAATTGCCAGTCGAAATGTTGGACCCGGTCGAGAAAAACGTTTGCTTCTTCCGCATCGAGAAAAATCTGGGTTGCCTGCCGATAGGCTTCCTCGAGCAGGGGATGATCCGGCTCGTGCGCTTCCAGCACTCGAAAAATTGTTTCCGTGCTCCAGTGCATCTGTTTGCGCGCGCGTTGCTGACCCGGGTAATTGCGCGGCACCATCAATCCGGTTTGGGCGACGCCGCGGAACTGCCATTTCACCAGCTCTGACCCCCGCAAGGCCAGGCGCAAATCCTCTTCTGCCGCTTCGCGCTCGAAACAAAGCCGCCAATCCTCCAATGTAAGCTCCTGGAACTGTCGGAGTGTAAGCAGGAAGCCGGAGTCGTCGATTGTGACGAGGGCGTTGCCGCCGCTGCGGTTTTTCATGCGCCAGGCCACGATACGTGAAAGCGCATCATTAGCGCTGCGGCCGATGAGGGCATGGAAAAAGTAATGGGAAAAATCGTCATCGCGATACAGTTCGATCAACATCGAATCGCCGGTCGGCACGTCCGATACCGCGAGCTGGGCGCGAAATTGTTCCACCATCGCCTGAGCATTTGCTAACGAGATCTGGTACTGCTCCACCAGCCAATCGACGCAAAACGCGTCACTTTCCTGGCGGAGTTGATGCGCCAGATCGGCGCGTAGCTGTCGTACCGCCCGCGCGACTCCCGAAGTGAGCGGCATCTTGGCCGCGTTCCAGCGGGGAATGGTCGGCAACTGTCCGTCGGCCCGCTCCACAAACGCTTCCTGCACGCCGGTATCGATTAGTCGCACGACCCGGCCGCCGAGTACGAAAAGATCGCCGATTTGCAGCCCCTTGATGAACCCTTCTTCGACGGAACCGAGGCGCCGCCGCTTCAACATCACATCGACAAATCCCTCGGAGACGATCGTTCCAATGTTGACTAGGAACTCGCGCGCCACGCGCGGATGCGCCAGTGAGACCATGCCGTCCTCGCTCACCGAAATCTTCCCGAAGACGCCGCGGTATTGCTGCGCCAAAGCTTCGCCACCGCCCTCTAGATAATTCAAAAGGCGGTCGAATTCTTCGCGGGTAAGATCGTGAAATGGCCGCGCCCGCGTGATCAATTGGTAAATCGAATCGGCTGAGGCCGGGGCCAGGGCGACAGTGCCAACGATATGTTGCGCGACGACGTCAAAAGGCTTGTCCAGGATTTCGATTGGATCGAGCGCGCGCTCCCGCACGAGCTTCGCGGTGACGGTTGCTTCCACCAGATCGTTGACATTGGTTGCGACCAGAATTCCGTGACTATTTTTGTTTAACGAATGTCCGGAGCGTCCGATGCGCTGGATCGCACGCGAAACCCCTTTGGGCGTTGCCACCATCACAACCAGATCAACCGCGCCAACATCGATGCCGAGCTCAAGGCTGGTTGAGCAGACGACGGCACGCAGTTCTCCATTCTTCAAACGATCTTCGACGTCGAGCCGCACACTGCGATCGAGCGAAGCGTGATGAATTTCGATCGCGTCAACCAATTCCGGCAGTTGCTCGCGCAAACGCAAACCGATTTGTTCTGCCGCCGAACGAACGTTGCTGAAAACGATGACCGACTGCCGCGAACGAATCAGTTGCGCCAATTCCGCGTACAGGCGCGCGCCCGTGTAACCGGACGGCGGGTAGGGGTCGCGCCGGATTGGAGAAAAAACGTCCACAATTTGTTCCTTCTCAATGCGCGCTTCGGCGGTGCGGCAGGGCCGATTTTTGCCAACAAGAAATTGGGCCAGCAAATCGAGCGGCGCGGCCGTCGCAGAAAGGCCGATACGGCAAAGATTGTTTTTGCCGCGCAGCATTTGCAATCGCTCGAGCGAAATACTTAGATCGGCGCCGCGTTTGTTGCCGGCGAAGGAATGCAATTCGTCGACGATCACGAATTCGGTGTGGGCGAGATGTTGCACGTAATTTTGCTGCGCCAACAGAATGGCCAGTGATTCAGGCGTAGTGACGAGAAAATGTGACGGCTTGTTCCGAAATTTTGTGCGTTCGCTTACGGTCGTATCGCCGGTGCGCAAATGAATGCGCAGTTCCTCTTCCAGACCCATGCCGGCGATTGGCGCCTTCAAATTTTTCTCGATGTCGTAGGCGAGGGCGCGCAGCGGCGAAACATAGACACAGCGCACAGCGGGTTTCAGCGCACCTGCTTCGAGTTCGCGAACCAGCGCGTCGAACACCCCGAGGAATCCGGCTAGTGTCTTCCCGCTTCCGGTTGGGGAGGTGAGCAAAATCGATTCGCGCTTAAGAACGGAAGGAAGGCAGAGTTCCTGAGCGTGGGTGAATCCCGGGAAGTTAGCAAAAAACCAATTCCGCAAGCGCGGATGTAGTCTTGCGGCAAGAGCTTGCTGCTTTTTCACAAGCTAAAATCTCGTCATCCCGAGCGAAGTCGAGGGATCCTGTGGAAGTTACCTTTAAGCTTTCGCAGCGGGATCCCTCGACTTCGCTCGGGATGACAGGCCTACCCTTCCGGATTCACTGGAAAATGCTTGTTCTTCAAATGTTCCGGGACGCGCTGCGTTTGTTCGGATTCGATTTCTTCGCTGGCAGCGGCTAACGATTCATAAGCTTCGCGGCTTTTTTTCGCCCGACACATGTAAGCGGTGGCATGGGCCAGCGGAATCCGTGCTTCCGGCATTCCGACAAATTCAACGGCATGTTGCGTCGCGATTGCGAGCGGAAGTGCCTCGGGGTCAGCCAGCCCGACATCTTCGCTTGCAAAAATTACGATGCGACGCGCGATGAACCGAAAGTCTTCGCCGGCATGCAACATTTTTGCCAGCCAATAGATCGCGGCTTTTTCATCCGAGGCGCGCATGCTCTTAATAAATGCGCTGATCGTGTCGTAATGCGCATCGCCTTTTTTGTCATAAACGACCGCCTTGGTTTGAATGCTCTCCTCAGCGACCTTGAGGGTGAAGTGAATGAGCGGTTCGTTGTCGCCGCGGTCGCTGGCCGCCACGGATTGCTTCTCTCCGGCCTGCCTTTTAGGTTTGCCGCGGCTGGCAGCCGATGCCACAGGTGGCGTTGTTAGCACCCCCACTTCAAGGGCGTTTAAACATTTGCGCGCATCGCCATCACTGAGCTTGGCAAGGTGCAAACGCGCGTCCGCGTCCATTTTGACGTTGTATTTGCCGAGACCGCGTTCGGAATCCACCAGCGCGCGATCGATCAAAATTTCGAGCTGCTCGACGCTGAGCGGTTCGAGTCGGAAAACGAGCGAGCGGGAGACGAGTGCGCTATTAACGTAGAAGTACGGATTGTAAGTGGTGGCCCCGATTAGCCTCAGATTTCCGCTCTCGACGTCGGGCAACAAAATATCCTGCTGCGCCTTGTTGAAATGGTGGATCTCATCGATAAAGACGATCGTTTTGCGGCCGGAAGTTCGGAGTCGGTTTGCCGCCGCGGCAACTACTTTGCGCATCTCCGCCACGTTACTTTCCACTCCGCTCAACCGAATGAACTCGGAGTGGGTCATCTCGGCGACGACATATGCCAGAGTTGTTTTGCCACTTCCGGGTGGACCGGAAATAATCAGCGAAGGGAGACGGTCGGCTTCGATTGCGCGACGCAAGAGTTTTCCCGGCGCCAGGATGTGTTCCTGCCCGACAAATTCATCGAGTGTGCGTGGACGCATGCGCGCCGCGAGGGGAGCCGCTGCGCTGATCCGCTCCATGTTTTCCGCCTCTGTTTTGGCGAACAGATCGTGCATTGCGTGAAAATGTACGGCGAGGGCCGGCTCGGCGCATCTGTAAATATGTGTGCGCTCACGTTGTAGCCGGCATCGCGATGCGGGATTGAACGGAGCAAGCACCTGCGAGCGGGGTGTCATCCCGAACGAAAGTGAGGGACCCCCCTCAATTATTGGATAATTGCCCAACGTTTGTGTGACGCAATTTATAATTGTGAGGTCCCTCGGCGTCTACGCGCCTCGGGATGACAGGCGTAAACGCCCGGTCCCGTCGTCATTGCGTGTAACCTCTGCACGATAATCCCGCACGAAGGTGAAGAGGACCCCGATTATTGAGCGATCACCAGAAGATTTGCGTTAATGGGATTTGCAATGGCGACTCGCCCGGGGATCACTGATCCCGGCTACAAGAGGAGGGCGACTTGGAACTCGCCCCTTCCAGTCAGGAGAAATTCCTAATCGTATTCTTATTCCTAATCCTATTCTTCCCTCCCGATCAGGAATAAGATTAAGAATAGGGTTGCGAGACGAAGGCGAGGAAGAGCGCTCCTTGCTGGCACAGCTTGCGCTCTATCTAATCTCGCCAAAGAGTTCTCAAATGCGTCCCGGGATTTTAATTTCAATCTTAGCCATCGCTATTTGCGCAACCACGCGCGGCGCAGTCACATTGCCGATGCGCACTGTCTTCAAAGGACAGGACCGCTTCCAACAACTCGTCGTACGGGCGAAAGCCGAGAACTGGAAGGCGTTGCCCATTGGACAACGGACTGCAGCGGTGGGCCAGGCGATGGTCGGAACGCCCTACCGCTCTTTCACGCTCGAAATCGATAACCGCGTTGAGTCGCCGTCGGTCAATTTCACGGGACTTGATTGCTGGACCTTTTTCGAAACCGCGCTCGCCTTCGCCCGGATGCTGGATGAGCCGGAAACGAATTGGACACCGGCGCAGTTATTGCGTTACATCGAGATTGATCGTTACCGCCACGCCGAATGTACCGGCGATTATCTCTCTCGCCTCCATTACCTGGAAGATTGGCTTTACGACAATGACCGGCGCGGTCTGGTTAGCGATCTGACCCGCTCGCTTGGTGGTGTGAGCGTACCGCATTCAGCCCGGGAAATGACCAACGGCTGGCGGCATTATCGCTACCTCGTGCACAATCGCGGCTTGCTTCGGCCCCTTGCGGAAATGGAAGCGGAGGTTTCCTCGCGGTCGCTTTACGAAATTCCCAAGGGTCGCGTGGCCGCAATCGAATCGCGACTCCGCAGTGGCGACATCATCGGCATTGTCTCACGTGACGGCCGTCACACCTCCGTGCGTGCGACGTCACACGTCGGCTTGGCGTTGCGTACTGCCGACGGCACCATCCACTTTATGCATGCCTCGGCGCCGCATAATTATGGCCGAGTCGTGATCGACACACGGCTTTCGAATTATCTTTATCGTTACAGTTCGGACACTGGGATTCTGGTGGCGCGGCCACTGCGGTAACCCGAATCGCGACCAATTAAATCGACAAATACCGAGTCAACATTTGAGTGTTGCAGGTGCGACATTGAATTGTTAACTGGGCGGGGAAGGGTTCGTCTGACGCTTCGTTTCAATCGCGGCGGACGCGGTGCCTAATCCTCTTTCCGATCGCGGAATTCGATGAGCAATTTTTCCAGGCGAGTGATGGCGGCCTCGGCGTCGGCTCCGCGTGCTTCCAACATGGCGGTGGCACCTCGATCGAGATTGGCACGCAGGACATCGATGAGGCTGGAGGCGGAAAAGCGTTGCTCGCCCTTAATCAAGCTTATCTCGGCGCGAAAACCGTTCGCGACGCGGACGAACTCTGCGGCTGGCCGGGCGTGGAGGCCGAGCTCGTTTTGAATAGTGATCTGACGTGAGACCACGATTAATTTGTCGGAGGGATGGGATCGGCGCAGGATCATGGGTTAGTGCCCCAGCGGCGGTGGAGGAAACGTTCAACCGGGGAAAACAAGATTTTGTCCGCCAGCAACCCGATGACAACAATCACCAGCATGATGCCAATGACCTGGTCCATGGCACTCAATTCGCGACCGTAATGAAGCAATTGTCCAAGTCCAAATCCCGTTAGAATCGTGACGAAAATTTCCGCCGCCATGAGCGAGCGCCAGGCGAAGGCCCAGCCTTGTTTCATTCCACTAACGATAAATGGGAGGGCTGCCGGCAGGATCACTTTGAGCCAGATGTGCAAACGCTTTGATCCCATGGTCAACGCCGCCCGTGGGTAAATCGGCGGAACATGCCGCACGCCGGTATCGGTGGCAATCACGACCGACCAAAGTGTTCCCATTACCACGACAAAGAGCATGGCTGCCTCCGTTTGCCCGAACCAAAGAAGCGCGAGAGGGACCCAGCACACACTGGGCAGCGTTTGCAATCCGAGGGCGAGCGTCCCGATGGTATCGTGAAAAACTTTCCAGCGGGCAGTTAATAACCCGAGCGGCAATCCACCAATAAGGCCGATGACATAACCGATCAGCAGCCGGCGCATGGTAATGACGGTAGCCTGGAAAAGAGTGCCATCCGTGGCGGCTGTTTTCAGATACTCCGCGACTTGCTGCGGAGCCGGCAACAAGACCGGCGACCAGATTTTCGCGCGAAAAGCCCATTCCCAAAGAGCGATCAAGATCGCGAAGAAAAGAACGACGAGGAGGAATCGTTTCATTTCGCTGTCGTAGTCTCGGATTGGGCGCCGCTTTTGAGGGCGTGGGTAATTCGGCTGGCATAGGTGGCGAGCTCGACGCTGTTCAGGTCGCGTGGTCGCGGCAGCTCGATTATGAATTCCTCCTGCACCCGTCCCGGATGAGGAGAAAAAAGGAGGACCCGATCGCCCAGACAAACCGCTTCGCGGACGTTGTGGGTGACAAAGACAATGGTTTTGCGTCGCGATTTCCAAATGCGCTGAAGATCGCCATAAAGCTGCTCGCGGGTGAGGGCATCGAGGGCGGCAAAGGGCTCATCCATCAGGAGGACGCGCGGATTCGGCGCGAGGGCGCGGGCCAGGGCGACGCGTTGTTTCATCCCTCCGGAAAGCTCGTGAATGTTGGCGCGTTCAAATCTCGTTAGCTCGACGAGTTCGAGGTAATACTTTGCCACATCACGGCGATCCTTTTTAGTCAAATTTGGCTTTAGTTTCAAAGGGAAAAGGACATTGCCAAGGACATCGAGCCAGGGAAACAGCGCGGGCTCCTGAAACATTACCAG
>Ga0209376_1002164_pt1 | contig 18937 bp, 16 predicted proteins | sample GraSoiAngelo_134_FD_185891 | JGI IMG/M metagenome (GOLD analysis project Ga0209376, IMG submission 185891) | Grasslands soil microbial communities from the Angelo Coastal Reserve, California, USA - 14_0929_05_30cm (SPAdes) (version 2) | ecosystem: Environmental > Terrestrial > Soil > Grasslands ... | reverse complement strand
TCCAGTCCAGTTGCTATTCGATCGCGCCAACGGCAACTCGTTGCGCCTGGACACAGGCGCCGAGTTTCGTGTCAACCTTACACGCGATCTCGAGGCGAAGCTTTCACGCTGGTTGGTGACGGCGAATTCGTAGCGGCGCTTAGTGCCGCTTTGTTCTTTTTTTTGGGCGAACGGTCTCGAGGCGTGCTTCAGGCCGGGCGGGTACTCCGAGCAATAATGTTTTTTCTTCCGTGCTCAGGACTGAAAAACAGAGCGGAAATTGTCTGACTATTCCGTTTAGGTTCAAAATGGTGAAGGATTGCGTGCTTGTCTGCTCTCTTAAACCGATGGTCCAGTCGGATTGAAAAAGTCTGCCGCGAAATTCTAACTCTGCTACCACAGGCGCGAGCGTTACCGTGACCGTTCCAATCTCGATTTTACCTACGCAATCAATCGGGCGCAGCGTTAGATCGAAGATCGGCGTCGCTCCCGTTATCTTGATCCCGAGGTCATTTGTATCTTGAAAATCGACTTCCCCCTGAAGTGAAAGATCGACATCTTTCGTCGCGGCATTGAAAAAATCCAGCGACGCGCGATTTCCTCTAAAGGAGACGCGACTGCTGGCTTCGGTAAGATTGAGAGAAGCGTTCTGCACCGTTCCGTTCAACAACTGTACGTCGCCGGTGATCTGTGGATGTTGCAGCGTTCCGGAAAAAGAAATGTTTCCGCTCAAAATACCGTCGCGGAAAATTTGCGGATGAAAAAATTCGGGCGCGTTTGCGAGGATGATTGACGGGAAATCGAGCGTCACGTTGAGCGGAGATACCAGGAAAGCATTCCAATCCGTTCCGATACGCAAAGGGAAATTGGCCGTGAAATTAAGCCGGCTTGAATTTGGCAAATCGATCATACCGCGCGCGTCCCACTTGTTGGAGTCGATCGTTATTTGAATGTTCGCCGGTGTTGGCTTCGAGTTGGTTTCATCCGGTCCGCTGAAGATCGACAAGTACTCATCCAAATTATCGACCGTGGCGCTGATCGCCCCCGAATAGTTGTGCTCGTGCGACATGTCGATCTTGCCTTGTGCCGTGAGGGAGTCGTTCTTGCGCTTCAGGTTCAATTGTTCGATCTCCAACTCGGTCGCTTTCAAATTCAGCTTCGCGCTCAAGGTGTCGATTGCGGTTTTGAAAAGGGTGAGAGACGCGCCGTCGAGCGCAAGATGTCCACCGAGCTTGCGATCGCGCGTGTTCATCGTTCCTTCGATCGCGATTTTTCCCGCAAAGTCACCGGTGTTTGCGCCGAAAAGAGCCACGAACTCGCCAAGTTGATTGATCGATGCGGAGATTTCGCCGCGAAAGTCCGGGCTGAGCCAGTCGGATGAATTAGAAGGGGCTGAGGCCTCTCCGCTCAAGATAAGCTGGTTTGCTTTTTGTTTAATATAAAGCTGCTGGAGTTGGACCTGGCGATTGTAGAGTGAAGCGCCGAGCATGATCGCTTCGGCGGTGCGATTGCGCCAGGTGAGCCTGGTTAGCTCGGCCCAGAGCGAGGCAGTTGCACTAGCCGGCTCGGTCAAGTTTCCACGATAAGTGAAGTTGCAAGCGTGAAGCAAACCATCCACGCGATCTGTGAATCCGACGGCCTCCGACGTTTGTGCAAGGGAAATGTCAGCGGCTGAGCCGGCGATCTTCCAATTGGAGCGTTGCGCGCGCCACTGATGCGAAATGTTTCCGCGAATTTTTCCACCGAACGCATCAACATCGAATTCCAATCCAACACGTTGGTTACTGAGGCGTGACAAATCAGCTGTAATAGATTGAAGATCGAGGCCACGCGTTAACGTGAGTCCGCCGAGCGTCAGGCGGCTGTCCTGCCAGTTGGTCGCCCCGCGTAATTGTGAGAAAGTTTGACGAAACAACGGCGACGCAATCATCACCTCGGCAGCACTAAAGCGGCGGGCTTCTGTTTCGCTTGCGGACAGAGAACCGTTTCGCAGCAAAATCATCGTCGGCCCGTCTTCAAGGCGTATGTCCGAGTGGGCAATGCTGAGACTCTGGGGAAGTAATCTGTGCAGTGTTGTCCAGCCGCTTTGCGTTATGGCTCGCCCGGCTGGATTGCGGCGGCGCAATTCGCCGTGTAATTCTTGAATCGAAAGATCGCGAATGGCGCGCGCGCGCATGCCCAGCAAGATGCGCTTAAGATTCAAATTCAGACTCACTTGCCTTACAGTGAGATCAATGAGGAATGCGTTGTCTGGCGCGCTCTCCACTTGAAGGCCGCGGATCGTGACCGGACGCAGAAACGGCGCCTCGATCTTGTCGATGCTAACGATGAGACCTTCGTGCCGGGCTTTCCACCAGACCCACAACCGAACGCCATTGGAAACGGTGAATGGCGCAACCCAAATCGCAAACGGCACCGCGAGCAGTATCAGCAGACTAACGAGAAAGAATCGATTCTTGAGCGACATCGGTTGGCAAAAGCGGGATTGACCTGTGAATCGTAATTAGTCAAACCGGCTTGGCGATCAAACACGCGTTTCACTGATCACCGATCACTTCACTACTCACTTTTCTTCTCGTTCTTGAAGATCAAATGCAATGGCTGCGGCGTGTGAATGCGCTCGCCGAGTTGTAGCTGCAATGCGCGTTCCCCTTCAGCAGGCAAACCGCTTTCCACCGCCTTTTCCCGGGCCAGCTGAGGCAAGATCGACAACTCGCTTTGCACATCCTCTCCGGAGATTCGATTCCAAAAGCCGTTTTCAAACGCGAGGACGTCCACCTGAACTGGGTCAATACCGAGAATCTGAGCATGCGGGAGCTCAACGATTATCTCGTTTGGTCGAATATCGATTGACAGGTTCTGCCGCAAATCGAAGCCGGCTTTAACGGCGAATGTGCCATGCAGCTTTACTCGCTTGGAGCTGCCAACCCAGGTATGCAAAAGTTCGTGTTCGACCTCGATCCGGCGTGATAAAACCACCAGCTCGCTAACGGGCGTGGTCTGTTCCATGTAAACGCGGCTATTTATCGTGATGCGGGGCTGCAAGTGCGCGATGTCGATAAAAGCGGCACGCAAATCCTTGCCCAACTTCTCGAGCTCGGCGGTGCCTTGATGTGCCGTGCGCGCCGGCCAGCTCTCCAAGCGCAGGAAAATGACGACGATGACGGCTGCGATAATGAGCGTCATCAACGCGAACGCAGTTGGCCAGGAGATTCGTCCCGATCTTGAATAGAATGACAAAGCACGAATGACGAATGCCGAATTAATGACCTATGACAAATGACGAATGAACAAACGACTTTCTTCCGTCAAACGGCGTTGATCATTTCTTCGTCCTTAGTCATCCGGTTTTCGTCATTAAAAAAGTACCGCCCCCCACGCCCGATAGGCGTGAAGGGCGGCTGTTCCCCCCAGAACAATCGTAGAAAACCTTGACGCTACTAAACGAGCTTGGGGCTGGAGGCAACAAAAATTTACATGAAGTTTTTCGAAGGAACGTGGCGTTGTAAAGAAGATAATCGTGGCGGCGGACGCCGACGGATGGGTCTTTCAAAAAGATAGGGTGATCCGGCTTGCGCGAGCTTGCTTGGGGGTCTCTAGTTTTGCATGCGTAATTTGGATGGCGAATTATCCAGACGCAGTCTCGCTGGTTCATTGTTAGTTGCTCATCCCAATATGCTCGATCCGAATTTTCGGCGAACCGTGCTCTTCATTTCCGCGCATGATCCAAACGAGGGTGCTCTGGGCGTGATCATTAATCGCCCGCTCGATAGACAAGTGGCCGATCTGGTGACGGAGGTGCCGCGAGCGAGCCTTGCCGAGGTCCCTGTTTTTCTCGGCGGACCGGTTGGGAAAAACCAACTGATGTTTGCGACGTTTGAATGGGAGAAAGGCGAAGGGCTCAAGCTCAATCACAATGTTGGTTTGGAGGAAGCAAGTGATGCGGCTGGTCAGAAAAAACCAGTCACAATCTGTGCCTTTGTGGGTTATGCGGGCTGGGGAGCGGGTCAGCTTGAAGCCGAGATGAAGCAGAAAGCATGGCTGCTGCAAAAGCCCAGCTCCTCCGTGCTCCAGCTTGATCGCCTGCCGAAACTCTGGTTCGACATCATGCGAAGTCTGGGGCCCTGGTATAAAATGCTGGCGGCGGCACCCGACGATCCGTCATTGAATTAGTGAATGGTAATCGGTGATAGGCGGTTGGTAGATTCAGCTGGTCGCGCGTTTCGACTCGCTTTATCCCTATTCACAAATCATTTATCACCATTCATTCTCTGGCATGATTATCGGTGTCCCCAAAGAAATTAAGGAGCAGGAGCAGCGCGTCGCCTTGCTGCCCTCGGCTGCAAACCAACTTATCCGGCACGGTCACTCGGTGGTGGTAGAAAAAAATGCAGGTGTCGGCTCTGGTTATCCGGACGAAGAATACATTAAAGCCGGAGCCGAAATTTGCGATCAAGCGAAAGAGGTTTTCACCCGCGCCGACATGATTGTGAAAGTGAAGGAGCCGCGGGAGGCGGAGTTTTCTCTGTTGCGCAAGGGGCAGATCCTTTTCACGTATTTGCATCTCGCTGCGAGCAAATCGCTCACTGAGGCATTGCTGAAATCGGGCGTGACTGCGGTCGCTTATGAGACGATCCAGATTAATAATCGTTTGCCGCTGCTCGAGCCGATGAGCGAGATCGCAGGCCGCATGTCGGTAGTGATGGGCGCGAATTTTCTCGCCAAATACAATGGTGGGAGCGGGGTGTTGCTTGGCGGTGTGCCGGGAGTTTTGCCGGGACGAGTCGTCGTGGTCGGAGGCGGGACTTCCGGCGTAAATGCCGCCCGCATGGCGACCGGTCTCGGCGCGGATATGACAATACTCGATGTCGATCTCGAGCGGTTGCGCTATCTCGATCTTGCAATGGGAAACACGAACACGCTCTATTCGAGCGAAGCAAACTTGCACGAGTTGGTGGCAGATTGCGATTTACTGATCGGCGCCGTGCTATTGCCCGGAGCAAAGGCTCCAAAGTTAATCACGCGCGCAATGTTGAGAAAAATGAAACCAGGCAGCGTGCTTGTGGATATCTCGATTGATCAAGGCGGTTGTGCCGAGACTTCGCGACCAACCACGCACCTCGATCCGGTTTATGTCGAGGAAGGCGTTACGCACTATTGCGTGGCGAACATGCCCGCCGCTTACGCGCGCACCGCCACACAGGCGCTTACCAACGTTACCTATGGTTACGTGGAATTGCTCGCCGATTTAGACCTGGAGGGCGCATGCAAGAAACAACCGGCCTTGATTGGCGGAATCAATACGCGCGATGGACGACTCACGTGCTGGGCGGTGGCGGAAGCGCATGGCCTCAAATACGAGTCCCCTCTTTAATCCACGATCATCAGCCATTTGCCGCTGAAAACGAAATTCCGATAGGGCCAAAAACTGCCTTGCTCCGATTAATCAATTAAACCAATATGCCCTTTCAACTACCACTATGAAAAAATACATCTGCATCCTGGCCAGTGCCGCGCTCCTCGCGGCGTGCGAGCAAAAGACCGAAACTACCGAGCCTGCGGCAAGCCCAGCTGCCACCACTCCGGCGACAACGACTGAAACAACCAGTCCGGCTGCAACCAGCCCGGAGTCGACGAGCATGTCACCTATGGAGTCCGGCACGTCGCCGGCTGAATCGCCAAGTCCTTAAGTTTCTCAGGCAGCTTCCTTTGCAGAGCCTTCCTCCGGGTGTTTTCGGTGGAAGACTTTTGCTTTACGGGAGAAAGCCCCCGTACCATTGCGCATTGCCCGATCGACAATCATTATGCCAGGAGCACATTCACTTTCTTTCCCCGAAACGCGACGCTTAATGCGCACTTCGGAGTTTGATCATGTGAAAGAAAGGGGCCATCCGGCGCGCGGTAAGTGCATGGTGCTCGGCGCTCTCGCGGTGCAGGGTTCTGGCGCGTCGCGGATCGGGTTTGTGACGGGCCGACGCCTCGGAAGCGCAGTTGTTCGCAATCGTGTTCGACGGCGTCTCCGGGAAATTGTGCGGAAGCATCAGCATGATTTGCGGGAAGATTTTTGGATTGTGCTCATCGCCAGACGCGATGCCGCAGACGCGAGTTATCTCTCGTTGGAAGATGAATGGTTGCGCCTGGCAAAGCGCGCTTCTATCCTAGCGCTCTGATGCTCGGTTTTGTTCGTTTTTTTATTCGCGTTTACCAATGCACGCTCTCGCCGCTCCTCACGTTGATTTGCGGCCCCGGTTCGGGCTGTCGATTTACGCCCACCTGCTCAGCGTATTTTTTAGAAGCGATTGAGACGCACGGCATTGCCCGTGGAAGCTGGCTGGGATTAAAGCGCCTGGCGCGGTGCCAACCCTGGGGTGGTTGCGGATATGATCCCGTGCTGGCGCGAGAACCGGAGGGGCGTAAGCTTGCAACTAGCGGGGGCAAGGAAGCGGGTAAGTTCAAAACTTGCTCCACATCCAATCGGCGGAGTCGAACTCCGCTGGCCGGGCAGACTGTTCGCCGCAGCGAATCCATGCCGTGGCGGAGAAGTCTGTGTTCGGACGCGTGTGAATAGCCGCTTCGGCAAGATTTATGGATCGAACTGCATGGATTGTCGTTACCCTTTGCGTGATTGGACTGATCCTATGGGAAGTCTATCAGGCAAAGCAGACGCCGCCGAGACCTGCACCGATCAATGTCTCGCCGGGGCGGGCTTCTCCCACAGCGACGATCGCTTCCCCGCCGCCGCCCGCCGCTCCTGAAGTTGTGCCCAACGCTGCCGAACCGGTTCCGAGTTTTCCAGAGAAAATCGAAACACTGCGCAATTCGGACGTTGAGCTGCGCCTAACAAATCGCGGTGGTGGAATCAAGGAAGCGATCTTGCTCAAGCAGGTGGCCGAAAAAGGGCAACGTGTCGTCTTGAATTCAGCAGAAAGCGCACCGATCGGCGCGATCACTGAGCAGCCGTCCGCGTCCGCGCTTCCCGAGTTCACCGTGTCTGCCGAGTCGGATTCCGCGGTGCAATTCGAGCGCACGACCGCCGAGGAGATCACCATTCGGAAGAAATTCTTTTTCCAACAATCTTCGGAGACGAAAGATAATTTTGTCGCCGAAATGGATCTCGACCTTGAGAATCGCGGCGCGAGCCCCTATCGAAACTCAGGTTATTTTGTTGCGCTTGGGTCCGCTGCTCCGATTCACCCGAAAGATTATCCGTCTTACACGCGGCTGGTTTGGTGCATCGATGGAAAGGCGAAGGGCATCGACGTTGGTTGGTTTGGTGGCGGCGGCGGATTTTTCGGCATGGGCCAGCGCGCGGCGCGGCCTTTTTATCAGGAAAATATCGCCGGGGCGGAATGGGTTGCGGTGAGCAACCAATTCTATACGACATTGCTGGCTCCTCTTACGGCCAAGGTCGATGCCGTTTGGGGCCGGCGTTTCGATATCCAGCGCTCGCCCGACCAAAAACTGCTCGGCATTGAGGGAGCGCTCAGTATGCCCGGCTTTCAGTTGCAGCCCCGGCAAACTTACAGCGCGCGCTTCGAAATCTATGCCGGCCCGAAACTTTACCATCGTCTCGCGCAACTTCCGCACAATGAAGCCGAGGTCATGGACTTCGGAATGTTCAAACTGGTGTGCCAGTTTCTTCTTAACTTCATGAACCTGCTGCACAGTTGGCTCGGAGATTATGGCCTCGCCATCCTGGCTCTCACCACCATCATCAAGCTCACGCTCTGGCCGATTCAAAACAAAGCGAACCGTTCCATGCGCCAGATGGCTGCGCTCTCGCCGAAAATGCAGGAGCTGAAGGAAAAGTACAAAGATGATCCGACCAGGATGAACCAGGAGGTGATGAAGCTTTATAAGCAGTACGGAATCAATCCCGTCGGCGGCTGTTTGCCGATGATGATTCAGATTCCGATCTTTTTCGGTCTCTTTAAAATGCTGGGTCAGGCGGTGGAATTGCGAAACGCAAAGTTTCTTTGGGTGAAAGATCTTTCGCAACCAGATACCGTGGCGCACCTGCCGTTGCTCGGCTGGCCGATTAATATCATCCCGCTTTGCATGGCCGCCACGCAGATTTGGCTCATGGCTATGACGCCAAAGACGGGCGACCCCACGCAACGCCGCGTGATGATGTTCACGCCGCTGATCTTTTTATTTATCTGCTACAATTTTGCGGCAGCTCTGGCATTGTATTACACCGCTCAAAATCTTTTCAGTATCCTGCAATTTTATCAGAACAAAAATCAACCCATGCCGAAGCTCGAAAAAGTTGCGCCAGCCGGAAGACGGAAACGATGATGACCCCAAAGGAACTCCTTGACACCATGCTCGGCTATCTCGGTTTCGTTGTGCAAATCGAGGAAGCCACGAATGAAGGCGGCAACTCGACGCTGCAGATTTATACCGAGGAAAGCCGCCGCTTGATCGGGCGCAACGGCGAGACGCTCGAGGCCATCCAGTTTTTGCTTAATCGGCTGCTGCAAGCCAAAGACAAGGATGCTGAAAAGGTGATCGTCGATTGCGAACACTACCGCTCCATGCGCGAAGATCGCATCGTGCAGCGCGTGCGAGAATTGGCAGATCGTGTGCGCATCTCCGGGCGTTCGATTCAGCTCGAGCCGATGAATTCTTACGAACGGCGTCTCATCCACAACGCTTTCAAAGACGATTCCGAGGTGGCGACCTGGAGCCCCTCCGATTCCGCGCGCATCAAGCAGATCACGTTACTTAAGCGCCAGGCCAAGAAAGAACCCGCGCAGAAGGGATAGGGCGCGCGACCGTCTGCCAAAAGGCTGGATTCGCTGCGCCGATTTCTTGCCGGTGGGGCGAGACTCTCTCGAGCCGACGAATTCAACCTGCACTAAATCGCGCGGCTTCCTTTTGTTCTCCGGCGCGTATCTCCGGACGCCAGCGAAACTTTTGCAGAAGCGGATTCGATTTCCCTTCGGCGGCGTCCGCGATGATCTCACCTATTACTGGCGCGAACTTGAATCCGTGTCCGCTATCGCCTGCGGCGACAATTAAACCCGGCCGCTCGGGATCGGGCGCAATCCAAAAATGTCCGTCGTTCGTATCGCAATACATGCAGACGCGTGAGTAAACGATCGGCGCGTCGGCGAGCGCAGGAAATGTCGATGATAAAAACTCGCGCAGGTTCTCTTCTTCTTCGGGTGTGACAGCGCGTTTCGGAGATTCAGGAGACATCTCGCGGCCGGAACCGTGGTTCGCAATTTTCAACACGCCCTCGCGGCTTAGCGGGAAACCGTAATAGCCGGTCGTTGAAATATCTGCGCCGAAAACCGGAAAACGTTGGGGCGCGAAGAGTTCACGTTGTCGAGGTTTTAGGTGAAAGACCGGTTGTCCGGTTGCGCGAAGAAATTTTCGTGTAAACGGCAATACATACGGTGTCCACGCGCCGATTGCCATCACGACAGCGTCGCCTTGGGCCCGCTCTCCGTTGTCGAGCACGATTCCTTTGACACGATCATCGCCTTCATTCAGTTGAGAAAATCTAGCGCCTTCGCGTAGTTCAATGCCGAGCGATTTGGCGCGCTCAATCAGTGTGGCAACCACGCGACCACTTTCTGCATAGCCTGCTTCCAGCTCAAGAATGCCATCCTGATAAAGTTCCGGATTCCAAGCGGGGAAACGCCTCCACATTCGCGCCGAGTTCATGCGCTCAATCCTGTTTCCGCGCTGTTCGAGTATTTTCAGACTTTCGTATTCAAAATCGCCCGGCTTCATTTCCCGCTGGCGCACGAACATCACCCCGACCTCGCGATACAGCTCGACACCAAACTCTTTATTCCACTTGCGCCAGAGTCTGATCGAGCGTTCGGCCAACGCACTATATTCTTCATCTGCGCCATAAGCCGCGCGGACGGCTTTACTGATATCGGTCGAGGCGGCCAGCGGATGCGGAAGTGGCCCCGGATCAAGGAGAATAACTCTGTGACCGCGTTTCTTTAGTTCAATCGCAGTCGTAATACCGTTAATTCCCGCGCCAACGACGATTACAGTTGCCATCTTTTAGCCATCAGCTCGCGAAAAGATTCCGATAGTATCGGTACCATTCACTCTGAAAGCGTTCAGTGGGATCGTACTTTCTTTTCAGGTTGAGAAATTGTTTGAATTGGGGGTAGCACGCTATCAGCTGCTCCGGCTTCGCGAACTTATGGTAGGTTAGGTAGTAACTTCCGCCGCGAGCTATGGCCAAATCGATCAAGCAGCGAAAAGAGCGCGCAGACGCTTTGATGCCGTCTGGTTTATGAAGTGTGAGTAAGTTGAAGATGATGCACGCGTAAGATTCTTTAGCCCAGGCCAAAAAGCTCTCATCGTCTTTTTCGATTAATCGGACTGTACCGTAGATGACGATTGTGCGGTTCGAGCGCAATAGTTTTGCCGCCTGCGCTAGAAAGTCGGGAAGATCCGTGCGTGGAACGTAAATCTCGGTAATGATGAGGCTCGATTCCTCGCCCCCGATTTGCTCGCGGAGCTTCTTCGCATAATTTGGCAGATAGGCGCTAAGTTGACTTGTGTCAGACCAATACGTCTGTCCGTTTGTCGACAAATAGTAATCGCTGTAATGCTTGAAAGCCTTTTCGCGGTCCGTGTAAGCAAGCCGCAAGAGATCCAGCCAGTCATCATTGCGCAACTTCTTTTCGGCGACAATCGGATCATGTTCGTCGATCGGCTGGTAACAAGAAAACACGCCGCGCTGGAGAAAGTCCGGCGATTTTTCATCGACTGAAAATTGAAAATCGCCGTAAAGAAACTCTTGCGCTATCCGTTCTTCAAAACGCTTGGGCAGGTCGCCCGCGTGAATTATCTCGACCACACGTCGCAATTTTTGCCGGGGAACAAGCCGAAGCGTTACGCTGTCGATCAATCCAAAAAGCCCGTAGCCACCGATTGCCACTCGGAATAATTCGTTGTTTTCATCGCGCGAACAGCGAACCGATTTCCCATCGGCGTTAATCAAAGTGAATGATTCGATATTGGAAATCAGCGGCTTCATCGCCAGTCCGCGCCCGTGCACGTTCGACGAAAGACTGCCCCCGAGCGTGAATGTGTCGGCGCCCGTTTGCTTTTGCGCGATACCCCATTGCTTTGCGTTCTCCTGTTGAGCGTCCAGATAAGTGCGAATCAATTTCGGCCATTGGACGCCCCCCTCCGCTTCGATCAAACCACGTTCTTGATCGAAAGAAATCACGCGAGCGAGCGGACGCGTATCGATGCAAATGCTATCCGTGGCAAATTGCTGCCCACCCATCGAATGCCGGCAGCCCGAAACGGAAATGGGCAAGCCTTTTCGCGACGCGGAACGCACAATCTCTGCAAGTTCCTCTCGGGTACGCGGCATCAGCAGTTCGCGAACGCGAGTGCGATTGAGCTGTGAATGGACGTCATTGATCCAAATTTCTCTCTCGCGCGGCGCTAGAATGCGCGGCGCAAGCGCGAAAAGCGCCGCCGTTCGTATGAACTCACGCCGCGTCAGCATGCGGAAGCTTAATCAAGTCAGTTAAACCTCAGCGAGGCAAATCATCTCGCCTTTTGCGATAGGTTCATCGGCCAGCCCGGAATCCATTTGGCGCAAATCATCGTGATCAAAGAACCGAATCACTCGCCACGGGCGCGCAAGTTCAACAACTTCACCTCGCTCAGTCCCCCAAAGGAATGGTTCGCCGCGTGTACGCAACCACCAATCAACGAGTTTACTTTGCGAATCAAAACGAAGAAGGCCGCCACCCTGTTTTTCCATGAATGTAAATGCAAACTGGCTGCCCGGCGCGCTCAGACTGCACAATGTTCTCATCAAGGACGAAACCTTGTCTGCCGGCAGGTACATTAGGAGACCTTCGGCGATCCAGAATGTGCGTTGGGTCGGATCAAAGCTGCTTTTGATCAACGCTTGTCTATCGAGACCGGTGGCACTCAAATCAACTGCGACGAAATGCAATCGTTCAATACCGATTTTAGGCAGGGCGCGCAATTTGTGACGCTGTGTCGCCGGATGATCGATCTCCCAAAATTGCACACCCGGAGAATCCTGATGTAATTCAAAACTGAGCGGATCAAAGCCTGCGCCGACGACCACGACTTGTGTCGCTCCATTGGTAAGCGCTGAGCGCGCGAGTGTGGCGATACATCTCTTTCGCAGGATGTAATGCAGCAAGATTCCTGGGATCGTGATGCGCTCGATCAACTTCGCAACTGGTCGAAACCAGCCCTGTCGGACGATTTTCAAAAACAAGCGCGTCTGCGGCGAATACGTTTCCAGCATCTGAGCGCAGAAATCTGCCGAAGCCTTCGATACGAGACCCGAGTGTTTTGAGTCGTGGCGCAGAAGAACCAGGCTCGCGGCAATGAGCAGCGCTGTGTGGCTAGCGTGTTCGTTTTGCATGCAAAATGAGCCGGCGCTTAATGACAAAATCGAAAACGATCTGCCGTTGCGTTTTGCCGGATTCGGCGCGTCGGTGCAGCTCTCAGTGGATAGGACAGCTGCGTTATGGCAACGACGCAAGACGCGCCGACCGTCTTCTACTGACGACTGCTGGCAACGTCATTCGGATCCACCGCTGCTTTGGCTTCGGCGGCACGAAATTCGCGAACGTGATTCAATTCATCTCGTGAGCCGCTAGCCTTTGCGGTTTGTACGGCAAGCTTCGCGTAATAGCGACTTGCATTTTCCTTGTCCCCATTTTGCTCGGCAGCTCGCGCCGCTCCATATAATCCTCTGAACCGTCCCGGATAGATTTTGAGTGCAGCTTCAAATTCCCGCTGTGCTTCCTTTGATTGGCCCAGTTCGAGCAGCAGACTGCCGAGTTGTTCACGAATAGGAACAAATGCGCCCGGAGAAACCGGATGCTTGCCCAGAGTGTCTTCGGCATCGGCGGCCCGGCGCAACGTCTCAATTGCTTCGTTCTTTTTGCCTTCGCTTGCTGCCACCCAAGCCGAAGACGCTTGCATCTGCAGATCGAGATGGTTCTTAAAATAATCAAACTTTGGATCCTTCGTCGCATCGCGTAATTCCCGCATCCGCGCGATCGCTTTCCGCGCGCCGTCGAGATCGTCCGTATGCGCTCGTCCGAGCGCGTGACCATATTCGATCAGGGCTTCCATGAATGGGAACGAAGACCAGTGCGGGACGTCCGGAACGGTCAATGCCGCCGCCGCCGCCCAATCATTCCGCTCGAATGCGTAACGTGTTGGAATGGCGGCCAGGGCGTAAGCCGCGCTGAATTCCAGCTCCGGATTTGTTTTCCGCACTCTGGCGGCAAGATCGACAATCTTCTTCGCCTCAGTGTCCTGGGCTTCCTGCAAATAAGCGTAAGCCATGTAATCGAGCGCGTGTAACTCTTCGGCTTCGGTGGCGTCGCGACGGCGCATAGCCGCATAAGCGCGCGATGCCTCAGCGGAAGCTTGGTTGGCAGCGATGGATTCATCCCACATTCCCAGACGAGTGAAGATGTGCGATGGCATGTGCAGCGCGTGAGGTACCCATGGCGCGATGGAATCGTAACTTCGGGCGGCGGCCAGTCCGCGCTGGGCGAGCGCGGGATAATCGTAGCAGTGGATCAGGTAATGAACGACGCCGGGATGATTTGCGTTTTGTTTCCAAAGCTTTTCCAGGATGGCGGCTGCTTCAAGTTGCTTCGACAACCTGGTATCGCCGGGCGTGGCATAACCCACTGCCAGGACCGCGAAAGCGTGGAAGGTTTGGGTTTCGAAATCGTCCGGATACTTGTCGCGGGGCTGGCGCATCGCTCTTTCGTAGGCAATCACCCGATCGCGCGGTCCGACTGGCCCATGACACGATTGTCCAACCGCACCCGCTGTCGAACTGTCCGGCGTATTGTAATAGACGTTGAGCGCCGTAATGAACCCTCGCTCGCGGTCTGTCCCGGCATTCATCGCCATTGCTTTTTCAATGGCAGCTTTGCCCGCGCTCATTTCCTCCGGAGTGGGTGGCGTCCAAATCGGATGCCACCACGTCATGGCGATTCCCCACTGAGCCATCGCACATTTCGGGTCCTGCTCGGCCACCGACGCGAAAACACGTCGCGCCTCTTCGTAGAAGAATGAATGCAACAATGCCACGCCACGGGCGAATTCAGATTGGACGGCAGGCACGCACGATACGGGGAACGTCACTTTCCCCGCGGCGCGCAAATCGCCCGGTGCGGGAACAGTTGCGCATTCGACGTCGCGTACCGCGAGAAGACTACTGGCCAATCCGATAAGAAAAAATATGCGACGGCAATGGCGAAACATTCTTGAGGCTACACTTGTGCTTGTCCGGCAAATTCGCAAATGCCCCTGGCGGCTACGAAGCAGCCGTTCCTCGGATTTGCGAGTTCACTCAAACTCAAAGATGATTTTGCCACCGCGCTTGCCTTGCGCGGCGTGAGCGACCGCAGCCTTCGCTTCGGTCAAGGGATAAGCTTTCTCAACTTTCGTTTTCAGCAAACCGCGCTTTGCCATTTCAAACAGCGGCCGGAAGGCTTCCATGCGCTCTTCCTTGCTCGCGCTATCGTACCATTTGTTGATCCAGATGCCGCGGAAACGAAGGCCCTTGAAAATCAGCAGACCGTTCGGAATCTTCAGTGGCTGCAAACTCATCGCGCCAAAAGTAACTAGGGTTGATCCAGGTGCGAGGCAATTTGCCAGACGCAAAGCGCTTTCGCCGCCCACGGCATTCAAGCCTAGAGGAATCGGCGCGCCGTTCGTCGCGGATTTCACTTCGTCGCGAAGCTTTTCACTATCAACAAGAACGACGTCACCACCTTCGGAGCGCAGTTCATCGATCAATTCCGCGCGGCGAATAACGTTTACCGTTTTGTGACCCAATTCGCGCGCGATTTGAGTTACTGCACGGCCAGCCGCAGAATTCGCGGCATTTTGGATCAGCCAATCACCTTTCTTTAGATCGACATAATCATGCAGTAAACGCCAGGCTGTCATTGGATTGATTTTCAACATGGCTGCATGAACTGGATCGATCTCCGGCGGAACGGCCACAAGCTCGCTCGCTTTCACAGCAACGGCTTCACGCCAGGTACCAAGATTATGCGGCAGGATAACCAGCGTGCCGGCAGGGATTGTCGTGCCGTTCCCGCCAGCATCGACAACTACTCCCGCGCCTTCGAATCCAGGTGTCGCCGGAAGTTCCGGTCGCACCGGATATTTTCCTTCGATCTGGTTCAGATCCGCGGGATTGATCGGCGCGGCGCGCATTTGCACTAGCACCTCATCCGGGGCAGGTGTCGGCCATGGCCGCGATTCTATCCGCAACACGTCCGCTGGATTTCCGTGCCTTTCGTAAACGGCTGCGTTTATAGTTTTGCTCATCGTGCGCTCGCCACGGCATCCTCACGCTTCCGCAAGCAATCTGCAAACCGGCGCGCGGATCGCCCTGTTTGGCCTTGCCATTAATGTGTTGCTGGCAGCCGCAAAAATTCTCGCCGGTTTGGTCGGTCACGCCTATGTGCTGATAGCAGATGGAATTGAATCGGCGCTGGATGTCGGCGGTTCAATCGTCATCTGGGGAGGATTGACAGTTGCCGCACGGCCGCCTGACGCCACTCATCCTTACGGTCACGGCAAGGCCGAGCCGATTGCCGCGGTGGTCGTTGCCGTCGGCGTGTTAACTGCCGCGCTTGGTCTTGCCATTCAAAGTGTGCGCGAGATTTTTCTGCCGCATCATGCGCCAGCCCCTTACACGCTCGCGGTCCTTATCGTTGCGGTGATCTTAAAGGAAATTTTATATCGATATGTGATCCGATTTGGCCGACAGATGGAAAGCACCGCAGTTAAAACTGACGCCTGGCATCATCGCATCGATGCCATGACTTCCATTGCCGCATTTATCGGTATCTCTGTTGCGTTGATCGGCGGCGAGGCATGGCAAAGCGCGGACGACTGGGCCGCGCTCTTTGCTTGCGCGCTCATCGGCGCGAACGGCTATGGCCTGTTGCGTCCCGCCTTGTTCGAGATCATGGATACCGCGCCGCGTGGTAAGATTGTCCGGTCCATTCGCCGGGCCGCCAGATCCGTCCCTGGCGTAATCGAGGTTGAAAAGTGCCGCGCCCGCAAAATGGGATTAGATTTTTATGTTGATCTTCATGTCGGAGTGGACGGCAGCATTTCCGTGCACGAAGGGCACGAGATTGCGCATCAGGTTAAGAGGGCAATCCAGCAGAGCGACTCGCGCATTTCTGATGTGCTAGTCCACATCGAGCCCGGGCAGAGCCAGTAGCGCGGTGAGCGGCCGAGGTGGATCGCGCGGTTCCGTCGCGCGATGTTAATTGTGACGGCGAAGAGCGCTATGTTGGCGTCGAGCAAGAAACGCCTCGATCCACCTCACATCGATCTTCCCACCGGGGAGCGGTTATTATTCAATGCTGCGCGCAACACCGAGAATTCCGTTCGCCAAAATCTCTCGTCCTCGTACGATCTTTCTTGCAAATGCAATCAATCGGGGGATGGCCCCTGGATGTTTTAAGAAATGAAGCGTCAACTTCGTGAGGTCGGTCCGCTGCCGTTCCATATTGAACAGAACATTCGCTGGAGCCGGGAAAGGCTTGCTTGGCGTGTCGCTAATCACGCGAAGCGAAAGGAGCGGAATAGCGTGCTCGGCACAGGCGCGCGCAATAAATTCCGTTTCCATGTCCGCCGCGACCGCCCCCGTGGTTTGCGCCATCCTGTCCCGTTCCTCACGCGATTCGATCATTGATGGCACAGTCAAAAGATCGGCGATATGCGCCGGCAAGCCTGAGAAGAATGAGCGCACTTCACTGAGTCGAACAGTCGAGAAATTTTCTGCGACCAAGAGATCGCCGACGTGTAATTGATCGTTAAGCGCACCCGCAAAGCCCGCGCTGATCAAACAACCGAATTGCCGATCTTGAAGAAACTTCCCCATCCGTTGCCGGCAGACCTTTTCTCCGACGCCTGTATGAAGAACCTCAATCGTGCGATTCCGAAATGGTTCGCGAGCCCTGATTTCGGGGGTATCGATCTGGCCGCGGATCACCTTGACGCCATTGCGGTTGGTTCTGGATTTTTTGTGGAGCCGGCGCAGGAATCCTGAACTTTCCGCGGGCAAAGCAAACGTGACTCCAATCATCGCCTCATTTGGCTTTGTAACGATTCTTCGCGATCAATATTGCTCTGCCGGGGACTCGACGATTTGCACAACGAAGCTCTTCTTCTCTGTTGTAGCTGGGGTCGTTGACCCCGGTGCTCCCTCTGTTGTGGCCGGGCTCGCTGATCCCGACGCTCCTCCAGCAAGTGAAGCAATCAAGGCGCGAAATTCCGATTCGCGATTCGGTGGAAGATCGACAAGCACGCCAATGCGATGCTCGTCTGGAAGTCCTTTCGTCGCGGAACCGCCCAGCCGCCCAGCCATCGCGACAACTTCCTCCGACACGGCATCCAGTCGGCCGGGTGCCACCGAAATTGTGATGTCGCTTACGCCCAATGAAGGCAGAGGCGTGAGCGCTGCCGTGGCGGCGTGCTCAAGTGATTTTGTTATCTGCCGCCGTGTTTGCGCTTCAAGCAGGGCCCGATTCGGGTTCTTACTTTCATGTCTGGCGATTAACCAGAGACCGACGCCAACATTGACGGCCATGAGAGTGATAAACACCGCGCCGATCCGGAGCGCCATCTTGCGACCGCGCTCCGTTACGTCCGGCTGGGTTGACAAGAAAACTTCGCGAGAATCGCCGCCCATACCCGCGTAAATTTGTCGCGCGATCGCCAGCTCGCGTTGCAATTGCCGGTCTGAAATCAGCTGCTCCTCCAGAGCTGCGCGTTCCGCGGCGGGCAGTCTGCCATCGAGGTAATCGAAAAGCTTATCGGGATTCATTATTGGCGATCGGGAAAGCGTGACGCCAGACGCGTTCACACGCAATCGCTAAGTAAGACGGAATTCTTCGTAGTTGTTGCGATTGCTGGCCGCGCAGCACAGCAAATAGACAGCGTCATTTGCTCTTTGTTAGGGTGGAAATACAGTCGCTCTGGTGGCCGAAGACCGTCAGGCAGAGGCACAGACGCCGCGACGCGGGTGGCGTCGCGCAACGACGGCGCTTGCTTTGTGCGTGGCGCTTCTCGCAATCTTTCACCGTCCAATTCTGTTAGCGATCGGCCGGCAGATCGCATTGCGTTACGCCGCCCGAGAACACTTGAAGGCCGATTTTCGCCTCGAAGGCAATCCCTTTAGCAATCTAACGGTGCGGAATCTTCGCGGTTTTGCAGTTGGACCTTCGGGAATTGAATCGATCGATATTGACTACCTGTACATTGATTACAGTCTGTTTGGACTCGCGCGACACGGTCTCTCCCATTTTCTGGATAATGTAGAAGCGCGTTCAGCGCGCATTGTTTTAAATCCATCCAAGGCTGCGCCGAAACCGCTGCCACCGAAGTCAAAACCGGAATTGCCGAAGCTGTTCCCGGAACGACTCCGATTGGCGGACGCAACTCTAGTCATCAGAAATCAACCGCACGATTTCATAGCCGAACATGTCGATCTTGATTTAAGTCCACGCAGTCCAGGCGACGTGCGGATCGAGAATTTGCAACTTCCTGCCGGAGACAGTTGGCGAAAAATTTCCGGGCAAACTTCTTACACGAATAAAAACCTGATCGTTCGCGATGTTCTGCTGAGCGACCAGGAACAAATTCATCTTCTGAACGTCGATGCGTCGCAAATCGACGCCAAGACTCTCGGGATCAATCTCAATTGCGCCATCGGCGGAGGCCAATTGTCAGCGTCGACTACACTAATTGAAACAAAATCTTCACTGGACACAAAGCTACATTTTGCGGCTGAAAAACTTGCGGCGGAATCGTTGAACAAGTTTCTCGTTTTCCCGGCCGGATATCTTTCGGGAGAAATTGACCACCTCGCTCTCGATGGAGCCGGCGTGATTGATATGCCGCGCACCTGGAGCGG